>WNFJ01522645.1_pt1 | contig 22610 bp, 6 predicted proteins | sample 5400461 | NCBI WGS metagenome assembly WNFJ01 (sample SAMN13153349, study PRJNA577476) | soil metagenome | isolation source: 115 cm saprolite on Douglas fir-dominated hillslope | place: USA:California | collected 2013-09-17
CCTGCTGATGCCATTGGAGGCACGAACCTCGGGCGTGTGAATTCCATTCAGTTCGATCCGACGAATGCAAACATCATTTACATTGGGGCGCCGGACGGCGGAGTCTGGAAAAGTACAGACGGTGGAGCGACGTGGGCTCCGAAATTCGATTTTCAGCCGACGTTGAGTGTGGGTGACGTCGTGATTGATCCAGGTAATCCTCAGATCATTTATATCGCCACGAGCGATCCATTCGGGTACGGGAACCCTTTTTGGGGCGGTACCTACAGCGTTGGGATAAGAAAAAGCACAGATGGCGGGAATACCTGGACGGCTACCGGGCTTACCTGGACGGTCGGACAGAACCGGACGATCCGCCGGCTGGCGATTCATCCTTCCAATGGGAACATTCTGCTCGCGGCCACGAGCGACGGTGTTTACCGGACAGCAGACGGGGGCCTAACGTGGACTCGAATATTGACGGCGAGTTCCTTCGATGCCGAATTCCAACAGAACAATGGCGCCATCGCGTATGTCACGACGAATCAGGTATTCAAGAGCTCCAATGCCGGAGCTAGTTTTAGTGCTTTGACGGCTACTTGTGGCGGTTCCAGATACAGCATTGGGATCGCTCGCAGCAACCCCAAGGTGCTGTACACCTTATGCACGGATGGAACCGTGCAAAGGAGCATCAATTCAGGGGTAACGTGGAAAACAGTGACCGCGCCGGGCGTGACGTTATACGGCTACTACGACAACGTGCTGGCGGTGTCACCCGTCAACTTCAAAGAAGTATATGTCGCTGGCTTCAACATGAAGAGGACCACCGACGGGGGCAGCAGCTGGAGCAGCGTGCCCGTAGCGGGGCACGTCGATAACCACTACATTAAATTCTTCCCTGGCAGCGGTACTGCCCTGCTGGTTGGCAATGATGGCGGGCTCTTCAAAAGCACGAATTCCGGCGCCACCTGGAGCAGCCTCAATAAAGGATTGTCTATCACTCAATTCTACGGTTTGGGGATCAGCACGACGAATCCCGCCATTATGGTCATGGGGGCCCAGGATAATGGCAACATGAAATACAACGCAGGGGTGTTCACAAATATCACCAATGCCGACGGAATGAGAGGCTTCATCGATTGGAGCAACCCCAACAATATTTTCGTATCGATACAAAACGGCGGCTTGTACCGCAGCACGAATGGCGGCGCTACGTTTACCGGCATCAGTACCCCGAGCGGAGGATCTTGGGTCACACCCTGGGGCCAGGATGCAACCGTGGCAGCTACGATATACGCGGGGACCGACAAGGTTTACAAAAGCACGAACCAGGGCAGTACGTGGACTGCAATCAGCGGCTCGCTAGCAGGCGTGGGAACGTTTGCGGTGCTGCAGGTGGCTCCGGGCAACGCGAACTTTATCTATGCGGGAAGCGGCACGAAACTCTATCGAACCAAGAATGGCGGTTCGACGTGGACCGATGTTACGGCCGGGCTTCCGGTAGCCACAAGCTTTCTTACCGGTGCAGCCGTTCACGAATATGATCCGAACATCGTTTATGTGACCTTCAGCGGCTATACCGCAGGCCAAAAGGTTTACAAATCCTGCGATGGTGGGAACCACTGGAGCAATATCAGCGGCACTTTGCCGAACATGCCCGCGAATGCGATCGTGCATGAAAGGAGGTACAACAATCCACTCTATTTGGGCACGGATGCAGGCGTCTACTACTTAAATGACGATCTCAGCGATTGGGTTCCCTACAAGTTTGGGTTGCCCAATGTGATTGTGGACCATCTCGAAATCCATTACGGTACTAAGGTGATTCGGGCGGCGACCTACGGCAGGGGCGTTTGGCAGGCTCCGCTGAACTAGCCGATCGAAAATCGCACCCGGCGTCACATGGCAGCGGCGGGATGAAGCGGCACAATTTTTGTAGCGAGGCCGTACCAAGTCGCTCCACCGGACTTGAGGCACACCACGAGCTCATGTCGTTGTGCGAGTTTGTCTCCGGTGCAGTCTTTACCGTCCGGATGTTTGGGCTTTTCTAGTTCCACCTGATACACGTCGTCGGAGGTTTCTTTCACGAGCGTGTCTTTTTCCCCAGTGGGAACACCGACATCCTGTTCGATCAATACAGGAGAATCAACTTTCTTCCATGTAGCATCGTAGCGTTTCCCCTTCAGGCACACGCCGGTTACGGAAATGACGACGCCTTTCTTGACGACCACGTATATGAAGTAGGAAACCGGAAATGGGTTCTGAGAAGATTGCGTGCCACTGTTGTTGCCTGGCGTGCCGGGTATGGTCTTGCGGCTGTATGCCAACGTTTCTTTTACAGGCGATTGGGCCATCAAGCTGGTAGTGAGCACCAGAAGAAGGAACACGGAGGTATGCTTCATCGGAGCAGTACTCCATCTCTGTGACACAGTATGACCCGCTCTCCGTTTCTGGTCTAGACTCAATGTATATTTAGCTCCTGAAACCTGTGCCGGCGTATTTCACGCAATCGGTGACTCTGAAGAATGAGCACAATTCGAGCACGCAGTCTGGGGGATTTGGCGCTTAGCGACAAACATGTTCACATTTTCCGAGCGCCTTGAGATGCTACTGGCCAACCTCAATATCCAGCACAGGATGGAGCTCAATGCCATTCGGAGCCCTTCCATTCTGACCGCGGTTATAATCGAAGAATCTTATTCCAGTAACAGTCACTTGTACCGGCACGTCGAGGCTTGTGAAGTGAAGTTCGGGTTGGAATCTCTCTCCGAGCTTTTCTCTCGCATGGTTGATTCGACTGGCTTGCGTTGAGGCGCAAACGTTGCTGCATTGCGGATCGGGTATTTCCACGATCATCCTGTGCGAGACGTCGTCGGGATCCGCAATTATGAGGTGAAAATCGTGATCGGCGACTTTCAGTACACGTAAGCACGCTCTACAAATGGTTCACTCTCCCTTCTGCCAACGAGGCAGCCCTTCCCCGTAAGCCATTGAAATACCTGGGCTCGTGGGTTTGTATCCCACGTCCCAGTCTCACGATCTTCTTATAATGTGGCGACTTATCGGTTTTGCGAGGCGACACACGGCGACAATCACCTGCTTGCGCAGGGCCAAGCCGTTTTGAATGAATGAAAGGAGTACTTGCACTTCCAAGTGCAAGTCATTGAAAGCAATGAGAATTCAGTGGGTATAGGGTTCGATCCCCACCCGCGCCTCCAATTTCTACTGTGAAATGAATCAGCTAGCGGCAAGGTTTCGCCGTGTACTCCGCGTGTACCTCGTTCTGGAGAGCGATGGCTGGGTCCTGCTTCCAAGCACTGATCAAATCCGCCTAGAGTGAGAGGAGGCCAAGGTCTTTAGAATTGAATATGATCTCGATGCGGAAATTAAAATTCATGGCGCCGGTTTGGAAAACCGCTGGCACGAACTTTGAGTCTGCCCCGTAGCGAGCTGAGCCGAATGCTTTACTCACACTCTGTAATTGCTTAGGCGGCGAAAAAATGTGGATTCGAACCGAGTATTCTTCCCGCCCCCACGCAAGGTGGAGAAGTTCTTGAGTCCCTGACGCCACCTAGGTCTTCTGATCGTCATCGATTGCATGAAACGCTTCTAAAGTTGAGGTCACTACTAGACTAGGACCCCTTAGCGAGCACCTCATAGCTTAGTCGGATGAGCCATCTGCACAAGGACGCTTGGCGTGCGCCGCTGAGTTTTTAGATGCCTTGAAGTAGCGGGCACGGAACCCGAAGAATTCCTTCGCTTGAGATGGCGACAGCGGAGAGAAAGCGGTCGGTCGCGACCAAAGCCGCGCACTCTGTCCAGCATGGCCGAGAAAGCACAAGAAACTAACGCCAGCGGGAAAGCTCAAGAGAAGTCCTTTCAGGTAGCGCCGCCGCAATTGAACCTGCCGAAAGGCGGCGGAGCGATCCGCGGAATCGGGGAGAAGTTTGCGGCTAATCCCGTGACGGGCACGGGATCGCTGACGCTGCCCGTTTGTGCGAGTCCGGGTCGGTCGGGCTTTGGCCCGCAATTGTCGTTGTCCTACGACTCCGGATCGGGTAACGGGCCCTTCGGGTTTGGTTGGACACTGGGGCTTCCGCATGTGACGCGCAAGACGGACAAAGGGCTTCCGCAGTACGTGGACCATCAGGAGTCCAACATTTTCGTCCTGTCTGGCGCGGAAGACCTGATGCCGGCGCTCTTGCACAACGGGGACTGGGTGCGGGACATCACGCCGCCGCGCACGGTGTACAACAAACAGTATGTGATTCATCGCTATCGGCCGCGCGTGGAAGGACTGTTCTCGCGCATCGAACGATGGATCAACGTAGCCGACGTGCAAGACACCTTTTGGCGGTCGATCTCCAAAGAGAACATCACCACGTGGTACGGGCGGACGGTGGAGAGCCGGGTGGCTGATCCGGCCGATCCCACGCGGATCTTCACCTGGCTCGTCTGCGAGAGCTATGACGATAAGGGAAACGTCACGGCGTATCAGTACAAAGCGGAAGACTCTTCGGGAGTCGATCTCTCACAGGCGAACGAGCGCAACCGCAGCGACATAACACGATCGGCCCAGCGGTATATCAAGTCCATCTTCTATGGCAATCGCACTCCGTATTTTCCGCTCTTGACCGGGGATGGGCCCGTAGCGCTGCCGACGGATTGGTGTTTCGAACTGGTATTCGATTATGGCGAGCATGACCTGACAAATCCGGTGCCCCAGGACACGGGGAATCGGAAGTGGAATCTGCGGCCGGATGCGTTTTCAACCTACCGAGCGGCGTTTGAAGTGCGCACCTATCGGCTCTGCCAGCGCGCGCTGATGTTTCATCACTTCAAGGATGAGCCGAATGTCGGATTGAATTGCGTGGTGCGCTCTACGGGATTTGCCTATTCGCCGCCGCCTGCCGATCCGGCGCAACCATATTATTCGTTTCTGGTGTCGTCGACCGAGAGCGGGTGGGTGCGGACCGGTGCAGCGACCTACCTCACGACGTCGTTGCCCCCGGTCGAGTTCGAATACACGCAAGCGCAGATCGATGAGACGGTGCGCGAGGTGGACAGCGAGAGTTTGAAGAACCTTCCGAACGGGATCGACGGGACGCGCTACCGCTGGGTGGACCTCGATGGAGAAGGACTATCCGGGATCCTGACCGAACAAGGAGGAAGCTGGTTCTACAAAGCGAATCTGAGCGCGGCGAATCAGGCGATTGTCGACGACGTGCCCGTGACGCTTCCGCAGTTCGGGCCAGTCGAAGTGGTGATGCGGAAACCGTCGCTCGCGTCGTTAAGCGGCGGGCGACAGCAACTGACGGACTTGTCCGGGGACGGCAAGTTGGACGTGGTGGACTATGAAAGCGATTGTCCCGGTTATTTCGAACGCACCGACGATGCAAACTGGCAACCCTTCCGGACGTTCCCTTCGCTTCCCGTGCTGGATTGGCGGAATCCGAATTTGAAATTTATCGATCTGACCGGGGATGGATTCCCGGACCTACTGATCAGCGAAGACGACGTGTTCTGGTGGCACAAATCGCTGTCTACGGAAGGATTCGGGCCCGCGCAACGCGTGCAGCAATGCCTCGATGAAGAAAAAGGGCCGCAGCTCGTATTTGCCGACGGCACCGAGACCATTTTTCTTGCGGACATGAGTGGAGACGGGCTGACGGACCTGGTGCGCGTACGCAATGGCGAGGTGTGCTACTGGCCGAACCTCGGGTACGGGCGATTTGGGACCAAGGTGACGATGGACCAAGCGCCGCTGCTTGACCGGCTCGATCTGTTCGATGGGCGGCGGATTCATCTGGCGGATATCGATGGATCGGGGACCGCGGACATTTTGTATTTTGCAAGCGGCGGAATTCATTTGTATTTCAACCAGTCCGGAAATGCCTGGGGGGCGAAACGCGCGCTGGCTCATTTCCCAATGGTCGAGAGCCTCTCGACGGCGACGCCCCTTGACTTGCTCGGAAACGGCACGGCTTGCCTGGTGTGGTCCTCCTCCCTTCCCGGCAACGAGCGGCGCCCCATGCGGTACATCGACCTGATGGGCGGGCAGAAACCACATTTGCTGGCGGCGATCAGAAACAATCTGGGAGCCGAGACGCGAGTGGCCTATGCGCCGTCGACGAAGTTTTACGTGGCGGACAAACGAGCGGGCACGCCGTGGCTGACGCGGCTGCCGTTCCCGGTGCAAGTCGTGGAACGAGTGGAAATCTACGACTACGTCAGCCGGAACCGGTTTGTCACGCGGTATGCCTACCACCACGGGTACTTTGACGGAGCGGAGCGGGAGTTCCGAGGATTCGGAAGAGTGGATCAATGGGATACGGAAGAATTGGGGACGCTCTCTCGCGGCAGCCAATTCCCGCAGCCGACGAATGAGGTTCCGGCGTCGACCGTGCCACCCACGTGGACGAAGACGTGGTTTCACACCGGGGCCTTTTTTGGGGAAACCAACGTCTCGAAGCATTTCGAACAGGAATATTACTCGGAGGGAGATGCAAGCGAGGCCGTCGCCGGTCTCGGTCCTACGCAGCTCGAGGCGATGCTGCTCGACGACACGGTGCTGCCGAGCACGACGCTGCTTCCGGATGGGAGCCGCCTTCCCTACGATCTGTCTGGAGAAGAAATGCGGGAGGCCTGCCGCGCGCTGCGGGGATCGATCCTGCGGCAGGAGATCTATGCACTCGACGGCGGAGAAGCGTCGGATCGTCCGTATCGCGTGTCCGAGCGGAACTACACCCTTGAGAACCTGCAGCCGCAGGGAATGAACCAGTACGGAGTTTTCTTCGCGCACCCGCGCGAGACCCTCGACTTTCAATACGAGCGCAAACTCTACAAGGTGCTCAACGGCGCGCTCGCGGGAAAGAAACCTCCGCCGGTGAATGCGGTAGATCGGGCAGACCCGAGAGTCGCGCATGTGATGACGCTCGCCGTCGATCCGTTCGGAAACGTACTGCAATCGGTCGCTCTCTCCTATGGCCGCCGGTACCTCGATCCCGCACTGACGGCCGTCGATCAAGGGAAGCAATCGGCGATGCGGGGGACCTACAACGAGAATACCTACACGTTCGCCGTTGTTCGGGACGACAGTTACCGCGCGCCGCTCGCTGCCGAGGCCAGCCGCTACGAGTTGCTGCAATTGCGATTGCAGCCGACTGATCCGGCCATTACCACGCTGTTTCCATTCGATACGCTGCAAGCGCAAGTGGCGCAAGCAAGCGACGGCACGCATGACATTGCCTACGAGAACCTCACTCCCACACTCGCCCCAGGTGAGGTGTATCGGCGGCTGCTCGAGCGTGTGCGCACTTATTACCGCCCGGATGATCTGGGGCAAGCGGCGGGCGATCCCAAGGCGCTGCTTGGTTTGCGAACGATGGAGACGCTGGCGCTCCAGGGAAACAGCTACAAGCTCGCGTTCACGCCGGGATTGATTTCGCGCGTATATCGGCGTGGCGGAACAGCCTTATTGCTTGCGCCGGGCGCGGTGCTGGGCGCCGTGGGCGCGGATGGCGGCGGGTACGTCGATCTGGACGGAGACGGGCACTGGTGGATCGAAGCAGGCCGGACGTACTACCGTGCCACGGCCGGCACATCCGCAGAAGAAAAGACCGAGGCGCTGCAGCACTACTTTCTGCCGCAGCGGTTTGAAGATCCGTTTGGAAATGTGACGACGATTGATTACGACGATCCGCACGATCTGTTGCCGGTGAAGGCGACCGATGCGCTGCCGGGCACGCTGGCGAATGTGAGCCGAGCGAGGAATGACTATCGAGTGCTGCAACCGAGGCTGTTGACCGATCCGAATGAAAGCAACGCGGAGGTCCGGTTCGATGCGCTCGGTATGGTGGTCGGGACGGCTGTCTATCAAGGCGCGCTAGGCGATTCGTTTACGGCGTTTGCTCCGGACGTGGCGCAGACGCAGATCGATGCGTTCTACGCGGCTGACGATCCGCATACGCTGGCGGGAGCGCTGCTGGGCACGGCGACGACGCGGATTCTCTACGACGTCGGGCGATTCTTGAAGACGCGGCTCGCGGCTCCCGATGATCCCTCGAAGTGGCTGCCGGCGTTCGCGGCGACGCTGGCGCGGGAAACGCATGTGAGCGACCTCACCGGCGAGCAAACGAGCAAGATCCAGATCACATTCAGCTACTCGGACGGATTCGGGCGGGAAATTCAGAAGAAAGTGCAGGCCGAACCAAGACCGATCGTCGATCACGGGCCGGTGGTCGATCCGCGGTGGGTGGGAACTGGGTGGACGATCTTCAACAACAAAGGCAAGCCGGTCCGGCAATACGAACCCTTCTTCAGCGGGCTCGCGACCAAGGGCCATCAATTTGAGTACGGGGTGCAGGTGGGAGTGAGCCCCATCTTGTGCTACGACCCGGTGGGGCGCCTGGTGGCGACGATCCATGCTGACCACACCTACCAAAAGACGGTTTTCGATCCATGGCACCAGGCGTCGTGGGACGGAAACGATATGGTGCAGCTCGACCCGACCGTGGATCCCGACGTCGGCGGGTTTTTTGCGCTGCTGCCCGCCGGGGATTATCTCCCGACGTGGTATGCGCTGCGAAGCGCGGGAGGGCTCGGCCAGCAAGAGCAATTCGCCGCGAATAAGGCTGCGGCGCACGCAAATACTCCGACGGTGGCGTACTTCGACACGCTCGGGCGGACATTTTTGACGGTGCTGGACAACGGCGGCGGGGTTACGTTCCCATCGCGCGTGGAACTGGACGTTCAGGGCAATCAGCTCGCGATGCGGGACGCCATCGTGCAAACGGGGGACGTGCTCGGGCGAGTCGTGATGCACTACGACTATAACCTGCTGCAGAAACAGATCCATCAGAGCAGCATGGAAGCGGGCGAGCGCTGGAGCCTAAACGACTGCACCGGAAAAGCGATTCACGCCTGGGACAGCCGCGGCCACAACTTCCGCACGGAGTATGACGCGCTGCGGCGAGTGACGGGATTGTTTGTGCGGGGAACGGACGCGGGGAACTCCGATCCGCGGACCACGGCAGGCGAGGTGCTGTTCGAGCAGATCACCTACGGAGAAGGGCAAGCGGTCGGACTGAACGCACGCACGCGGGTGTTTCGGCAGGCGGATGCCGCCGGAGTCGTCACGAACAAGGGAAGGAATGCGGCCACGGGGAATGATGAAGGATTCGACTTTAAAGGCAACTTGTTGCGCACGAGCCGGGGATTCTTCGCTGACTATAAGGCCTTGCCGAACCTTGCGGCGCCGCCGGCGACCCCCGAGGTGTTTGCGACCGACACGAAATACGATGCGCTCAACCGGCCGATCCGGCTGACGACGCCCGACGCGAGCGTGGTCGAGCCCACCTACAATGCGGCCAGCCTGCTCGAAACCGTGAACGTGAATGTGCGCGGAGCGGCCGTAGCCACGCCCTTCGTCACGAATATCGACTACGACGCCAAGGGCCAGAGGATTCTGATCGTGTTCGGCAATGCGGCGACAGAAACGGATTACAAATACGATCCCGTAACGTTCCGGCTGACGAATCTGACGACGACACGGCCGGGGGCCGCCTTAAATGAACAAATCTTGCAGAACCTCTCCTACACCTACGACCCGGTAGGCAACATCACGCACATTCAAGACGACGCGGACATTCAAGACGTGGTTTTCTTTCGCAACGTTCGCGTGGAACCCAGCGCGGATTACACCTACGACGCGATCTACCGCCTGATTGAAGCAAGTGGCCGGGAACAACTGGGACTCGGCGGAGACGGCGCGCCGCTCGCACCCGCGCCGACGAACTACAACGATGTGCCGCGCGTTCATTTGTTGCATCCGGGCGACGGCAAGGCGATGGGCACCTACACCGAGCAATACCAGTACGACGCGGTCGGAAATTTTCTGCAGCTCATTCACCAGGGCGCGAACCCTGCAAATCCCGGGTGGACGCGGTCCTTTACGTACGGCGAGGCCAGCTCGCTCGAGGGGACCAAGACGAGCAACCGGCTCAGCAGCACGGCGGTCAGCGGAAGCCAACCGTTCAACGAACCCTACACCTACGACCTTCATGGAAGTGTGACGAGCCTGCCGCAATTGCAGGGAATGCGCTGGGATTTCAAAGACGAGCTTCTCGTGACCGTGCGGCAGGCCGTGAACGGCAATGACGGGGACGGCCAGAAACATCGGGGCGAGCAAACGTACTACGTCTACGACGCCGCGGGCCAACGAGTGCGCAAAGCGATCGAGTCCGGGGCGGGAACCAAGATCAAAGAACGCTTTTATCTGGGCGGTTTTGAGCTGTACCGCGAGTACGACGCCGCGGGCGGAGCCACGCTCGAGCGCGAATCCTTGCACGTGATGGACGACAAGAGGCGCGTGGCGCTTGTCGAGACAAAGACCGTGGACACGAGCGTTGCCCCAGGTTCACTGCCCATGACCACGACGCGGTATCAGTTCAACAATCACCTGGGGACGGCATCGCTCGAACTCGACGAAAACGCGCTCGTCATCAGCTATGAAGAGTATTACCCGTACGGGAGCACGTCCTATCAAGCGGGACGCACCGTCACAGAAGTCAGCCTAAAACGCTACCGCTATCTGGGCAAAGAACGGGACGAAGAGACGGGATTCAACTATCACGGGGCGCGCTATTACGCGTGCTGGCTTGGCCGCTGGACGAGCGCCGATCCTGCCGGCCTCAAAGACGGTCCGAACTTGTACCGCTACAGCCGGTGCAACCCGGTCCTGCTCTCCGACCCCGGAGGCATGGACCCGGACAACAACTACACTCTGGGGCCGCTGCAATTCAGCCATCTCAAACTCTCGGGCGATCTGAACGTAAACGTGAACGTGAACATCAACGATCTGTTCTCCTCCAACCGTTCCTTGACCGTGAACAGCGCCTTTGCCGGGGGCAAGCTTGCCGTAACCGGCGATCTGAAGCTTCCGAGTTTCGGCCTTTCCGGGAAGAGTTCTGCGAGTTTGAATCTGAGGCGGCTCAGTATCAGCCACCAACTCTTTACCGCTGATATCGAAGGACAAGCCTCCTTACAGGCGGGACCCGTGGCCCTCGACCTGAAAGCCGATGCCACGGGAAGTACGGTGATCGACCAGAACATCTCGCTGAGTTCGCCGGGAGACTCCCTGCGGCGCAGCCTCGATGATTTTCGCGGTAGCGCAAACCTTTCAGGACGTTTGTTCTTACGAGCGGGTCCAATCAACCGCGCGATTGGCGCGTTTTCATTGACCGCAGACGCGCATGGCACATCCGGGCTACTCGATTTCAGAGGATCGGTGGGGTTACCGACGTTGAATCCCGGAAAGAACCTCAACATCGGGAGCATCAAAGGTTCCGGGACATTTGGACCGGGAGGATACGAACTGCACGGCAGTTTCAGCGCGGCACTGCCACCGGTAGCCTATCTCAGGGGACGGTTCTCGCTCGATTCAGAACATGGACTGCAGGCGAGCGCGCACTATTTGGGCCCGCTCGTTGGACCCTTGGGGCTTGCTCCCTCGCTCGACCCGTTGTCGAAATTCCGCCCGGCGAACTACGGGCATTCCCCCGGAGAAACGGATACTAGGTTGAGTCGCCAGCTGGCGTTGCCGGAAACGCATCCGACCGGTCCAGGGTATGTGGTGCAGGGATTCAGCCCTGGAACCGCCTTCGGCTATTCCTACATTTCTCACAGCGAGTCGGGGAACACGATTTTCTCCGTGGGATTCTCGCCGAAATCGTCCCTAACGAATTACTCGGTCGAGCACCCGCCGATTACGGGCATCTTGGGCGCGGTACCGGGACTGGATTCCCTGCTGTACGGGCAGCCGCAAGGTACACCTCACGGGTGGTACGTAGGGGCGTCCCTCAGCGGAGGCTTTTAGGGGAATGAGTCAAGGAGGAGAACGACATGACAAGCAAAGGAAGTCAAGGTTCGCAGGAAAAAACGACGCGCGTGGTGAGTGCGGAGGTCTTTAAGCAAGTGTATGACTCGCCGCTTTCGCTGCCTGGCAAGGAGCGCTGGGTGACGAAGGATGAAGACGTGCGGAGCATCGAGAAATTGCTGGGGATCCCGGACAGAAGCATCGGCGCGCCGCTGTGGGTAAGCGGGGATACGCGGCATTGCGCGAAATGCGGCCGAGAAACGAACTGGCTGGACATCGTGTCGTCGGCGGTAACGAAAGCGCACCAGAAAGCACTACTTGTGGAAGTAATTCTGGGAGAACGGAAATACGTGAACGTCGAAGTGCCGCGCGCGATCGCAGACTTGAGCTGCTACAAGTGCAAAGCTCCGATCGTGGATCTACGGAGCTTCAAGTGCCACAACTGGGCGTATGCGCGCGAAGCGCTGCTCGCAGTGATCGAAGAAATGAAAAAGTAGCCGGCCGGTTGCGGCGGGACGGAAATGAAGCAAAGAGTGGAGAAAAATCATGGGCAATCTAGCGATCGATCCCCCGGCAGTGCTAGCCGGTCAATACAACATTCAAGGAAATCTGGTGCTGGACAACGGATTGCAGGCGGCGGGGATACCCACGCTGCTCTACGGCATCGGATTTGGCGGAAAGGACACGAGGCTCGGAGAAACGAAAAGCGATACGCAGGGCAAATATTCCATCACCTACGCCGTGCCGGCAGGAATGGTGCCGAATCTGCAGGTGCGGGTACTCGATCCCGCAGGGAAGGAAGTGACCGTCTCGAAGACCAAGTTTCGCGCGCAGCCATCGGAAACGCTGAACCTGGTGGTGCCGATCGCCGTGCGGCCGCTCGGTGCGGAATTCCAGCGGATGTCGGCGGACATGGAGCGGTTGATCGGGGGAATCGCCAACCTCGGCGAGGCACGGGAAGGAGCGGCGCGGCAGGACTTGACGTTGCTCAATCAATCGACGAACTGGGATGCGCGGCTCGTAGCGCTGGCTGCGACCGCGGCGCAGCACACGACAACGACAGGAATGAGTCACGACGCGCTTTATGGATTATTTCGCGTGGGCTTGCCCACCGATCCGACCTTGCTCGCGATGGTGCCCGCGGAGACGGTGCAGGGCGCGCTTGCCAAAGCAAGCAAAGCCGGAGTCGTCTCGCTCGATGACAAGCAGATCGTTGAGGCGAAGAACGCCTTCCAGACCTTTGCCTCGAAGACGCAACTGGGGTTGAAGACCCCGGGAGGGGTTTCAAAGTTCAGCGATCTGCTCGGGAAAACGCTGGACGCGAACCAGCAGGCAGCGTTCACCAGCCTGTATCTGACGCAGTCCACGGCGAGCGATTTCTGGACCAAGGCGGCGCAGCTCAACATCCCCCCAAAAACGCTGGACACGCTGAAACTACAGGGCAAGCTGCTGTACTTAACATTCAACAACGCGCAACTAACGCAGCAGCTTCAAACGGAAGTGGGGACGGCAAAAGAGCTGTCGCAAATCGCCTACAAGGATTATCACCAACCGGCCAAATGGCAGGCGACGCTAAAAGCGCTGGCGGCCGACGGAGGGGACCGGGCGCTGCTGGCGCTTGTTCCGGGGATCTATCCGGGCGCGACCGGAAGCGACCGATTGATTCCCTACTCGGCGGACCTGGCGCGCAAAGTGCGCATGAGCTTCCCGACCGACACGACGGCGCGCATGATCGAAAACAAGGAGATTACGCTGCCGGCAAACACGGGCGGGCAGGTGAGCGCGTTTCTGAAAGCCGCGGCTCCGCTCGGATACAAGTTGGGGCGCACGCCGCTCAATGCGTTCCTGAAGAACCCGCCCGGAGGATTGCCGGGCCTCGATGCCAGCGGAACGGAGAGCCTCAAAACTCTGCACCGGTTGTTCCAGGTGACGCCGAGTCCGGAATCGTTAGAGGCTGCAATGAAGCTGGGGTTTACCTCCGCGCACGACATCGCCAGCTATTCCAAGGAAGAATTCACGAGCAAATACGGCACGAGCTTTCCGCCGGGAGAAGTGGAGATCGTGTGGGGGCAGGCGCAGACCGTGAGCAGCGTGACGTTCAACTTTTTCGCGATGGCGAAACAGCTTGATACGTCGGCGCCGGCGTACGTGATCGCGGCGTCAGAAACGGACCGGCAGAACGCGAAGAATGCCATTGTGCAGCAATTTCCGACGATGGCGAGCCTGTTCGGGAATCTGGATTTTTGCCAGTGCGAAGAGTGCCGGTCGGTGTTGAGTCCCGCGGCGTATTTCGTGGATGCGCTGGAGTTTCTGAACAAAGCCGGAAGCAACGGCGCCGGTTACACGCCGCTCGATGTGTTGATTGGCAAGGACAAGACCGTTCCGGGGCGGCGGCCGGATCTTGCGGCGCTGCCGCTCACGTGCGAGAACACCAACACGGCGATGCCGTACATCGACCTGGTGAACGAAATTCTGGAGTACTACATTGCGAACTCCCAGCTGGACGCGAAGGCCGCCTACGATACCGGGACGGCGAGCACGGCGGATTTGACGGCCGAGCCCGAGCACATCCTGCCGGTGGTATACACGCAGTTCCTCAAGCAGGCACTGTATCCGCTCAATTTGCCCTTTGATCTGTGGATCGAAACGGTGCGGGGATTCCTGAATTACTTCAAGGAGCCGCTCGCCGACGTGTTGCGCGTGCTGCGTCCGGTGGACACGCTCGAACTGTTCACGGACGGCAAAAATCTTCCCTACTATCAGGCGCAGATTTTATCGGAATCCCTCGGGATTTCACCGGCGGAATATGCGGTGTTGACCGCCGTCGATCCCGTGACGCTGGTTCCCTCGGCGAAGAGCTGGTTCAAGCTGTATGGTTACGGCGACAAAGGCACGGCCGCGAGCGAACTGAAGTCGGCGAAAACACTTTCGCAAAAGTTGGGATTAACCTACCAGGAGCTCACCGACCTTGTGAAGACGGGATTCCTCAACCCGTCGCTGCACGCGTTGATCCATCCATTCGAGCGTTTCGGAATCGAAATGAGCGAAGCGTTCAGCTACACGGGACAGCCCGGGTATCCGGCGCTTTCTGGACCGGCGAAAACGGCGTTTGAAGCGCAACTCGATGCCATTACACAGCGCTACAAAACGCGAAACAATTCCACGACGTTTAATGCGCGGAACTGGCTCACGAACCTGCTCGCGGCGAATTACTCGAAGAAGGTGCTGGTGCTGGACGATCCGAATTCGGGCTGCGACTTTGGCGGCACGATTCTGCAGTATGCCGACGGTTCGGCGGCGACCGAACTCGACTACCTGCAGTTCAATTTATTCACGCGACTGTGGAAAAAGGTGGGGTGGACGCTCGAGGAAACCGATCGGGCGCTCGAACTTTTCTTCCCGGCAAAACTGCCCCCCTGGAGCGATCCGAACTTTGAGAGCACGTTCAGTACGTATTGGAAAACGGCGCTGGTGTACCTGGCGCATTTGGACGATCTCGACACGCGCCTCGCTCCGGCGCTCGGACGGACGGCGCTGCTGCCGCTGTGGGGGAATTTGCCGGTCGAGGGAGAGAATGCGCTGTACGCGCAGCTATTTCTGACGGCGAGCGTGCTGAACAGCGATTGGGCGTTCGACGATCCTTACGGGCAGTTTCCGACGGCGCTTGCCGACTTCGCGCCGCCCCCGCCGACTCCGGCGCTGACGACGCTCGCGGCGCACCAAGCGACGATCCAGGGAGTCTTGGGGCTGACCAGCGACGAGATGACCGCGATCCTCGCGGATGCGGGAGTGCCGGATACAAACTTTACGTTGAGCAATCTTTCCGTGTGCTATCGCTACAGCGCGCTGGCCAAATGTTTGCAAGTATCCGTCAAAGACCTGATCCACCTGAAGACGTTGTCGGGACTAAATCCGTTCAAGGCGCTGCCCGGCACTCCCCTTCTGACCTTGGCGGATGACGCACTGGGCAACGAGACGCTGCAGTTTGTAAAAGATGTGACCGCCGTGCAAAACAGCGCCTTCACGGTGGAAGATCTCGAGTACCTGCTGCGGCAGCAGTACGACCCGGCGGGAAAATATCAGACCGACCCGAATGCGCTCGCGAGCCTGGTGCAGACCCTCGCGACGGGGATTCGCCAGATCCAGGCGCAGAATGCGGTGCCCCCGCCGGCAGCGCTCGCGAGCCAGTCCGAGAGCCTCGTCGACCAGACGCTCTCGGGGCTTTTTCCCGCAGGGATGCTCACGAGCTTGTTCAGTTTGCTGAGCGATTCGCAGCGTTATACGGCGAGCGCGAGCAACGTGCCGCCAGGACAAAAGATCGATCCCACGCCGTTTGCCTCCGAGACAAAGCTCTCCTTTAGCTACGATGGCGTCTCGAACACACAATCGGTGAGCTACACGGGCTTGCTGATGAACTGGAAGAAGGCTCAGCTGGAAACCGTGAATGCGACCCCGTTGTTCAGCGGACTCCTCGATCAAGTGCAGAGTGTCGCGCAACAGGCGCTGGTAGCGCGGGTGGGCGACTTGCTGGGAGTATGGGCGAGCCTGGCCGAATTTGAAGCGGTGCAGACGGCAGTGGCGGCGCCAGGATTGCCGGCCGATAAGCTGATGGCGCTCGATGCGGCGCTGACGCTGACCTATGACGCAGCCGATGGCCTCGAGTGGATGGGCTACCGCGGCGTGCTGACGGATGAGAAAAAGAAGGTGTTGACGAGTTTCGCGTTACCCGCGCCGCAGGCGGCTCTGCTTGCAACGCTGTTACAGACGGTGCAGCAGCAAACGCAGCCCGTTTACTCGAAACTGGTGGGATCGATTCTGGGGACGTGGGTGAACCTGCACACTTATGTTTCGAGCCAGCCTGCAGCCGCGGCCATCGATCCGGTGGCGTTTTTTGGCGCGCTCGCCGCGCAGCAAGAAGCAGGCACGATCAGCGATCCCGTGCCCCAGCTGCAATTCAGCTACGACGCGACCCTAAAGGTGCAGACGCTCCGTTGCACAGGCGTGTTGACGGACGCGCTGCGATTGCAGCTCGAGACTTTGCCGCCCGCAACGGCAGTTCTTGGAACGTTGCTGCAGGACGTGCGCAACCAGGCGGTGGCGACGTTCGAGATGCTGGCGAAGGGACTGCTGACGGTCGTCGCGGCCGATCTAGACGCCTACGCTGGTCCTTATATTGGGATTGACCCCGGGAAACAGCGCAAGCGAGTGAAGGCGCAACTCGTCGAGGCGTTCTTGCCGCTCGAGACGCAAAAACTGTCGCGGCAATTGGTGCTGCAGACGTTAGCGTCGAACCTCGGGTCCGACCCGAATCTGACCGAAGCGCTCGTAACCGATGCGGGGCTGCTGTCCGATCCGAGCCATACGGGGACTTCCCTGCTGGCAACGTTTCTGGCGGTCGGCCAGCAAGGAGTCAGCGCGAGCTTTTATGCGTCGAGCGATGAGAGCGGTGCGGTGCAATCGAGCGGAACGGCGGCAACCACGGACACGGCCGATCCCACAAACAGCAAACCGGGAACGGGAAGCGCACACTTTGCGGGATACCTGCAGGTGCCGACCGATGGACCGTACCGGTTTTTCGCCGAACTCGGAGACATCGGCGCGGCGGCCGCCTTGCGGATCGATTCACCCGATCCGACGGCGCTCTTTGCCAATCCGATCATTGCCGCGACACAAAAGGCGGTGAAGGCCGGCGATGAGGTCAGCCAGTTCGTGCAGTTGAAGGGCGGAGTGGCGTACCACTTCACGCTGGATTTCACGAGTCTCGGTGTGCGCGGAGCGAGCCTGCTGATTCAGGGAGAGACGCTCGCGAAGGGGCCGCTCAGCCAGACTGTGTTGTATCCCGAACAGGCGATTGCCAACTTCGCGAGAGCGAAGACGCTGCTGTCGAAGGTGCTGCAGCTCGTCCAAGGGACGGGAATCGACCTGCGCGAGATCACCTATCTGATTTCGAACGCCGGGCAATTCAGCGGTCTGAAGCTGAGCGCGTTGCCGACGTTGCCTACTGACGATAGTCCGTCAAAGGCCAGTGTACTTTTCAGGCAATTCCTGACGCTCGTGGATTACGCGGACCTTCGCAAAGGCCCGGCGGGAGGCACGGACGGATTGATCGATGTATTCCAAGCGGCGCAAGGGAGCGCTCCGCAAGAACCGAATACGCCGTGGACGATCTTTGCGAACCTGACGCGGCGAGATCCGCAGGTGGTGAAGGATGTAGCGAAAGCGCTCGGAAGCGAACCCCATTTTTCAAACAACGTGGGCCTACGGCGCATGTGGGACGCGCTGCAGCTCGTGCAGATCGTGGGAATCCCGGTGGCGGCGCTCGGTGCGGCTACCTTCATCGCGTCGCCGAAACCGCCGCTTCTCCCGACAGCGGATCAGATTGCGACGAGCTTCAAGAACGCCGTGAAGGCGCGGTACACGGCGGACAAGTGGAGGCCAATCGCGAAGTCGGTGTTCGACAAATTACGGCAGAGGACGAGGGATGCGCTCGTAGCGTACCTGGTGCAGGCTTTAAAGCTCGCGAGTGCCAACGCGCTGTTTGAGTATTTTTTGGTGGATCCGGGAATGGAGCCGGTCGTGCAGACGTCGCGGCTGCGGCTGGCGATGTCGTCGGTGCAGACGTTTATTCAACGCTGCTTGTTGAACCTGGAAAACGCCAACGCGAACGCCGCCCAGAACGTGTCCCCCGCAGCGATTGACGCAGGCACGTGGGGATGGATGAAGCGGTATCGGGTGTGGCAAGCGAACCGGGAGATTTTCCTATACCCGGAAAATTGGATGCAGCCGGAACTCCGGCTCGACAAGTCGGACCTGTTCGAAGCGCTCGAAGGCACGCTGCTGCAAGGGGATGTGACCCCGGATCTGGTGGATGCGGCGTTACTCAAATACCTGCAAGACCTCGATGTGCGAGCGCGGCTGGACATCGTGGCGTCGTATCTGGAGCAGAACGTAGCCGACGCGAGCCTGAGCGTACTGCACGTGCTCGGACGCACGTATTCGCATCCGCACAAGTACTTCTACCGGAGGTACGCGAGCGGAGCCTGGTCGGCCTGGGAAGCGCTGACGCTGGACATCGAAGGCGACCACATCGCGCTGGCAATCTGGAGAGGAAGGCTGAACCTGTTTTGGGTGACGTTTATCGCACAACCCAAGAGCACAAAACCAAACACCAGCTCGGCCGATAAAGTTTCAGAGCTCACCGTCGGAGGTTTGGGCAGCGACGTTCTAAGCACACAAGCGAAGCAGCAGTACCAGATGCAACTGCATTGGAGCGACTACGTGCGCGGGAAGTGGACGACTCCGATCGCTTCGGACACGAAGAAGTCGAGCCCGATCGGCGTGACGGACGGGTTTGACGCCTCGAGCGTGCATATCCGCATCAGCACGGAAGTTGCCGACGGTGGAAGCGAAGGGGCGGTCAATGTACATCTGGACTTTCCCGCGGCCCATCTCGCCGATCCGAACTATTGGGGCACTTGGGAATACTGGTCGATCTTTACCTTCATTTTCGGATTCCCGCCCTTTCCCGAGCCGCAGCCAAACTATCTGTTTCGCGTCACCAGCAAGAACTGCGACCTGGTCGTCAAATCGGCGTTTTTCGACATGGCACCCGCGAACCCGTACAACACGAGCGGGACGAATGCGACGCTCTTTACGGGATCGGGGAATTTGGGCGTGAGTTTTCAGAGCAAGATTCAGAGCGACGGCACGAGTACAACGGACCACGAGACGATTTTAGCGAGCGCGAACAGCTATGCGCTACTGCCGTGCTCGAATCCAGTCGCCGCATCCCCCTTCCTCGATAAGACCGAGCCGCTCTACCAGGAGGTGGGCAGCTTGATCAGCCCGTTCTTCTTTAAGGACACGACGGATGCGTCGACCAGCAACGAACTGACATTTTTCGTGCAGCCGTCGCTGACGGAAAAAACGATGGTGGAGTGGGAATGGTGGGCGATTGTGCCGCCGCTCCCGCAGGCGAACTGGAGCGACGTGAACATTCTGAACCACATTGAAGTGACCGCGCAGGCGCCGGCGGCGGGCCCGGTGATCGTGAACCCGGGCGATCCCGTGTATTCGGTGTACCCGATGCAGAACGTGAGCGACTGGGTGACGAATCCGGCTACCGCGGTTTCCTTTGGTGGCGCGGTGATCGGAAAGAGCGGCGGGATCAACCTGAACCCGGTTTCCCCGGTGGGAGCGATCGAAGGCGCGCTCGGCCGCGGTGTGCTGGCGATCGGTGGAATCAATGCCACGGGACTAGCGCGAGCCGGCGATTGGGCCTCGGCGGGAATGAGCGCGGGAAGATCCATCGTACTGGTTGGAGCGCAAGGGTTGACTCTCAACCAGGCACGGACACTCAAAGCAGCGCAAGGCACAACGCTCGGCACAAATCTGGCGCTGCTGTCCCTCGAAGAGAAGGCGAGACTGTCATGAAACCAACGCAGAGTTTTCACAACACCATCGACGCGGCCGTGAAGAGTTACCAGGTCTATACGAAGCCTGTCGGGTGGGGGCCGTTTCCAATCTACATCTCGTTCAAAGACCGGAGCCTGAACTATCAATTCTTCCCGCACTTTCATCCCTACGTGGCGAGTAACCGGGCGTTTGTGGCCAACATGAAGTTGTCGTTGATGGAGAGGCTGAAGGAAGGGGGCCTGCCGGAACTGGAAGATTCGGATACGTTGTATATGCCGCAGCCGAATCCGCCGAACAGCCCGCTCCCCCTCGCGGTCATTGCCGGCAGCACGCGGATCACGCTGACGGCAAGCGTTTCGGCTACGCGGGTTTCTGACGGAACGAGCTTGACTCTGGCGGCAGGCACGCCCATGACGCTTCCCGGCGGAATCGTAGCGACGGTGCCGAAGGACACGCTTGTGTACCACACCGACGGATCGAATACGAAATTGGGGGCGGACACGCCGCTGCCGCTGCCCGGGCAGATTCCGGTGTCGTCCTCGAGCGGAATCCAGATTACCGGGACCGACATGATCGTGCCGGACTCCACGGTCGTGACGCTTGCCGTCGGCGCCGCTGCCGCAGTGCTCGTGGACGATGGATCGCAATGGAATCTTCCGAATGGGACTCAAGCGAACATCCGCAGCGGCTTTCCGCAGCCGTTTTTCTACGAAGGTATCTTTGACGCTGCGCACTACAATCCGACCCCTTGGGTGCAGGAGCCGTACCCGGTCAAAAATCTGGATTTCACATCGGCCGGAGCCTATGCCATCTACAACTGGGAGCTGTTCTTTCATTTTCCACTTCTCGTGGCGGTGCACCTCAGCCAGAACCAGAAGTTCCAGGATGCGCAGAACTGGTTCCATTACATTTTCGATCCGACCGACAACAGCCCGGGGCCGACACCGGAACGATTCTGGAAGGTGCAGCCGTTTCAATACACGGACGTGCGGATGATCCAGGATATTTTGGTGAATCTATCGAAGCCCCAAGACCCGGAGCTGTACAAGGAAACCATCAATAGCATAACGAGCTGGCAGCAGAACCCGTTTCAGCCGTGGGCGGTTGCGAAGTTTCGCCCGACGGCGTACATGCTGAAGACGGTGATGGCGTACCTCGACAACCTGATCGCCTGGGGAGATTCCCTGTTCCGGCAATACACGATTGAGACGATCAACGAAGCAACGCAGATCTACATCATGGCGGCAAATATTCTAGGGCCCAAGCCGCGGGCCGTGCCGAACAAAGGGGCGGTGAAGGCGCCCGCGTACGGGGATCTGAGGGGCACGCTCGATGCCTTCGGAAACGCACTGGTCGATATGGAAGTGGACATACCGTTTGATATGACGCCGCCCGTGGGGTCCGGAACGGCATTGAACGGATCGCAAATCTTGCCCAGCATCGGGCACACGCTGCATTTCTGCATACCGCGCAACGATCGATTCCTGAAGTATTGGGACACGGTGGCGGACAGGCTGTTCAAGATTCACAACAGTTTGAATTTGCAGGGAGTTTTTCAGCGGCTGCCCTTGTTCGATCCGCCGATCGATCCGGCACTGCTCGTGCGAGCCGCCGCGGCGGGACTCGACGTCAGCGCGATCGTCAGCGGACTGAACCAGCCGTTGCCGCTTGTGAGATTTCAGCTGCTCGTGTCGAAGGCCACGGAAATTTGCCAGGAGGTGAAATCGCTCGGAGCAAACCTGCTTTCGGCAATGGAAAAGCAGGACAACGAAGCGCTGGCGCTGCTGCGATCGCAGCATGAGAGCACGTTGCTGCAGCTAGCGGAGATGATCAAGTATTCGCAATGGCAGGACGCGCAAAAAGCGACGCAAGCGCTGAAACTGAGCCTCGCGACGGCCAGCCAGAGGTATGCGTATTACCAGAAACTGCTGGGGCGCACGGACGCGCAGATCCAGGCGAGCATTCCGCAACTGGGTGATCTCGATACAGGCAGCTTGCAAAACCTGAATTTTTCGCAGGCGGACCCGGGGAGTGAGCCGCTGATGTCCCTCGATCCGATTACTCCGGACGTCGCCAAGAATCCGACGGCGGTGACCGACGGAGAGATCGTTACGCTGTCGAACAACGAAGTCACGGAATTGACGAAGCTGCAAGCCGCCAGGGATAAGCAGAGCAGCGCCGCCTCGAGCGACAGCTTGGCGGGCACTCTGGGGTTCATTCCCGATTTCGGCATCAACGTGAACCCGTGGATGAACGTTGGATTGAGCACCACGCTCGGGGGTACGTACGCGGCAAAGTTTCCGCAGGCGGATGCCCGATCCGACCGGGCCGACGCCGACGG
>WNFJ01122904.1_pt3 | contig 22593 bp, 24 predicted proteins | sample 5400461 | NCBI WGS metagenome assembly WNFJ01 (sample SAMN13153349, study PRJNA577476) | soil metagenome | isolation source: 115 cm saprolite on Douglas fir-dominated hillslope | place: USA:California | collected 2013-09-17
GAGCCGCTCAAAACCATCGGAGAGTTTCCGGTGACCATCAAGGTGTTCCGCGACGTCACCGCGCAGATCAAAGTGACGGTCGACAAAGAAACCTAAGCCGTCATCTCAGTCAAAGATTGTCTCGACAGGGTTGCCCGCCGCGGCGGGCGACCCTATTTTTTTCTCCGCAAAAAGTTTTGCAGAGATTTCCGAGGCCATGCACAGGCAGTCCGATTGACGAGCGAATGAGTTCCACGCACAATGCGGCATCGCTTTGATCAAGGACGTGTCGGTACCTGGAACGAAAATTTCTCCTCTTGCCCTTCAACGGGGATCATGGTACAAAAGCGAAGAAAAGGCGAATACTAAGCCGACCTCATTATGCCTGTTGATGCGACACTCGAGAAACCATTACCGAATAATCTGGATGCGGAGCGTTCGGTTCTGGGCGCGATTTTGCTGGACAACCACGCGCTGAATCCGGCGATCGAGCATTTGCGGCCGGAAGATTTTTTTCTGGACCAGCACAGGCGTGTGTTCACGCAAATGATCGCGCTGGGCGAGGTACAGCAGGCCATCGACCTGGTTACACTGACCGAGGAGCTGAACCGCAAAGGCGACCTGGAAGCCTCCGGGGGCGCGCCGTACCTGGCGTCTCTGGCGGACGGCATGCCGAAGGTAACGAACATCGAGCACTACGCGCGCATCGTCAAGGAAAAAGCGATCCTGCGCAACCTGATCCACACCACCCACAACATTCAGCAGCGCGCGTTCGAAGGCGAGGACGGCGCGGACGCGATTCTGGATAACGCGGAGTCTTCGATTTTTGCGCTAGCGGAAGACCGCGTGCGCGCGGGGCTGCTTCCGATAAAGGACATCGTCCGCGACAATTTTGAGCGCCTGGAAAGAATTTTTCGTGAAGGGAAGAGCATCACCGGAATTCCGACGGGCTACATCGAGCTGGACAAGCTCACTTCGGGGCTGCAGCCCTCCGAGCTACTGATTCTGGCGGCGCGCCCTTCGCAGGGAAAAACGGCGCTGGCGCTGAACCTGATGGAAAACATCGCCATTCGCGGCGGACACCCGGTAGCCATGTTCAGCCTGGAAATGTCCAAGGAATCGCTGCTACAGAGGCTGGTGGCGTCCGTGGCGCAGATCGATGCGCACAAATTCCGCACCGGACACTTGAGCCGGGAAGATTGGAGGCGGATGACGGAGTCGCTGGGGACAATTTCCTCCGCGCCGCTGTGGATCGATGACGCCGGTTCGATCAGCGTACTGGAAATCGGGGCCAAAGCGCGGCGGCTGAAGCGCGACAAAGGATTGTCGATGCTGGTGGTGGACTACCTCCAACTCATTACCGCGCGAGGACGCTTTGGGAACCGGCAGGAAGAAGTATCGAGCATTTCGCGGGCGCTGAAAGGCCTGGCCAAAGAGCTGCAGATTCCCGTGCTGGTGCTGAGCCAACTCACGCGCGCCCCGGAGCGCGACGAACGCGGGCCGCAACTCTCCGATTTGCGCGAGTCCGGCGCTATCGAACAGGACGCCGATGTGGTGATGTTCATTTACCGGCCGCATTTCTTCAAAGCAGGGGCGACCCCCGAAGAGCGGGAAGAAACGGAGCTGCGGATTGCCAAGCAGCGCAACGGCCCCACGGACAAAGTGAATTTTGTTTTTCGCAGCCGGTTCACGCGGTTTGAAGAGGCGGCGCCGGACGCATTCTCGCAGTTCAACCCAGACAATATGTAATTGGCGGCACAGCGCGGCAGATTGCCCACAGTTTGCGTGGCCAGGCCGCGGGCTAACAGGGTCAGGAATGCCCCCGGTCTATTCAGTCAGGGATGTGCCTGGTTCGTACCCATTAAGCCCCTCCCCCTACCCGCATGTTTTTTAATAAGTGTTGATTCTAAAGGTAGTTAAAACCCTTTGTTTTGACACACTTTTGTAAGTGTTGATTCTAAATGGGCTTACATTGCACTAAAATTGTGCAAAATTGGACAACTTGCGAAGCGCGAAGGTTAATCAGTTCAATCGGATGACTACGCCTAGGAAGGGAGCAGTTGAGATCCTTCGCTCAGGATGACACCGGTCCGCGGTTTGGGCCTGAGAATGCGATAGTTTGGGACGACGAAAGGGCTACGAGCCGAAAGAAAAGCCGGAGCCCTTCGGCTCCGCTCAGGGTAAACAAGCTTCCCGCACTCCACACGGAGTTTTCTACACGGTTAAGTATAGCAGATTATAGAGGGAAGTCAATAAGAAAAAGGTTCCCATAGAAAAGGTCTTAGCCTAGCTCGTGAGATGCGAGTGCAAAGGCCAGCAGTTTGCTTAGCAAGGGGTGTTGTCATTCAGGCGGCGGCCAAAGTGGCAGTCGGGCGCCGACTGTGGGATGGCGTAAAATAGCTTTTTCGGAAGGAACATGGCAGCCACACAAAAGAGTCACGGCAAAGTGGAGCGACGTCCGGTATGGGCGGAAGTTTCGCTTGGCGCGCTGGCGTACAATCTTGAGGCGATCCGGAAGTACGTAAACCCGCCAGAAGAGAAACGCAAAACGCCGCGCAAAATCCTCTCGATCATAAAGGGCAATGGCTACGGCCACGGTGGCCCGGAAGTGGCAAAAGCGCTGGAGAAGGCCGGGTCGGATTGGTTTGGCGTGACGTGTACGGACGAAGGCATTGCAGTTCGCGAGGCGGGGGTCCGAAAGCCGATTCTAATTCTTACCAGTTTTGTGCCGGGTGAAGAGTCGCGCCTAGTGGAGAACGACCTCACGGCGGTGATTCATCGCTGCGAACAGTTGGAGCTGCTCAATCGCGCGGCGGCGCGCCGGGGTGGAAAGAAGCGCGTACCGTTTCATTTGAAGATTGATACGGGAATGAACCGGCTGGGCATCGCTCCCGGCGACGTGGAATGTTTTGCGCGCCAACTTGGGAAGTGCAAAAACCTGCAGCTGACGGGCATTTTTTCACACTTTGCTTCCTCGGGAGTATTCACGGAGACTCCGGTTGGCCAGCAGACACGCGAACAAGAGGAGCGACTTTACGCGGCAATCGAGCGCCTGCGAAAGCTGGGAATCGATCCGGGCCTCGTGCACTTGGCGAACAGCGCCGCGATCGTTTCGAGACCGGAGACGTGGGCGGACATGGTGCGGCCGGGGGCCATTCTCTACGGATACCACCCTGGCTACGACCCAATCGAAAAGCGTGAGGAAGCGGAAGCGCGGCTGCCGCTGAAGCCGGTGATGAGCCTGCGCTCGAAGATTATCGGCCTGCGCAACGTCACCACGGGCACGGGAGTCGGCTACGACGCGACGTTTGTAGCGCAGCGACCATCACGAATCGGCGTTCTGGCGGCGGGGTATGGAGACGGAATCCACCGCTCGCTGGGAAATCACGGCAACGTGCTGTTGCGCGGGAAGCTCGCGCCGATCGTGGGGATCATCTCCATGGACGTGACCATGATCGACGTGACGGACATTGAAGGCGCGGAGATCGGCGATGTGGCGACGATTCATGGAACCGACGGCAAGCAAGTACTTCCCGCGAATCGTGTGGCGCGCAGCATCGGGACAGTTACTTCGGATCTGCTTTGCGCGGTAAGCCAGCGCGTGCCGCGGCTGTACGTCAGATAATCAAAGATTCCCATCCATTGCTCCGATTTTCCCCTGCTGCTAATTTGGCAGCTACTTGACGCCGCACAATCGGGAAGAGTATAAGTCCCGGTAGCGCGAAAAAGGCGTTGCACATCCCGCATCCCCCCTCTTGTTTCCTCTTCACTTCCGCGGGCTGGCTATACTGATTTTCCAGTGAAAGATCGAACTGTGAGGTCGTATGAGCCGGATCACTCCTGCAGTGCAGCAGCGATCGCATGCGCCGGAATCTGAGATTTTGGCACGACTGGAAGCGCATGGAGTGCGGCTGCGCCCTGAGGGGGCATTTGGCACAGTGTGGGATTACTGGGTGGTGCGCGCGTTTTTTGTGGCATGCACGGGAGCCGTGAGCTTTTCGCTGGGACCGTTTGGGCTCCGTGGAATCGCCGCGGCTAGCGCTGGATTTCTGATCGCGCTGGCTGTGCTGCTCGCCGAATTACGGCTGCACCGTGCGACGCTGAGCGGGCTGGTAGGCGGGGCGTTTGGCGCGATCCTCGGCGTCTCTGCTGCCCTGCTCGTGACTCTGGTGATCTCCCGCACAAATGAGCCGGAACCCACGAAATCGTTCCTCGAATTTGCCGCGCTGTTTTCTTTCGGTTATCTCGGACTGGTCCTGGGCGCAAGCCGAGGAGAGCAATTGCAGGTGGACGGATTGGGTGGTTTGTTCAGGAAAAAGTCATCTCCGGTGGAATCCGTGAAGCTTCTGGACACCAGCGTATTGATCGACGGGCGCATCGCGGATATATGCGACGGGCAGTTCATGGAAGGAGTTCTCGGCGTGCCGCAATTCGTGCTGCGCGAACTGCAAATGGTCGCCGATTCCGCAGACCCATTGAAGCGGCAACGCGGAAGACGCGGGCTCGAAGTGCTGCAAAAGATTCAGAAAATGCCGCAGGTGGAAGTGCGAATTCTGGAGGGAGATTTTCCACAAGCTGGGGACGTGGATCACAAACTGGTGGAGTTAGCGAGGCGCACCGGAGCAAAAATAGTTACCAATGACTTCAACCTGAACAAGGTAGCCACGGTGCAAGGCTGCTCGGTGTTGAACGTCAATCAGCTCGCGCAAGCGCTGAAACCCGCGGTGCTGCCCGGGGAGCCCATGCGCGTATTGATTCTTCGCGAAGGCAAGGAACAGAACCAGGGCGTGGCGTACCTGGATGACGGCACAATGGTGGTGGTGGATGGCGCGCGGCGGCTGATCAATAAGAGCGTGGACGTGATTGTGACTTCCGTGCATCAGACCACGGCGGGCAAAATGATTTTTGGCCGGGTCGAAGAACGTGCGGAACAGCCGGCTCCAATGGTGCGACAAGCTACGGCAGCGGGGCGTGCCCCCGAGTAGTGCGGAGACGTGCGCGTGCCTTCCCGAACAGCCCACGCTGGCCCGTAGGCAGTCCCATCTTCAAATGGCGCGTTTGAAGCGGAGCCAGGCGGGCCGGCACAAGCCACGCTGGAACGCGCGCGCCACCAACGTAGCCGGTTTCACCCTGCACATCCCTTGAGGTACACTCTGGAGTTTGCGAATCCGCGCGTTGGACTTTCCGGGCGGAATCGCTCTAAACATGAGCCGAATTGCCGCCATACTCCCTGCCGCGGGAATGGGAACGCGCATGGGCGCGGAAACGCCCAAGCAGTTTCTGGAACTGGATGGAACCCCCATCGTGATCCTCAGTCTGCGGCGCATCGCAGCCTGCCCGCTAGTTACAGAAATTATCGTGGCCACGCGCGGGGATGAAGTGGCGCGCCTGGAAGAGTGGGTCAAGCGAGAAAAATTCAAGCAGGCGGTGCGCGTGGTGAAAGGCGGCGATTCGCGGCAGGATTCCGTGGCCGCGGCACTGCGCGAGGTGGCGAACGGCACGGAAATCGTACTGGTTCACGACGCCGTGCGACCCTTCGTGACGCCGGAGCAGATCGCGCGGGTGATTGAAGAAGCACGGCGTTGCGAGGCCGCGATTCTGGGCATACCGGCGATGGATACGGTCAAGGAAGTGAAGCGCGCGAGTTTGCCAGAGGATGTGGCGCTGATTACGGGAACCGTGCCGCGCGAGCGCGTGGTGCTGGCGCAGACGCCGCAGGCGTTTTCAGCGAAACTTTTGAGAGAAGCGTTTGCGCGCGCAGAGGCGGATGGCGTTAACGCTTCGGACGAAGCGGGGCTCGTTGAACGCATCGGGCACGACGTGCACGTGGTGCTCGGGTCCGAGCGAAACATGAAGATCACCAAGCCGGCGGATATGGAATTGGCGCGCTTCTACCTGGAACGCGAGCGCCAGAAGGCATGAGCACGCGTTGCGGAATCGGGTATGACCTGCATCGGCTTGAAGAGGGGCGGAAGCTCATCGTTGGGGGGGTTGAGCTGCCGTTCGATAAAGGGCCCGTGGGGCACTCGGACGGCGATGTGCTGGCCCATGCGCTTTGCGATGCGTTGCTGGGCGCGGCGGGGCTTGGGGATATTGGCACACATTTTCCGGACACCGATGCAAAGTGGAAGGGCGCGAACAGCATGCTTTTCTTGGAGCATGCGAAGAAGCTGCTGGATGAGAAGCAATTCGCGATCGAGCACGTGGATGCCGTGGTGATCACGGAAAAGCCCAAACTGGGTCCGCATTTTCCGAAGATGCGGGAAGCGCTGGCGAAGGCTTTGGGTGTTGGCATTGAAAAGATTCATCTGAAGGCCAAGACCAATGAAGGCGTCGATGCGATCGGGCGGGGCGAAGCGATCGCGGCGCACGTGGTTGCTACACTTACTTCCCGATGATTGATTTAGGAACGAAAGGACGGGTCTCCCGACTGGGTCGGGATAAATCCCGACCCGCCACTACAACACGGGCGGACCAGGGTCCGCTACAATCCTGTTGATGCCTTCTGCCGAACATTCAAATTCTGACGCGCCGGTTGCAGCCGCGAACGCGTTTAGTGCGGCCGATGTTGTGGTGATTCTGCGCGAACGCGGCTGGCTGGCGGCAGAACCTTCGCTTGCGCAACAGGCATGGTGCGAGCGGGCGGCTGCGATGCTGGGTGGTCATGCCGCGGACCGCGCGGCGCTTGCCGATCTTCTTAGCCTCGTTTTTCGATACGACGCGCGCGAAATCATCTGCCGCGTGGAGAGCCACGTGATCCTGTCGCGCTATGCGGCGCGGAACGTGCTGAGGCAGGTGGCGCTGCTGCTCCTGGAGGGAGGGCCGTTGACATCGGACAGGTTCAAGGAAATTGTGACGACATTGAAAGACGGCATGGATCTGCGGGGCAGGGAATTGTTTCATCCGATCCGGCTGGCGCTCGCCGGGCGCGCAGGAGAAGGCGAGCTGGACCGGGTGATCCTTTTGCTCGATGAAGCTGCGGAGCTTTCGTTTGCTGTTCCCGTAAAATGCGCGCGCGCGAGAATTCTCGAGTTTTGCTCGGCGCTGGATTGATTTTGCCCATGGACAAACTGACTGGCATACACGCCGTGAAGGAAGCGCTGGAAGCGCAGCGCCCCATCGATCGCATTGCCATTGCGAAAGGGCGGCAAGACACGCGCGTGGAAGAAATCGTGCAGTTAGCCCGCAAGCAGGGCGTTCCGGTGCGCTTCGAGGACCGCGGGCAACTGGACCGGCTAGCTAATTCGAAAGATCATCAGGGAGTGGTGGCGCTGGCAGCAGCACGTGCGGCGGCGACTCTCGAAGACATACTGGCGAATGCCAATGCTTCTGGCCACGGGCAGCCCGGGCTGATTGTTTTGCTGGACGGAGTCGAAGATCCACACAACCTCGGCGCGATCGTTCGAACAGCGCTGGCTGCGGGCGCGCACGGCGTGGTGATTCCCGAGCGGCGAGCGGCAGGACTCACGGATACCGTTGCGCGAGCCTCGGCGGGAGCGCTGGCGCATCTGCCCGTCGCGAAGGTGACCAACCTGGTGCGCACGATGGAGGAGTTGAAGGAAGCGGGCTACTGGCTGGTGGGCCTCGACGAGCAGGCAGACAAGAATTACACCGAAGTGGACTACACTTCGCCGGTGGGCATTGTGCTCGGCAGCGAAGGCCAAGGGCTACATGAGTTGACACGCAAGCGGTGTGATTTCGTTGTTTCGCTGCCGACCACTGGCCCGGTGAAATCGCTTAACGTTTCCGTCGCCGCAGGTGTCGTGCTCTTCGAAGCACTTCGCCAGCGGAATGCTCGAAGCCGAACTTAGGAGCCGTTATGGAAGATGGACAGTCCAAGAGACGCGGCGCTGATCAAATTGACTTCCCGGCCTTGTGGGTTTTAGTGCGCGGCGCTCAGGTACTTCTGATAGTGATCTACGCGAAATTCGCCTATCTTTCAGTAGGAAGTGACTCCTTCTTTTCAGGTCTAATCTCTTCGATTGGCTTGCTGTTGATTGTTGGCGCGCTTGCCCATGGACTTGCCACCGGTACGGTGGACAGCTACGGAATCCACTATCGACGCTATTTTCGTCAAAAGAATGTCTCATGGATGGATGTCCTGGAAATACAGTGGGTAGGCTTCAAGCTGCGGGTTCTGATCCGGGGCGGGGGAAAGCGAAAACGTAAAATCACTTTTCTGCTGAACCCCTTGAAATCAACGGGAGCCTACTGGGCGAACCGATTAGGCGCGGAGGTCGCTCCGCCCGAGATTCTGGAGCGTATCCATGCTTTACCAATCGAGACGCCTCCGGCCATTGCTTCCGCTTCGCCGTATTCAAAATGGATTCTTAGAGGTTTTTCCGGGCTTGTCGTGCTCTTAGTGTTGATATTTTTGTGGAGATTTCTCTCCGCGCTTAGCCACGCCGCTCACTAGCTGTTAAAGCTTCATTTGTCGTACTGGATCAGGGAGAAGACGTCGAGGCCGTTCAGTTTTTTGCGGCCGTTGAGGAAAGTGAGCTCGACGGCGAAGGCGGCGCCTTCGACCGTGCCGCCGAGTTGCTGGATGAGTTTGGCGGTGGCGGCGGCGGTGCCGCCGGTGGCGAGCAAGTCGTCGCAAATGATGACGCGCTGGCCAGGCTTGATGGCGTCTTCGTGGATTTCGAGCGTGTCTGTGCCGTACTCCAGGGAATACGTGACGCTGGTGGTTTTAGCGGGGAGCTTGTTCGGCTTTCGAACGGGAACGAAACCGGCGTTGAGCTGGTAAGCCAGCGCGGGAGCAAAAATGAAGCCGCGTGCCTCGATCCCCGCCACCACGTCAATGGTGCGGCCCACGTATTGCTCGCACAGACGATCGATCAGCATATGAAAGCCAAGCTTGTCCTTCAGCAGGGTGGTCAAGTCGTAAAAAAGGATACCCGGCTTAGGATAGTCCGGAACTTCGCGGATCAACTTCTTCAGATCGTTCATTCGAACGCTCCTCGTTGTGCGCTTCAGGTCTGTTCGCGCGATTCAACCCGTTGGGATGATGAAAAATCCGCCTTCATACTGTGGATCCGGAGTCGAGGACTCTTCCTGGACTGTACTGACGCTCGCGAAGCGTGGTCCGCGCTGAAGCAGGGCGCGGAATTCGGAAAGTTGTTGCGGCGTGGCCATAGCGAATACTTCCACGCGGCCGTCCCGCAGATTCCTCACGAAGCCGCTCACTTGCAGCTTCTCAGCGGCGTCTTGCGTGAAGTAGCGGTAGCCTACACCCTGGACCATTCCCGAGACGAGGTAACGCTTGGCTTGTTTGGCTTCGCTCACGAAACGCCCGAATTGTAGCAGAGAGCTCGCGTTTCTTCCGCGGTGTCATTGTTCGTGTTGCCATGCTAGGGCGGCACACACGAAGTACGCTAGACTCTTGTTTCGTCAGGCGTGCGAGGCTGCTCCAAGACTAATAGCACGCATCCAATTCCCCATGAGCCTGGTCAGAATATTTCGCTGCCACAGACACTTCGCGTTCATCGTGCTCGCCGGCATTCTTACTATGACCCCTATTTTGGGAGCGCCGCTGCACGCGCAGGACGCGCCGCAGGGGCCGATCGCTCCGCCGCCGGAGCATCACGTCACGCGCATTGCAAACGAGTCAGAGCCGCCGGCGCCGCCGTCGCTTCCTGAAGCGGAGATTATCCGGCGGTTTGCCCAAAAAGAAGACGAGTACATCCGCTCGGGTCCACGCTATACCTACCGGAGGACCGTCCGAATCCAGGAGTTCGGGCCGGACGGACAGCCTTCCGGTGAGTTTGTGGTCGTGACGCAACCAGGGCGCGAAGTGGATGGAAAGCCGTTCGAAAAAGTAGTCGAAAAGCCCCGCTCCACGCTGCAGCATCTCTTTCTCAAGACGGAAGATCTCGAAGGCCTGCAGCGCATCCCTGCGTTTCCGCTGTCGTCCGGCCAACTGGCGAAGTACAACTTGAAATACCTGGGCAAGGAACAAGTGGATGAGATCGATTGCTACATTTTTCAGGCGAAACCAAAAATGGTCGAACGCCAGAAGGCCTATTTCGATGGCGTAGTATGGGTGGACTCAAAATATCTGGAAGTTGTGAAGACGTACGGAAAATGGGTGAACGATCTGGGCGATGTGCGCTCGGCTGCGGATCTGCCCTTCAGCCTGTTCGAAACGTACCGTGAAAACGTCGACGGAAAATACTGGTTCCCCAGCTATTCGCGTTCGGATGACACTTTGAATCAGAAGGGAGTGCAGACCCCGGTACGCATCGTTATCAAGTGGACGGACTTCAAGCCCATTCCCGGCGTGCCGCCGGTTCCAGCCCCTGCGGCTCCCGCAACTTCCCCAAAACCATAAGCAATCGCGGACTCTAAGAACGAAGCCCGGTCCATCAGCAAAGCAATTTCTTCACTACATCCGGCAATTCCTCGATGGAATCGATCAAAAACTCCGGGTGGGCTGCGCGCAGACGCTTCTCTGTCGGAAAGGGGCCGAGCACGCCAATCGCACGCACGCCAGCGCGCCGGGCCATTTCCACGTCCTGCGGCGCGTCGCCCACATAGACGCACGCCGAGGGATCCAGGTCCATCTGCCGGAGGGCAAAGCGCAATGGCTCCGGATGCGGCTTCTTGCGCAAAGTATCTCCATTGCAAACGCGCGCTGAGAAGATTTTCGTCAGGCTAAACTCGCGCAACTGACGGGCGACACGATCGCGATCGCCGCTGGTGACGAGACCGAGAGCATGAGTGCGGCGCAATCTTGCGAGGACCCAGCGCGCACCCGCCATTAGCCTCGGCCGATGCTTTGCATAATGCGCGCGCCAGAGGCGGTCTGCATCTGCCCAGCGCTTCCGCGGCAAGCGCGCGGCGCGATAAACGTGATACCAGTTCGGCGAGTAGTTTTTCTCGAGCTCCTCGAGCCCCCACGTGATACCCATCTCCTTGAACATGGCCAAGTAGGCGGAGGAATCGGCTTGGTAGGAATCGATGAGCGTGCCGTCCCAGTCGAAGAGAACTCCTTCCACTGCGCGTTTTCGTTTTGCGAGCATGGTTGCTTAGGGTAGCAGAAACTCTGCGTTCGTTGACCCTATGTAAGGCTGAAGTGGATAACGTGAGGAGGTTCGGGAGTAGCTGGGGACTGAAGTGGTGCGATTTTTACGGTTTCAGAAAACGGGAAGGAATGCGGTCGTCGCGGTCGAACTGGACATCATCGAAAGCGGCGGCGATGCCAAACCAGCCGGGCATGGCAGCGGCTTCAGCGCGGCACACGTGCGCCATGGTGGCCATGACGACGTTGCCAAGGCCCAAGGGTTTGCGTACGAGTATGATTTCGAGCTCGATCGAAGCGCCAAGCGCTAGGTCTTTTGGGCACAGAAAATAGACGCCGGTTGAACTGATATTCCGAGTGACGAGAGTGACCGGATATTCCTCAGGCACGCCGCCGGCAGCGCGAAGGCGCAGGGGAAGATTCAGTGTAGCGCGCGGGTATTCGCGATGTTCGGGATGCACGCCCACGGCGTGGGTAGGCACACGAACAAAACGGCGAGGATACGCGGGGCCAAGGAGCGACACCACGCGGAGCGCAGGGGCCCGCACGGAATCCGGTAACGGTTGCGGCCCTTTTGCAGTATCGCGAGGTTCCGCGGCTGGCTTGGATGATGGCCACGATTCAAATGGGATTACGCGCTTCGTTGCGCTCATCTCGTCCTCAGAGACGCCATGGCACGGTTGCTGGCTATGGCCCAACAATCTAAACTGCGAAACTGACTTTCTGGAATTTCCCCGTCCACCCTTGCGCAGTGTGGAGCGTTAAGATGGCACTAGTCCGGGCCAACGTCAACCTGTGGAAAACGACGGAAGTGTCCTAACCTGAAACACTTGGTAATAGTACTGGAACGAATGTACAACATACTGTGGATAGCTCCAGAAGATGCTCTACCAATATGGTGCTCGACACTTCTACCTCTCTCAGCTAATCATTACGCTTTTCGCCGGACTCGGCCTTTTCACTTTGTCGACCGTTTGCGGATAGATTTGATTTTCAGCTTGCGTTAATTTTAGCGGATTGAACATACAGAACAGGCCGGTAAGCAAAAATGTCTACGATAGGACTCGAGACCGAGCGCACTGAGGAATCTCCCGCACCTCCACACTTCGCCCCCGCCCGAACTACGACTCTGGTTCTGGTGGCCTTCGCGGCCGTCTACCTTGTCTGGGGCTCCACCTATTTGGCGATTCGCATTGGGATCGAGTCATTTCCACCGCTGATCCTCGCGGGAATCCGCCACCTTACCGCGGGATTGATCCTCTACCCTGTTCTTCGCTGGAAGACCGGGATTAGGCCTACTGCTGCAAACTGGCGAACCGCGGTTGTCACTGGCACTCTGCTGTTGTTCGTCGGCAATGGTGGCGTCAGTTGGGCGGAACAGGTCGTGCCTTCGGGGATCACAGCGCTTCTGGTGGCCACGGTATCGTTGTGGCTGGTTATTGTGGATTGGCTCCGCCCCGGTGGCGTGAGGCCCGTTGCCAGGGTGGTTGTGGGACTGCTAATGGGATTTGGCGGGCTCGCGCTTCTAGTCGGGCCTGCCCATTTGGGAGGCTCGGAGCGGGTTGATCCGCGGGGCGCAGCCGTCCTGGTGATTGCCTCCCTGGCCTGGGCGTGTGGTTCGCTCTATTCGAAACATGGCGGGATGCCCAGTTCGCCGATGCTGGGAGTGGCGATGCAGAGCTTGGCAGGTGGCGTGATTCTACTGATCGTCGGGCTGTTTGCGGGAGAATTCCAGGCGCTGCATTTTGGGGCGATATCGCTTCGTTCCTGGCTTGCGCTTGCCTACCTCATCGTGTTCGGGTCGGGTATTGGCTTCAGCGCGTATATCTACATTCTGCACAAGAGCACCGCTGCGCGGGTGGCAACGTATGCGTTCGTGAATCCTGTCGTCGCGCTGTTCCTGGGATGGCTGATCGCTGGCGAAAGCATTACCCTGCGCACCGTCATTGCGGCTGCGGTGATCCTCACCGCGGTCATTCTAGTGATCACCGCGCCACACCGTGCGACCGCGCCAGTCTCAGACCCGGTCCCTGCTCCTGGCGACGCCTGATCGTCTCACTTTCGGCGGACTCCGCCTTTTCACTTTGCCGACCGTTTGCGGATAGATTTGTTTTTCAGCTTGCGCTACTTTTAGCGTGTTGAACATGAGCCTCACGCAAAACAAATTCGCTCAGAACATATCGGCGCACGCGTCCGCGCGATATTGGCGTGCAACGTTGGCGCGCGATTCCCGTGCCGATGGAAGCTTCGTGCTGGCGGTGCGATCGACGCACATTTATTGCCGCCCGTCGTGTCCCCGGCGCGTCGGCCTCTGCGGCGCAACGTTACCTTTTTCCGCACTCGTGAAGAAGCAGAAAAACAAGGTTACCGGCCCTGCCTGCGGTGCCGCCCGAATGAAATTGCCGGGCCCGTGGCACTGGTGCAGCGCGCCGCCGGTAAACTCGCCGAGTCGAACGAAGAGAACGTTCGCCTGGGAGCTCTGGCTGCACTGCTTGGAACGACCCAAGCGACGCTGCGGCGCGCGTTCCTGCAAGTGACTGGACTGAAGCCGCGGGAATTGGCAGAGGCACTGCGCGTGAAGCGTTTCAAAGCATTGCTGCGGGCGGGAAAGAGCATAGCGGATGCGTTGTATGAAACAGGGTACGGGTCATCGAGCCGCGTCTACGAGCGCAGCAATGCGCAACTCGGCATGACGCCGGCGACTTATCGAAAGGGAGGACAGGGTATGAAAATCGGATACACAGTTGCAAAATCGCCGCTCGGAAAAGTTTTGGTAGCTGCGACGGAACGCGGCGTATCGGCCGTTTATCTTGGCGATGCGGAGAATGCGATGATCGCGGAGTTGCACGAAGAATATCCGCGCGCGGAAATCGCTCCTGCCACGGATTCGTTCCAGCGCTGGGTGCGGGAGATCGTACAGCGCATCGAAGGCAAACAGCCTCGGCTCGAACTTCCGCTCGACTTGCAGGCGACGGCGTTTCAGCGACGCGTTTGGCAGGAGCTACAGCGGATTCCGCGCGGCAGGACGCGCACTTATTCTCAAGTCGCGCGCGCTCTCGGCCGGCCCAAGGCCGTGCGGGCAGTGGCGAGGGCTTGCGCGACAAACCCGGTTTCCATTGTGGTGCCTTGCCATCGCGTCATTCGCGAGGACGGCACCCTGGCCGGGTATCGTTGGGGGCTCTCGAGGAAGGAGCAGTTGCTGGCGCAAGAACGGGCCGCCGGTTAGGGTTAAAGATTACCCTCGGGGCTTCTCGACTTTCACATTTTTGGGCCAGTCGGGCTTGAATTTTGTGTCGGCGATCTTCAGGTTTTTCATCAAGTGGGTGTAATGAGATAGGAAGTAGTCTTCGGAACTGGTCTCGAAAAATTTTTGCTGTATCGGCAGCCAGGATGCTTCGTCGATCCACATGCGGATTCTCGAGATTTGGCTCCGCGCCTGGTCAGACTTGGGGGTCAACTCCAGCACGACGGTCTTGCGGTTGTCGAAGTCTTCCTCTCCGATCAGCGTCACGACATAATTCTTTTTCAGAGTATCGCCCTTGGTTCCGAATCCCAGCGCCAGATACTGGTCGGCAAACACGCGGTGCTTTCCGATGTTGTATTCCTCGACGCGATTGATCTTCGGAGTGAAAACATACAGAGAATCGCCGCTCCGGAGGATGGTTCGCGGATCAGGCTTCTGGAAATCGATGCGCATCTTGTCATCGCGACGCACGAAAATCTGGCCGGATTCGGTCGAGGTATCCTTCACCACCGCGGTGTATTTGATGTGCTCGATATCGGCCGAAAGGGTATGAAAGTCCTGCGCGGCACGGTCCATCATGCCCAAGACGCCTTCGAGGGTCCAGGCTGACGTTGCCTGGGCGGCAGGTGTTCTAAGCCCGCCGGCGGCACAGCAGAGGCTCACCAGCGCGAAAATAACTAGAAAAGTTAGACGTCTCAAACGGGGCCTCTATCGTGCATCGACGCAGTGCTCAGGTGGAAGCACTCGGCATCGTAACATATAAGATAGATGCATGAGCGCGCAGCCATGTTACCCGTAACATTTGTGCGCGCGTACTGACTCACGGCTAATGGTGAATCTCCACCTGGTAGGCAATCACTACGCCTTCGTCATCCCGCAGCGGTTCGATTTTGGCGATCGAGAAATTCCCGTTGTGGAGTTCGGGCAGTGCCTCTTGCAATGCGGTGTGCAGGTCGTTCTGAAGTGCGAGTTTTGTCGGCGGGGCCAGGATGCGCACATCCACCCGGTAGGTCAGCCGGTTTCCGTCTTTGGAAATAAACTGGACCTGGCCCGGGGTGACCGGGGCTCCGCTCTGCGGTTTGTCACGGAACCAGCCGCGCGGGGTGACCAGCACGAAAACTAGAATGAGGATGACCGCCAGGTCATACTGCCAAGTGCCGCGCTCGTACGACCAAAAAAACGTCCTAGAAAGAATTTGGCCAAGGCTTGCCATGTCAATCTGCAGGCACTCCATCGACGATAACACCATCGCGCATGTGCACAACGCGGTCGAAATAAGTGGTAGCTTCCGGGTTGTGCGTAATCATCACGATAGTCTGGCCCAGATCCTTGTTCAGTTGCCGAAGCATCTGTAGAACGATTTCCGAATTCTTCGAATCCAAGTTCCCTGTGGGCTCATCGGCAAGAAGGATTTTCGGCTCGTTGATGATTGCCCGCGCGATGGCCACGCGCTGCTGTTCGCCCCCGGAGAGCTCTGCTGGCTTGTGGTGCAGGCGTCCTGCAAGACCGAGCATCTGCGTTACGACATCGAAGCGGTGCGGGTCAAATCCGTCGCCATGAATGAACTGCGCAATGGCGATATTGCCCTTGGCCGTTAATGTGGGGAGCAGATTGAAACGCTGGAAAACGAAACCGATCTTGTGGCGGCGCAATTTCGTGCGCGCGGCGTCGCTTAGTTCGCTGAGGTCGTTGCCGTCGACCAGTACCTTGCCTCGTGAAGCCTGCGCCAGGCCGCCGATCACATAGAGCAGCGAAGACTTGCCGCACCCCGATGGCCCCATGACCGCGACCGATTCACCGGGCTGTACCTCGAAATTCACACCGCGCAACGCGGGAACCTCAACCTTGCCCGCGCGGTAGAGCTTCCACAAACTTTCTGTTCTGAGTATCGGCTCCACGCTCTTTTTTCCCTGGAGAATCAGCCCTTCGGCAAGTTCAGGTATTGTAGCTGCGATTGCCATTCGTGCCTAGCCATCCCGCAGGTTTCGCGGTCCTTTCGTCGCTTCTCCGTATCGCTGAGCGCTCGGCCTACTCGGCGTTAATTTCCTGATTTTCTAATCGTACGACAATGCTTGAACCGGATCTTTGCGGCTCGCGAGCAACGCCGGATAGCTGGCTCCAAACAGCGCGCCCAGGAGCGCAATGCCGGCGGCGCGGAGAATCCATCCGGAGGTGATAAGAATGGTCAGTGTTGGAAACTTCCAGATGAACCCGGCCCGCACCAGATAACTCAGTCCGATGCCTGCACCAATTCCCAGCGCACAGAGCGCTGCGGATTCCGAGAGCAACGCCCGGATAACGAACCACTGATTCGCACCGAGCGATTTCAGAACACCAATGTCCCTGGTGCGTTCAATCACAGTAGTGTACATCGTGAGAAAAATGACCAGCAGCCCGATAGTGACGGCCAGAAAAATCATGGCGTTGATAAACGTTTCCAGGCCCGGGATACTTGTCGAGGTCATTAGAGAGAGATAGTCCTTGAGCGGCCGGACGGTATAACCGGGAAGGAGGTGGCGCATACTTTCCATGACGTCTTCGGTATGCTCGGGGCGCGTACACTTTACAAAGAAGACGCTGGCTTTATCCCGCGCGCTCCCCAATTCTTGCAGAGTTGCCAGCGGAACAAAGAGTCGGGAGCCCTTCCCGTGCTCGACGATTCCCGCGACATGCCAGTCGTGCTCGAAAATACGAAAAGTCTGTCCCGGCTGAACCTTTTTTGTTTTCGCGGCAACGTCGTCTACAAGTATGTCGTCCGGGCCTTCCAGATCGTGCCCCTGAAGAAAGACAAATCCGCCCGAGACAGCTCGAAAGCTCTCTTGCTCAATTCCGTAAACGAGTTCCACGCCCGACGTGTTAAAAAGGAAGAGCACGGGCGCCACGGATTGCACGTACTTCAATTCGGCAAGCTTGTCGCCGATCTTGATGGGCATCGGAGCTGTGCCGAAAGTCAAAAGGAAAGACGCGTTCGGCGGCTGCAGCATGATGTCCGCCCCGATGCCTTCGATGCGCTTGGCGGTTTCGGTCAGCAGGCCGCTGGTCAGCCCGACGATCAGCACGACCAGCGCGACCTCCACAGCGATTCCCATGGCGCCTATGATGGTACGCATGGGGCGATGCAAGAGGTTTCGAGCGATCAGCTCACCCATCATCGCTGCTTGCCCTCCGTGGCTTCTCCGACGCGTACCAATTCTTCCCCCTCAGGTTGTTCCAGTTTGAATCGCTCCGCAGGAATTTCGTCGTTCAAGCTGACCTTGGTGACACGCAGATCGAGCTTGTAGTCGTCGTGCGGCCTGTCGATTCGAATGGAGCGCGGAAAAGACGCCGCACCGTTGGCAACAGTGGCCGCAGCGCTCGGCCCAGCGGAACTATCCGGGGATTGCCAGTCGGCCAGACGAATATCCGAAAGTAGGAGTCCTTTCGGCCCAAAATTCTGCATGCGCGCGACCTGCAAGTCCGCGCGGTCAAACCAGATTTCCCGCAGAACCTCCAATTGATGGCCCCCGCGCAAAACTGTCAGGACGTAGTACCTGCCGTTCTCGTCGTTGAACTCCTTCAGGGTCACGGTTTCTTCCTTGCGAATTTCCGGCCACAGTAGCGCGTCCAGCAGATGCTGCGGGCGCAGATTCTCGATGGGTTTGCTGCTGGCTCGCTCGACGGCCACTGGGCCTACAAGGAATTTTTTCTTCGAAGGTATCGAGACGCGAAAGGTCTCGCCGTCGCTGGCCATGTCAAACACAGTGGTCCCGACCACTGGCGCCTGCCCGATCACGCGAATCCTCGCTGGCCGCGCGGCCAGAAGAAATGCCTTAACCTCGTGATACTCATCGATGACACCGCTATACTTCGAGCCCGCTGTCGGCTTTAGCTCGACGGTAGCGTTCAGCGTTCTTGTGCCGCGAGCGATCAGATTGTATGCCTCCAGGAGTTCTTCACGCGTGGCATCCTTTGCAACTAGCGGCGGAACTTTGATGTGGCCGGTCACAACTCTTCCTCTGCAGCCGCAAGAAATCGACGCCAGTGTCACCAATACCATGCATGTTTTCACACGTCGCATCAATCAGTTCCGTCTTCACTCATATAAATGAAGCAATCTTGCGGCCACTTGGATGCCCGCTCATCAACGCAGGTCGCAGCCTCGAAGGCATTCAATTGGGCCGCGCAATGTAGATGTCAAACGGCTGAACCGCCGGCCGCAGCCGCCGGATGACCTCGCTGGGCCAAAGCGAATCGCTCAGGAGCGTTACCCATCCGTCTTCCGGCTCGCAAATCGCGCAAAACGTGTAGCGGGCATAGGCAGGCTGGTAGGCGTCCAGACCGCGCTTGGAAAGATCGCCTTCGAGCGCCGCATCGACGGATTGCGAAGCCGCGCCGGCTCGAATGCCGAACGTCTCGCCTTCGAAACGTGCAAAGATTTGACGTAGCTGCTCATGATTGGGTTGCGGCAACACAACGCAGCGCTCTGCCGCATCGCGCAAAGCAATTCCCCGCGGCTTGCAAAATTCTCTTACCCGCTCGACGTGGCTGAAAAAATCGACGACATACGATTCACTTCCTGCAAGGGCAGGGAAGACCGCCGACCAGATCTCCGCAGCATCCTTGCCGCGTACAGGTTCGCGGTTTTCCGTTTCGAGCAGTTCGAGTCCCACCGCTTTCACGCCGCTGCCCAGGTCCAATGCCTGCACATCCAGGGAAAAAGGCGGCAGTTCCAGCGCATCGCTTCCTGGTACGCCAATTCCCGGCGTGCTCATTCTTCAGACTCCGACGGCGGAAACTTCGCGAGGTAGTCCGGTGACTGCTTGCGGACTTCCAGCCAATCGAAAAAGGCATCCGGCGTTTCCAGCCAGATGCGGAACCAGCCGCCAATCTCTTCTTTTTCCGTGCGTTTCTGAGGCTCCACCTTGCGGTTGCGCGAGATCATTTCCGCTCGGCGTTTGCCGAGCCGCGCGATGTTCAAAACGCGCTCCACGGCCGCGTGCTCGCCGTGCATGCGGAACTTGCGCATCAATTCATCCAGCCGCATGATGCTGACTTCGGCATCTTCCAGGGTCTTGAAGTGCAGCAGATCCTCAAATTCCTCTTCGTACTGTTCCTCGGCTTCTTCCTGCTGATTGAGCGTCACCTTTTGCCCCGCATCCTTCAGCACGTCGGCAATGTAATCCGATCCGGCTTTGCCGGCATCTCCGTGCTCGGCTAGGAGCCGCCGGCGCAACTGGTCGATCTCCGCCGGCGTCCATTGTTGCACCTTGATTTCCCTGGCGGTCTCCAGGATCAGCGCCTTTTTCGTCTTCAAGTGATCGTTCATCGGGCTGTGCCTCTGCCTCGGTGCTGCTTTCCAGGTTTGTTTTTCGGGCTGGGCCGTGGCGGCGGTGGCGGGGGCGGCGGTGGGTCAGCCGGCAACCCTGCCAGCAGCCGGTGATACTTCACCACATTCCTGTTGTGTTCCGCCAGCGTCGCGCCGAAGAAATGTCCACCTTGCGTGTTGGCCACGAAATAAAGGTAGTTCGTCTGCGCAGGCTGCAGCGCGGCGCGCAACGACGCTTCGCCGGGATTTCCAATCGGCCCGGGAGGCAGGCCGCCGTGTTCGTACGTATTGTACGGCGTATCGAAACTGAGGTCCTTCCCGGTCAGCGTTCCGTTGTACTTTCCGAGGCGCTCCATCCCATAAATCACCGTCGGATCACATTGCAATCTCATGCCTAGGCGCAAACGGTTTTCAAAAGCGCCCGCGACCAGGGGCCGCTCTTCCGGCTTCGGCGTTTCCCGCTCCACCAGCGACGCCAGCGTCACGATCTTGTTTACGCCTCGGTGGTCGCCTTCGCTCGCTGATCCACCCGTCGCAGGCGCGATGTGCTTCCACTCTTCCTTGAATTTGTGCACCATTTCCGCTGTCAATTCGCTGGCCGCAGGGTGTCTCGGAAGTTCATAGGTCGCCGGGAAGAGAAAGCCTTCCAGAGTCTGTGCGCCCGGAGCAAAATCGCGAATCAGCGACGGATCGCCCGCGGCGTAAAGAAAATCGCCCCCCCGCATGAACTTTCCCGCTTCCAGTTCGCGGGCGATGTCAAACATCGTTTCGCCTTCGCGCACTGTGAACGGCACCTGGTACACTTGTCCGTTCGCCAGCTTCCAAAAGACTTCGCTGCCGGTCATGGCATGGTCGAAAAAGTATTCGCCGGCTTGCAGTGTGCGCTTCGGATGCTGCCGCGCATAAATCCGGAGCGCCATTGCACTTCGCACCACCCCATTTTTCTTCAGGAGATACGCCACATACCGCTGCGAAGCCCCGTGCGGCACGTCGACGAAAACGCCTCCCGCCGCAAAACCCTGGTACGGCTCCTTGAAGCCGTACCACAGCCACGCCGCGGCGCCCCCGGCAGCCAGCACGATTATCAGTAGTAGCGCTAGAAAATACTTCAATTCCGCCTCACCGATTTGTTTTGTTTTCTTACTTCCTTTGACTATTTTCGGCTGTCTGCGCCTGCCGGTCCAGGTACTCTTTCAAAATGACCGCGGCGGCTACTGCATCCACGCTCACCTTGGCCTGCGTTTTCTTCGGTTTCTTGCCGCCGGTCAGCTTCTCATCATGGATAAATCTGCCCTGAACTTCTTCCAACAAGCGCTCCGCTTCCCAGCTTGTCAGCCTCTCGTCTACCATTTCCACTGGCACGCCAATCTGTTTTCGAACGCGCTCCGCGAAACGTTCGGCTTCCTCGGCCATTTCCCCGCGCGTGCCATCCAGCCGCAGCGGCAGGCCCACGACGATTTGCTTCACCCTGTGCTCGCGCGCCAGTTCACGCAGCCGCCGCATGTCTTCGTTCCGGTTGATGCGCTCCATGGTGCTCAGTGGCTGCGCCATCCGCGTCTCAGCATCCGCGAGAGCAAGCCCGATCCTCGCTCGTCCGTAGTCGACGCCTAGAATTGCTTCGCGCACCTTAGCGCTCGGTTCGCTCACAGCCTTTGGCACACATCTAGTATACCGGGAAGGTCACCATGATAAATGCGATGCGTCCTAAGAGGTGCTCGTCGCAAGCAGCTGCGGCGACAAGGTAGTGCTGAGTCTATGGCTTTCGGCCACGTGCTCCGCTTTGCCAGGCGTCCCAGTAGCCAAGCAATTTGAGCTGCTGGTCCAGGCCGGTTTCTTTGACTAGGACATCGAGTTCAGCGCGCGAAAGGCGCTTGCCGAGCGGCTCGGCGCGGTCGGCGATTCCCCAGGCCGTCAATGCCGCGAGCACCGTATGCAGCTTCAGTTCACGTATATCGACTTTGTCCAGCGTGTCCGATGCAGCGTGATAATTCGGCAGGTAGTTGGCCTCTTCCTGATTGGCCACCAGCGTGGGCACGCCTTCGAGCATAAAATCAAAATTATCCGTGCCGAACGAAGCGTCATACGTGTGATTGTTCGCGCCCCAGGATTCCAGCGGCTTAAGGACTTCGCGCACGCCCGCTTCGATGTCGCGCCGCCCGCCCAGCGAATACCCGGTGACGCGGCCGATCCCCGAATCGTAGGTGATCAGCGCGCGAATTTTGTCGAGCTCGGCGCGGTGCGCCTTCACGTATTCGAACGAGCCAATCGTGCCTTGTTCCTCGCCGCTGAAGAGCACGAAGCGAATCGTGCGGCGCGGTAAAAGCCCGGTCGCCTTGATGGCTCGCGCCGCCTCAATCACCAGCGCGGCATTACAGCCGTTATCCAGCGCGCCCGTTCCCAACTCCCACGAGTCCAGATGCGCGCCGAGAATGACAACTTCATCCGGCTTTTCGTAGCCGCGAATTTCCCCCACAACATTTTCCTGTTCGATCGGCCCGCCAATTTTATTGGGCATATCCAAGTGCACGCGCACTTTTCCCGGATACGCTGCAACAGTGCGCGCCAGCCGCATGGCATCTTCGCGCGCAACGACCGCTTGAGGAATCTTGTCAATCTCACCAGCTAGCGAATTTGTGTGGCGATAGAGCAACAGCCTCTCCCGCGCGCCCATCCACAGAATCGCCCGCGCACCTTCTCTTACGGCGCGATTGATAATCACGGGCGGCCGGAGATACTCGTTGAAGAGATCGGCCCATGTCGACCCGATATCGGTATGAACCAGCAGAATCGCGCCCTTGATGGACGCGCCCGCCTTGGCAAAATCGTCATCGCTCCCGTAGCCCACGTCCACAACTACCGCTTCCACTCCGCCCGCTGGCGTTGCAGGAGACCATCCCTCCGCTTTCAGCCGTACGGGAAATTTCACCAGGCCAAGCAATTCCAGCCGCGTGTCCCCTTCGCTCCACGTCACCGGCAGTGTGTACTTCTCCGTGTGAACATCCACTCCCGCCGCCCGAAACGCCCCTACGCCCCACTCCACTGCTT
>WNFJ01073142.1_pt1 | contig 22588 bp, 23 predicted proteins | sample 5400461 | NCBI WGS metagenome assembly WNFJ01 (sample SAMN13153349, study PRJNA577476) | soil metagenome | isolation source: 115 cm saprolite on Douglas fir-dominated hillslope | place: USA:California | collected 2013-09-17
GTCGGGTGCCTCATCGCGCACCATAACGAACAGCCAGCACTTCACCGCACTTCGGGTTTCCTATTCTGCACGATTGAGAGAACGAGAGATAAGATTGGTCGGGGAGAGAGGATTTGAACCTTTGCCCCCTCACCGGGTTTTTCTCGCGGAACCCTCGTAAGTCTCTGGTCTCAACCGGCTCCCACAATCGGTTGCGTCTGAGCTTCCTCTTGTTTGGACACATCTGGACATAAAACCTGACCGAACATCTCACCGAACATAGCGGCGACCCGCCGATCATCCTCGCCGATCATGTGGGTGTATCCGCTCCGGTTCTTCATGCCCAATGTGACCCTCGGGTCGTCATGGCCGAGTCGCGTCTGCCGGGTCTTCACCGGGACATTCCTTGCGTCCATCATTGTCGCGTTGAAATGCCTGAAAGCCTTGAGCCCCTTTGGTGCGATGCCGAGTTTCTTGAGCAAGGGGTTCAACCGTTTCTCGACAACTTTTGTTTCGCGCCATGGGCGACCGTTTGGCGACATAAACAGCAGCCCCTCGCGCTTCCCTCTGAGAAATGACCGCAGGTGCTCTGCCAGTTCCTCGGAAATGGCAAAGTCCCTGTAGCCAGCCTCTGTCTGGCGTCACGATGCGACCCATGCTCTCAGACTGGCGAACCGAGACGACGCAATCGGCCAGATGGATGTACTTGGCATCCAGCCCGCAGACCTCGGCAGGTCGCATTCCGCATTCACCCGGGATCCAGAGTAAAGTCTTGAATGGCTCACGTGCCGCCCCGAAGATCGCAACCGCTTCTTCAGGTGAATACGCCTCAGAGTAGGGTTTGACCAGCGGCGGCAGAATCAACCCCTCGAACGGTTTGTACGTAACATAGTTCCACGACAATGGAATTGACCACATCGCGCTCATCGTGGATACGATGTTGCGGATGTATTTCGCACTGTTCCCTTTTTTCAGAAGTGCCGCGATATAGCTTTGCAACACTTCCGTTGTGATGTCCTTCAGATCACAGTTCTCAAACGCAGGAATGAGTCGGTTCTTAACCTGCCGCCGCGTGGTCGCTTGGGACCAGCCCTGCTTGTACTGACCTTTTCGAATTCTTCGGGACTGGGGTCGGTGACGTGAGCAGGAACGCAGTGGCCTCCTCGCGATTTCGGGCATTTTCCGGAAACGACGGCGAAAACGGCGGTGATCGCTCCACATAAGCTCGTCATCTGGAGAGCTGGAGGTTAGGAGAAGCTTGATGGATTTTCCTTTTTTGGTTTCGCGGATACCGACCATTGCCAGGCTCCTAAAGCCCAAACGATCCTGCCAGACCGGGTCCAGAGCCACAATGTACCCGGTACTCAGAGAACCGGAGTGAGCAGCTACAAGTGCCAGGACTTCCGCTAGCCTCGCTGGTCTCAAGTTCTCCGCAAAACTCGTGAGTTCGGTAACAGCTGAACGTGACCGTGCGAACCCTGAGAGATTTCTCCTCTACTCGGTATTGTCATGAGTGTCCTTAGAACACCATGATCCATGACCCAGGTTGTTCAGTTCTCATTCTTCCCAGTCAGAACGAGTGAAATGTTTAGGCGATGCTTGCCCACGCGGGCTAGGGTTGGAAAAGCGTGAAAACCACGCCAATGCCGTGGGGTTCGGTTTCGATCTCTTCGAGACAGGAGCCGCTGTGAAGATCGTAAAGAGCGATGTGACTATGGCGATGGTTCCGTCTTTGCAGCCGCACCCAATTCAGGTTCTCTCGGAACTTAGTAGGACGAACTCGCGTGAAGCCGACCCACAGGAAGCGTTCTTCCAATGGAAGCAGACCGCGGCACCAGCCCAGGGTTTCGACGTCCGGGCCGCTAATTTTGTTCAAATCGATGATGCGCTCGATCTGGAGCGTTCCAGGATTCACAATTACGACATGCGCGTCGACGGTGGTGAAATAGAGAGAGCCGTTGAAGAGGAAGCCGTCGTGCGGACGTTGAATGCCGATTTGGATTTTGCGCTGTGGATCCTGGAGGCTGATGGCATCGCGCTGATGAAATCGCGTGACCCAGATTTCATCTCCCAACTGAAAAATATGGTTGGCATGAGCGCGGTGGGGTTTGGTAGTCGGAATCTTACGGTAATCGGTTTCCCTCGGAAAAATGCTCCAGGTATCCGCGCCCATCACGTCCCAGTGGCCGAGGAACTTTCCGTCGAGCGAGATCTCGGCCACGATATCGAGGCCAGTGACCATGACCAGCAGCGTGCCCTGCGGTGTGGGGTAGACGTGATGAACATCGTTGAAGAAGGGAAGAGAAATATAAGTCGCGAGGCGAAAGGACGGTAGGTCATAGATCATGACTTCAGTGGAAGTGCAAGCGTAGAGCTTGTTGTCGCGCAGGGTGGAGGACTTGAATATGATGGCCGGCAATTCGTCCGGGGCGGCTTCCTTTGGAGAATTGTATTCCACGCAGTTGCGCGAACCCTTGGTGACCGGATCGATCTCGACCAGCATTGCCCGCTTGCAGAACTGCCACTCTTCAAGCTTGTGAAAAACACTGCCTCTGAATTGCCCTCCGCCAACGAAAATCTTATTCATAGGATCGTTCGAATTCCCGTTGAAACTCTAGCCCTGGCGGTCTGGTGAATCCGAGTTGCCATCCGTTACAGCCCGTCTGAGCGTCGAAATACTGGCTTCGTTGTTATACACTACGCAACCGTCAGTCGAATTGCGTCGGCCATTCGGGATGAAAGAAGTGCTCGAAGAGCCGCGCTATTTCAGCTGGGGTCACACGCGTCAAAGACAGTGGTGGTATCTCGTTGCTGGCGAAGAAATCGACAGCATCCGTTTCTTGTTCGGCCTGGGCGTTTCCGCCAACAAGATCGCACAGAAAAAACAGCTTATAGGCATGGTACGGAATCGGAGGGTGGCCGTGAAGGTTACGGTCTAGCAATGCCAGGAGTTTTCGGGCCTTAACGTCGTAACCGGATTCCTCCTTGACCTCTCTTACGACAGCTGCGCTGGGCGGATCTCCAACGTCTGCCCATCCTCCCGGCAATGTCCAGCGACCATCTTCCCTTTCCCTAACAAGCAGCAAACGCCCTTCACGAAAGACGGCGGCTCGTACATCAACCTTAGGTGTCGCGTACCCAACGTCTGTGTTGAGGAGCTTGACAAAGAAATCCACATTTTGCAACCCGGAGCCCGCCGCCATCATCTCGGCGGCCACGAGCCTCACCGATTCGTAGCGTTCGACATCATAAGGATCCTTCGCGTATGTCAATCCTGTTTGCGCGATCGCTTGCAACTTCTTTGCCCATGTCAGCCAGTGTGGGTCCATCTTCACTTTTTCCTGTCCTCAGCTCAAGCCTATTCAGAAGACGAATTGAAGTCCCAGCCGATAGTAGCTCGGCTTGTCATGCGGATTTGGTTATCTTAACCCACACTTCCTTTTTGCAGTCCAACTAACAATCGCGAGTGATCGCTGGTCACCGCTGCCGACGACGCTGAGGCCTGATAGGATGACGCTGCGGGAGCGACAGGCATCCGCCGTTCAGAGGCCGACTGTGATTCCAGATCATCGGGCCCTGCGACGCGCGGCGTTGCGGCCGTTTGGCAGGCGCTGGACGCCCTGCTGTCGAGGCCTCCTCTGAGAGAGTCGCTTAGATTGTTGTGAAAGCCTCATGTTAGTGAAGGATTGATAGAACAGTCCCGACTAGTTCAAACTGGTGTTGTAGTAGCCTCAAGATGTTTGATACAGTCCCGTGTCTTTGGGAGGCTCTGAAAGGCCGTCCCCCTGGAGGGTTGGTTGTGCTACCCACTACGGCGCTAGTTTTCGATCTGGGGGGTACCCACCTGAGGTGCGCTTGCCTTAAGCGGGACCACGAACTCGCCAATTTTACCCAGGAGCGGATAAGGTCCTTCCGCGAAGGATTATCACCGTCTGCGATCTGGGACGAACTTCTGGACAAAATTGTCAGTTACGTATCCAACTCAGCAAGTCTCGTTGAAGGCGTCGCTCCGTTGGCAATTTCTTTTCCTGGCCCCCTGCATGAGGATGGCAGGATAGTAAACGCACCGACCGTAACCGGCTTAGATGAGCAGGTTCCCGACATTCGAGCGGAGCTTTCACGACGGACGGGTCGAGAAGTTTACCTTCTCAACGATGTGTCGGCTGCAGCACTATATCTGGCTCGACAGAGCCCTTGGGAACGATTCATGGTTATAACGATCAGCAGCGGGATCGGGAGCAAAATTTGTCACCGCGGCGCCGGCAAGCTCACCCTGTTCGACAAGGGGCCATACGCTGGTGAGATTGGCCATCTGTCGGTGGACGAGTCAGAGACGGCGCCCCTATGTGATTGCGGAGGCAAAGGACATCTAGGCGCAATCGCTTCCGGACGTGGCATAGAACTCCTGGCCCGCAGGCAGGCGCTAGCCGATTCGTTTGGTTTTTCCCGATCCCTCTGTCATGTCGAATTCTTCGCAACGGCGGAAACACTCAGTAACGAAGAACACCTCGTACCTTCGATCCGCAAACGAGACGCTTGGGCACTAAACGTACTCGAACAAGCTTGCCGACCGCTGTCTCAAGTACTAAATGCCGTCGTGTTGGCTCTCGGGCTACAGGGTATTTTCGTAATTGGCGGGTTTGCCTTCAGCGTCGGGCCGATTTATCTCGAATTACTGTACCGTCTGCTTCGACTCCGCAACGACTATTCGCCTCTGGTCTTTTCTCCTGATATGGTCAAACTAGGTGTGCTAGGTGAGCACGCTTGCCTTCGTGGAGCCGCAGAGTACGCACTTATGGCACAGAACGGACGCATGTGAAGATCACGATTATTGGCGGAAGCGCCTTCAGCACTCCGTGCTTGCTCAAGTTCCTCGACCAGGAAAAAGGTCCGGGGAGAATGGAGGTGGTGCTGGCCAGTCGTTCACGGAGAAAACTCGGTGCTGTAACGAGAGCCTCGGAACTGGTCGTTTCCAAGGACATCGCCATTAGAGCCCAAGAGATCAGGAACAATACTTGGGAGCAGATTCTCGACGGCACTGATTGCGTTCTCATTCAGATCAGGGTCGGTGGTTACGAGGGTCGATTATTTGACGAGACGTTCCCGCACAAATATGGCTTATGCGGCGATGAAGGGCTTGGCGCCAGCGGATTGTCCGCAGGCTGGAGAACCTGGCCCGTAGTCTCAGGGATTCTCGATTCGATTGCGACCTTCTCACCTCGCGCGTTCGTGATCATGTTAACTTCGCCCCTGAGCCTTCTTGTGCGAGCGGCCCTTGCCCATACAAAGCTGAACCTTGTTGGCATTTGCGAACTTCCGTGGACCACTCTGCAGAAGCTGAGGTGTTTGGTGGGCCGACAGACTCGTGATGTACAGGCCGACTACTTTGGAGTCAATCACCTTGGTTGGTTCTTTAATATGCGGTCGCGCTCGGAAGACGTGATCGAGGAGCTGGCCAGCATGGCAGACGAGCGTTCGTTCCCCACTGGCGAGTTCCTACGGACTCATCGCTGCCTACCGACGCGCTACTTAAGGTTGTACTACGAGCCCAAGCAGGTACTAATTGAACAGATGTCGCAGAAGACGCCCCGAGCAGAGACGCTCAGGAACCTTCAGGAACAGGCGTACCGCGCATACGAGAGCGGTGAAGTCCGCGATGTCGCGTCCGCGCTTGAGCAGAGAGCGACGCCCTGGTATTCGCAGGCCGTGGGACCTTTTTTGATGGCGATGGCCGGTCAGCGGGCGGAGATTCCCTTCTTCCTCTCCACTCCGCACGGCTCCTACACTTCTCTCCTTGGACCGAGCGACGTCGTGGAGACCGCGCACCAATGGGTTGGTGGGCGGTTATTGCGATCGCCTTTGGCTGGTGCGCCCCCGGAACACGTTGTCGAAAACCTTGTGCCGCTAGTGCGATTCGAGCGAACCGCAACCGAAGCGATTACGAGTCGCAGGTTACCGCTCCTTGTTGAGGCCCTCTCGCTGCATCCTGGGATCCGGGAAAATGTCCACCTGGAGTCTATAGCAAATGAAATTGTGGTCCAGAATGATACCTTGTTGTTCACAACACCTCGAAGATCTCGATGAAAGTTCAGCGCTACGATTATCGCTCCCAGTTCGAACGCTTCGAGGAATTCATGGCTGAGATGTCTGCCATGATACTGGATGGTCACTATGTCCTGAGCGAAGAAGTGTCCGAATTCGAGCGTGCTTTTGCGGCCTATTTGCAGTGCTCTTTCGTTGTAGGGGTAAACACCGGGACCGACGCCTTGCTGTGTTCGCTAAAGTCGTTGGCACTTCGGCCGGAGCACGAAGTTGTGACGCATGCCAACACGTTCAACGCCACGGTCGCAGCCATCTGCCTGGCGGGACTGAAACCATTGCTGGTCGATGCGGATGAAGACAGCTTCCTGATGGACACTGGGCAAGCGATTGGGGCGATCACTTCCCAGACACAAGTACTGTTACCGGTGCATTTGTACGGTAAGCCGACTCCCATGCATGAACTTGTCCGCGAGAGTGAAAAGAGGGGCATTTGCGTGGTGGAAGACGCAGCGCAGGCTCATGGAGCCCGGCTGGATGGACGACGAATGGGAACCTACGGAATTCTCGGCTGTTTTAGCTTTCATCCAAGCAAGAATCTAGCCGCTGCCGGCGATGGTGGCGCAATCGCTACCAATCGAGCGGACATAAAAGAACGGCTCTCCACGTTGCGGGCCTTGGGTCAAGCAGGCCAAAACAATCACCTTCACGCGAGCTACAACACCAAACTCGATTCCATTCAGGCAAAGGTTCTGGCCTGGAAGCTGCCGAGCCTGGACCAGTGGAACGAGCAGAGAAGAAAGATCGCCCATCAGTATCGCGAGCGATTGTCCGATCTGCCACTCAAGTTTCAGTCTTGGGCCGAAGGCGAAGAGCACGTATTCCATCTGTTGGCCATCCGTACCGAAAAGCGCGACCAACTTCTCAACCACCTGCAATCGAGAGGCGTGGATGCCGTGATCCGCTATCCGGTTCCCATACACTTGCAGCCGGCGTTTTCTCAGTACGGCTGGCGAAGGGGCCAGTTCCCGGTCGCAGAAGCTCTCGCGCGTGAACTTTTATGTCTTCCGATACGTCCAAACCTTACGGCTACGGAGGTTGACTACGTTGCGGATTGCGTGCGCTCCTTTTTCAAAGGTGACGCAAACACTCATACGTAGCGGTAGTCGTAAAAGGGCGTGTGCAAGTCAAACTGATGCTTGCGGCTCCGCAGTTTAGAGGACTTGGGTGGCCCTCTGGAAGTCTTTCGAGCAGCGAGGGCGGAAAGAGCAGGAGCATGAGCGGCAGGACACTAAAGATCGCGTACCATGTGTGAGCATAGCTGGTCTTTGCTCCGAGGATTGCCTCAGCCAGGGCCATCCCAAGCGTCCACATAGCGGAGCCTTAATAGATCATCCCGCATTTATCCTTGGCGGCGCTCGTTCCGGCTTAATTTTTGGTTTCGTTTTCTCGTTGCGTCCGCCGGTTTCAAATTAGCCCACAACCTAGTTAGCTTAATTTTCAAGTCGGAGAACATCGAGATGCGAGTGGCGGTCGTGGGATGTGGCCGGATGGGGCGCGAAAGAGCAATGGCGGCAGCTTCTTTCGGGGTCGAGGCAGTTTTGCTGTTCGACGAAGACGGCAGCCGAGCGGAATCGCTTGCGGATCAATACCCCAATGCTCGCACTCTGAGAGGTTTCGATGCACTCTTCGACGAGAAACTCGACGCACTCTTCATTTGTACACCACCATTCTGTCGTGGCCCTCTCGAACTGCGAGCGATCGACTATGGCATCCCCTTTTTTGTCGAGAAGCCTATCGGGGTCACAGCGGGTCAACTGCAAGCCGTTCTGGACAACCTTGATCGAACTCCTGTCCTGACGGCGGTCGGCTACATGAATCGGTACCGGAATTCGGTGTCCCGTGTAAAGGCCATTTTGCAATCTCGGAACATCATCGGCATCTCAGCCCATTGGGCAGGGAAAAAATACGGAGTTCCCTGGTGGGGAGTGCTTGAGCAGTCCGGCGGTCCGCTTAACGAACAGGCTACTCATCTCATGGATCTATTTAGGCACCTAGCCGGCGTTTCGGAAACCCTGTATGCGGCAGCCCAAGCACGGGGAGGCATCGAGACTACGGTGCTTGCCGTCATGCGTCTGTCGGGAGGCGGGTTGGGAAGCTTCCTATATAGCTGCGAAGCGAAGGAAAAAGATATCTTTATCGTTATCGAGACCCCAGAAGGCGCACTCGAACTCCGCGGCTGGGATCTGGATCTGGTACGCAACACTATCGACGGAAGCCAGCCCGCACCTGAGTCGAAACCGATCTTCGAAAAGGAGACTCATGCCTTTCTCCAAGCTGTGGCCGGAGGAAACAAGAATCTCATACTCGCCGATTTCAAAGAGGCTTACCAGACTCAAGTCCTGATGGACGGTATTGTGCGAATGACTAGGTCGAGCCGCGGTAATCTCCGACCATGAGACTGACCCGACTAATTGAACAGCGTTCGCATTTGAAGGTACGGCTGCGAAGCAATCTCGCGAATCCACCGGGCGGCAACTCCTGAGGCTTCTGCCGAGAGGTCGTGAACCGACTCTACGTGTTCTCGGGTACGCCGGTTCTCTGTATATTCCGAGAAAAGGATTGCTGGGGCGTCCGCGTAATCCCCGTTAAGCAAAAACGAATTGATGTGCTCGCGGTTCGCGAGCAATCTGCGATGTTGTTCCTCAAACACCCGATCTTGCTCGCGCTTGCGGGGCTTGGATAATGACTTGTCCAGCTTGCCTATAACCTTAGCCAATTCGTGCACGCGGTGCTTGATGTGGCGATCGAATTCCTGGGCAGCGGCCGCGTAGAGCAGTCGACTGTCAGACTCAGCGCAGGCCTGCCGGATGTTCTGATACCAGGCACGCAGCGCGTGCAAGTTCCCAACCAGCATTGCCGTATTGCAAAATTTTCTACTAAGATCGAAGTATCGATCGACGTCGTATTCGCAGCTCAACCCGGCCGAATCTCCTCGCGACAACTGGTTCTCAGAGACGTCGTGGCGGAGCGTTGAACCTGCGGCGACCACGGTTCCAAACTCCAAGTGCACGGGCGCGACAATTCCGGAGTTCCCCCCCAAAAAGATCCGGCGAGACTGCAGCAGGCATCCGGTTGCGTCGCCCATCAGGCTACCGAATTTGTCGCCGCGCGGATCAAAATTGAAATGGACGACGCCCGATCCGACCTCGCTGTGGTCGCTTCGGGAGCAACCGCCGGCTAGAAGAACATCGCAGAAATTAATTGAAGATCCTGCAACCGCGCCCACCATCAGGACGGTGTTCTTCAGGCCCACATTGTGACCGGTTTCTGCTTCTTCCTCGAGTACCGTACCCTGACGGAATTCAGCAAAACCGCGCGCCTTGGACCTGTGCAGCAAAACGCAGCTTTCATAGCTCCCGGCACCAAGAACCACGGAAGGTCCGATTTGCGCCTCGTGAATACGGGCTAATCCGGAAATTCCAATTTGTGCTCCCGCACCGATGAACGTCGTCGCACCAGTGATCGTGGCGTTTCTCAGCACCGCACCTGCCGAGATCCGGTCCAATCGGACCTCCTCGGAAACGTAAACGCGTTCCGGTCCCCAAACTTTGACTCCATTTTGCGCGAGCAACGAAAGTCGGGTTCGGTTCCCGTGATCGTCGTAAGTGAAGTCCATAAAGATGGATAAAGAGCCTTGGAAACTAACCATTGTAGCGGATGCCAGGATGGGTCCAGTACGCCCCCATTCCATTGGAACAGCGGACTATGTTGCACGCCCACCAACCCACAGGTAGTGGGTCAGACTGACCCACTACCAACCCACACCGGTTCTTGGCCGCAAGGCATTCTGGGACTATAGTGGGTATCCCGAACAGGGAGTGCGAGATGGCAATCCGAACGGCATCCCAAGGCGTGTCGACATCCATGTGTTTCCTTTGCGGTGAGGCCTCCGAGCAGGTGGTCTGGAAGGAAGACGGTGTAGAGGGTTTGCTTTGCAGGTGCGGCATGGTTTACACCAACCAGCTCGCAATGCTTGAGCCTCTGGATCTGACGAGAGACAACCATCCGGATCACTTTTATTCCTTGCCGGCTGGGTTCAAGGCGGCGTGGGTAGCGCGAAACTGCCCTCATGGCCGACTGGTTGAGGTCGGCTGTGGGGCCGGGTTCTTCCTCGCCGCCGTACGCCCCCACGGGTATGAAGTAATCGGGCTCGAGCCCAATCCGGCTTACGACCGGCGATTGCGGCAACTGGGAATCCCAGTAGCCCACGAACTTGTCGAAGATAACTCTCTGCCACGACGCAGCTTTGATGTCGTGTACCACTGCGACTTGCTGGCCCATTTTCCGGACCCGATCCGCTCTCTGACAGCTATGTGCGAATTGTTGAACCCGAGTGGTGTTTTATGCTTCGAGGTCGGCTTGTTGGGAGGAATTTCGCCGTCTTGGTATACCCTTGTGGGCCGGATCGGACTGCGGCAGCACCTCTGGCTCTACTCGGATCAGGCCTTCAAGAGTCTCATGCGAAGAGCTGGACTGGACATCGTTCGCATTCAGTACTTCGGACTCTCGCTAGAGGTAATAGGCGAAAAGATTCTGGGAGTCCTGAACAAACACTTGTTTCGTCCCGCTCTGCAAGCTGTTTCTCGCGATGGAGCAGACCGCGCACTCCGAGCGAAACAATCATGCGGATTCTTCCTGCGGTATCGCGCTGGTGCGCTGCTCCCTCACATAGGTCCGCAGACTTTGCTCGTCGTCGCTAAGCCCACAAATGTTCAATGACCTGCTAAAGCAAAGCGTTGGGCTGGTTGGTGCGAATGGTTTCATCGGCTCCGCGATCTTACGTGCTTTGCTTCATCGGGGGATTGCGCCCCAGGCTCTGTGCGGCCCGATCGAAATACCCCGGTCCCTTCCCGGTGGCGTCGAGTTCGTTGCCTGCGACCTGGCCGACGTGGAACGTCTAAAATCCTGGGTTTCCGGGCTTGATGTGGTCATTCACGCCGCCGGCCCACCCTCGGTGCAACATTCCTTCGAAATGGCCGAGGAATATGTTCGCGTCCATGTGCAAGGGACGGCTGCCCTGTTGCGTGCTTGCCGGATGGCCAAGGTCCACCAGTTCGTCTACATATCTTCGGCCGAGGTTTACGGACGGCCCGAGGCCAACCCCGTTGCCGAAACCCATCGATTGCAGGCTCGATCCCCATACGCGGCCGCCAAGATCGGAGCGGAGAAGATGGTCGAGGCTCACGTTGAAAGCTCCGGTCTCCAGGCCGTCATACTCAGGCCTTTCTCAATCTATGGACCGCATGCTTACTCCGATTCTCTCCTCTCCAGAGTTGTCTCAACAGCCAAGAGCGGCTGTATTCGAGTGCGAGACCTCCGACCGATCCGGGATTATTGCTACGTCAACGATTTGGCAGCAGCCGTGTTGCGAGCCTGCTGCATTGAAGTGGGAGGGCTGCGAATCTTCAACGTCGGTTCTGGAAAGGGCACCAGTGTCGCCGATTTCGCAAAGCTGGTGGCCCAGGCAATGTGTCTCGATATTCCGACAGCGGAAGATCGAACGGACTCACGCCCCGGACAATCAGAAATCTTTGAACTGATCGCCGACATTACGGCAGCGCATGACGTTCTCGGATGGATTCCAGAAATTGATCTCCTGAAAGGGTTGCGCCTAACCCTTGCAGCCGGACCGGACGAGGCATGACGCAGCGATACTTGGTAACTGGCGCACAGGGATTCATCGGCCGCCATTTGGTCTCCCATCTGCTCTCTCACTTTCCGCAATCTACCGTACTGGGAGTAGGGCGGTCACCGCAGCAAGACTCCTCCTTCAGTTATTCGATGAGTTGTGGGGAGCGCCGGGTACCTGCAGCCCTGCCCGAGTACTTACGAGATGCGGTTGCGCCTCGGTACCGCTACGTTTCCGCGGACTTAGGGTCCCTCGATTTTGCTGACGCGATACGGGATTTTCGCCCCGCGAGAGTAATTCATCTTGCTGGGACGCTGAGAGGTGGTCCCGACGAAAACATTTTCCAAAATAACGTGCAAGGCACCGCTTCGCTGCTTCACGCAATACGGCAATGTGATGTCGAAATGCTTCTGTTCGCCTCGAGCGGCGGCGTGTACGGAAAGCAAGACACTTTACCAATCGAAGAAACCGCTGTCGTTCAGCCTTTGGACTCCTACTCGCGCAGCAAACTCGCCTCTGAGGACTTGATGCAACAGTTCGCACTCCAGTCCGGCATCCGCACGACGATAGCGCGCATTTTCAACGTATGTGGCCCGGCGCAGGATGAACTTCATTTCGCCGGCCGTATTGCAAACCAGCTCGCTTCCATCCTGGCGCACAAGTCGGAGGCAGTCGTTCGAGTCGGCTCGCTCTCGAGCACTCGAGATTTCCTCGACGTCCGTGACGTTTGCCAGGGTCTGGCGGTGATCCTGGCATCGAACCACCAGGGTGTCTGCAATGTGGGCAGCGGATCGGAGACCAACGTGGGCGAGCTTTTAGGGTTGTTCCTCGAATTCACAGGTTTGAAAAAGGACGTACAGATCGACATTGACGCTGCTCGGATTGATCCTGTTCCCCGGCAGGTCGCGAATATCAGCCGACTGGCGGAAACGGGGTTCGTACCCCAATATTCACTCAACCTTAGCTGCCAGGAAATGTTGGCCTATTGCAACCGATATGTGTATGGCGCTACTTAGTTAGGAGTGTGAAAAACAGTGCACACTTGCACGGTCTGTTATTCATGGACGCACCCTAGAATGCGTGTTATTTTATCAAACACTATGTGGGGCAGTTTCCTCGCTCCCCCAATACTCCATTTTCAAAGATGGCGATGGTGGTGATCATGACGGGCACCTTGTACAAATTGGTGTCGGCAAATCGCGAACGATCATATTGCGTGAGTCTTACTCCGGGGATTTCGGCTGGCAAAGTTGCCGAACTCGTCCGAGCCATCGATGGGCGCAAGTCTTTGCTGGTTACGACTCCAACCGTCGCCCGGCTCTACGCGAACGAGATGGCTGGCAGACTCATCGAATCCGGCGTTGATCTCAGCATGGTGGTTCTGGAGTGCACCGAACGATCCAAGAGTCTTACCGAAGTCGAAAGACTCTGCCAGGAATGTTTTGTAGCCGGCTTGGATCGGAGGTCACTGCTGATCGGGTGTGGGGGCGGCGTGTGCACCGATCTGGTCACGATGGCCGCGTCTCTCACGCGAAGGGGATTGAGTCATTTGAGGATTCCCACGACCCTGATAGGGCTGATCGATGCTGGAATCGGGGTCAAGGGCGCTGTCAACCTCTCGAACAAGAAGAGCGCGATGGGCGTGTTTTGTCCGCCGGACCATGTGCTACTGGATCCTGCCTTTCTGAAAACGCTGCCGAGGGAATTCATTTCGGACGGATTGGCTGAGGCAATCAAGCTTGGCGTCGCAGTAGATCCGATCCTGTTTGAATTCCTCGAACAGTTTTCAAGTGAGCTATTGAAATCCACATCAACAGCCGACATGACCACGCTGACAGAACTCGTGTGGCACTCTTCGCTGCGTTTGCTGGAGGAGTTGGAGACAAACCTTTACGAAGACAAGACCTATCAGCGGGTTCTTGACTTTGGCCATACGTTCAGCCCCCTGGTCGAGTCTATGTCGGACTTCCAGGTCAGTCATGGAGTCGCTGTTGCGGTCGACATTGCACTGAGTAGCGCAGTGGCATATGAACTAGGTCTGCTTTCACTTGAAGACCGGAACCGGATTCTCCGATCACTGCGGAACGCAGGATTGCCGATTTATTCTCCACTCTTGAGCGCTGAAAATTGCGTCAGAGCTCTCGGAGAGATCGAAGCACACCGTGGCGGACACCTAAACCTGGTCGTGCCTTCCGCTGTTGGGAGGGCACTGTTCATCACCGAGAAGCACAGCTTGCCCTTATCAGTGCTGCAGCGAGCCCTCCGCTTCCTCGATCAAGAATCTCATGGACACCCTCTCGTACTTCCGGCCGGTTCAACTGTCACATACAGCCCCATGAGACTAAGGGCGAGAGGATAGGAACGAGGCTCTCTTGGACGCCCGGAACAGGAGGGCTTCACGTTCCAGCATGCACCCACTCGTTATGACCGCCGCGCTCATCATGGCCGGGGGACGCTCATCGAGGATGCGCGCCAGCTTTGGTAGAACCCACAAAGCTCTGGTGAAAGTCCTCGGAGTGTCGATGTTAGAACGCAACATACTCACACTCCTCTCCCACAATATTCGGGAAATATTCTTGGCGGTCGGCACTGCCGAAAGATCCCTCCTGGCATTTGCCCGAGGTCGCGGTCACAGAGTCGCATACGCGGGTGGCGCTGAACTGAAAGTATTTATTGAGAAGTACCCCCTCGGCACTATCGGTGCAGCAAGGGCAGTTAGGATAGCGTCCGATGACCTTCTCGTCGTGAACGTGGACAATCTTACCTCTCTCGACCTCTCCGCTCTTGTCGAACATCATCGCGCCACCAAGGCAGCACTAACAGTCGCAACACATATCGAGCCCCTCCCGATACCATTCGGCCAGGTGTCGATCAAAAACGGGGAAATCGTAGAGTACGCGGAAAAGCCGGTTCTTCCTGTTTCGCTGTGTAGCGGCACCTACGTACTCAGCAGAACCGCCCGATTGAGTATTCCGTCCGGCAAGCCCCTGAGCGCTCCGGAACTCGTCAACATCCTGTTGCACGCAAAACAAAAAGTGTCAGCTTTCTCTCACTCCTCGCCATGGATTGACGTGAACGACTCCTCCTCGGTCGACAAAGCGGAGGAGTTGATCATGAGCAACTTCGAAGGCTTCGAACTGTGGCGTCAACCAGCCGCTCACGAGACGGTGACGCTCTGTGTCTTCAACGAGCGCAGACTTGCCTTGGTAGAATCTCCATCGCGCACTGTGTCCAAAATCGCCCGGCTTCCTTTTGAAACTGTACTTCCGCAAGACGACACTACTCTCCGAAGTGCGTATCGTCTCAGGAGCAAAATGGGGTTGTTGCGAGTCGGGGAGCCGCATGTTCTTGCCTCTTTTGACGAGCTCGATACCCGAAAGAGGCAGCGAACACGTCACCACATTTTTGTTGCGGAGATGGTGCCTGGTCGAAATAAGGCGCGGCCAGCGAGAGGCAGCCCGATCTCCTGGGTGCTCGTCACCGATCTAGTCGCAGATGCTCCGCATACTCATGACAGCTCGAGAACAATTGCATACCTCAAACGATATGTCGCGTCGCAGAATTCACATTCTCTCGGTCATCGACGACCTGCTCTTCGGCGGGGATGAGTATCGCCTGCACGCTTTCGGAAGGTCGCTGGACAAGGGTCGCTTCGACCACACTGTCCTCACTCTGATGAAGGAGGATCGAACGATCGGAGAGAAATACGGCTCCATGAGAGATCAGTATCGGCAGTCGGGCATTCGTCTGATGGATATCGGACAAGTTGCGATTGGAATTGCAGAGCAACGCGGCAAAACCCTGGCGAGTCGACTGTTTTCTGCATTGGGAAAGGTTCGCAAACTTGTGGCGCTCATTGAGCAGGAGAAAGTGGATGTCCTCGACGTACACTTGTCGCCGGCGAACCCAATCTGCGCCATAGCAGCTCTCAACACCGGGATTCCTTTCGCTGTCACGCTCTACCAGGTCAATTTAATGCGATCGTACGAGCTATGGCTGGCGGGGCAGTTCAATCTCGGAAACGCTGCCCTGCTGATCACCGACTCTGTATCGCAAGCCTCGCTGATTAGCCGATGGCTTATGCGTCGTCCACCCATGCGCGTTATACCAAACGGAACTTCGCCGCCCCAGCCAGTGCTGACCAAACAGGAGATGGTCAATTTCTTCAACATTCCAGATCGGCCTCTTACGATTATCGGTCAAGTCAGTAGTCTGCTTTCATACAAAGGCCATCTCGTATTACTCGATGCAGCCAAGCGAGTGCTTGAGCGGCATCCGGAATGCTTTTTCCTGATGGTTGGCTATGAACGCGGTGAGCAAGGCTATCGCGAATCGTTGCTTCGGAAGGCCGCTTCCCTCGGAATCGCCGACCATGTGCGGATCGCAGGCTACCCCGGCCCTATCGGCGATGTGTGGAACATCATTGACATTCACGCGCATGCTTCCCATCTCGATTCCCTGCCAAATGCACTTCTGGAGGCTATGTCGCTGGGCAAACCTTCGGTAATTACGTCGGTAGGTGGCGTGCCGGAAGTGGTCAAGCACCAAGTGAACGGATTTCTGGTACCCCCGAACAACCCTGAGCAACTGGCTGCAAGCTTGCTGATGCTCATGAGCAGCCCGAGCCTGCGAGCAGCCATTGGCCAAGAAGCGCAGAACACATATGTCAAGAATTTCCGCCCAGAGGTCATGACGAGGCAATTGGAAAGAGCGTTTGATGACATAGTTGCGCGATGAATGTGAACGCGCAGTACTCCAAATGAACGTTCACAAGCAATTGCGATTTCTATGAACCGACGTGAGTTCATTTTCGGATGCGCGGCTCTGCTCATCTTCAAGAACCGGCTTGATGACGCGGTGTCACTGATCGAGAAGGCGACCACCGCCGGCTGGTTTGGGACCGAAGCGAGCATCTTGGCGGCATCGCTTGAGGTGAAGCAAGGATCCTTCGTATTGTCGCGAGGCTTTGGCAAGGCGAAACAGGCCGACACCGTATTTTTGCTGACTTCCATTTCCAAGACGATGATCGCCGCCGGGATCATGCTCTTGAGCGATCGCGGACTGCTTGCCTTGAGTGATCGTGTTCAGAAGTATCTTCCTGAGTTCACCCGCGACGGCCGCGACGAAGTCTTTATAAGACACCTGCTGACGCATACAGCCGGGCTGCCCGAGTTGCTGCCCCAAGAGCTTCAGTTGTTAGCTAGCCATGCGCCTCTCGAGGACTTTGTGCTGGCGACTTGTCGAACACCTCTGCTGTTCAAGCCCGGCACTCGCATTTCCTACTCGAACCTGGGCGTTCTTCTGGCAGCAGAGATTGCCCAAAGAATTCTCCATCGACCGTATCGGGATTTTCTTCGCAAGGAATTATTCGAACCCCTCAAGATGATGGATACATACTTGGGCCTCGGAAGATACAGAATCGAAGAAACAGCTAGAAACCAGCAAGGATCCCTCAAGTTCGATCCCAACGATTCGTACTACCGGGATCTCGGGGCCCCATGGGGAGGAATCCACTCAACAGTCTCGGACGTGACCAGATTCCTAGATGCTTTCCTTGACCCGGATGGAGGCTTGCTGAAGAAGCAGACTGCTGAGGCCATGGTAAAAAACCAAACCGTCGGCCTCAGTGAACCGTGGGGGCTGGGCTGGATGCTGGCGCAAAGTCATGATTTCGATGTACATGAGTGGCGCGCGACCCACCGCCTTCCGTGGTTGTGGTCGAAATTCGACGCGGTCACGCACGGCGCCTTCGGCCAGCAATGCTCTCCTCTCACTTTCGGGCACTACGGCGTGTCAGGCACGGTTGCTTGGGCTGACCCTGGAACCCGGGTGACGTGTGTCCTACTCACCACAAGGAGAGTCGGTTTTTCTCGGGACGGCATCCTAGGCCCAGTCTCAGATCTGGTTGCGGAGGCTTTTGTGAACTAGACCTTGGAACCTGCGCCTCACTGCGACACCGTGGCGGGGAACCCCGATTGTGACTTTCGCCCCGCAGTTCCAACGATATGACGCGCAGCCGTTCGATCGCCTTCGCGGGGGTCGCGGCAGTTTCATGCGAGCGTAGGACTAGCTGTTTTCGATCGCGTGGCAGGGACGCTTGCAGCGCGGTTGTTCCTTAAAAGCTGCTCGATTGTTTCGGCGGGGGCGGGCTTGGAGTATAGGTAGCCTTGGGCCCGTTCGCAGCCAATATCCTTGAGCATGTCCGCCTGCGCTTGTGTTTCGACTCCTTCCGCAACGACCTTCAGGCGCAGACCGTGGGCGAGCATGACAATGATGCGAACGATTTCGCGGGTTTCGACGTCCGTGTCCATGCGCGAGATGCGGGAAAGCGCTGCAGACGGCTGAGGGAGGAGTAGCCGGTACCGAAGTCGTCGATGTCCAGACGAACGCCAAGCACCTTTAACTCTGACAGCACTACGGCAGACCTGTCGGCATCGGCCATGGCGATCGTCTCCGTGATCTCCAAGTTGAGACAGCAAGGATCCAGTCCGGTCTCCTGCAAGATCTTGCCAATCTGAAAGGCCAGATCGGGCTGCGCGAACTGCCTGGGCGCGATGTTTACATTGACGGTGAGCGGAGGATCAGACGGAAAGAGCGCCTGCCAGGAACTGAGTTGTCGACAAGCGTCATAAAGCAGTTGGCGGTTGATGGGCAAGATGATACCGGTCTCATCCGCAACCTCGATGAATTCCCCTGGCATGACCAGACCTTCGGGACGCTGCCAGCGACTGAGCGTCTCGAACCCCGCGATCTGGCCATTGCGTAAGGACACGATGGGCTGGTAGTAAACGCGGAACTGGTTCAACTCGAGAGCTTTGCGCAAGTCGGTTTCGAGCTGCAAACGCTTGATGGCACCCGCGTGCATGGCGTGGTCGAACACCTCACAGCGGGCCTTGCCAGAACTCTTGGCGCGATACATGGCAATCTCGGCGTCTCCGAGGATCTCCTGCGCCTCCACCGCGCCGTGGTTGCTGAAAGCAATACCAATGCTTATGGAGAGCACAATCTCTTGACCATTGAAATCGAAAGGAATGGCTAGTCTGTGCTGAATCCGCTCAGCGACGCGAATGGCGTCGCTGGGGTCATGAAGTTCCTCGATGAGCACCGTGAACTCATCGCCTCCGGGGCGGGCCAACGTACTCTCGCCCACGGAGGGTTCTGCGTCTTCACCCACGCCTGGACGTGAAATTGTGTCGGCGCCGCGGAGGCTCGCAGTTAGACGCTGCGCGATCTGGATGAGCAGGCTGTCACCGGCGGCATGGCCCAGGCTGTCGTTGAAGACTTTGAACTCGTCAATGTCAATGAACAAGACCGCGAACTTGAAGTCCGAGTGCCGGCGCGAGAGGGTGATGGCCCGTTGCAAGCGGTCGAGAAAAAGAGCCCGGTTAGGGAGGTCGGTTAAGCCGTCATGGAAGGACTGGTGGGCCAACCTTTCCTCGGTACGTTTCCTCTCGGTGATGTCGCGGTTCACGATGACCAATCCAATCGTCTCGCCCTCCGGGCTCCGAATGGCGCTAGCGGTGGACTCAAGAAAGCGCCAGGAACCGTCTTTGTGTCGGATGCGGTATTCGAGCCGTTCTCCCCGGCCGGTGTGGCGAGCCTTCGCAGAAGCCTCCAGCACACGCGCGCGATCGTCTGGATGAATCTGATCCATGGAAGAAGTTGCTGCCAGTTCTTCCGGACCATATCCAAGGATTTTCTGATATGCGGGACTGTTATAGAGGCGCTGTCCCTTGCAGTCGATCACGGCAATCATGTCCGCGGCATTTTCCGTAATCAATTGAAAAAGGTGTTCGCGCTCGGCCAGTTGGCGGCGGATTCGTTGCAGCTGTCGCTGTTGGTAGATGGTGTAGATGTCGAATAACAGGACGAGAGCGGCCAGTCCGCGAACCCACTCTTTGAGGTTCAGAGAATAGACGTTGTCGGTGGGCTGGTGGAAACCAGGAAAGGTTAAAGAAAGGATACCGAATGTCAGGACCAGGGTGACGGCTACGGCGCAGCCCCAAAGCCACCACTCCCGGCCCTCGACTTGGCGCATGCGGAGAGCAGGGATCTTCGTTCTGCTCCCGGACAGAGAGTGTCTACTCACAGCCATGGCCGCCTGTTCACACTTCGACAATCGAAATTCTGGGGATAATGAGATTCTAGACGAGGAAAAATGAAAGGAAAGTTACCAAAGGCCGAACGAAGTGGCATTGGGCAGATGTTGTTCTCTTACGCTATTTCCGACCCATCAGGAAAAAATATTTTCCAAAAGAGCCGGCGGTACATCCCGTCCTGCAGCGGGGGCCGGGATATTTCCTTTGGAACTGCCGAATTGCCCGTGGTAATGCCGACATATCGGCAGTCGTGATGCTTAGATACTGGCACGAGAACCTTCGTTCGCTGCGTGAAATGTTCAACATACGGTGTTCTGGTCGTTTAGGTCCTTCGTTTGCTATCGGGTCCTTCAGGAGTGTTCCGGTGAAGACCGACTTACAGAAACTCATTTTAGAGTATTTCGCTATCGAAAAGATGGACCGAATCGTTCGGGCGGGGGAAGACCCAAGAAATGACACTGAGTTGATTGGATTGAGGGCCCGCGAAATGAGGCGCCAGGAAATTATTGGTGAACTCACCGCCTGCACTATTCATCGCCGACGACTTGGTGAAACAGACTAGACGGATTTCCTCGCTTTGGCTTCTGTGGTCTTTAGTTACTGGTTGCTGCACGGTAGCCCGGCAAGTCGAAAGAAGTAAAGCAGGCGGTGAACTAGCCAAACTTGACAGCCAACGGCAAATACGATTTCGACCCGAGAAAATTCCTTACCGCTATCGGATAGACACGTTCTGGCCTTTCCCACAAGACAAACAATCTTCGCGCAAGGGGACGCGGCTGACTCAGTGTTCTACGTTACGTAATGAAAGGCAAGGTTAGACTGACTGTCGTATCCAAGATTGGCAAGGAAGCGACGCTGGGCATATTGAGTGAGGGGGGATTTTTCGGCGAAGGTTGCCTGGCTGGACAGCCTCTACGCATCGGGTCTGCAACCGCAATGACGGACTGCGAACTTCTGCGCATTGGTAAGAAGGCAATGATGCTAGCGCTTCACCGGGAACATACGTTCTCGGATCTGTTCGTAGCGCATCTGCTGGCACGGAATATCCGTTATGAAGAAGACTGGTCGACCAACTCTTCAATTCCAGCGAAAAGAGACTGGCTCGAATTCTGCTCTTGCTCGCTCACTTCGGAAAGGAAGACGTGTCGGAGACTCTTGTCCCCAATGTCAGCCAGGAGACGCTCGCCGAAATGGTAGGCACAACCCGGCCGCGGGTCAACCTTTTCATGAATAAGTTCAGAAAGTTAGGCTTTGTTGACTACAGCTCTAATGGGCTGCAAGTTCATAGTTCGCTTTTAAATGTTGTTCTCCACGACCAGCTCCCACGCTCCCGTTCCAAAAACAAAGCTCCCAGACAGGGATGAGCAAGTCGGAGGTTTGCTGGATGCAATCCGGAAATCGGCGTTATTTCGTCACGACCAGCATTCCAACAGAGTTGCAGCGTTACGAACGGCTCCCGCGAGACGCTGATGGACTCTCAAGGAGGAGAAGGTGGCGAACCACTTCGACTACACGATATCGCGTGAGCGGTTCTCAGTGTTACAGTCCAGTGGCTGGCTCGAAAAGTGATCCCTTCTACCGGTGTTGTCATAAAAAGACGGAGCTCCGCTGGAGAGTGGTGCGCCCCTCTTGAGAGGGGCCTCTGAGTGGTTGATTGTCGGGATGGGCTACTTTGTTTCGTTCGGGGAGGTCGCGGGGGGGTTGGGTTCGGTGAAATCCGATTCGGGCAAAGGGGCTGCGGGGCGGGCGGCGACGGCGCGGTCCCGGCCAGCGCACTTGGCCTGGTGGAGAGCGTCCTCGGCGAACTTGAGAAGAAGATCGACGCGATCGGTAGTTTCATCGAAGGCAGCTACGCCGATCGAGACGGTAAGAGCACCTGTAGCTTGCTGGTCGGGCTGAGCGCGGTATTCCCTGAGGCGCTTGCAGATTTCCTCGGCGCGCACGGTGGCATGGCGAAGGGAGCACTCCGGGAGGATGAGAGCAAATTCTTCGCCGCCGTAGCGGCAGACCACGTCTTCGGCGCGCACGCAGCGCCGAAGAGTCTCTCCGACCGCGGCTAAGGCCTGGTCGCCGGCGCAGTGACCGAAGTTGTTGTTATAGCGCTTGAAGTGGTCGAGATCGAGCATCATGACGGCGAGGGGACGTCGTTTCCGGCGGGCCGAGTGGAGTTCGCGATCGAGGAACTCCTGCATGTAGCGAGGGTTGTAGAGGCCGGTGAGCGGGTCGCGGACAGCCTGCACGCGGAGAGATTCACGCAGGTTAAGATTGGCAACCGCGACCGCGATGTGTTCGGCGGCGGTGGCGGCGAGCTGGAGGCGGCGAGCAAAGACGTCGGAGCCGTCGTCTGGGTCAGAAATGGGGAACAGGGGATCATCATTCTGGATGGCGAGCGTTCCGAAGGTGTCGCCATTGGCGATCAAAGGGATACAAACCGAAGGACCCTCCCCGAGCAGGTGAGAGCAACGAGGGGCGGAATCTCCACCTGGATGAGCATTAGCGCGTCCGCGGCGAAGCGCCCAACATTGTTCGGGAGCAAAGATCTGGTCAGCCGGACAGGCCCCCCAGTGGGCGACGGACTGGGCATGGCTTTTGGAGACGCTTAGCAATGCGATGGAGCCGGAGGCGCCTGGAAACAACCGGCGCAAGCGCTCAGGGATGAGGCGAAAGACTTCTTCCCGGGAGGTGCAGACCTGGAGGAGACTTCCGAGTTCGCTGATCTGGGTAATTTCGGCAGTTTGGCGCTGGGCATTGTCGAGCAGGAGGCCGACTTTCTGGTGGG
>WNFJ01299651.1_pt1 | contig 22580 bp, 19 predicted proteins | sample 5400461 | NCBI WGS metagenome assembly WNFJ01 (sample SAMN13153349, study PRJNA577476) | soil metagenome | isolation source: 115 cm saprolite on Douglas fir-dominated hillslope | place: USA:California | collected 2013-09-17
AAAAATGATGGCGAAATCCGACGCCGATATCAAAGCAGGGCGCGTCATTCCGCATAGCGAAGTTGTCAAAATGTCCCGCGCAAGAAGCGCGAAGAGAAGGAAACGGTGAAGCACCGGGTCGTCTGGACCCGCACTGCCTGGGAATTGTTTGAAGAACTTCCGGATCGAAACCGGGAAGAGATTCTCGAGAAATTGCCTGCGCTTTCATTTTTTCCGCACATGTATCCGGTAAGAACAAAAGGGCGCCGCTTTCGCCGCCACCGCTGGTTTAACGCAGGCGATTGGCTTGTCTACTACAGGGTAGTGGATAACACCGTTTACATTCGAGGCCTTTGGCCTGCCCGCATCCCTTGACAGCCAGATCAGAATGGAAGCTAGGTAATCCCGTGCGGCAAGCCGACCTCTATCCTGGCGGGCCTTGTCGCAAGTGATTGCAACTTCAGCGAATCCGTTCGCGTCTCAAGTCTGTATCACACCACCGTGCGGGGAGCACCTTTTCCAATGCGAACGATTCTATTGCTCATCGTATCTAACATCTTCATGACCTTCGCGTGGTATGGCCACTTGAAATTCCGCAGCGAGGCGCTCTGGAAAGTCATCCTCGCGAGCTGGGGGATCGCCTTCTTCGAATACTGTTTCCAAGTGCCGGCGAACCGCATCGGCTCTTACGAATTCAACGGCGCGCAGCTCAAGACGGCTCAAGACGATTCAAGAAGTCATCACGCTCTCGGTTTTCTCCATTTTCTCAATCACGTATCTGGGAGAAAGATTCCGATGGAATTACGCCGCGGGCTTCGCGTGCATCGTGCTCGGCGCTTTCTTCGTCTTTCACAAGTGGTGAGGACGCACTCCGGCGATTCAGGTGAGGCGCTCTGGTCATCAACGGTGCGCGACTTCTTGCAAGACCGCGTTCATCCACCTAGACAAAGGTTTCTCGACAAGGTCATTCTCTGAATATACCCTTCCATGAAGCTCTGGAATCGAATTCTCTGGATTCGAATCGAATGAAAGAGGCAAAAGGAGAGAAACCATGCAGCGCAAGGCGTCCGCAGTTTGGCAGGGCGGTTTGAAAGATGGGAAGGGCTCGATTTCTACAGATAGCGGTGTGCTCAAACAAACGCAATACTCGTTCAGCACGAGGTTTGAGAATGGGGTCGGCACTAACCCCGAAGAGCTCCTCGCCGCGGCGCACGCCGGTTGTTTCACGATGGCGCTCTCGGCGCAACTCGGAAACGCCGGCATGACCGCAAGCAAGCTCGAGACCACCGCAACAATTACGCTCGACAAGCTCCCCGACGGTTTCGCGATCACTAAGAGCCATCTCGACCTCGTCGCGCGTGTTCCTGGGGCGGACAAAGCGAAATTCGACGCCGCCGTGAAAGCCGCCGAAACCGGCTGTCCTGTCTCGAAACTCTTCAAGGCAGAAATCAGTGTGAACGCACGCCTCGAATCCTGAGCGCTATGGCGTTCTCGTCGAACGTTCTCATTGGACGTTCTCATCGAGAGGGGCAAACAGGTACAATGCCGCACATGATTTCAGCTCCGGGAGCATTCGCTGCAGGTGTCGCGATCTTTCTGATCGTGCTCTGGGATGCGTTCGAGGCCATTATTCTGCCGCGGCGCGTTACGCGAAAGTTCCGGCTGGCCCGCCTTTTTTACCGGTCCACCTGGAAAACGTGGAAATTCGTGATTTGCCTCATCCCTAAGCCCAAGACCCGTGAAGCGTTGCTGGGGTTCTATGGCCCACTCTCTCTCCTCGTTCTCGTCGGAGTTTGGGCCGTTGGTCTCGTGCTTGGCTTCGGTCTCATGCAATATGGCGCCGGGTCCGCGGTGGTGATGACGGGCGGCCAGCCCGGTTTCCTGACGGATATCTATCTCAGCGGCACGACCTTCTTCACCCTCGGCCTGGGCGACGTCATTCCGCGCTCTGGCTTGTCCCGCGCGCTGGTTGTCACTGAAGCCGGTTTTGGCTTCGGATTTCTTGCTGCCGTCATCGGCTATTTGCCCTTCATATACGGATCGTTTTCCAAGCGCGAGGTGAATATCACCCTCCTCGATTCGCGCGCCGGCACGCCGCCCACCGCCGGCGAACTGCTTCGCCGCCACAGCTATGTACATGGCCAGGAGGCTCTCTGCGTTCTCCTCAAGGAGTGGGAGCTGTGGTGCGCCGAACTGATGGAGAGCCATCTCTCGTATCCGGTGCTCGCCTATTTTCGCTCCCAGCACGACAACCAATCGTGGATCGCGTCGCTCACGGCGATTCTGGACACCTGCGCGCTCGTCATCGTTGGTATCGAGGGCGCTTGCGAGAAACAGGCCGAGCTTACTTTTGCGATTGCGCGTCATGCCGTCGTCGACCTCTCGCAAGTCTTCGGCACCGCGCCCCATCCGCTGCCCCACGACCGCCTGCCCGCGCAAGACTTGCGCCAAATCCGCGACATCCTCTCCCGGCACGGCATGAAACTTCACGACGGAGAAGAAGCTGACCGCAAACTCACTACGTTTCGCAAAATGTATGAGCCCTACATCTATGCGCTGGCCAATTATTTAAACCAGACCCTGCCGCCATGGATTCCCCTGAAAAAAGGCAAAGACAATTGGCAAACTACGGCCTGGGCGCAGTCGGCAGGGCTCATTGATAAAGAAGTGGCCACCGTCGTCGCCGACGACCATTTCTAGTCTTCTTGGACTGCGGCGGCTTGACGCCTCTTTTTTTTCGTTTCCTCATTTTTTTTGGAGAAAAACAATGAAGGCCATTCTCGTTCGTGAATTCGGCGGTCTCGAAGTCCTGAAGCTCGAAGAAATCCCCACCCCAAAGCCTGCCGCTGGACAAGTTCTCGTTCGTATCCGCGCCGCAGGTGTGAATCCCTACGACACCTACATGCGCGCGGGCACCTACGCCGTCAAACCGCTGCTTCCCTACACGCCGGGCTCTGATGGCGCAGGCGTCGTTGAGGCCATCGGCGACGGCGTGAAAAAAGTGAAGCCGGGCGACCGCGTCTACACGGCGAAGACCGTCACGGGCGCGTACGCGGAATACGCTCTCGCGCTGGAAGAGCAAGTACATTCCCTGCCCGACAACATCAGTTTTGGCCAGGGGGCAGGCGTGTGGGTTCCCTACGGGACCGCGTATCACGCGCTCCATCACTCCGCGGAAGCGCACGCTTCCGAAACCGTCCTGGTACATGGAGCGAGCGGCGGAGTCGGCACTGCCGCAGTGCAGATGGCGCGCGCCATGGGCCTCACCGTCTTGGGCACGGCCGGAACGCAAAAAGGTCTCGACCTCGTAAAACGCGAGGGCGCACATCAGGTTTTCGATCACGGCAAGACGGGTTATCAGCAAGAGATACTGAAGGCCACCGGCGGCCGCGGTGTAGACATCATTCTCGAAATGCTCGCCAATGTAAACTTGGCCCATGATACAAAACTTCTGGCCAGCCGCGGCCGCGTGATCGTCATCGGCAACCGCGGTGAAGTCACGATCAACGCCCGCGAACTCATGGGCCGCCGCGCCTCCATCCGCGCCTTCACCCTTTGGGGCATTACGCCCGCGGAGGAAAACGAAATTCACGCCGGCCTCATTGCCGGCCTCGAAAACGGCACGCTGCGCCCAGTAGTCGGCAAGGAGTTGCCCCTCGCCGAGGCCGCGCGCGCCCACAAAGAAATCCTCGAGCCCGGCGCCGCGGGGAAAATCGTCCTCGTTCCTTAATGTAGTGTTCGAAGGTGCCGCTCCCGTCAGGATGGAGTTGCCGCGGGCCAAATTGTTTTGAGTTCATTACGGCCGTGAACATGCCGTATAATCGGGTTTCTCAAATTATTGACTAGGAAAAGCCCTAGCAGGGAGCGGCAACACTCTCATCGTGCACATCGCCCTTTTACTCTCGGTTGGTCTCGCGGCGCAGAACCCCATCAGCCACTATTGGCACAAGATCACTGATAGAACTTTTGCCGGCATCTACCACGCCAATGCCTTCGACCTGGCGATGATGATTCCTTATTTCATCGTCCTTTTCGTCCTTGCGGTCTACGGCCTGCACCGCTATTGGCTGGTCTACGACTATTTCGCCTATTCGAAAAATGTCCCCCCGCCACCGCCGCCGGTCGCAAACTGGCCCCGCGTCACGGTGCAGTTGCCCATCTTCAACGAGCGTTACGTCATTGAGCGCCTCGTCGAAGCCGTGTCGCGTTTCGACTACCCGCCCGAACTGCTGGACGTGCAGGTGCTGGACGACTCCACGGACGAGACCTGCGAAGTCGCTCGCGCGTGCGTCGAGCGCCACGCCGCGCAGGGGATGCCCATCGTTTACATTCATCGCAGCAACCGTGAAGGTTACAAAGCCGGCGCCCTGGAAAACGGCCTGAAAACCGCCAGGGGCGAATTCGTTGCCATCTTCGACGCGGATTTTCTACCCGAACCCGATTTTCTTCTCCGTACGATTCCTCATTTCATGAATCCGGATGGCGGCAGCAAAATCGGCATGGTGCAGACCCGCTGGACCTATCTCAACAGCGACTACTCGCTGCTGACCAACGTCGAGACGATCCTTCTCGATGGCCATTTCGTCGTCGAGCATGGCGCGCGTTCCCGCCGCGGCACTTTCTTCAATTTCAACGGCACGGCCGGCGTGTGGCGCCGCAAAGCCATCGACGATGCCGGCGGCTGGGAGCACGACACCCTCACCGAAGATACCGATCTTTCTTATCGCTCGCAGCTCAAAGGCTGGAAGTTTCTCTACCTCCCGCATATCGAGTGCGCTTCCGAGCTCCCCGTGGACATGAACGGCTTCAAAGCCCAGCAGGCGCGGTGGGCCAAGGGCTTGATGCAAACCGCAAAAAAAATCCTTCCAAGAGTATTGAAGTCGGATGCGCCCTGGCACGTCAAAGCCGAGGCCTTCTTCCACCTTACCGGCAACATCAGCTACCCGCTCATGATTGTGCTCTCCACCATGTTGCTGCCTGCGATGATCGTGCGCTTCTATCAAGGCTGGATCCAGATGCTGGTGATCGATCTGCCGCTGTTCCTCGCTTCCACGTGTTCCATCTCCAGCTTCTATCTCGTAGCGCAAAGAGAGCTTCGTCCCAAAACGTGGCGGCGCACGTTTCTCTACATGCCCTTCGTCATGGCCACGGGGATCGGCATTTCCGTGCGCAACGCGCAAGCGGTGATCGAAGCGCTGCTCGGCAAGAAAAGCGCATTCGCCCGAACGCCCAAATTCAATATCGAAGGCAAGCAGGGCGCTTTGGCGACAAAATTGTACAGGAACAAAGCCGGCTGGATGCCGTACGCGGAAATTCTTTTAGGCTTGTACTTCTTTTCGACCGTGATCTACGCCATCCTCAACGAAAACTACGCCACCGTCCCGTTCCTGCTGCTCTTCGTCTGGGGTTACCTCTACACCGGCGCGATGTCCCTCGGCCAAACCTACTTCGCACGCCTCCGCTTCGGCGTCAACGCCCCGGAAATGCGTCCCGCCACTTCCGGCGCACCGGGCTTCTGATTCTCTTAAATTGTACTGACTTTCAGGTTGGCATCCTTTCGCTTTTCGCGTGTGCGATGTCGCCGTCAAAGCTACACTGCCCGGAGGGCGGATGCTCCGTGGAAAACCTCTCCTTCAACAATGGAGGCATCGACTTGCACGCCGTCGCTGGGGGCCCAGAAGATGGCCCCGTCGTCGTCCTGCTCCACGGCTTTCCTGAATTCTGGTATTCGTGGCACAGACAGATCGAGCCGCTGGCGGCCACAGGCTTTCGCGTTATCGTCCCTGACCAGCGCGGGTATAACCTCAGCAGCAAACCCGTCGGCGTCTCTTCGTATGCCATGCCTGAGGTCGTCTCCGACGTCATCGCCATCGCCGATCAGCTCGGCCAGGAAAAAATCTTTCTCGCCGGACATGATTGGGGCGCCGCCGTCGCCTGGAGCGCCGCCCTGCTGCATCCGCAGCGCATCGCCAAGCTTGTTGTCCTTAACGTCCCTCATCCTTCGGTGATGCGCAAATTCCTCAGCACGCGTCCGCGTCAATTCCTTCGCAGTTGGTACATGTTCTTCTTTCAACTCCCCTGGCTGCCCGAAGCTCTCTTCTCCGCCTTCAACTATCACATCGGCGCAAGATCGCTTCTCCGCTCCAGCCGCCCGGGTACCTTCTCCGCCGAAGATCTCGCCCAATACCGGTTGGCGTGGTCGCAGCCCGGCGCCCTAACCGCCATGATCAACTGGTACCGCGCCCTATTTCGCATTCGCATCAAATTGCAGAACAAAACCGTCCGCGTCCCCACCCGCATCCTCTGGGGCGAGCGCGACGATTTTCTCCTGACCGAAATGGCTCACGAAAGTTTGCGCTATTGCACGACCGCCGAGCTCTTCACCTTCGCCAACGCCACGCACTGGCTCCAGCACGAAGAACCCGCCCGCGTCTCGGACCTCCTTATCGATTTCTTCCGCATCTAGGCGCCCCCAATCGGCCCAATTCCCTCCATCGCAGCTGCTTCATTTTCATGACTCGCGGGTATCGGATCACTCTGGTTTAGACTTCGTGCTGGCAGTCTAAGTCTGTACCGTGCGTCGGGCCGGCTTCCGGTGGTGTTCAATTGTGGACAGTCTCGTTTCCTGGCTGGTGCTAAGGTTTTTGCCGTTGGGACGTCCTGGATTATTTTTGGAGGCTGGAATGGCAAAGCTCATCGGACTGCTCGGAGTGGTGTTGTTGTTTTCTGCCCCGTCTTTTTCACAAGATAGACAAGGCCAAGACAAAAAGGACAATACGCAACGCGATAAGAGTCAAGTTGGTGGCGGGCACGTTCCTGCTCGTGGCCCTGCCCCTGTCCGGGCGCGTGACTCTGCCCGGACACCTGATTCTGCTCGGACTCCTGCTCCTACTCCCGTCCGGGCCGCTGCTCCTGCCCCAAACAATCGCGCGGACGACCGCGCTCAGCAAAATACGCAAAGGCCCAACTATCGCGATCAATCCGGGCATCCGGATGCGCCGCATGTCCACGCCAACAACGATCGATGGGTGGGACATGACTCCGGCCGTGGTGATCCTAACTACCATCTCGATAATCCCTGGGCACACGGACACTTTTCGGGTGGATTTGGCCCGGATCATGTCTTCCGACTTGCGGGAGGGAACAGGGAACGTTTCGGGCTTGGCGGCTTCTTCTTCAGCGTTGCGCCATATGACTACGACTATTCCAATGGCTGGCTATGGGACTCTGACCAGATCGTGTTTTATGAGGACCCAGACCACGACGGCTGGTACCTCGCCTATAACGTCAGGCTCGGTACTGACATTCACGTTTCGTATCTCGGCTAACAGGAGAAGTCCGGCCGGGAGCCAAGATAGCTATGCAACAATCGGGTGAGTTCGTGACGTCTCTGAACTCTTGATCGATTCCTTCTCAGCATAATGCTCGGTTCGGTCCGGCATCGCCAACGAAACACCTCGAATCTTATTCAAAGCAGAGCAATACAATCTCGGGGCTAGAGCCAAAGCGCAGCGGCGGCCCCCAAGTCCCTGCACCGCTGGAGATGTAGACTTGCATCTTTCCGATCCGGCTCAACCCGTACGCGAACTGGCGGTAAATCCGCCGCACCATCCAGGTCCAGGGGATAAACTGCCCGAGATGAGTGTGCCCTGAGAGTTGCAACGAAAATCCTGCCTCCGCCGAGATGTGCGGGCGATCCGGCGCGTGCGTCAGAAGAATGCTGGCGCGATTCCGGTCCACGTCGATTCGCTGCAGGACCGCACGCAGATGCTCGTCGTGGGTGGCGTGTTTGTAAGGCACGCCGACGATCTGCAAGCCGTCTGCTTCCACTTTCTCGTTCTCGAGTACGCGAACTCCAGCGCCGGCGACGGCTCGCAGGTACTTGGAGTCGTCCCCGAACTGCTCGTGATTCCCCGCAACAAAATAGGCGCCCTGCGGCGCGCGCAGCTCGCGCAATGGTTCGGCGGCTCGCACTGTATCGATCGCTGTGCCATCGTACAAATCGCCGGCAACAAAAACCACGTCAGGCTTCTCCCGCATCGTCTTGGCCACGATCCGCTTCAGAAACCCGCCGTTTCGAACGTGCCCCAGGTGCAGATCGCTGAGTAGCACGGCCCTGCGTCCGCGCCAGGCCAGCGGCAGATTCTCCAACCGGACGGTGATCCGCCGAACGCGCGTCCAGCCTGCATTCACTAGGCCTGAGAAGCTCAGCACCCCTGATGCTCCGAACAACACCTCCACCATCCGATGGAAATTCAGGTCCATTCCCGCCAGCCGTGCGATTCCGAAAATAACCCAGGCCATGCATGCCGCAAAGAAGGAGAAACTCAACCATCCAAGCCACGTTGCGGCAACCCGATACGTGGCTCGCAACAACGCATTTGTGTAGCGAAAGGCCAGAAGCGACGTTGCTAAAAAACTGACGGACAGGACGCCCACGGCGATCTTGAGCCACAACGCCACAGGGGGGTCATTCCCCGCCGGCGAAAACTTCCAGGTCTCGTAGAGGAAAAAATGAAGCAGAAACAACACCGATTGAAAAAACGCGATGAAGCCTATGAGTCCTGCTGGTATCCGCATCTACCATTGGATTCCTCAAGTCCCAAAAACGGTATTCATCTGCTCCGAAATGGAGGGCGATAGCGGGGTTATTGGGTGGCGCCGCTGTCCTGTTTCGTGACAATTTCGGCCAACCACTCGTTTCGGGTACAATCGCGTGGCTGCGTACAGCCCTGAAAACCCACATGCCCAGTGGGCGCAACATCCAAATGGCGGTTCCGAGGTGCGCGAATGAGTGGTCGCCTGTGGCCGGTGCGGTCGCATGGTCTATCGAATTCAGCAAGACTGGTTTTCTGGGGATTGCTCTGCCTGGCTTATATTGCAGGTACGGCGCGCGCCCAGGAGCGCCGCGAGCGCGAGCCCAATAGCGTCTACGCGGAACGCCGCGCCAAGCTCGCGGCACAGGCCGATGGGCCGATCATCCTCTGGGGTTTCACCGGCCGCGAGGAAGTTTCCCAAGACTATGTCTTTGCCCAGGAAGAGAATTTTTACTACCTCACCGGCCACAATGAAGAAGGCGCCGGGCTGATTATCCTTCCCGCTGGTCCGAAGGGCGACGTCTCGAACGTTTCGCGCGAAACGCTTTTTCTCCCCGCAAAGAATCTGCAGAAAGAAAAATGGAACGGCGTTCGCATGTCACCCTCGGACCCGGACATCGAAGCGCGCACGGGATTTGTTGCCGTGAAATCGTTTGAGAGCGACTTCCGCTCCATGGTCGAGAATCTTGCGAAGACGTTTCCGGACTTCTACACGATTCTTCCCTATCAGAAAGAACTCGGCGGTTACCCGCACGAGAAAACTGTTGTCGATTGGCTGCAGCTCGCTGCGCCGAATGCCAAGCTGAAAGACATTCGCGCGCAGATCAGCGCCATGAGGCAGATCAAGTCGCCCGGCGAAATCGCACTCCTGAAAGAAGCGATTGACTTGTCCCTGGATTCCCACCTCGAAGCGATGAAGTTGATGCGCCCGGGACTCTACGAATATCAGGTAGAGGCAAAAATGGTCGAAATCCATGCCTGGGGCGGCTCGGAAGCGGAGGGTTACGCCCCGATTGTGGGGGCCGGCCCGAACTCCACCGTGCTGCACTACGACAAGCTCTCGCGCAAAATCGAAGATGGCGACATCGTCGTGCTCGACGTCGGGGCGCAATACTCCGGCTATTCGGCGGACATCACGCGCACGCTGCCCGCTAACGGCAAGTACACGCCGCGCCAGCGTGAAATCTACGACATCGTTCTCGGTGCACAAAACGCGGCCCTCGCCGCGCTCAAGCCGGGCATGGATTTCTGTAACAAGGGCGACAAGAGCGTTCACAAGATTGCCTACAACTACATCAATTCCCATGGAAAAGATCTTCACGGCAAATCCCTCGGGCCATATTTCATTCATGGCCTCGGCCATCACATCGGTTTGAACGTCCACGACCCGGGCGAATTCTGCGCCCCTTTCCAGCGCGGCATGGTCATCACCGTCGAGCCCGGCATCTACATTCCCGAGGAAAATCTGGGCGTGCGCATCGAGGACGACGTCCTCATCACCGAATCCGGCCACACGCTCCTCAGCGAACGCCTCCCCCGCGACCCTGCTGAAATCGAAAAGATTATGGCGGAAGCCGCGTTGGCTCGCGCAAAAGGAGAAAAAGGCGAGGTCCGCGGAAACGTTTCGTCAACAGAAGCGCCCGCCGACAGCGGCGTGATCCGGAGCTTGATTGAGAAATACGCGAAATCGGTTGATGGCGCGGACACCGCTCTCGCTGCTGAGGTCTGGTTGGATTCGCCGGACGTCTCTTTCATCCACCCGTTGGGCCATGAGCACGGTTTCGAACAAATAAAGCAAAATATCTACCTGCACTTGATGGGCGATACCTTCTCGGAGCGCAAACTCAGTATTCATGACGTTTCCGTCCATGTTTACGGAGACGCCGCCTGGGCCGAGTTCTACTGGGATTTCGCCGCCAAGTTCAGAAAAGATGGCTCGCCCCTCGCGACACACGGCAGGGAAACACAGCTCTACCGGAAGGAACAAGGTCGCTGGCGTTTGGTTCACGTTCACTACTCAGGAATGCCTGTCACGGCAGAACGCCAAGGTTTCTGAGCGAAAGAAACATTTCTTTTTCAAGGGCGCTCCCTGCCAGCAAAGAAGGCGGATTGACCGCCGGGAATGAGGCACCTTATACTGATCTCCCGCGCTGGACGTGGATTTCGCCAGCGTGCCTCGAGTCATTCCGCGAGCAGCGTAGGAGCGAACTTTAGTTCGCCGGCCGGAATTTCCGAAATCAGCAAACTTTCTAGGGAGCATATGAGCAGCGTCAAAGCGACACAACTTCGCCCCGGCATGGTCATCCAGCACGAGGGCCAGCTTTTCACTATTTTCAGCGTCGATCACCGCACGCCCGGCAACAAGCGCGGCTCGATGCAGACCCGCATGAGGAACCTCCGTACGGGTGCGATCATCGATTACCGGTTCCGCGCCGAAGAATTCGTGGACCGCGCCATCCTCGATGAAGTCGAGTTCGAGTACCTCTACAACCGCGAAGAGCTGGGCGAAACGGTCTACTACTTGATTCCCAGCACCATCGTGAGGGTGGAATTTTTCGAGGAAAAAGCCATCGGAGTGGACCTCCCCGACACCATGGATATGAAGGTGATCCGGACCGAGCCAACGCTGCAGAAGGCCACAGCCAGCGCGGTCATGAAGCCCGCAACACTCGAAACCGGCCTGGTCGTTCAGGTTCCGCCGTTCGTGAATGAGGGCGACAGAATCAAGGTGGACACCTCGGAAGCACGTTACGTTCAGCGCGTCGAGTAATTCTTAGTTCTTTGCTTTTGTACGCGGCTGGTAGATGATGACACTTCGATTTTCCGCCTCCGCAGCTAATTTCAGCGCAAGCCGGAATTAGAAGAGGCAGAACGGCGTCCCGGTTTTCACCGGGGCGCCTTTTGTTTTTGCGTGCCCGCGTCTAGTCTAAAATAGACTAGTTTTCAGTCTAATCTACGCTAGTGTGATCCCGCCGTGCCCGTTGCGGATTTTTCGCCCGCCGGATGCGCGCCAAACACGCGGTCGAAGATCGCATCCACATAGCGAAGCTGCCGCTGCAGATCGAAGGTGTGCGCTAGGGCTTTCGAATCGAGGTACTTCGCAATGCGCTCATCTCTCGAAACGCGGTCGCGGAAACTTGTGTCTGACTCCCACGCGGCCATGGCGTTCTCCTGCACCGCCTTGTACGCGTCGTCGCGCGGCATACCTTTTTCCACCAGGTCCTGCAACAATTGTCCCGAATAGATGAGACCGTGAGTGGATTCGAGATTTCGAATCATACGTTCCGGGAAGACACGCATCTCGCCAATGATCGCGGTCATTTTCGAAAGCATGTAATCCACGAGAATCGTGGAATCGGGGAGGATGATTCTCTCCACGGAACTGTGGGAGATGTCGCGTTCGTGCCACAAGGCAACGTTTTCGAACGCGGCGAGCATGTTCGAACGGACGAGGCGCGCCAAGCCGCAGATTTGTTCGCTAGTGACGGGATTGCGCTTGTGAGGCATGGCGGAACTGCCGCGCTGCTCGCCGCTGAACGGCTCTTCGGCTTCTCGGACTTCGGTGCGTTGGAGATGGCGAATTTCGAGCGCGATTTTTTCGAGCGTGGCGGCGATAAGCGCGAGAGCACTGAGATATTGTGCGTGGCGATCGCGCTGAATCACTTGCGAAGCGACGGGAGCGACACTGAGCCCCAGGCGCTTGCAGATGCGCTCTTCCATTTCCGGGCCAAGGTGCGAAGCATTGCCGACGGCGCCGGAGATTTTTCCGACAGCCATTTGCGCGGCAGCGTCGCGAAAGCGCGTGATGTTGCGCTGATTTTCCGAAAACCAATTGGCGATTTTTAAACCAAAGGTGATGGGCTCGGCATGAATGCCGTGAGTGCGGCCGATTTGCGGGGTGTGGCGGAATTCATGGGCGCGCACATCGAGAATTTCTCCAAACATCACCAGGCCGCGCTCGATTAGCTTCGAAGCATCGCGAACCTGGAGGGCCTGCGCGGTGTCAACAACGTCATTCGAAGTCATGCCGTAGTGCAGCCAGCGCGCGGCGGCCGGATCAGCGATCGATTCGCCGACGGCCATGGTGAAAGCAATGACGTCGTGCTTCACGCGAGATTCGAGTTCGTGGATGCGCGCGACATCGATCTTGGCACGAGAGCGAATCGCGGCGGCAGCATCCTTTGGGACTTGGCCCGCTTCCGCAAGCGTTTCCGTGGCGGCAAGCTCGACTTCCAGCCACTTTGCGAACTTGTTCGCGTCACTCCAAACCTGGCCCATCTCCTGGCGCGTGTAGCGTGCTATCACTGCTTTCTCCCCAAAAAGCGAAAAGAAGATTGCGCGGGCAGTTCCCCGTGTTTCCTACTTCCATGATACCGCAGATGGGAAAATGTGCGCGGCGCGAGGGATTTCCTGCTTAGTGTCCGAAAATGGGATGGGCAGTCGCGGAAACGAGCGTTTGGTGACCGGAAAGCGCCTGGACAGCGGGTATAAGACGCTAAGAAAAAAGCAGTTGGGGGCGCCAACGGAGCGGCAAAAGAGTTGCACAAGGCAGGGGTGTAGGGTGTCTACAGGCTAGGAAGTAGGATGCCAACAGCCTTGGATGGAACAAAGCGCAGGGTCACATCGTCATAACCAAGAGAAAGAGCAAAGAGACAGCATGGAAAGAGCGTTCGAGGGACGTTATTGAGCATTGGAAGGAATTGTCTGAGGTGCAAAGCGATGGCTGAGAAGAGAGAACGGTACCAGAACCGGATCGAGCTTTTGCAGGGGACGCTGGACCTGCTCATTTTGCAGACCTTGCAATGGGGGCCGCAACATGGCTACGGGATCAGCGTGGCGATCCGGAACCGCTCCGGCGAGTTGCTGCAGGTGGATACCGGTTCGCTTTATCCAGCATTGCATCGCCTGGAAAAGCAGGAATGGATCAGGGCGGAGTGGCGAATCTCCGAAAACAAGCAGCGAGCAAAGTTTTATCAACTGACGGCGGCAGGAAAGAAACAACTCACAAGAGAACGCTCAAAGTGGTCGCAGCTCTCGGACGCGATCGCGGGCGTGCTGAACCCAGAGCAGAGATGATCGGCAAGAAAGTAAGGAAACGCAGAGGTGGACCGTGAGTTTCTGGCGACGGAAGAAGCGAGACGCAGACCTTGAGGAGGAATTGCGGAGCCATCTGGAGATGGCGGCGCGGGAGGGTATGGAAGGAGGGAAGGGTAAGAGAGAAGCAGAGCAAGCGGCGCGGCGGGAGTTTGGGAATGTGGGGTTGGTGAAGGAGGTCACGCGGGACGTTTGGGGATGGAGGTGGCTGAGAGACGCCGCGGATGATGCGCGATACGGATTGAGGATGCTGGCGAAGAATCCGGGGTTCGCGATCGTTGCCATTCTCTCTCTGGCGCTTGGTATCGGCGCCACGACAGCTATGTTCAGCGTGGTCTACGCCGTTTTGGTGAATCCGTATCCTTACGCTAATTCAGACCGGATGGTTCACTTAGTGGTCCACGACCCTAACGGGAACCGCCGTTATGTAAACCTCAACGGGCCGCAATTGCAACAGCTTCGGCAGGCCACCTCGGTCGAGAGCTCTGCCGCCATGGATGGGTGGGACCTCACCACGACCGAAGGCGATCTACCTGAAAACGTCCAGGGCGTGTACCTGACCTCCAACGCCTTCGTTCATTTTGGCGTGCCAACTCTGCTGGGACGTGGACTGCTGCCATCGGATGCACCTGAGGGCCAGGATCCCGAGAATGTGGCCGTGCTGGGTTATCAGTTCTGGCAGAGACACTACGGCGGCGATCCCGGCATAGTGGGCAAGAATATTCAGTTAGTCCATAAAACCTACTCAATTGTGGGAGTGGTTCGGCCGCGGTTTACGTGGGGAGATGGCGAAGTCTATCTGCCGCTAAAACTCACCGCCGATCCGGTGCGCACTTACTTCCCGATGATCCGGCTCAAGCCAGGGATCACGCGCGCGGCGGCAAACGCGGAGTTTCAGTCGCTCCTCGAGCAATTCGCGAAGCAAACTCCAACGCATTTCCCTGAGCATTTCCGGATGGCCATAGAAGGATTGAACGACCACTTCGTGACTGATATCGGCGGGACATTGTACCTGCTGCTCGCTGCCGTAGCTTTGTTGCTGCTGATCGGCTGCGGAAACGTTTCGATTTTGTTGTTGGCACGTGGCACGGCCCGCCAGCACGAGCTGGCGGTGCGGTCGGCTATCGGGGCGGAAGGCTCCCGGCTACTGCGACAGTTGCTCACGGAAGCGCTAATGCTGTCGTTTACGGGAGCGATCATTGGCGTGGCGCTGGCAAATAGCCTGGTGAAACTTATCGTGAACTGGCTGCCGGAATTCTCTTTCCCGCATGAAGCAGCGATCAGCATCAATATGCCGGTGTTGTTCTTCAGCGTCAGCCTTGCGCTGCTGACGGGCATCGTCTTCGGCATCTCGCCGGCGCTTCAATCCGCGCGTCCAGATATAGCTCAGGTAATGCAAGCGAACACGCGCAAGATTACGGCTGGAGTTCATGGCCGCCGGACTCACAGCGTCCTGATCGCGGGCCAGATTGCCCTGACACTTCTGCTGCTGGCCGGAGCGGGGGTTGCCATGCGAGGCTTCGTGCGCATGATGCGCGTGAACCTCGGCTACGACCCGCACAACACCATGTCGGTCGGAATCCCGGTGCACGACAACACCTACACCACGTGGGAGGCCAGGAGAGCGTACTTCAGTCAGCTGCTTCAGAAGGTGGGCGCAATGCCGGAGGTAGTTTCGGCCGGCCTTTCGACAAATGCCACTCCGCCAAGCAACGGATGGGAACAGCGCTTCGAGATTTCCGGAAAGCCAGTGGCCGAACAACAGCGAGCGCGTATCAACTTCATCAGTCCGGGCTATTTCTCCGTGCTCCGCATTCCGTTGCAGCAAGGACGAATCTGGGATGAAAGCGAAACGCTGCACGGCTCCAAGCTCGCGCTGATCAATCAGACCCTGGCTCGCCAATATTTCCCGAATGGCGACGCGATTGGCAGCGAGATCCGCGTGCCCGAACTGAAGGGTGAGCCTCCGTTTCAACTGGCAGTCGCCGGGAGCGACAGTTGGTTTCAGGTAATTGGCATCGTCAGCGATGCTCGCAACGACGGCCTGCGCAATCCAACCAAGCCCTCTATGTATGTGCCGTACACGATCAGCATGCCGGTTTGGACACAGATCCTCGTCCGAACCAGGGTCCCTCCGCTCCGGATACTCCGTGCTGTGCGCGAACAGATTCACACTGTTGATCCTGACCAGCAAGCATCGAGAAATGTTCGCGATCTCGACGGATGGATTACGACGCAGCCGGAATGGGAACAGGGACATCTGGTAGCAATCCTGTTTGCGGGGTTTGCAATCCTGGCGCTGGCACTGGCCGCCACGGGACTGTACAGCGTGATTTCCTTCGCCGTTAGCCAACGAACAGGCGAATTCGGCATACGCATGGCGCTGGGAGCCAGACCCAAAGATGTCCTGCTGATAGTGTTTCGCTCGGCGGCGATGAGCGTGACTGGCGGCGTTCTAGCTGGAGTAGTGCTGACGATCGCGCTCCATCGGGTGCTCGCGCGCTGGATTCAGGGCAGCTCACTCGATGTGATGATCCTTGCCGGGGTGATCCTGTTGCTGGTCGTGACTTCTGCATTGTCCTGCTTCATACCAGCGCGAAGGGCGTCCTCGGTAGATCCGACGGTGGCGCTGAGGTACGAATGAATGAAGCCTTAGCCGGAGAGCCGTGCCTTGCATGTGGCTCCCCTGCGGAGCCGGATTACTCCTTCGTATAACACTTGTCCTTGCGCGTCCGGAAAGCCGTATGTTATTGGCAAGTAAGGGCCTAAGCCTGACCTAACCGCAAGCTTCGAATCCTGTCTAATGAATCGGATGCAACAGAGCGTAGAAAGCACCCAGGCCATCGCCGAGAGCGACGCCATCGCCGTGGAGCGCACGCTGGCGGGCGATCGCGATGCTTATCGCGTTCTCGTTGAGCGGCACAGCCACAATGTTTTCCGGCTGGCTTATCGGATGACCGGGAACCGGCACGATGCCGAAGAGGTGGTTCAGGAGGCATTCTTGCGTGGGTATCAGAAGCTGGGGCAATTTGCGGCGCGATCGAATTTCGGGACGTGGGTGTATCGAATCGCGGCGAACTATGCGATTGACCGCATGCGCCAGCGGGACAGGGACGGGATGGAAAACGATCCACTCAATCGCGTGCCAGATGGGGCGCCAACGCCGGAACGGTTGACGCAGAGCATCGAGCTGCGAAAACAGATGGAACGAGCGCTTGCCGCTCTTTCGGACGCGGAGAGAACCGCTTTCGTGATGCGGCATTGGGAAGGCTGCGGGATCGAAGAAATCGCAGGAGTCTTGAAATCAAGTTCGAACGCGACGAAGAACACCGTCTTTCGCGCGGTGCAGAAATTGCGGCGTGCTCTCCAGCCCGTTGTGGAAACAAGGGCGCAGGCGCGCGCCATGGGAACGGAATCATGAAACACATGACGGAAGAAGAATTGATTGCGTATCGCGAGGGAGTAGCCGAGCAGCGAGCGGTGATTTCAGGACACCTCGCAGTCTGCGAAGAGTGCCGCGGCGAGTTGGCACGAATCGAAGCGGTACTCGTCGCGCTGGATACGCTTCCTGTGCCCGATCCGGGGGCGGATTACGGGCGGCAGGTGTGGCGGGAGATTGCGCCGCGGCTAGCGGAGAAACCGGGACGGTGGTGGCAGGTGTGGATGGAACCACGGCGGCTCGCGGCGGCGGGCGTGATTGTGGCGCTGATTGTCGCGGCGTTTGTCGCCGGGCGAATCACAAGGCCAGGCAAAGCGAGTGACAACATCGCGAACAAAGAACAGGTGCGGGAGCGCGTTCTGGTGGTTGCCGTGGGCGAACACCTGGGCCACTCCGAGAGGATGTTGGTGGAGCTTTCGAACGCGGAGCCAAGCGATCCGGCGCAGAAACAAGTGAACATCTCCGCCGAACAGCGGCGCGCGGAAGATTTGCTGCAAGAAAACCGGTTGTATCGGCAGACGGCGCTGCAAGAGGGAGATGCGGGACTCGCCAGCGTGCTGGACGAACTCGAGCGCGTGCTCTTAGACGTGGCTCACAGCCCGGAAGAGGTAACGCCGGCACAGCTCGAAGCAATCCAGAAAAAGATCGCAGGGCGCGGGATCTTGTTCAAAGTCCGGGTGGTCAACAAAGAACTGCAGCAACGGCAGGAGGCGAGGGAGCCTGCGCCGGCGCAGAACGATTCTAGGAAGAGAGAGAGGAACAAAGTATGACCATCGGAAACCCTTTTAGAGAGACGAACATCGTGTGGATCGCGATGGCGGCGCTGCTGCTGGCGCCCGCAGGCGCGCGGGCGAATTGGCTCGTGGCTTCCAACCTCCGAGCCGCGAATTCTTTGCAGGATTCACAAGAGGCCCAGGATAAAGAACAAGAGAAGCGCGACCGCGAGCAAGAGGCGCGCGACAGAGAGGAGGAAAAACGCGATCGTGAACAGGAAGCTCGCGACCGAGCGCAGGAAAAGGTTGAGCGGCTGCAGGAATTGTACGACGACGGCCGCGAGGCGCTGGACGAGGACCGCTACGACCAGGCGGAAGCAAAATTCAAGCTGCTGGCCGACATGAGCGGCCCGCAGACGGACGCAGCGCTTTACTGGAAGGCCTACGCGGAAAACAGACTTGGCAAGCGGGACACGGCGCTCGTAACCATCGCGGACCTCAAACGGCGCTTTCCTCAAAGCCGCTGGCAAAAAGACGCGAGCGCCCTTGAAATCGAGGTACGCCAGTCGACCGGCCAACCTGTAAAGCCAGCCGACCAGAGCGACGAAGAATTGAAAATGCTGGCGCTGCAGGGAATCATGAACGGCGATCCGCAAAAAGGCATCTCCATATTGGAAAATATTCTCAATGGTTCGGGAACCCCCAAGCTGAAATCGCGGGCGCTATTCATGGCGGCGCAGAGCGGCAGGCCGGAAGCACGCGAGATTCTCGGCAAAATCGCGCGCGGACAGAGCAATCCGGAGCTGCAGCGGAAGGCGGTTGAATACCTGGGGCTCTTCGGCGGTGCTGAAGCGCGGAAGACGCTGGCCGACGTCTACGCATCAAGCGGCGACGCTTCGGTGAAGCACGCCATACTTCGCAGTTACATGATCGGCGGCGATCACGAGCGCCTGTTCGCCGCGGCGAAGAGCGAGAAGGACGAGTCACTGCGCCGCGAGGCGATCCGTCAGTTGGGGCTGGTCCACGGCACGAGCGAGCTGGAGCAGTTGTACCAGGCAGAAACTTCGCCGGACCTCCGGCGGGAAATCCTGCAGGCATTTTTCCTGGCGGGAGATTCGGGAAGACTCGTGCAGGCGGCGCAAGGAGAAAAAGACGCGGAATTGCGCCGGGCCGCGATTCGAAACCTTGGACTGATCCATTCGGACGATTCGGGGAAAGCACTGCAAGAAATCTATAGCAAGGAAACGGACCACGACGTCAAAGCGGAAGTGTTGAACGCGTATTTCCTGCAGGGAAATGCCAAAGCGCTGGTGGCCGTCGCGCGAAGCGAGAAAGATCCGGAACTCAAGAGGACGGCAGTGTCCAAATTGTCGCTGATGCATTCCAAGGAAGGCACCGACTACCTGATGGAACTGCTGCAAAAGTGAGAGGGGAAACCATGCGAGAGGAAAGAACAGTTTCAGTGGTGCGGAGGCTAATCGGGCTCGCGATGATTGTAGCCGGGATTAGCATTGCCGTCGTGCAACTGGCTAAGGGCGGGGCCCTAGCTCGGTCGGAACAAGCAAGCCCGGCGACTGCCGAGACTACGGAAACTCCGCGCATTGAAAATGCCAGGCTGGAGACGCGGGCAGCCGGCCCAAGTCTCGCTGCGGCCATTCGCGAGATTGCAGCAACGGCGGAAAAAGCAGAGTGGGTCGGCTACCACGTCGATCAGGTCGCGGGCGAACGTGGAGTCTGCTGTAACAACAACTGGAATGACGGGAATTGCGGAACCTGCCGGCTGGAAAAGGAAAACGGCGGAACGAGTGGCACGACGCATGCGGACGGCAACGTCAAACTGGAAGGCTCACGGCAACTCGTCGTGCTCTATCGCCTGGAAGCGAAGCAGGTCGTAAAGATTCGCGTCGCGTCAGACGATTGTACGCTGGACGCAGGTGGGCTGCCGTTCATCTGGCTGACGGGTGTCAAAACAGCAGAGAGTGTGGCGCTCCTCACAACTTACGTGCGCGGGTCGGGCTTCGAAGATCACGGGGATCGCAGCGTTGGCAACGGAGCGCTGACGGCGATCGCTTTGCATGCGGACGCGTCGGCCGACCGGGCGCTCGAATCGTTCGTGACGCCGGAGCAGCGCGAAGGGCTGCGGAGGCAGGCGGCATTCTGGATGGGGGCCGCGCGGGGCAACGCTGGATTGATCTCTTTGCAGCGCATGGCGAAAACCGATCCGAGTTCGGACGTGCGCGCGCACGTGGCGTTTGCGCTTTCTGTGAGCCACGAAGCTGGAGCGCTCGATGAGATGATCCGTATGGCGCACGATGACACCAGCTCACACGTGCGGGGCCAGGCACTTTTCTGGCTAGCGCAAAAAGCCGGAAAGAAAGCTGTAGGCACGATCACCGGCGCGATCGAGAACGATCCGGACACGGATGTGAAGAAAAAAGCGGTGTTTGCGCTGAGCCAATTGCCGAAGGATGAAGGCGTGCCTAAGTTGATTGAAGTCGCGCAGACGAATCGCAATCCGGCGGTGCGCAAGCAGGCAATGTTCTGGCTGGGACAGTCGAACGATCCGCGGGCGCTGCCGTTTTTCGAAAAAGTGCTCACACAGTAGCGGGTAACGCAGGAGATCTTCGAGCTGCACGCGCGCATCCGTCTTGGCGTCGCGGTACTTCACAATGACGGCAGCTTGGAGCGAGAGTCCCCATTTTGCGCCCGTGGGATGAGAGACGGCGCGCGAGCCAGGAACGACGATGGCTTCTTCCGGAATGACCAGCGGCTCGGCATCGGTGGCTGTATAGACCGTCTCGCGAACGAGATCGTAAACCGGGATGGAGCGATTGAGAATCGTGCCCGTGCCGAGAACGGCGCGGCGCTTCACGACGGTCCCCTCATAAACGCCGCAATTCCCGCCGACCAGGACTTCGTCCTCGATAATCACCGGCAACGCGCCAACAGGCTCAAGAACGCCGCCGATTTGCGACGCGGCGGAAATGTGGCAGTTGCGGCCGACCTGGGCGCAACTCCCAACGAGAGCATGCGAATCGATCATCGTGCCTTCACCAACGTAAGCGCCGACGTTTACGAACATCGGCGGCATGCAAATCACGCCGCGGCCGATGTAACTACCATCGCGAATGCTGGAGCCACCGGGAACGATGCGCACACCGTCGGAAGCCGCGAACGCACGCACCGGGTAGGTGGACTTGTCAAAGAAAGGTTGCTTCGAGGCGTCGATCGACATATCAGCGATGGCGCCCATTCGAAAGCCAAGCAGGATTCCCTTTTTCACCCAGGCGTTCGCGCACCAGCCGGATTTCGTGGAGGCATCCGGTTCGGCAGCGCGAATTTCGCCGCGATTCAGCGCGGTTTTGAAATCGCGGAAGAGCCAGAAATGTTCTTCCTCGTAGTGAGCTGGAGCTTCGTCAAACAGACGCTCAATTTGCGAAGGCAGCATGAACCCTCTCGACCGTGGGTACGGCCGCCGGGCGGCTGACGAGCCCGAGCGCTTCGAGCACCGCCCGGATGCGCGCCTGATTCTCCGCCTTGGGCGGCACGAGCGGCAAGCGCCATATCGGTTCGAGCAGGCCCATTTCCGCCATCGCGGCTTTCACGGGCATGGGATTCGACTCCACAAAATTAATTTCCATAAGCGGATGATAGCGGCGGTGAATCGCACGCGCGGCGGGAAAGTCACCCTGGAGGGCGAGCCGCGTCAATTGTGACATTTCCGCGGGGATTTCGTTCGAAACGACGGAGATGACCCCGCGGCCACCCAACGCGACGAGGGGTAGCGTGATGGCGTCGTCGCCGGAGAGGACGATGAAGCCTTCCGGCACGGCATTGAGAATTGCAGCCATCTGGGAGACGTTACCCGAGGCTTCCTTGATGCCGACAATATTTTCAATTTCGGCGAGGCGCTTCACGGTCCCGGGCTCGATGTTCACGCCGGTGCGCCCCTGCACGCTATAAAGAATGATGGGCAGAGGCACGGCTTCGGCGATGGCGCGATAGTGTTGGAAGAGACCTTCCTGCGTCGGCTTGTTGTAATAAGGAGTGACAGAGAGAATGCCGTCGGCTCCAAGAGCGGCAAGCTCCTGCGAGAGAGCGATGACTTCCGCGGTGTTATAGCCGCCTGCGCCCCCGAGGACAGGCACCTTACCCTTTGCCAATTCGACGGTGACCTTAACGACGCGAAGATGCTCTTCGTGCGTGAGCGTGGGGCTCTCGCCGGTTGTTCCACAGGGAACGAGGAAGTCGATGCCTGCCTCGATTTGTCGCTTGATCAGAGCTCGCAGAGCGGGTTCGTCAAGAGAACCATCCCGACGAAAAGGTGTGACAAGTGCGGTGCCTGTGCCTGTAAACATGATGCTGCTCCTTCCTTTTTTCTCTCAGCCCAATTCGCTGAGAATCTCGCGAAATTCAAATAGCCCTTTTTTCCCCACGACCCAGCGCGCCGCGCGGAGCGCTCCGCGCGCAAAACCTTCGCGGCCGCGCGCCGTGTGGCGCAGCGTGATGGTGTCCGCGCCGGAATCGAAACCGATTTCATGCGTGCCGGGATGCGCCCCCGCGCGGTTGGAACTCAAGCTGACCGGGCGGTTGTAGCCGTTTGCTCGCATCTCCTCTGCAAGTTTCTTCAGTGTCCCCGAAGGCGCGTCTTTCTTCGCAGAGTGGTGAATTTCCCAGCCCCAGGCTTCGTATTCCCCATGTTTCGCGAAGAGCGCCGCGGTGTGCGCGACGGCTTGCAAGAAAATGTTCACCCCAACA
>WNFJ01386368.1_pt2 | contig 22555 bp, 20 predicted proteins | sample 5400461 | NCBI WGS metagenome assembly WNFJ01 (sample SAMN13153349, study PRJNA577476) | soil metagenome | isolation source: 115 cm saprolite on Douglas fir-dominated hillslope | place: USA:California | collected 2013-09-17
GTATCACGGACTCGAGCAGCGAGGATTGGACCGGATCGGTCTTTCTAGCTCTCAATGAGGGTTACGCTACCGTCTCGCCCATCAATGCTACGGACACTTACCTGATGCTCGAAGACAGTCAAGGGGCCCATTTTGTGACCGATCTGAGCGGGAATATCGTCGTACCCAAGGCAAGCATGCCGGCGACAGGAAGCTGGCTGCTGTGGGATGCCTCCAATGCCAGCGTATTCTATTACACCAACGGGAACTCGCTGATGAAGGGAACGGTCAGCGGCTCGTCAGTGACGTCCTCGACGGTGCACCAGTTTAGCGAATACGCGGCCATCAACTTCATGGATGAGACAGACGTATCGCAGGACGGAACGCATGTGGTCATCGTCGGGGGAGATACAAGCGGATCGAGCCCGGAAAACATATTCGTCTATAACTTCGCGGCCAACAGCAAAGGTCCGGTTTACACCACGACGTGTACTGGCTCGGTGGGTGTGCCTAACAATGGCTGCCTACACAAGCTGATCCAGACTGCGGACAACAACGTGATCATTCAGTTCGCCGGCGACGGCGGCGGAGCAGAGCAAGGTAACCGCTTTTGGAACGGCATGAGTCCTCTCCCTCACATCGAAGATGGCACGAATCACCTTGATGCCGGCTACGACCTGAATGGGAACTCAGTATACGTCGCGCTTGGAGCTTCCTACGTTCTCTCTGGGGAGACTAGTCCGTGTCCGAGTGGAGATGGATTGGATGTTCGGCTGGTGTCTAGTCCTCTTTTAGCGAGCTGTTTGCTAGACGGCACTCAAATCAACACCTCGGTTTATTGGGATGTCGGCTATCGCGGAAGCGCTTCTCAGCCATGGGTGGGACTGTCGTTCTTTGATCCGAACAGGAATCCAGGGCCAGAGTGGTTCGACGCTTCGGGGAGTTTCACCGGACCTACAGCGAGCAATTGGAAGGCGTATGAGGACGAAATCATAGTTGCCCGTATAGACGCGGGCGGGAGCAACAGCAAAGTCTATCGACTCGCAAGGGCGTACTCGCGCAGCAACGAAGATTTCTTCGCGCAGCCGCATGCGGCCATCAGCCGGGACGGCAAGTACATCGCCTTCAACAGCAACATGGCCTATGCGCATACGGGATGCCCGGCTAGCTTTGTATCCGCGACGGGTTGCACTGACGTATATGTGATCAAGATTCAGTAGACGCCGGCGAGCCCAATTCGAGCTTTGTGCCGAGCGAATCTTTAGCAGGCCGCAACACGGAATCATAGAGATCGAAGAGGCGCTGGGCTTGCCTCGCCGACGAGTACTCCCGAAAGACACGCCGGTATGCGTTCCGAGCGAAGCGCAGCCCTTCTTGAGGATTCGCATAAAGATCAAATATGGCGCTCGCCAGAGCCGACCGATCACGTGGTGGCACCAGAAGTCCGGATTCCCCATGCTGGATGAGATCCGGCACACCCCCAACGGCCGTCGCCACAACGGGCGTCCCTAGAGCCATTGCCTCCAAAATCACATTCGGTACGCCTTCAGTAAGTGAGGGATTGGCCAGGACATCGCAAGCTTGAATCCAGGATCCCACATTGTCCTTGAAACCCGTGAAGATTACGTGATTCTGCATCCGCAGCCGTACCACTTGATCTTCGAGCCGTTTGCGCTCTCGGCCTTCGCCTAAAACGAGAATCTGCAATTTCGGGTTCTGCGATACCAAACCCTGGGCCGCATCGATCAGGTAACGCTGCCCCTTCTCCACGCTCAACCGTCCGGCAGTGCAGACCAGGAAGGCGTCTTCGCGCAGGCCCAAGGCTCTTCTGATGGGCACTCGATCTGGCGGCAAAACCATGGGTTCTGTTCCAAGGAGAACGGCATTAGGAATGACGATGGGCGGAGGAAGCCTTCTCCTTCCTTTGCCCAACTGCTCTGCCAGTGGCCGGGAGACGCAAACTATCCAATTCGTATGACGCAAGATGAGGCGGTCCAAGCGTTCGTACAATTTCACTCGCCATGTTTCTGCTGTCCAGCCTCGGACAAAGCCGATCCGCTTGCAATTGGTAAGATGAGTCGCTGCCCATCCGACGAGATTGGCCTTGTAACCGTGAGTGCAAAGGATCGAAATTTCTTTCCGCCGCAGCTCTTGCGCCAGCTCAGAAATCACGTGGGGGTTAAAACGGCTCGAGCGCAGCTCAAGGGTAGGGAGAGCCATCTCCTCTGCGCGCCGTAAGAGCTCCGACCGAGCGGGTCCCTTGCGAAAAGAGCCGATCCAAATTTCGAGAGCCGGAGAAGTGGCTTTTAGGGCATGGTGCAGGATCTGCTTCTCTGGGCCGCCAACGAAGTTGCTGGCGATTAGATGAAGGATGCGGACCTTGCTTTTCATTGAGCCGGTCCGCCCATCTGAACTGGCGTCAAAGACCGAAGCTTCACCTGGCCATCGCTCGCTCCAACAGACGTATTTCTGACTTTGGATTCCGGTCTCCCCGATTCCAGAAGTTGGCGGACGATCCTTTGGGCGGCCCGGCCGTCGCCATAAGGATTGCGCGCCTGGGCCATTCGCGCATATACCGCAGGGTCGCGAAGCAGGCGTTCGGTTTCCTCGACAATCCTGTCAGGATCGGTTCCCACCAGCTTGGCGGTGCCTGCCTCGATCGCTTCCAATCGTTCCGTGCGCGATCGCAAAACAAGCACCGGCTTGCCAAGCGAAGGTGCTTCTTCCTGGATACCACCCGAATCGGTGAGGATCAGGAAACTGCACTGCATCAGGTAAACGAAACTTGCGTAATCCAACGCATGAGTCAAATGGACTCGAGGCAAACCTCCAAGCTCGCGGCGCACTGGCATGCACACGTTCGGGTTCGGGTGAACGGCATAGAGCACATGCACATTCGGGTTTTGCTTCACTAACCGCCGCAGTGCCGCGCAAATGTTGAGCAATTCCTCACCGAAACTTTCCCGGCGATGGCCGGTTACCAACAATAACCGCTGCCGGTCACCACTCAACCGCAGATACTGGTCAAACTCCTCCAGGAAATGGCCAGAGCTTCCGATGCCATGCGCATGAGGCTGCGCAAGTCGATTACGGCCGGCGATTTCGAGTAAAGCATCGATGCCGGTATTGCCCGTAACGTGGATGGTGGCGGGGTTCACTCCTTCCCGCAGCAGATTTTGACGCGCCCGTTCGGTGGGCGCGAAGTGTAGGTCAGCAAGCTGGCCGATGAATCTTCTGTTGATCTCTTCGGGAAATGGGTTAAGACGGTCGCTAGTCCGCAGGCCCGCCTCGACGTGGGCCACTGGAATACGCTGATAATAAGCGGCCAGTGCAGAGGCGAATGCCGTGGTGGTATCCCCCTGTACCACGAGCCAATCGGGTCGATACGCCGAAAGGTCTTGTTCCACTTCATGGAGCACGCGGGCCGTTAGCGCGCCCAAAGGCTGGTCCGCCTCCATGACGTTCAAGTCTCTGGCAGGCTGAATGCCGAACAGCTCCAAAACCTGATCGAGCAGCTGCCGATGCTGACCGCTAACCAGGACGCGCTGCTCCACGCCGGGATGGCGACCGAGACGCTGAATGACCGGAGCCAGCTTGATGGCTTCGGGCCGAGTCCCAAAGGCGATGCAGACTTTGAGTTTGCTCATGAAGCCTCTACGGCGGCGCTTGCCAAACTGAAGTCCAGCTCCGCAGGGTTCGTTCGGCGGCGCAGAGCGGTCTCAATATGCTGCTGGAGGGCGTTGACGCGCGCCTCCCAACTTTCCCCTGCCGCGAGGGCAAAACGCCGCATGTGGCGCTCGGGAGCTCGGTCAGCCAAAGCCAACTTCACTTGATCGATAAAGTCGTCGGTAGTGTTCGCCTGGAATATGACCTCTCCGAAGCGCGCCAAGTCAGGCAAAGGCGTCGACACGACTGGCAAACCAAGAGCCAGGTACTCGAGTAACTTCAATGGATTGACGTAGGCTGTGAGTTTATCCTGCCGAAACGGAATCAGGCCGACATCGAAGTGAGCCGCATAGTTCGGCAGGTCCGCGTACGGACGCGGCCCCAGCCAATGCAGGTTAGGCACGCACTTGGGCATTGGAAAATCAATCCATTGCGGTCCAATCAAGACGACCGAGCCTTGCGGGAAAGCGCGCGAAACCTGGGTCAAAATGTCCGGATCTATCCACGGTGCCAATGTCCCGCAGAAGCCAAGCAGCGGACGTGGCAGACGACGCAGCTCTTCTGGCATGGGCCCTGGCGTTGTGGCGGCGGAATGGAAGTGCTCGAAATCCACTCCGTGCGGCAGCAACACAGCCGGCGCCTTCCTTCCGTTTTTCTCCGCTTGTAACTTGCTCGAGGTCACGAAGATTAAATCGGCTTCCGCGAGCATGCGCTTTTCAAGGTCGTGGATGTATTCGGCGTAAACGCCAGGCATCGCCGCATACTCGTCCATGATGTAGTAAATCAAGAGCTGTTCCCCGAGCGCGCCAACCACCTCGGCGCCCAGGGGCAAAGCGGCGAACAGTATTGGTGCCTCGAAACTGTGCAGCCGCAATTGTTGCTGCAGGCCCTTCACCAACATGCGCCGGTTCCAATTTCGAATGGGTCTGACCGGCTTAAATGGGATCAATGCCGGTGAGTGGAAGTGAAGACCCGAGTGATTTGGCGTGGAGCGTCCGCCTTTAGCTGAAGCCAACCGGCAGAGTTTGTGCCACGCGCGTTGCGCGTCGTTCAGGCTCCAGCGCGGACGACGCTGCCAGAACGCGTTCACATAGAGCAGCGGATGTGACTTCACGAGCCCGCGCGCAAGATACTGCACGCTGGTGGGGTGCAATCCCCACTCATCACCAAAAATAACCATCGGAACCCTGGTCGTCATTAGTGGTATACCCACGCAGGAGAGTCGCCGGCAGATTTAATTTGTTTGGTCTTTAAAACGAGATCGAAAAGGGTCGCCGCAAAGATTGCGGTGGGACGGCGCTCTAGCGCCGAATCCTAATTAGATATACGTCGGAGCATTGATTGCGGCTGTGCATTCCCGCCGGGCAGCCGTTGGGATAAGCCATATTGCTGGTGAAGATTACGTATTTGCCGTCCCGGCTGATGGCGGCATGCGGCTGGGCCCAGTAATCTTCCATACTGCGCGAACGGGCCTGGGCCAGACGATAGATGGCGCTACCATCGACCCGGGCCAGCACTATCTCGTCCTCATAGAGTTGCCAATTGCTGAACGTTGCTGCCTGGTAGCTTGGGTTGCTGGTGAAAAATTCCGGCCCGGGCGTGCGCGTATCAAAGAAAGAGATGGCCAGCCACGGTTGCGGGGCGCCTCCCCGATAGCTGATGTGCCAACTGGGTTGTTTGTCGAGCAGGCAGAAGGCAGAGGAGGGATTGTTGATCATTCGCACGTCCAGCCCCCAGCCGCTCGGGCAAGGATTGCGGAGCCCGGCGAGGGTCGCGGCGTTATCAACAGCGATGAGCACGGCATTGCCGTTCGTGTCGTATCCCGTGTCGTAGTGATTGGTGGCGTCTTGCAGGCGCACTAGTTGCTTTCCATCCCACAACCGCAAGCCCTGCTCGGGCCCGTTGCCGTCCTGAGCAAACTGGAAACTCAGCAAGTTGTTGGCGGTGAGTTGTAACTTATGCAGGCAGCCAGGTTGCCCTGTCTTGACGATACTACCCGTTACGGTGCAGGTGGTGGTGTAAACGGAAGTCTTGATCCCCTGACTAAGGGACCAGACGAAAATGTCCATCGTGTTGTTGGCGTTCTGCCCCACCAGGCCAATGTGATCGCCGTCCTGGGATATATCCGCGGAATCGGGGGAGACGATGCCACTGTATTCACCAAAGGTATGCAATGCGAAGGGCTTGATGGAAACGCCGCCGATGACTCCCTTATAGAGGGTATTCGCGCGCGTGTAGTAAAAGACGTTTCCATTCGCGGCGTCCCAGCTCAGGAGCCCACCGTTCATTGGCGGCATGTTGGCCGCCGAAACGACGATCTTTCCATCGGTATCTCGAACTCGCCAAGCCCCGTCGTTGGAGGCAACGAGCAGCATCGTATCGGTGGCGTTCAATGGCGATAAGGTGGAGTAATAGTGCACCAAACTAGGGTGAGTGCCGTCCCAAAGGGTCTCGTCGAGGCTGCCGTTGGTGATTCGTTTTACCGTGCAGCCGAAGGCAGGATCAACATAGCTCTGACCCGTTGCCGGTGGTGTAAACGTCTCCCAGTTGGAGGGGAGATGGATAAGACCATCGTTTGGCTCTCCGCATTGCAGGTCGTTCGGCTGGCTGGGGATGGAAACACGCGTGCCCCCCCGGGAGGTAAGTGCCCAGCCCAGGAGAGCTGTGACCGTTATTGCTACGGCCGAGGACAAGCGACGTAGCGTGAAAAGGCGTTTGGAGTTCATCAAGTTTGGGTGGCGTCGGTCAAGTTTACGGATCGCTTGACTCGTTGCGATTGCTGCAGCTCAGGAGGCGGCTCCAGAGGGAACATAGGTAAACTTCTTTCGCTTCAAACGTAAGAATGGGCTCTCCAGCCACTTGAAAGACGCCGCAGCAAACAAGGCCGTGATGGCAAGGGCACAAAGCCAGGTGAGACTCCAGCCGTGGGAAGAGTGGGACCGGCCGAAAAGATAACCAGAGAGCTGCCAGCCCAGGATATGAAAAGCGTACAGGCCGTATGAAATCTTGCCGAGATAGATAAGGCCTGAATATTTCAGGAAGGGGAGTCCATCCTGGGCGGCTCCTAGTACAGAGAGGAAAATCGCGGCGCCTCCGAGCGACATCAGCGGATATCCGAGCAAGCCTCCGGATACCGTGGGAACCCGGTCAAGCAAGCCGCAGTACCTGCCTACAGCCATCCACGCCGTAGCTCCCAGTAAAAGTAAGGCTACCCTGGCCGGAAGCCCGATGCGGAACGTTGTTCGTCCGTGAAGAATCACGGCCAGCAGTATTCCGCAGGCGATGGAGTCCAGGCGGGCGAAGGTGTTATACCAAATGAAGTCTCCTCCTCCATGTTCGTGGAGCAAAATCAGACGAGTTAAAGTGGCCACTGCAAGTAAACCGAGCGCGATTGCGCAGATGGTTTTCCTGGAGGCCTTGCGCAGCACGAGCGGCCAGAGCAAGTAGAATTGCTCCTCGAAGGAAACGCTCCACAGCGGGACAATGGTGATGCTTTGGGGAGCACCGCGTAGCACCATCATCCAGTTTCCGGCAAATAACAGGAACGAGAGCGCGTAAGCCCGCCCGACCGTTTGGGTCCTGTCAAAAAGGGATAGCAAGCCAGCGAGAGCGATCACAAAGAAATAGAGCGGCCAAATCCGCAAGAGACGGCGAATATAAAACGCCTTCAGGTCGGCGACGCCATTTAGTTCTCTCTCCCGCAACAGCAGTTCTGTGATCAGAAACGCGCTCAGTATAAAGAAGACGTCGAGACTGCACATACCTGCCTTGATTACGCTCACAATCAGGGACGCAAGCGCCGGTGAAATGTGGCGCACGGAATAGAGGCTTTCTTGTTTTGGCAGCACGTGGTAGCTCCATACCGCCAAGAAGAGAAAGATGCGGATGGAGTCCAGCTCTGGGTAATAAAAGCGTTGTAGCCCTTTTGGAGATACGGTGGCCGGAATGGCGGCGGCATCAGTCAGAGGGACTGCTTGCGGGCAGGCTGCTACGGCAGAGGCGTAATGGGCAACACTCATTGCGGTTTCCTAGCGGATCTCACGGAATAATCACAGACGAGCAGTCAGGAACGTTTCAAAGCGGGGCCCCTCTCGGTCGACGCTTGCTCTTCGCGGGGAGCTCAAGTTATCCCGCGAACAGTACGCCCTTGTTCCTCAAAATGGTCCTGAACATGATTCTTACGTCCCGGTTGAAGGTGACGGCGCAAGGCGTATTCTTGGAAGAGATCTTCCAATTTCCTGGTGTTTGTCGCGGCATTGAATACCTCTTCTACTCTTCTCGTGGCATTACTGCCCAGCCGAAGAGCCAGTTCCCGATCCGTAAGAAGCCGGAGGACAGCGGCGGAGAGTTCTGCAATGTTGCCGGGAGGAACTATAAAACCCGTTACACCATCAACGGCGGCGTCGCTCAGACCTCCGTTATCGGAAACCACAGTAGGCTTGCCCATGGCCATAGCCTCGAGATGGGCGATTCCCAGTCCCTCAATCCACGTGGTCGGACAATGCACAAAGACATCCAGCACAGACAAAATCTCAGGAATATCGGTTCGCCAACCGGTGAAGATCACGGAGTCGTCCAAATTCAAGCTGCGAACCTTGCTCCGAAGGTCGGCCATGAGCGTGCTTTCCCTGTCCGCCTTGTCTTCTCCTACGATGAGGAAAATGACATCCTCGTACTTTTGTTTGATCAGCGCAGCGGCAGCGATAAACTCATTGTGGCCTTTCCCCGCGACCAATCGAGAGATGTAGCCGACCACCTTTTTATTGAGAGGAATGCCAAGCTCGCTCCGCGTTCGCGCGCGCGAAGAAGACGGAGTGAACTTCTCCAAATCAATCCCTTCGTAAATGCTGACTACCCTCTTGGTCGAAGAATTGTTCTCGAGCTGATCCCGGGCCGTCGCTCCGGAAACAGCGACAAAGAGGTCAATCCAGCGGGTCAGTATTTTTTTGTCGCGTTTCCCTTCGCCAATACCACCAGCTTTTCGACAGATGCATGGGATACGACTGATCCTGGCGGCGAGTGCCCCAACGCGATGATAGTGTACGTCGTTATTGAGTACGATCAGATCAATTCGCTCTTGTTTGAGAAGCTTTAGCAGTCTGCGCAACTGCGGGATTTCGATGAGAAGCAAGCACAGAGCGAGCCGCAGGAGTTCCTTGCTCAAATGCAACCACTTCCATTTTGATCTGCCCGTCAAAAACTTGACTTGGAGCCAATTGGCCAGATCATGACTTCTGCTAAGGAAAAACAAGGGAATCCCGGTGCTTTGAAGGGCGGCGGTCTCAGGAGCCACGTGATAGAAGTAGAAGGCCGCGAAGGGTTGAAATTTCGTTCTGTCGAGATATTTCAACAAATAACAAAGGAACGCACCGGGACCGCCGTAGCCGCCCCCGCTATCGATAACCAGGATTCTGATTTTCTTTTGTGGCTCGTCCATAACAGGCCGCGAAAACCGTAATACGGAGCGATGACCTTGCGAACTTAAATTCTTTATGAGCTCTTCAAGAAATTAGAGAACCGTGAAGTTGGTGGCTGTTTCCACGCAGGGCTAAATAGAGCACGGACTTAGCATGCCGCCTTCGTTATCAATAAGCAGCGGTTGCATGTGGAGATAGCGGGTAGCCTTGCGCTTAGAATCAATCAAGCGATAGACCCGTTCCACCTGCTCCGCGGTCAAACCGGTCATCGTGGCCATCTCACCCGCCGCGATCTCGTGATTTCTTCCGTATAGACAGAGGTCCATCTTGTCGTAGGGAAGAGCGAAGTAGAATTCTTGTTGAGACTGCTGCAGCGAGTAGGTGTCCGTAGTAGGCTGACGTTCCTGGATCTCGCGATCGATACCCAGATACCGCGCCAATTGGTACACCTGCGTTTTGTAAAGGTGCGCGAGGGGTTTCAGGTCGGCTGCCCCGTCGCCATTCTTTACGAAAAACCCCTGGTCGTACTCCAATCGATTGGGGGTGCCGACTACCGCATAGTTCAGGCGATCCGCATAATAGTACTCAATCATCTTCCGCGTGCGTTGTTTGAAGTTGCTGGCGGCCACGATCCCCAAATATGCATCGGCCGTGAGTCGCGCCCGAGTTTCCACTCCGGTGGGCGACTGAACAATCACGGAATAAAACGAGTAGGCTGGGCCGTCCAGCAGATTCGGCAGTGCGATCTTGCACTTGTATTCCTCGTTGTAGTCGGAGACTACCGTGCGAATCGCGTCGTCGCGTCGCCGGTAGCATCCAGCAGCTTTCAAAATAGGACCAATGTCTTCGAGCACCGTCCTAATCTGAAGGTTGTCTGCGACAAGACGACCGAGACGGAGGCTGTCGGGGGATGAGTCCGCCTCCGGCATCAACAATCCTAAGACCCGCTCGTTTCCCAGGGCCTTTGCGCAGAGTGCGGCTGCGACGCTACTGTCAATTCCGCCAGAGAGTCCGAGGACAACTCCTTTACGCTTCAGATCGAAGAAGACACTGTCGCGGATTTTCGCTTCGATCTCTCCAATCACCTTGGGAGCGTCAAGCTCCAATACTTTTGGAGAACATTGGAGGCACGTTTTCATCTTTGCCCACCCACCGCTACGCCCAGCTCCCTCCTGCTGATTTTTCCACTGGAAGTCTTAGGGAGCGCATCCCGAAACTCGACGAATTTGGGCACCATAAAAGTTTCTAAACGCTGCGCACAATGGCGCAACACATCCTGCTTAGTAAGCCGGGCCCCTTCCCCCAGCGTAACAAAGGCCTTGATCGCCTGGCCGAGAACCGCGTCAGGAACTCCGACGACTGCCGCTTCGACGATACCGTGAAGGGAATACAAAACCTCCTCCACCTCTTTCGGGCTAACTTTCTCGCCACCGCACTTGATGACGTCGTCTTTGCGACTGATGAAATAGAGATATCCCTCTTCGTCCATCCTGAAGAAATCGCCGGTATGGAGCACTTTTTCTCCGGGGAGTGGCCCTGATTTGAGGACCCTGTCGGTTTCCTCTGGCAGTTCCCAGTAACCTTTCATGACATTGGAGCCGCGAACCACTAACTCGCCGATAACGCCTGGACCAACGCGGCGCCCCTCTTCATTCACAATGTAGACTTCTTCATTTGGTATTGCCTTTCCAACTGAAGTGGGTCGGATGTCAATCTGTTCGGGTGGCAGGTAGGAAACGCGCTTACACTCGGTGAGCCCGTACATGGAGAACAGTTTCACGTGCGGAAAGAGGTTCCTTAGTTGCTGAATGTGGTGTTTAGGGAGAGCCGCGGCGGTATTCGTGATGTAACGCAGACTGGAAAAGTCATATCGCTTCAAATCCAACTGCAAGAGAACCGCGGAAATGGTCGGGACAATCGGGAAACCAGTCACCTTCTCACCAATCAATTTTTCGATCACGGCATAAGGATAGGTGAACGACCGTTCTAAAATGAGTGTCGCGCCCATCTTGAAGGCCATCAATGCCTGATAGAGCCCATAATCAAAAGAAAGCGGCAGAACATTCAGGATGATGTCATCGGGAGTGTTGCCAAGATAGGTCGTAATGGATGTAGCTGCAGAAACCATGTTCAAATGCGTGAGCATGACGCCCTTCGGCCGGCCTGTCGAACCGGAGGTATAGACGAGAGCGGCAAGGTCGACATCGATGCACTTTTTAGAAGGAGCTTGAACGGACAGATCTCCTTCGAGGAGCACATTTTCGAAACAAATGAGTTCCTTTCCAGCGCCCGCGTCCGCGGCATCCGTGCCAGCCACGAAGATGCTTTTGAGATGAGGGGTCTGCGTCCAGCAAGGCTGGAGTTCGTGGAGTTTCTTGGCATCAGTGATTAGAGCTACGGCCCGGCAGTTGTTCAATATGTAAGCGAGCTTGTCCGCCTTGGTCGTAGGATTACTCATCAGGAACACAGCGCCTGCCTTCAAGATCGCAAAAATAGATAATACTGCCTCAACGGAATTCTCCAAATGAATTGCGATCCGGTCGCCGCGCTGCACACCTTGCCGAATCAGCGCATGGGCTAAGCGGTTCGATTGTTGGTCCAGTTCCTGATAGCTCAAGCGGCGATCGTTGCACACGAGAGCGATCTTGTCGGGAAATCGACCGGCGCTTAGTTCAAGAAAGGCTTCTAGTTGCATTTGTGCGTCCTTCAGGAGTTACTTTGGAGCTTTCGGTGCAGAAATCTCGTCAGCCTGTTGATGGAATCGAGGTTGGCGGGTGCGAGTTCCTCATCTTGTATCTTGATCTGGTATTTTTCCTCCAGGAACGCGACGAGTTCCAGCACACCCGTGGAGTCAATGATTCCCTGATCGAGAAAAGAATCATCGTTGGAGAGAGGAACCGCCTGGCCGAAAAGGAAGTTATCTGCAACAAACTGACGTAGCTCGTATTCGATATTTGGCATATTGGTGATCTCCAGAACTCTCCGGCAAATTGGCCCACGATAAATTTGAAGGTAGGGAATTGGCCTCCTGAGACCGTGCCGCTACTCTTTACAACTTTACGAGAAGCGGTGAACTACCATTGACGATTGTTTTCAGGTCACGCTGCGTTGACGCCGACCTCAACACAACCGGATGATTGGTCCTTATGTCCATCAGAGTGACGGCAAACCAAGGTGTCCTCCAGGAATAGGAATTCGATCCCAGTATTCAGGAATGTTTCGATCGCCTCTGGCGGAGTGTTGACGATCGGTTGACCCTTAACGTTGAAACTTGTGTTTAAAACCACTTCGCGCCCCGTCGTTTTCCCAACCGCTTCAAGAAGCGCATGGAACTCCCTGTTGTCAGAAACAGAAACAGTCTGAACTCTTGCGGATCCGTCCACATGGGTGACGGCCGGCAACTTGCGGCGGTGCTCCTCGCGGACGTGGACCGTTGTAATCATGTAGGGGAATTCGGCGCCGGCTGGCACATCAAACCATTTGTCGACTTGGCGCAGAGTGACTGCCGGCGCGAAGGGGCGGAAGGCCTCGCGCATCTTAACCATCGCGTTGATGCGGGTGCGCATCTCTGGATGACCGGGATCGGCCAAAATACTGCGGTTGCCAAGAGCTCGCGGCCCGAATTCCATGCGTCCGCGATACCAACCGACGACGCGACCTTGCGCAATCAGCCGAGCTGCCTCTGCGCAGGTATCACCCAGGGTTGCATAATGCGCGACTTCGATACGGCCCGCGAATTCTTTCAAAGCGGCTTCGACATCTGAAATAGAGTAGGCCGGGCCGTAGAACGGCACAGGAATGCGAACGTTGCGAAGGCCACCATTCTGCGCAGCTCGATAGGCGGCCGCTCCGAGTGCAGAACCGTCATCGCCCGCGGCCGGTTGCACAAAGACCTCGTCAAACATGCCTGACTGCACAAGCTTTCCATTGGCCGTACAATTCAGCGCAACGCCGCCGGCAAGAGCAAGCTTGCGTAACCCGGTACGCTTTCCAAACTGCCCGCACATGTGCAGCATGACGCGGTCGAGGCACTCTTGCAGGGCTGCGGCAACGTCCCTATGCTCGTCGGCAATTTCGTCATTTGGATTTCGCGGGGGTATCAAATAATCGGCTAGATACCTCCGCGTAGCCAGATAGTTCTCACGTTCATCGCGGGACCGGTTCAGGCGAAGCAGCGGAATGCGTATGGTTCCGTCTGGCCGCAATTCTACAGCCCGTTCGAAGAACGGCCGGAAGCGCTCAGGGTTTCCATAAGGCGCAAGCCCCATTATTTTGTACTCATCGGCGTTGAAATCGAATCCGAGATGCAATGTCAGAATGGAATACAGGATGCCGATGGAATCACGGGCCGATATCTCACATAACTTTTCCAGCCTGCCATGAGAGGCATGGTAAACGGACGCGCTTTGAACCTCCGCCATGCCGTCTACGACAAGGACAAGGCACTCGTCCCACCCAGAAGAAAAATACGCGCTTGCAGCATGAGCCAAGTGGTGGTTGATGTGCCGGACGCGGTCCTGAGGGTAGCCGTCCAGATAGCGAGAGAGTTGACCGAGAACCGCCTCGCGTGAAAACACCTCCTTGTAAAGCGCGGCACTGACCGGGTCGAGAGTCCAGGCAGTGGAATAAGGACCGTAGTCGAAACCGTGCGCGATTTCGTCCACGTCCCCAAGTGCGACACCGGCTTCCGCGAGACAATAAGAGATGGCGCCGATTGGAAAGTCACCGGTATGTTTTTTGCGGCTGAATCGCTCTTCGGCCGCAGCCGCGATCAACTCACCGTCAATGAACAGCGCTGCAGCGGAGTCGTGTCCCTGGGAGATTCGATATTCGCGATCTTCGAGATTCGGCCAATGCGCTTTCTTGAAGGGAATGGCCTTTTCGAAGCCGCTTATTCCTAGAATAATCATTCGAGTAATTCCCCGATCACGAGTGTGACCGCTTGTCGCGCCCGCGGCGTGTAGCTTTACCCACTCCGAACGGATCGCCCTGTCTCACTTGTTTGCTTTCGTGACGCTACTGAACACTCTAGCCACCTTGAAACCGCATCCACCATTCACCTTCCAGCCGGCTAAGGAACGCGTCACCCCGTTGGACGGCTTCGAGCAGTTCAGGCTGCTTTGAATACACCAGCATCTGAGGTCCATGGAAGCTGAATAGACAATGTGCCTCGGAAAGAGCGGGAACAAATTCTGGATCGAGGCGCCCGGAGACTGCGAACGATCCCAAGCGCCAGGCGTGATAGAAGAGTCGGTCAAGAACGCGCCGAATGGAATGCTTAGTGGCCACCAGTTGCAAAACCTGGCAGATTCCGAGGGGGTTCAGGTAATACAGATACCATCCAGCGATCTGCCCACCGCTGTTCCGAACGACAGCCCGGCGTAAACGGCCTTGAGATTTTTTCTTTTCCGCCTGCCCCAGCAGCCAACCCAAGGAAAGTTCATCGTAGTCAGGGCAGAGCGATTTAGTTTGTGAGAATTTGGGCAATTGCTCGAGGAGCATCTCACCATTCAAATCCTCTTCTGGCGGCTGCTCAAACTGACGGAATGGGCTCCGAGACAGGCGCGTCGCCAGAATGTCAGCTACTGCGCATGGCGGCTGCAAGGCGGTACGCAAAGGCGCCAAAAGACGCTCCTTCCACCGCTCCAGGAAGTACTTCGCAGGCCGCAAAGGACGGGTCCAATGGACGGTGTAGGGAAAGGCCGTTACGCCGCCCAGTCCTTCCCAGATCCTCCGGCTCGGGTTGTTTGCTCCGTCGGTAAAGGACAAATCTTGCGGTCCGGCAAAGAACGCCCTTTGGAGTTCGACTGCCGCCAAACGATTCCGGATGGACGGATCAACCATAAATTGGCTGGAGACGGCCACTCGGATCGGGCGCCCTTTCATCCGCATCGGGCGTGGCACCACGCCATAGAACCCGAGAATTCTTCCCCCATCTTCCCGATAAACCAGGGAAGGAAGATCCGCGTCGTACCAGGGGTTTTCAAAAAAGATCTCCCGAAAGTGGGTCTGCAATTCATCCGCAGAAACGGAATTTGCGGGGAAAATGCGTCTGTGCAGATCGACAACTTCTGGTATGTCGCCGAGAACGAAACGTTGGACGTTGCCAGTGGCGGCATAGGGGCGGTGCCCATTGGCAGTCTTAGCCAGGATGACTTGATTCGTATTATGGCAAGTCGCCATTGCAAATCGGCCGAGGGCAGAAGGACTCTTGTGTCAGAAATAAAAGACTAGGAAGCGGGCGAGGAAACCGGTACTACTCGTCGCCTGGCTCTCATGGATTGAAAGTTCTCTTCGTCATCATATTTCCGGGTGAGACGCGAGTAGCTCTGTGCGATCAGGTTCGCGATCCAGGTCATCTGCGTGCCTTCCGGCTCCATTCTGTAAAGCGAGTCGGCACAGTTTTTTGATGACGGTGAACTCTTCCGGATCGCTATCGACCAGATTGATCTTCGTCCCAAAGCAATTCTCGATAAACAGAAGCAGCTCCACAAAAGCAAACGAATCCAAAAGGCCGCTCTCGAGGAGATTTGTGTTCCCGGAAATTTCCACATCATTCGAGCTGTTGGTGAGCATGTTCTCTTTGACCCAGCCGACCACCAAATCGACGAGTTCTTGTTCCGATGCTGTTTTCACGCTCGTACACCTTGGAGTGGGTTTGCAGGTTTCGGGCGATCAATTTGCAGGTTCGGGTTCAGAGCTTGGAGTGGGGTCGAATCCTCTTGTGTGGAGTGCAAACAAAACCGGTCGAATAAAATCTGGGTGGAAAGTATGCCCACGAGGGCCATATTGTCTTTGATCCCGATGGCATTACGGGTCTTGAATTTTCTAGTCAGAGCGTGAACCGCGCTGGCACAAAAGATGCCATCTCTCTGGATCCTTTCTGGACTAAGCAACTCTTCGACATAGTCGTAGCGAACTCCGTCGAAGAAACTCTTTCCCTCCGGCGCCCGATATGGCTGTTTGGGTCTTGCTGTGACGGAACGAGGTATCAAGCCCTCTGCGCAGCGTTTCAACAGATACTTCTCATTCAGCACCTTCATCTTGAGACGTGAAGGAATCTTGGCGGCAAACTCGACCACCCTGTAGTCCAAGAAAGGGAACCTTCCCTCCACCGAGTGGGCCATGGCAACACGGTCACCCTGGGAAGAGAGAATGTAGCCAGGAAGCAGGTACGACGCCTCGAGGTATTGGGCTTGGCAGAAGCCATCCCATCCGGAATAGCCGGGTGGCAACAGCTCTCGCAGTTCCGCATAGTTGTCATACAACCGCGTTTCTGCTTTGACCGCATCGGAGAAGAAAAGCTTTAGCTTCGAGGTTAGCTCCCATCGAGGCTGGTGAGAAAAGAATTCGCTTTCCGTTTCACCAGACCGCACGTGGAAGAACGCTTTCAGGTAGTCAGCGGATTGCTCCTGGAGATTTTGCAAATACGGATAGAGCCTCTTCAAGAGCAATGGCCTCATTCTGGATTCGGGATGAGCTGCACAGAATCTTCGGATCTTGGCCTCTTTGAAAATGTCATATCCGCCCAGCATCTCATCGGAACCTTCTCCGGTCAGGACCACTTTGTAGCCTTGCCCGCGAACGAGCGAAGACAGGATGAAGAGCGGCGCGGGAGCCGTTCGAAGGATGGGTTTTTCCGTATGCCAGATCACCGCCGGCAGCACTCGAGCGACGTCTTCGCCGGTGCAACGCACCGCCTGGTGTTCCGTTCCGAGAAAACGGATGACCTCCTGCTGGTAACTGCTCTCATCGAACTCGGGATCGTCAAATGTTACGGAAAACGTCCTCAGAGGCGTGTCGGTAAATTTCTTGATGAGAGTGGTGACGACGGTTGAATCCAAGCCGCCGCTGAGATAAGCGCCTACCGGCACGTCCGAACGCAGCCGAATGCGGGTGGCATCAACCAAAAGATCCAATAACTCCGCGGCACATTGTTCTTCCGTGACGCCGCTTTCAAGGCGGGCACCATAGTCCAGCATCCAATATCGTTGGACGGCGATTTTCCCTTGCCGGACGGTCAAGGAATGGCCGGGGGGAAGTTCCAGAATGCCTTTGAAAATTGTCCGCGGCGGGATCGTAACCCAAAACGTGAAGAGCTGGTCAAGAGCGAGCAGGTCAATCTCTCTGGAAACATTTGAGAGAGCAAAGATGGATTTAATTTCTGAGCCAAAAAGAAATGCTCGATCGGCTACGGTGTAAAAGAGGGGCCTGACACCAAGCCGGTCCCGCGAGAGAAAGAGCGTCTCATTCTTGCTGTCCCAAATCGCAAAAGCCCATTGACCATTGAGATGACGAACGCATTCCGCTCCCTCATCCTCATAGAGGTGCAGGATGACTTCGGTATCAGATTGAGTGCGAAGCTTATGGCCCCTTCGGAGCAAATCTTGCCTCAATTCGATGTAATTGAAGATCTCTCCGTTGAACACGATGGATAGAGACTTGTCTTCGTTGTGCATAGGCTGCTGTCCGGAAGCAAGATCGATGATGCTAAGCCGGGCATGTGCCAGCCCTACCTGTTTGTCGGTGAAAATTCCCCAGTCGTCGGGGCCGCGATGCCTAATCCGCTCGATCATCCGGACCAGCAGGGCAGGCTCCACGCGTTTCTGGTTAAGATTGAAGATTCCTGCGATTCCGCACATAACGCTACCTTTCAATCAAATTGATCAAAACGAGGCGCGGGCCTTGGTCTTATAACTAAGGATATTTGCTATTTAGGCAGAATTGGAGAAACAGCTAATCTGTTGCCTCGGCTTCACTTTTCGCGGTTTAAGAACCAGCCGAAGAGTATCGCCCCGGTCCCTTTCGGGACGGCGCGACGTGGCTGGATCCGGTACATCCGAAGCGGCGCAATTCGCCGCGGAAGGCCACGGCGTCTACGCATCGGCTGAACCTCTGCTTTATGGTGTCCGCCAGGTCAAAAACCGATTGCAGTTCGAGCTCCAGCTCCCATGCATCCGCGTAAAACTGCTTGCGGAAGAAGTGTCGCCGATTTAGCCTTCGCACAGGCAGATTCTCTCCGCCGAAACAGGAAACAAAATATGGGTAGGCAGAGGCGGCCACGTCGATCGCTTCGGCAGATAAATTCTCATGCTGACCAAAAGGAAAGGCGAAAAATCTCACCGGCTTCCCGAGACGATTTTCCAGATCGTGCTTGGACCCAATGATCTCCCGGCTTAGCGTGGGGCGATCAGTCGAACCGCAGTCGAAGTGCGTATGCGTGTGGCTGCCAAACTCAACTTCTCCGAGGCTCCAATATCGGATTTGCTCCCATGTCAATGGCAGGAAGCCGTCGTTCCCGTTTTCCAAGTCGTGCTGGAATTCTTTGTGAATGCCAACCGGCTCGGTCGTAATAAACAAGGCGACCGGGATGCCCGTCTCATCAGCCACTGCTCGCAGGTTGACGAAATTATCTGCATAGCCGTCATCAAAGGTAAGCACGACTGTAGGAACCCGGATGTCGCCCGAATGCAAGAGTTCGCCAGCTTCTGACAGGCTCGCGATGCGATAATATCTTTGCAAGAACTGGACCTGCCGCCAAAAGGCCTCCGTGGATATGCCCATGCGGTGGCCACGATCCGAAACCAGGTGATGCCCAAGAATCAGCACAGGGCACTTGCCATCAATTCGGCGGTACCAGTTTCGAGCGACCATGTATGGAGAGCACAGCAACAAAGTATCCAAGCACAATTTCCATACGGGACGGTGGCGGCGGCAGGAGGGCAGAGTTTGGCCGGGTTTGAGCGACCGCCGTTCGTGCTGGGTAAAATACGGCCAGAGAATCCTATGCATCCACTCTGTGACTTCTTTGGACGCTTGCGCCTCGCTTCCAGTCTGCAGGCTGACGGCTGTTTGCACCAACAAATCGTTTGATATCAAATCGGTCTTCAGGGTGAATCCCAACAACCCATCGTGCGGCTGTGAGGGAACATTCAGAGAAGCAACAGTGAATGGGGCGCCAGAATCTTTCGTGTGGTGTTCGATTCTGATTTGTAGCCCTTCCTCAATTGGCTCCCCATCGGTCGTAACGTCGCTTTGACTTGCCCAGATCAATCCACCGGATGGAACTGCGGCCAACTCGGGACTTACGGGAAATTGTCCAAGCACAATAGCGAGGTTCGGACGTTGCTGCCTCACGAAGTCTAGGACTCTTTCATCGCTGAGATCGGCCGCGAGCAGAAGCGGCCATCCAACGTGCCGGCATTTCTCAGCTAAATTCTCCGCTGTGACTGCATTCGAACTGTTCAGATTCGGCGGAAAACCGTGAATCCACCAGAGCGCCAAATAGAGCAGTTTCTCTACCAAAGAGTGAAACCAGCGATGTGCTTTCGGCCGCCTCGGAAGCAACGCGGAGGTCCGGCGTACGTCTGCTTTCGCAATCAACTGTTGCGCAACGGGGAGGTAACGAACGGGCCTCTGCACGATCCCGCAGACTTTCGCGCTCGGCAGCTCTCGCGTAATTCGATTAGCAATTTTCCAGACTCGCGATGGTCTTGAGTCTGACAAGAGCACAACACGAAGGTTGTTCATTGGGCGCTTGTGAATATCAGTTAAAGAGGGACTGCATCTCGCTCAGTGAAGCGTTCATGAAGTTCGGAAGGACATTGCTGGCTCCTGCCTGCAACAAAGCATGGGTGTGACGGCGGTCGGCAATGCCCAGACATTTCATGCCGGCGGCTTTTGCGGCCAACACCCCTGAAATTGAATCCTCGATGACAAGTGAGTCCATTGGCCGGACCCGCAGATCGCGGGACGCTTTGCAGAAAATCGCAGGGTCGGGCTTGCCCAGCACGACGTCTTCGGCGGTAACCACGGCTGCAAAGTACTTTCTGAGGTGCAGTAGATTCAGAAGGTAATGCACTCGTCCTCTGCTGCCGGATGATCCGACAGCCATAGGAATGCCGGCGCGGTTGAGTTCGTCCAACAATCGCCGAACACCCGGAATTGTGGCCATGTTGTTAGCTTCCTCTCGAAACAACAATTCCTTCTGGTAGCCGTAGAGCTGGATTTGATCCTCCGTCAAGTCCCCGAGAAAGTGCCGCAGGATGTCCTGTTTTTTCCTGCCGTCGCGGACAAAGTCGAGGTCTAAATCCGTTACCAGGCGGCCCTTGGAAAAAAGAAATTCTTTCCAGGCCTTCATGTGGATGCGATGGCTATCCACGATCACCCCATCCATATCGAAGATCACGCCATTCAGCACGGCTTCATTCCCGCTAGGCTGCAACTTCCAATCCCGGCCAAGTTAATTGCGCGTGGGCGTAGTTGGCAGGGGTTCCTACATCCACGAGATAGTCGTCAATAGGGTAAGCAGCCATCCTTCCTACCAGCTTGGGTAACACGTCGAAACCAATATCGGCGGGGATTCGATCCGGGATCACATCAAAAATGGCAGGGGTGGCGATCAAAATTCCGGAAAAGGCCAGATTACCGGAAGGATTCGGCGGCTTCTCGACAAATTCCCGAACCAGATGGTTCCGGTCTACGGTCACAATGCCGCAGCGCCTGGGGTTGGAGACCTCATAGACCCCTAGAGTCGCGATTTGCTTCTGTTTGCGGTGAAATTCCAACATACGCGTTATGTTCGTATTCGTCAGCACGTCAGCGTAAAAAACGCAAAAGTCGCGCTCGGAACAAGTCCATCCGCGATTTGCGAGCAGCGTTCCAGCACTCCCGAGCAAGGTCCTCTCCTCTGTGACGTTCACCCTGAGGTCAGTGCTGTGATTTCCGAGGTAACTCTTTACAACGTTCGCATGTGAGTGCGTGTTCACAAGAATGTCGCAAATCTCGTGTCGGCGGCACAGCTCGAGCCAAATAGCCAAAAGGGGAACGCTTTGAATGGGAACCATACACTTGGGCACTGAATAGGTTAACGGCCGCAGACGCTCGCCCCTGCCAGCCGCAAGTAGAAAGGCCTTCATGGGATAACTCGACTTGGATTTTCAGAATGCAGAGATGCGTTTGTAAATGGTCTTGCCCCGTTCCATGAAGCGCTGCCGGGAATGAAGGTCCAACGCCCGCCGCACTTCTCATCGCCATCGACGAATGGATCATTTACTACAACTTCTGCGCCTCCAGAATCGAGCTCGAACGCCATCTCGCGGAGTTCCAGGTTGGCCATGGCCTCGCGCACCTTTTCCTGGTGCTGTTCTTGACAGAACAGGAGCAGAAAGCCGCCACCGCCGGCCCCGGCGATCTTGCCACCCAGCGCTCCGTTTCGACGTGCCGCGGCATACGCCTCGTCGATCAGAGGATTGGAGATGCGGGAGGAGATTCTCTTCTTGGCCTCCCAGCCTTCGTGCAGTAATGCGCCGAATACGCGCAGATCACCTTTGAGTAACGCGGAACGCATGTGATCGGTTAGTTCGCGAATCTGATGTAGCGAGTCGACCGTAGAAGGGATCTGCTTCTTGGTCGATTCCTTTTGTTCCTGAAGAAGCTTCCAAGAGTTGTGGGCCGCGCCGGTGAAAAACAGGAGCAGACTGCTCTCCAACTCACGAAGATGGTCGCTCCGCAAAGCGATAGGCTCGACAAATGTGCTCCCATCCGGGCTGAATGTGATGAAGTTCAATCCACCAAAGGCCGCGGCGTATTCGTCCTGTTTGCCGACTGGCTTCCCAAGAATATCGTGTGCGATGTGGAATGACCGTTCCGCCAGGTCATACCTGGAAAAAGGGAGATCAAGATACGTTGCCAGAGTCTTCAGGACGCCGACACAAACGCTCGCGGATGATCCGAGGCCGGTTCCTGCAATAATTTCTGAGGCAAGAAACAGATCTACGGAAAGGTCGCATGCGAGATCCTTGATGACCGCGAGAGGGATCTCTAGTCCGCTGCGTTTGACGTCCATCCTAGAGATGTCCCGCCAAGTTTCCATGACGCGCAGGTCCGAAGAAATCACCTGGATTTTTCCATCGTTTCGTTTTCGGAGAATCGTATAAAAATATTTATTAATTGAAGTACTCAGGACGGCTCCGCCGAATTGTTCATAGTAGGCGGGCAGGTCGGTTCCGCCTCCGCCAAAGCTAATCCGGACTGGGCTTCGCACGATCAGCATTTCAAGACCTTCTGGGCGGGGAACTGAGCATGGGGGCCACTGCAAACCTATCGGCGTCTATGATCCGAGCGAAGAGCGCCCATGCGGTTTGCAGCACAAGAGAAAGATCGACGAATATAGAGCAACGAGAGATGTATTGGAGATCGAAGTGTGCCTTTTCCTGAGACGAATGCCCCTCACGTAAACCATTAACCTGGGCTAGTCCCGTGAGGCCGGGTGTCACGTTCAGGCGCTGACGCTGCCACATCGAATAATGCTTCACTCTTTCAGGGGGTTCCGGGCGAGGCCCCACCAGGCTCATCTCACCTTTCAACACGTTCCAAAGCTGGGGCAGCTCAGTAAAACTGAACTGTGCGAGGAATCGTTCGTAGTTGTTCAGATTGACGGAGTCACGATCAATATTTAGACGGCACATCCAGAATTGGTTTCCATTCTTGCC
>WNFJ01387256.1_pt1 | contig 22551 bp, 22 predicted proteins | sample 5400461 | NCBI WGS metagenome assembly WNFJ01 (sample SAMN13153349, study PRJNA577476) | soil metagenome | isolation source: 115 cm saprolite on Douglas fir-dominated hillslope | place: USA:California | collected 2013-09-17
TCACCCAGCTTCGCAATTCGCTGGCGCACATTGCCCAAACGAAAGTCTTCAATCTTGACGCCCCGCTCGACCTCTTGCCAGGTTACCGGCGTCGAGACTGACGCCTTTGGTGTCGGCCGGACGGAATAGATCGATGCCAGCGTGCGGCCCCAGGCGTTCTGATTGTAATCGACCAGCACCCGCCCTTTAGGTCGATTAGCAACTTTGTAAACGGCAGTGATCAGCTTTGGATTTGCCGCGGCGAGCACGTGCGCAATCTCTTTTGCAATCGTCCAAACCTGCTTCTGCGTCGGCCCACGCACGATTGGAACGTAGATGTGAATCCCTTTCGAGCCGGTCGTCTTTGCATAGCAAGGCATCTTCAAAGTCTCCAACGCCTCGCGCACCACCAAAGCCGTTTCCCTCACCTGCTCAAACTTCGCGCCCGGAACCGGATCCAAATCGAAATGAAGATAGTCAGGCCGATCCACGTCATCGCAGCGCGCGTACCATTGGTTCAGATCGATGCAACCAAGATTGATCACCCATAGCAGCGCCGGCAGGTCCTGGACAATTGGAAAGTCGATCACATTCCCCGAGCCATGTTCGATCGAACACAACTCGATCCACGCTTCATAAAAAAGAATTCGCCCGCGGCACCGTTGGGGTAACGCTTCATGACCATCGCGCGGTCCTTAAGGTGCGGCAACAGTACGGACGAAACATCGGCGTAGTATTGCAGCAGGTCTCGTTTGGTAATCTTCAGTTCAGGCCAGAAAAGCTTGTTGAGATTAGTCAGCTTCACCTGACGATCGCCGAAGCTAACTTCAACCTGCTCGACTCGGGGCGGAATTTTTATGCGACTGCGCGATGCGCCGGCGCGCGGCTTACTCGCCGGCGTGTGTTTCGACGGATGATAGTCGCGGTCTGCTCTGGGCATGGGCTCTACCAGGAGAGTGTATCTTTTTCGTCTTGCGAACGTATTGGTCGCAAATGACCTTATTCCATGATTTTGATAAAGACTGTCATTAGCACCTCGCTTCAGCGAGGTGACATCGGACAAAACGAATGATCATTCAGCCGTTTCAACGGCTTCGGAAAACCGTTGAACCGGTTTGGATTTGGAGAAGTTCTCCCAATCACCTGGCTAAAGCCAGGTGCTAATGAGATGCTCGAGTCAGCCAGGGCAATCCGCCCACCCCGCTACTTGAAACGCTCGCATAAAATAGCTACGCTTATCACCATTCCCCGTCTTAACACAGCGTTTCATTCGTGGTACACTGGGGGCCCTTTATGAAGCAGCTTGAATATTTCCATCCGGCCGTAAGGGATTGGTTCCGGAAACACTTCCCGGCTCCGACTGAGCCGCAGGCGCGCGCCTGGCCGGTCATCAAGCAGCGTCAGCATACTTTGATCGCCGCACCCACCGGTTCCGGCAAGACCCTGGCTGCCTTTCTTTCCGCGATTGACGATTTGGTTTGGAAAGCCGTCGACGGGTCACTCGTCGATGAAACTCAGGTGGTTTACGTCTCACCGCTGAAGGCGCTGAGCAATGACATTCAGATCAACTTACAGGAGCCGCTGCGCGGTATTCAGCAGAACCTCGAGGCGTCAGGGATTGGCGGAGTGGAAATTCGCACGCTGGTGCGCACCGGCGATACACCGGCGAAAGACCGCACAGCGATGACCAAAAAGCCGCCACACGTTATCGTCACGACACCTGAATCGCTTTACATCCTACTCACGAGCGAAGGCGGCCGCCGGATGCTCTCGACGACCCGCACGCTCATTGTCGACGAAATTCACGCCATGGTAGACGACAAGCGCGGCTCGCATCTGTCGCTGTCAATTGAAAGACTTCAGGCTTTAGTCAAAGAGCCCCTGGTGCGCATTGGACTGTCAGCAACACAGAAACCGATTGCGGAGGTCGCGCGCTTTCTGGTTGGCGCAGCAAATCTTGAGAACGACAGCACTCCACGTTGCACGATCATCGATACCGGCCACACGCGCAGACTCGACCTGGGGATCGAAATTCCCAGCTCACCTTTGGAAGCGGTGATGTCCAACGAAGTGTGGGAAGAAATATACAACCGGGTGGCGGCTTTAATTCGCGAGCATCGCACGACGCTGGTCTTCGTCAACACGCGACGGATGGCTGAGCGAGCGGCTCGGCATCTGGGTGAGCGCCTGGGCGCTGAAAACGTAACTGCGCATCACGGCAGTTTGGCTCGCGAGCTGAGATTGTCGGCCGAGCAACGTTTGAAATCGGGCGAGCTGAGCGCGCTGGTCGCTACGGCCTCGCTGGAGTTAGGCATCGATATTGGCGCGGTTGACCTGGTGATCCAAATCGGATCGACGCGCGCAATCTCAACGTTGCTGCAACGCATTGGCCGATCGAACCACACGGTCAGCGGCTTTCCGAAGGGCCGCGTGTTCCCGCTTTCGCACGATGAACTCGTCGAGTGCGCGGCTTTACTCGATGCAGTCAGGCGCGGTGAACTCGATCATCTGACGATTCCGGAACAGCCTTTGGATATTCTGGCGCAGCAAATCGTGGCCACAATCGCCGCTGAAGAATGGTCGGAAGACGAGCTCTTTGAAATGGTGCGGCGCGCTTATCCTTTCCGAAATCTCTCGCGCGAAAACTTCGACGCGGTCGTGCGGATGCTTTCTGAAGGCTTCACCACGCGACGGGGCCGGCGCGGCACCTACCTGCATCACGATGCCGTGAACAAACGTTTGCGCGCTCGGCGCGGGGCGCGCCTGGCAGCGATCACCAACGGCGGCGCAATTCCCGACACGTCCGACTATCGCGTAATTCTCGAGCCGTCGGAAACTTTTGTCGGCACCTTGAATGAAGACTTTGCGATCGAGAGTCTCGCAGGCGACATCTTCCAACTCGGCAACACATCCTATCGCATCAAGCGAGTCGAACCAGGCTCAGTGCGGGTCGAAGACGCCGCCGGCCAGCCGCCTTCGATTCCCTTCTGGTTGGGCGAAGCTCCGGGGAGATCGGAGGAACTCTCACAGGCGGTCTCACGACTGAGAAGTGAGATTTCACACAAACTTGAAGCCGACGCAAACGATGCGGACGAGGACGTCCGCGGTCCCAGCTTGAACTGGCTCGTTGATGATGTTGGGATCAGCCATGGAGCAGCCGAACAAATTGTCGACTATCTTGGCACCACAAAGTTGGCGCTGGGAGTAATGCCTACGCAGCAGCAAATAGTCGTGGAACGTTTTTTCGATGAAAATGGCAGCACGCATGTGGTGATTCATGCGCCCTTCGGCAGTCGCTTGAATCGCGCCTGGGGCCTGGCTTTACGTAAACGTTTCTGCCGCACTTTTAATTTCGAGTTGCAAGCCGCAGCCACGGAAGACTCGATCGTTCTCTCGCTGGGGCCGACGCATAGCTTTCCGCTGGAAACGATTTTTCAATATCTCAATTCCAAAACTGTCTGTGACGTCCTGACGCAGGCGCTATTGGACGCGCCCATGTTCAATATTCGCTGGCGCTGGAATGCAACGCGCGCGCTGGCGATTCCGCGGTGGCGCAGCGGCGGCAAGGTCGCGCCGCAATTGCAGCGCATGGCGGCGGAAGATCTCCTGGCGCTGGTTTTTCCGGACCAGGTTGCCTGCGCGGAAAACCTGACCGGCCCGATTGAAATCCCAGTCCATCCTTTGGTGGCGCAGACAATTCGTGACTGTCTGGAAGAAGCGATGGACCTACGCGGACTGGAAGAGTTGCTGCGGTCGATTGAGCGTGACGAGCGACAACTCATCTCCCGCGAAATGAACGAACCGTCGCCGCTGGCCCAGGAAATTCTGACTGCAAAGCCTTATGCGTTTCTCGACGACGCTCCCGCTGAAGAGCGCCGCACGCTCGCGGTGATGAACCGGCGTTTTCTCGACGCTGAAAGTGCCGCGGACCTGGGGCGCCTGGACGCAGCCGCGATTGAGCGCGTTCGAACAGAGGCATGGCCACAGGCTGAGAATTCCGACGAATTGCATGATGCGCTGATGCAACTTGGCTTCATTACAGTTGAAGAAGGGCTGCGAAATGATTGGCAGGCATTATTTGATGAGCTGGTGAGCGCGCGGCGGGCGTGTGTGTTGCGACCGCCGCAGGTTAACAACTTGAGCCACACTGACCTCTGGGTTGCCGCCGAGCGTTTGCCACAGCTTCTCGCAATTCATCCCGCGGCCTTACTTACTCCCACAATAACTACGCCGGCCAGTTACGCAAGCGAGACGTGGTCACTGGAAGACGCGCTGGTTGACATTCTGCGCGGCCGGCTTGAGGGACTCGGGCCGGTGACGGTTGCTGACCTTGCGGCTTCGTTTTCGGTTTCGCCTGGACGCATTGATGCTGGTCTGGCGCGGCTTGAGGGTGAAGGCTTTGCGATGCAGGGGAGTTTCACACTTGAAGGTGAAGAGACGGAGTGGTGTTCGCGCCGTTTGCTCGCGCGCATTCACAGTTACACGCTCAATCGCCTGCGCAAGGAAATCGAGCCGGTTTCCGCGGCCGACTTCATGCGTTTCCTTTTCGTTTGGCAGAAGGCGACGCCCGAGCATCAGGTGCAGGGGCGGGATAGTGTCGCGGCGATTCTGGATCAACTTGAAGGCTTTGACGCGCCGGCGGGTTCGTGGGAATCCGAAATCCTGCCGGCACGTGTGTCTGATTACGACCCGGCGTGGCTGGACGCACTCTGTCTTTCCGGCAGGCTAACCTGGCTGCGTCTGTCGCCGCCGCGCCTGTCGCCGGACAAAGTCAGCAGCTCTTCTCCGGTGCGCAGCACGCCAGTGGTGCTGCTTAATCGAAAGAACGTCCGGACGTGGAGCAAAGCCTTCCCCGCTCCCGCGGAATCAAATGGAGCGCAACTGACAACCAACACAGACGCGGTTCACGACTATCTCAAGAAGCACGGCGCCTCTTTCTTTGTCGATATCGTCACCGGCACAAATCTGCTGCCGAGCATGGTCGAAGAAGCGTTGGGTGAATTGGTCTTCCGGGGAATGGTGAGCGCCGACAGTTTCACCGGGCTGCGAGCGTTACTGACGCCGCTCAGCAAAACGACTCATCGCGAAGTCGAGAAACGTCGCCGAAAGCGCAAAGCATTTTACAGCATGGATGACGCCGGGCGTTGGGTGCGCCTGCGAAGAGAAGAGCAGGGGCAAGCTCCTCTTCAGACGGCTCCTAACGGCGATAATCGCAATCAACCGATCGATCGCGACATCATCGAAGCCGTCGCCCGGAAACTGCTCCAGCGCTATGGCGTTGTCTTTCGCAAACTTCTGGATCGCGAATCGATCAGCGTGCCGTGGAGAGACTTGCTGCGCGTCTATCGCCGGCTGGAAGCGCGCGGAGAGATTCGCGGTGGGCGTTTTGTAGGCGGATTTTCAGGCGAACAGTTTGCCACTGCTGAAGCCGTGCAACTGCTCAGATCCATTCGTCGCGCGCCGTCAGAGGGTTCGCTGGTATCCATCAACGCTGCAGATCCGCTTAACCTGATAGGTGTAATTACACCCGGCTCGCGACTGTCGCCGGCGTCCGCGAACCGTATCCTTTATCGCGACGGTGTTCCGATTGCCGTGCTGGAAGCGAAAGAGATTCGCTTTTTGGCAGACATGAGTCCTGCCGACCAGTGGCAAGCGCGCAATGCTTTGCTCCGTCGTCACGTGCCGCCGAAGGTCCGCACTTATCTCAACCAATCCGGCAGCACTGTTTCTCCGCCACAGTCGGCTTCATCCCTAACGCATTAATTTGCAGGGCAATTCAGTTACGCCGCCTGCGAAATTTCTTCGAGCATCTCAGCCGTCTGTCGTGGCTCGTGCAAACGTGTTGCCACATCAGCCTGCGAGATGATTCCGACGACGCGGCCATCGTCGTCGACAACCGGAACGCGCCGGATTTGGTGTTCCTCCATAGCTTTGATCGCGCTCGAAAGGTCCTCGCACTCGCGGCACACGATGATCGTCGAGGTCATTACGTCCTGAACCAATGTGTGATTGGGGTCGCGCGCCTCGGCAACGACCTTAATAGCCAGATCGCGATCAGTGACAATACCGATCAACTGTCTCTGCTGCTCGTCGTTGATGACCGGTACTGCGCCCACGTCTTCACGGCGCATGACTCGGGCAGAGGCGCTCACCAAATCGGTCGGTAAACAACACGCGGGGTTTTCAGTCATCACTTCCCGGCAAAACATGACGATCCCTCCTGTCCGAAATGAGAATGCGCCTAGATAGAGGAAACTTATGCTAATTGTTTGGCGGAAGTAACACTTCACTGTTGCCGTCAGGCAACGGGAATGTTGGACTGGAGGATTTCCTCGAGCCGTTCGAAACTTATCGGTTTTAAGAGGAAGTCTATGCAGCCCGCGTCTAAAGCGGCCTGCCGATAACGGCGCGGGTCGTGCCCGGAAATGACCACGATGGGGACCTTGAAAAACTTTTGATGACTGAGGAGATTCCTGGCGACGCTGAGACCGTCCAACAAGGGCAATTCGAGATCCAGAAGAATCAGGTTGGGAGATTTCGCCAAGGCAACTTCAACAGCTTCCCGGCCATTTTCTGCCACGACGACTTCATAGCCCTTCAGCCCCAACAAAACCCGCATCATGTCACGGTTGTCGGCGTTGTCATCAGCGACCATGATGGTCGGTCTGACGCAACCGGGGATAATTTCCACGGCAGGGGCAACTGCCAAACCTAAACGATCTAAGCTGTTCATGTTCGGCTCCTTTGGAGGAACTTTCGATTTCTCGTCGGCCAAGCCTAATACAAAACGAGCCTGTGCCGCAAAGGGAATTCTTGGCTAAACGGGAAGAGACGACTCGGCTCACTTTACTTAAAATCGTCGGGATAACTTGTGCCATGAGCATCTACGCTTAAAGATCCGTTGTTGTCTGTCCGATAGCGTACACAGATGAGACATCAATAGGTCAGATTGCCAGCGACGTCGGTTATTTCTGTCTCATGCTCCCAAGCCAAGTGAAAAACCAGGATCTATAAACAGACGCAAGAGACCGCTTTCTATACAACCTCCCTCGCATCTTCGGTCGCGGGTCCCTACAAATCATGTGAATCAAGGCGCGCTTGTGACCTTCGCAGCAATGCCGCGAATGGGCCGCGAATGGTATGCGACTCGCGTTTCCCCGGGACGGCAACTGAAAGCGAAGGGAGATTCGTTATGCCAAGAGGAGATAAAGACAAATACACGGACAAACAAAAACGCCAAGCTCAACACATTGAAGAGGGTTACGAAGAGCGCGGTGTATCAGAAGAAGAGGCCGAGCGTCGGGCGTGGGCGACCGTGAATGCGATGCATCATGGCGGCGAAAAGCCGGGCGGCGGCGGCTATGGCCAGCCTGAGGACCACGAACCGGCGAGGAAGGGTGGCCGGAAAGGCGGCCGACGGTAACAGGCGGCTAAAGCGAGCAGCGTCTTAGAACTGCGCGTGCTTTTTGCCCTCTCCCTCTGGGAGAGGGTTGGGGTGAGGGCTTACGGGAGCGCCGACCCTAATTGATATTTTGTTTTTGAATGCCACTCGCTGCTCACGAAGCACAAAATAAGAAAAATGGATTCCTCTCGCATACCCTCATCCCCGTCCCTTCTCCCAATGGGAGAAGGGAGAAAAATTCTTGTCCCCCCTCTCCAGTCCTCAATCCTCGTATCCCTGCGGATGTTTCTGCAGCCAGGTCCACGCAGATCCCACAATCTTGCGCACATCCTGAAAGCCGGGCGACCAGCCAAGTTCCCTTTTAATCTTTTCCGAACTGGCAACCAGAACCGCCGGATCGCCCGCACGCCGCGCCCCCATCTTCGTCCTGATTTCTCGGCCGGTCACTTCCTCGGCGATGTCGATCACTTCCTTCACAGTGTAACCATAACCGCCGCAGCCAAGGTTATAGATGGCACTTCGCTCGCCGAGAATTCCAAGCGCCAGCACGTGCGCCTTTGCCAAATCGATCACGTGGATGTAATCCCTGACGCAGGTGCCGTCGCGGGTTGAATAGTCATCGCCATAGACATGCATCTCTGTGCGAATGCCCGCCGCGACCTGAAGCACGATGGGTATTAGATGGGTCTCCGGATCGTGCCATTCGCCGCAGCGGTCAGTCGCGCCGGCGGCGTTGAAGTAGCGCAGAGAGGCGTAGCGCAAGCCATAAGCGGCTTCATACCAGGGGAGCGCGTTTTCCAAAGCCAGCTTGGTCGCGCCATAAGGGTTCGTAGGATCGGTTGCATCGTCTTCTGAGATGGGCTGCCGGGCAGGTTCGCCATAAACCGCGGCCGTGGAAGAAAAAACCAGGCGCTGCACGTTCGCCTCGCGCATTGACTCAAGCAGAGACAGTCCGCCCACCACGTTGTTGCGATAATACTTCGCCGGATGGACGACCGACTCACCGACCAGAGAGTCCGCCGCCATGTGAATCACCGCGTCGACGTGTCCATTTTTCAGCGTGTCGGTGAGAAGGTCTCGATTCAGCAGATCGCCCGCAATAAATTCAGCTTTCGGCGCCACGCTGGCCCGATGTCCTTTCGAGAGATTGTCAAAGACAATCACTTCGTGGGCATCATTTAATAATTCTTCGACGACGACACTGCCGATATATCCGGCTCCACCGGTCACCAGTACTCGCATTCGTTATCCTTTGCGTTTTTTGGCCGAACGCCGCCCGTGAACGTAATAGTTTCCACCGACTATGTCCAGATACTTTTTTGGCGCCGCCTGGCGCGCAAGAGCGTTTGTCAAAACTTTGGACATAGCATGACGAAGCGTTCTTCTTAAACGCAGAGGACGCTGAGGCACTCGCAGAGGTACGCAAAGGACAATTCTTCCCTTCGACATTTGCGAAAAGCTCTGCGTCCTCTGCGGTAAAATGAGCCTGATAATTCACGATTATTCTCGGCGACGGACGGGTTCTTTACGAGGCGGAGATTTCTTTTAAGCGGCGGTCTTGCGTTTGCGAGCCAGATTCCTCTTCAGGACTTCCATCAGGTCGACAACTTTGCCTTCGTCGCGCTTGGGCTCTTCGATTTCGACCACGTCTTTATGTTGCTTTCGCTTCTTCTCAACCAGTTTGAGAAGCTGCGCGGTCTTTTCGTCCTTCAAATCTTTAAGCGACAGATGCCGGTCAGAGTTTTTGGCAATTATCTTTTCGAATTTCTTAACCGCCGCCGCCGGCAGTCTTTTCTTTTCCGGCAGACCGATTTCTTTGGGCGAGCGCAATTCATCGGCAAAGCGCATCGACTCAGCGCGCAAAATTCCAGTCTCGGGAAAAATCGCGACGAGATATTCCTTGCCCCGCATGACGAAAGTTGCGATTCCCGCCAGGCCGTCCTTTTCCATCGTCCCTGAGAGCAATTTGTAAGCCTTTTCTGATCCTGCGGAGGGCACTAGAAAGTAGGAACGATCAAAGTAGAGAGGCGGAATCGATTCCAAAGCAACAAAGCGTCTCAGGTCGATGTCGCGGCTTTGCTCCGGAGCTAGACGCTCTAACTCTTCATCAGTGACGACGACGTATTTCTCTTTGTCGATCTCGTAACCACGAACCATATCTTCCTGGTCGAGATCGCGGCCGGATTTTTGTGAATAGTAGCGTCGCGCCAGCGGCTCGCCCTCCGGACCCAGCATTCTGAACGAAGCTCGGTTCGTACGATTCCCCGGATAGAGATCCACCGGGACACTAACCAATCCAAAGGTTATTGTGCCGGACCAGAACGGACGCGACCGCCGTTGTGCGTCCTCTGATGACTTTCTTTTTTTTCGTTTACTCGTCGCCAAGTCGCGTCACCCTTTTATGCCTGACCCACCCGCTACCGCGAGTGGTACTGACCTCATTTGCTCGCCGCTTACCGCTTACCTCTTGCCGCTTACCTCGTGCCGCATCACGCCGCGCGCTTCTCTTTCTTCAACGACTCGATACTCTTTGACAGGATCTTATCCAGCGACGCCGCTTGACGTTTTGTCTTGACCAGCCGCAGTTTGGGCGCATGGCCCTTGGCCTTCTTCTCGACAAATTCCTTTACCCGCGCGCGATATTCGTCCTGGTAATCCTTCGGATTGAATTCGCCCTTTAGCAATTCCACTAATTGCTTGGCCATACTCAACTCTTTTTTGTCCGGCGCCCGCCCAGCCGGCTGCGGCAGATCTTTTGCCGACAGGACTTCTTCGGCGTTGCGCAGCGTAAACAACACCAGATGATCACCTTCGGCGCGCAACGCTCCGACGTATGGCTGTTTACGCATCACCCAACGGACTACGCCCTCTTTCTCCTTATTGCGCAAAGCCTCAGCCAGCGCGAAATACGCTGTCTGATCACCATCAGGTCCAAGATAGTACGGCCGATCGTAAAACTCAGGCGCGATCTCGTTCGGTGGAACGAACCGGGTTATTTCAATTTCTCGCGAAGCTTCCCGCTCCAGGCTTTCCAGTTCTTCTTCATCAAGAATGACGAAGGTTCCGGGTTTGACTTCGAACCCCTTCCGAATCTCTTCATTGGAAACTTCTTTGCCGGAATCAGGATCGACCATGTGTTGCTTCACGCGTGTTTTCGATCTTTCATCGAGAATGTGAAAACGAACTGTCTGATCCTGCACGGCCGAATACAACTTCACCGGCACCCTGGTCGAATTCAGTTTCAAATCACCTTTCCAGATTGCGCGCGCGGCCATGGCTCACACCTCACTTTCCGTTGCCGACGTAATGCAGCCCGGACAGAACACCTCGACTGCTATCGTGCGTTCAACGCACATTTCGCAAAGCGGTCCGTCACACGCGACACACCGATACTCCGTCTGAATTACATACGTGTGACTGCATGCCGGACAGATTTCGCTGCCCGCCTCAAGCCACCAGGGCTGATTCCGCTTAGTGTTACGCACAGCTTTGATACTCAAACAATTATAAGAGCATTTTCAGTTCCACAAAGTGACAATGAATCAGAAGAAGAAAGTTCGACAGAGGTTGGTAAAAGGTCTATGATTGAGACAGTTACTAAGACGTTCTTTTTAAACTCAACTCTCGACATCGGGTCACTCTTTTCCTAAGAGCCAATTCCTTGTGCCGTCAGCTGTGTTTTTTCACAAGCGACCGGAGCGAGGGAGGCCCCATTCCAAACAACCATAAGCCGGCCATTTCTTCAGGTAATGGTGTGCTCTCGAACAAAATTCTCGCCGCGTTGTCGTCTGGGGAATTCGAACAATTTGCGGAGAAGCTCCGGCCCGTTCATCTTGAGCTGGGCGAAACTCTCTACATGCCTGAGCAGAAGATTGAGCACGTCTATTTCATTAACCGCGGAGTTGTTTCCATACTCGCCGCCCTGGAAAACGGAGCAACAGTTGAAGCCGGAGTCATCGGCCCTGAAGGAATGGCCGGTATTCCGGTAGTTCTCGGAGCTGACTCGACACCCAACCAGGCCCTGATCCAAAGCGAAGGTGAGGCCCTGCGAATGTCGAGCCGCGACGTGAAGATCGAGTTTCGCAAAGGCGGCAAGTTGCGCGATCTCCTTTTAAATTATACGCACACACTTTTTACCCAAGTCGCTCAGACGGCAGCTTGCAATCGACTGCATAGCATTGAACAGCGTCTGGCCCGTTGGCTGTTGCTGACCCAGGATCGTGTGGGCCGCAACGAATTTGTCTTGACGCAAGACTTTCTCTCTCGCATGCTCGGCGTCCGTCGCGCCGGCGTCAGCGTCGCCGCAAGTACCCTGAAACAGGCAGGTTTAATTGACTACAAGCGTGGGATCATCTTTGTTTTGGATCGCCAGGGTCTCGAGAACTACTCCTGCGAATGTTACCGGATTGTCAAAGAAGAATACGATCGCTATTTGGCAATGTGACTCTGGCCCTGGTTCTCCACTAAGGCCGCAAAATTTTAAACAAATCGTTTCAGGTTTCGCTACCGTACAGACAATCTTTAGTCTTAGAGCCCATTCTGTGGCTTGTTTAGAAGGCTTCAACTCGCGCGGTTTTATTCTATTGAATTTCGATAAAGGGATAAGCTGGAGAGGGCTGGCGGACAAATGAGCAAAACGATTCTGGTGGTTGAAGACGTCGATGAAATCAGTTCACAGATGCATGCAATCTTGCGCGAGAAGGGTCACGACACCTTGAGCGCCACCAACGCCGGAGAAGCGATTCAAATCGCCGAGAATAATCCTCTCGCGATGATCCTAACCGACCTCGATCTACCAACCTTTGATGCTTTGGTGGAACAAGTTAGATCGCACAAAGACCTCAATACCATCCCAATCGCGATCATCGACATTAACCATCCCAACGTAAATGCGGAACACGGCCTGAATGTATTTTCTGACTTCAGTCAGCTCGACGCGTTGCTTGATTCGCCTTCGCCACGCAATCGGGCGTAGTTTGAAGGGCTCTTCCTCCCGCAACGGCCCTCCGCTGAACTCTGTTCCTTCTGTCTGACACCGTACAGACGGTCATAGTAAGCTGATCGGCGTAGGTGGAAACTCAGGGAGTTCACTGCTCGCCCGACTTGATGGTGACCGTCCGGGTTTCCATCTGCCCCACGTTCCCATTAACAACAGAGAGAAGTGTTCCATGCTTATCCAGCCCCGGGATGGGAAATGGTATATCGTCACTACCTGCGAGAAATGCGATTCCACGATTTTTCTCTTTCCGGATCTCAATAACGGCAGCGGCAGCTTGAGCGCCAGCTACTTTGTCACCTGTCCTCACCTGTCCTCATTGCCACCACCAAGGCCATTACGAAGGAAGGCATTATCAACATTCGAGCACTGACTCGAACGTAGATGGCTAAGCTGACTTCTGCTTCCCTCCGATAAATTAACGGATGGTTATCTCGAGTGTGAATGTCGTATCTGTTGCCTCGTCTCCCGGAAAGACAATGATTTCGTAGTCGCCCGTCTTTGGCAATTCGCCGCTCCAGTCTTTCACGCTCTGGGCGCCTTCTACCAAATCCATTCCCGGCGCGTAAACTCCAAACAGCGCGTTCTTCTTAGCCGAAGTGAGATGCAAAGTCATCTGCTGGCCTTTGCGGGCGCGTAGTATATAACTGACCGGGTCCATTCCGCCGCTTTCGCTCGGGCCGCCGGTGGTTCTACCTTTGAGCACGACGGTGGTGCGACCTGGAGGGAATTCGACGCGTGTGGACTTGGCCCAGACCGTGGTGCCGACTAGCAGCAATAAACCGAGGACAAGGATTGCGAATTTCTTCATAATGTTCCTTTCGTCCGAAAATTGCTATTTACGAATACGCCAAAGAGACTTGCGTTAATGCTTTTGTGGTGAGGCAGTAACATTATTTCGTGGCCTCGCACACTGTCAAGAGCAGAGAAAACAGGATCGTGTCACGGTTTCAGCTTTCCTCTGCGTAGCCTCGGGCGCAGGGCACTTCAAGTTGGTCTCTAACCAGAAACATTTACCAAAGCCGTCAATCCTGGTCGTCCGACTTCTTTCGCGGATGCTTATCATAGAAGACTATGCTGGCTGCCAGAATTAATCCGGCAATTGCCGCCAGCATAAAGAAGATCATCGGCAAACCCGGATAACCGAGAATTTGAAAGGATGTTTCGACGCGCATCATTAGTGCGGCGCCGACGATGAGCGCGGCGAGGATCAGTCCCAGCGCGATGCGGTTCGCGACCTTCTGTAATCCATCGAGCACAATCCGTTCATCGATCGCGTCCACGCCAATCTTTAATTCGTTATTTCCTATCGCATCGAGAATCTTGTTAACACGAGTCGGCAGCCGCTCGACGAATTCCTTTACCTCGATCACGCGGGTCAGGACACTGCCCGGTTCGATGCTCTTCACGATCCTGCGCGTAAGCAGACTCGTGGCTTCCTCTCTGATGATCGCATTGGGATCGAAATCAGGGTCGAGCACATAGACGACGCGATCCAGATTCAGCAGTGCCTTGGCAATCATGGTGAACTCTTGCGGCAGTCGAAACCAGCAATCGGCCGAGATACGGGTAATTTCCAGCACCACCTGACCGGCGTCGATATTTTCCATCGTCGCGTCAGAGTGTTGGGCCACCAGATTGGCGACCCGATGTTCATAATCCTTCTTGTCAAAATTCGGTTTGGGTTCGCCCATTTTCATGGCCACTTCGGCGGCCTCGTCGCCGCGGCCTTCGCTGATGGCCAGTAGCAGACGCAACAGGTTTTCCTGAAAGTTGCCGCTGATATGGCCGACCATGCCGAGGTCGAGCAGGGCCAGGCGATTGTCGTCGGTGATGAAGACATTTCCGGGATGCGGGTCGGCGTGAAAGAAACCATCGACGAGAATCTGCTTGAGATAGGCCCTAAATAGTTCTTCGGACAAGGCCGCGCCGTCCAACTCCAACAGTCGCAGTGAACTCAGACTGGTGATTTTCCTGCCCGGAATGAAATCCATCGTCAGCACCCGGGAGGTCGTAAAGTCCTCAATCGGTTCGGGGATGACGATGTGCTCAAACTCACGCAGGCCGGTGCGCAACCGAATAAGATTGTTCGCTTCGCGTTTGAAATCAAGCTCGCGCAACAGGCTGGTGCGCAGCTCAGTGAGCATGTTGCTGAACTCGTAACGCTTTCCAATTTCCGTGTGCGCGTCGATAAACTCGGCAATCTCCTCCAAGGCTTCCAGGTCTTCAACGATGATTTCCCGCACTCCCGGCCGCTGCACCTTGACCACCACGGCCCGACCGTCTCGCATCCGCGCGCGATGCACTTGCGCAAGTGACGCGGCCGCGGTCGGGTCACGCTCGAACTCCGCAAACAGTTTCGAAATGCGTCCGCCCAGCTCTGACGAAACGATCTGTTCGACTTCAGCGGGAGAAAATGGTTCGACGTTGTCCTGCAGTCGCGCCAGGGCTTCGAGGTAGGGCTCAGGCAAGAGATCGCCACGCGTCGACAGAAGTTGGCCCAGCTTGATAAAAGTAGGTCCAAGCTTTTCGAGATCGGCCGCAAGTTCTTCGGCCTTCGGCTCAGCCGTCGGAGCGAGCGCCCGCTCGCGTTCGCTGGGCGCGATGTCCAAATCAGCCTGTTGGACCAGGTCTGAGCGTCCATACTTAATCAACAACGCGACGACGTCTTTGTAGCGCTTGATGCGTTCGGGTTTTAGTGACAGTGCCATCAGCTTCAATCAATCCTTCCAATTTGAAAATTGCGGCCGAGACAAACTTTACGGCGCCCTTTGTCTTTGCAAGAGCAGCACGACCGCGGTGATGACAATCACTACCGCCGCAAGAAAGCCGAGCCAGAACCAACCGGTGAGCTGCGCCGAGATCAGACTAGATTCATCCTGGACCCGCATTCGCTCGCGATTCATCAGGTAAACGGTCATACCGCCACTGATGGCGCTCAAAATCGCAAAGCCCTGCGGACTTTCTCTCCGCGTGCGCAGCAGCCCTAGAATAATCACGGACAGCATCAGCAGCGGAATCAACCACAGTAACGTGTGATTGTTTCGGGCCAGGTCGAGCCCGGTCAGCGTGTCCCTGGCTCCGGCGCAACTGACCTGGACCCACGGCAGGAAGAAACAAACCAACACGATTAGCGCAGCGCTAAGATTGATGCGTCGCAACTTTCACCTCCCTGCCACATCATCGGTCCGGTTAAGCACACAGGCCTTTGTCGCCCGATGGTTAATCTAAGCCGATCGATTAGTGCCGATTAACGTCAGCATTCCCAGCCGACTATGCCGCTTGCGAAATCCCCTTAACCACTTTAGCCGTCTCTCCGGGGTCTTTCATCCGCGTAGCGACATCCGCTTGCGAGACTATTCCCACCAGTTGCCCGTTGTCGTTTACGATCGGAATTCTGCGTACGTGATGCCCTTCCATCAAGCGAACCGCCTTGTGGGCATCGTCATTGACCCGACAGGTGACGACGTCCCTGGTCATAATCTCACTGACTCGCGTGGTATTGGGATCGCGATCTTCGGCCACAACTTCTAGGACGATGTCACGGTCGGTAATGATTCCTTCCAGATGCCTGTTCTCCAGGTCGTCAAGGACAGGAATTGGACCCACCTTTTCACTCTTCATTAATTGTGCGGCCCGGCGCACGGTATCCGTAACCAGACAACAACTTGGATTGACGGTCATAACTTCACTGAATTTCATGATTGCTCTCTCTCCCTTCGTGATTGTGAATTCTTGTAATTGCCAAAGCTTGCGAGCGCACGCACTAAGACGGCGGCATCGCTGGGACACCGTCGTGCCTGAAAAAACTTTGGTCGTACTGTCGTCTACGCGGCCTTCGCTCTCGACTTCGGTTGTGTCTCGCCGCTGATCTCCAGCTTGCGGGGCGTCTTCGCCTCAGCCTTCGCGGCCGGCATTGTTACCTCCAGTACCCCATCGCGGAATGACGCCCTCGCGTCTTCAGTGTTTACGCCCTGGGGCAGCGGCAGTCGCCGATAGAACCTTCCGTAGCTTCGCTCAGAACTATAGAAACCCTCGCGCTTCTCTTCGCGCTCTTCGCGCCGCTCGCCTGTAATAGTGACCGCGTTGTCAGCCAGCTCGACCTTTACATCGTCTTTTGAAAGACCTGGGAGATCGGCTCGCAGTACCAACTCTCCATCACGTTCGAACATCTCGACCTGCGGCGACCAGGCGCCACCGGGAAGTCCGCGTTCCAACGACGAAAACAATCCGCGTCCAATACCGAAGTCTTCAGCCAACCGGTCGACTTCATCCACGAACCGGCGCACCAGCGAACCTGGAGTAATCGATTCGGGCAACTCACCGGCCGGCGCCTTCCGCAGGGCCCCGTTTTGCTGCTTCGTGGACTCTTCTTTCTTATGCTTACCTTTTCCCTTCGGCATAATTTCTCCTTTCTGTCCCTGTGTTATGTAGACTTGTAAGGCACGTGCTGTGCTGCGATTAAAACCGGGGATCAAGAGAGCCGCGCCGGCTGAGGTGAGCCTAATGCGTACACAATCGCGACAGCGCTGTATGGAAGCCCACTCGCACGAAATCAGCGTTTTCTGATAGCATCAGCCAAAATCTTGACTGAATTCTGAAGAAACAATATCCATGAGCTTCGCGACTCAATCCATGACCGCAACAATCTCCACTGAAGAAATTCGCCGGCAGTTCCCTGCCCTCGATCGTCTCTACAAGGGTTTTCCGATCGCATACTTTGATGGCGCCGGGGGCACCCAAACGCCGAGCACGGTGGTTAACGCCGTCGCGGATTATCTTTTGAATCACAATGCCAACACGCATTGGGAATACCCCACTAGTCACGAGACCGACGCGATCATCGAATCGGCGCGTCACACGTTTGCGGATTTTCTGAACGCCGCAGCCGACGAAATAGTTTTCGGCCCGAACACGACGACGATGATCTATCACCTGTCGCGGGCCCTTGGTCGTTCAATTGGGCCGGGTGATGAAATCGTGATCACCGAACTCGAGCATCATGCGAACGTGGCACCGTGGCAGGCGCTCGAGATCGAACGCGGGGTTCGGCTGAATATCTGCCAGATGGATCCCGAAACCGGCCAGCTTGATTGGACTGACTTCGAGCGGTTAATCACAAAGCAGACGAAGGTCGTCTCGTTTGGCGCCGGATGCAACGCGCTCGGCACGGTCAACGATTATCGTCGCGCCGTTGAGATGGCCCATTCAGTCGGCGCGCTGGCATTGGTTGACGCGGTCCATTACGCGCCCTACTTTCTCTGCGATGTGAAGGCAACGGATTGCGATTTCTTAACCTGCTCGGCTTACAAGTTTTATGGACCGCACGTGAGCGTCTTTTACGGAAAAAGACATTTGCTCGAATCGATTGATTTTCCCAAACTGGAGTCGGCTCCGAACACCGCACCTGAACGTGTTGAGATGGGAACGCAAAGTCACGAAGGAATTGCCGGCGCCGCGGCGGCCGTTGATTTCTACGCGTCTCTTGCAGGGCAAGCTGCCAGCTTGCCCAGCCGTCGCGAACGTCTCCAGTCAGCCTTCAACGGCCTGCGCGCGCATAGCGCTCCACAAGTGAAACGACTTTGGGAGGAGCTATCGAGAATCAATGGCGTACGCCTGTACGGCCCGCCGCCGGATGTCGAACGCACTCCAACCATCTCGTTCATCGTTAAGGACGTCACGTCGACAGATGTCGCGCGACGTTTAGCCGAACTTGGTTTGTTCGCTTCGCACGGCGACTTCTATGCACAGACCGTGATCGAACGACTGGGACTCGCGCCCGAGGGTCTCGTGCGCGTCGGCTGTGCGTGTTACACCAGTGATGAAGAGATTGAACGGCTGATTGAAGCGGTGCGAGAGATTGCGAGATGAATCTCCGTGACCTCCGTGTCTCCGTGGTAATCATTTCTATCGTCGGACAAATTCACCACTGAGTCAGGGAGAGCACCGAGAAGAACTAAAGCATGAAACAATACCACGACCTTCTTAGATCAATTCTCAACCACGGCACCGAGCACAGCGACCGGACCGGCGTCGGGACCATCGCGCACTTCGGTTATCAAACTCGATTTGGTCTCCGCGAAGGCTTTCCCATTGTCACCACAAAGAAGATTCCGTTCCGTTGGGTCGCCGAAGAGTTGTTCTGGTTTCTTTCCGGCGACACGAACGAAGCGAATCTGCGCGCCAAGGGCGTGGACATCTGGAAGGAATGGGCTGATGAGGAGCACACGCGGCGCTTTGGACGTGAACCCGGCGACCTCGGGCCAGTTTACGGTTATCTATGGCGCTCGTTTGGTGGACAGTATCCGAAACGCGACGGCGTCGATCAGATAGCCAGGCTGGTTAAGGAAATCGAAACCAATCCCAATTCGCGACGCCTGATCGTCAGCGGGTGGGACCCGCGCGTCTGCGACAACGTCGCCTTGCCGCCGTGTCATACACTGTTTCAATTCAAAGTTGAACAAAACGGAGACCTCGCTCACGGTCGGGCTAGTGCCCCGCTGCTGCATTGTCAGCTCTATCAGCGTTCGGCCGACGCTTTTCTGGGCGTGCCGTTCAATATCAGCTCTTACGCACTGCTGACACATCTGGTCGCGCATGTTTGTGGACTGGAGGTGGGCGAGTTCATCTACACGCTCGGCGATTATCACATTTACCAAAATCACAAGGAACAGGTCCAGGAGCTACTATCGCGCGAACCGAAGCCTTTGCCGCGACTGGAAATCAGAGATGAAGAAAACGGGCTTCGCGGTCTTGAAGGCTTGCTAAGTTTCCGATCCGAACACTTGAATTTGATTGGTTATGAATCGCACGCGAAGATCGCGGCCGAGGTGGCTGTTTGAGCCAGTTTCAGGTTTCAAGTTTCAGGTTTCAAGTTCACCAGTGCTCAAGGGACGCTCCTTCAGAGTCACTAACAACAACTGAATTCAATTGGTTCCAGGTGATCTGAAACTTGAAACCTGAAACTAATCTTATTATGTCTATCATCGGCATCGTCGCAATCGATCAAAACCTGGCCATAGGCAAGGGTGGCAAGCTGCCCTGGCATTACTCTGCCGACATGAAGTTTTTTAAGGAGACTACGCTGGGCAATGCCGTGGTCATGGGACGTCACACGTGGCTCACTCTGAAAAAGCCTCTGAAGGATCGCCTGAACATTGTCCTCAGCAACCAACTCAATCAATCCCCACCTGACTCGCTGGTTGTGCTATCGGATGTGGAATCCGTGCTCGCACTCGCGCGTTCGCTCACTAGCCACACGTTCGTGATCGGCGGGGCAAAGATTTACGAATCCTTCCAGCCGCACATTGATAAATGGATTGTCACTGAGATTCCGCTGGTAGTCGCAGGCGCCGACACCTTCATGCCGGCAAATTTCCTGGAAGGGTTCGAGATGTATGAGCTGCGCCAGTTGGATGACGGTCTGCGAGTGAAGTTCTATGAACGCGAAGGTTCGTTTGGAGTACCGCCTTCAGGCGGAATGTCGAAGTAAGGCAAGCCTTCCGCCTGAAGGCGGAACTCCAAACTGCCACGCTCCCTAATTCCCGTCGTTCGACGATGTATCCAAAACATCATGCCGGGTAATGATGCCGGTAATCCTGCCATATTCTTCGATCAGCACCGCGGGACTGGTACGCAGCTTCCGAGACACCACGTTGATATCGGCATCAACATCCACGGTGGGGAAACCCTTATCCATGACCTTGCTTACCGGAGCTTCGAGCAGGTCGCGCTCATTGAAAACCCTGGACAGCAGATGGTTCTCTCTGAGAGATCCTACGGACTCTCCGCCCTGGAGCACCGGAATCTGGGTGAGGCCAAGTTCGTTCATCTTAGCCAGCGCATCCGCGACGCGATCGTCCGGCGCGACCACCACCAGCGCTTTCGGCGAGCGCGCGCCTTTGGTCTCGCAGATCAATCTCGCGGTGATTTTCTGCGGTTCCAGCAAGCGTTTTTCTTTCATCCACTCGTCTGAATGGAATTTGCTCAGATAGTGCTCGCCAGTATCGCAAACGATGAAAACGATCACGGCGTCTTCGTCCAGATCGCGGGCGATGCGCAGAGCGGCCGCGCAATTCGTTCCGCTTGAGCCGCCGCAAAAAATTCCTTCCACGCGGCCGAGTTGGCGTGCGATATCAAACGATTCGCGATCCGTAACGTTTAGAACTTCGTCCACGTACTGCATGTGTGCATTCGCCGGTAACACTTCCTGTCCAATGCCCTCCACGAGGTAAGGCGTCGTCTCTGGAGTTTTTCCCGTCTCTTTGTAAGTCTTGTAAATCGATCCAAACGGATCGGCGCCGATGACTCTAATGTTGGGATTTTTCTCTTTCAGAAAACGGCCCGCGCCCGAAATAGTCCCGCCGGTGCCGATGCCGGAAACAAAGTGTGTGATCCTGCCTTCAGTCTGTTCCCAGAGTTCGGGGCCCGTCGTGCGATAGTGCGCTTCGGGATTGGCCCCGGATGAGAATACTGATCGGGATAAAACGAGTTTGGAGTTTCCGCGGCGATCCGCCGCGCGGTGGAAACGTAATGATCGGGCGTGCCCGGTTTAGCCGACACGGGAGTAATCACCACGTCGGCGCCCAGCGCTTTCAGATAGCGCGATTTTTCCACCGACGATTTGTCGGTCATTACAAAGATGCATTTGTAGCCCCTGACCGACGCCGCGATCGCCAGGCCGATGCCCGTATTTCCCGAAGTGGCTTCGACTATTGTGCCGCCCGGTTTCAGAATCCCTTCGCGCTCGGCGGCTTCGATCATCGAGATGCCGATACGATCCTTTACTGAAAACCCGGGATTCAGGTTCTCCATCTTAGCCAGGACCAAAGGCTTGAGTCCCTTGTTCAGGCGATTGAGTTTGATTAAGGGCGTGTGCCCAATTAACCCAAGCACGTTTTCGTAGTAGTTCATATGCTTCTCGTTGCCAGAACGCGTGCGCCAAAGATTACTACAACCGACTCGCGGGCAAGAACAGACATTGTCCGCGAAATTTGTTTCTTTGCCAAATCAGTTAGAGAGCGAGTAGTGGGGTAATTGTGTGTTGCTTACCCCACCCACAACTGGAACCCGCTCGCTTCACTGATGGATCAATGATACGTTTATGACTGTCCTGGATTCAGCGTAGAAGGAGAAAAACGCCGTGAAGTCTAAACAAGACCGAATTGATTTCGAGTCGTATGTGTCTCGAAACATTGTTCCAGAAATAGGTAAGGTTGCCGGCGTCCCGCTCCTCATGCTTCAGTGCATGGATTCTCGCTACCCACATCGAACCATACAAACAATGGACTCCGAGGGTTTACGCGGGAAATACGATCAACTGATTTTGGCCGGCGCAAGCTTAGGAGTCGTCCATAAGCGGGAGTGGCAGATCACCTTTTTGGATCAACTTGGCTTTGCGATCCAGGAGCATGGCGTATCGCAAGTCCTCATACTCGATCACCGAGACTGCGGTGCTTATAAGAAATTCCTTGATCCTCCTGTCACCCCGGATGATCCGAAGAAAGAGAAAGAGGCCCACATTAAAATCTGTGAACGGGCCATCGAAGTCATCCGGGAAAAATTCCCGCAGCTAACAAAAGTTCGTTGTTTGCTTCTGCCCATCGAAACCGTTGAAGAATTAGTCACCTCGCCCTAATAACCTCAGCTCTTGTTTTGACAGCAAGGAGACAGCAACACAAATTTACCCCACCCAGAGAGCGACGGTCGTGCTCAGCAGTTTACAGTTAGGCTTAAGGCGACGGAAATAGAGTCCGTCAAGTGGACCCTGGGTACAGAACCCCGAGCTGTAGTGCGAGCATTCAACGTTGAGCTCAGCATCGGGTCCCTATCGCTCCCGGGTCTGTAACCTTCTACGTGGTTTAGTTTGAATTCGTCTCATTAGCACCTCACTTCAGTGAGGTGGCTACGCGAGGATCGTTTTGCAGCTACCGTTCCAACGGTTTCATAAAAGCCGTTAAAACGGCTGATAGTCTTCGCGTGGCTGTGGTCACCTCACTAAAAGTGAGGTACTAATGAGATCCAAATTGAGATAGTGCTTGTTTTTCTGATTGCTTGCTTGACTCAGCCGCGTGCGAAAGTATAATTTTCAATTCGCTGTGGGCCGATAGCTCAGTTGGTAGAGCAGCTGACTCTTAATCAGCGGGTCGCAGGTTCGAGCCCTGCTCGGCTCACC
>WNFJ01576505.1_pt1 | contig 22550 bp, 29 predicted proteins | sample 5400461 | NCBI WGS metagenome assembly WNFJ01 (sample SAMN13153349, study PRJNA577476) | soil metagenome | isolation source: 115 cm saprolite on Douglas fir-dominated hillslope | place: USA:California | collected 2013-09-17
ACGTGGAAAGGCATCAGAATGACATCCGGCATCCTTTGTGCGCCTGGGGTCGTCGGGGACAACTTACGCAGGTTGCGCTGAATTCAAAGAAGTTGGCGGGCGGGCCTGTAAGCCGGATTCTGTGATTTGGAATTGCAAACAGGCAAGTTATTGAAAACTCTCATCGTTCTAACATCGGTAACACCCGAATTTGTCACGGATGTCAGGTTTTTCTGTTAGAAGCCTGTTAGACAAACTAGATTTCTAACCATCTCCTACTTGGCTCTGGCTGGAAATACCGCAACCTTCCTACCCCGAGTTTCGTTTAGTTTTGCTCGTTCTTCGATGCCCGTGCCGTGATCCATTTTGTGTTGTGCCGCATCGCGAGCTGCAGGGACGAACTGAGCGTAGTGCTTCTCAATGGTATCAACCGTATCTGCAACCATCTTCGCAACGTCGTAAATCGAAGCCCCACGAGCCAGCATATCCGCACAAAATGTGTCCCTGAAGCAATGCGGCGTGACACGATTGACGCCAGCACGAATACCGAGAGCCTTAACGCGCTCATATAACCGTTTGCGGCTTATGAATGGTTGACCGTTCTCAGGGTTGAGGATAACCAGGTCTTCTGGACGAGGCTTTCGTTTCAAGTGCGCCTCTTCCAAGGCATTCCGCAATTCAGTGGATAGAGGAATAATCGCGATCTTGCTGCGCTTCTGAGTCAGCAGTTCAATCTCGCCGTTGGTTCCCCTATCAAAACGAACGTCTTTCCAACGCAAACCGATAGCGTCGCCGCCTCGTAATCCTGTCCACCGCAGGACTAGGAATATAAACAGGTCTCCACCAGTGGCGTCTTGAAGCTTCTTCTCCCACTCTGTTCTTCGTTTCCTAATCTTTCCACCATCATTGACGAGTTCAGCGGCTTCGCGCAGCTTTCCGAGTTCTTCAGCGTTAAAATCCCGAGCGCCGTTCTGAGGGTTCGCCCCCGGCTTCGATTCGTTCTTCAGATCGATTGGCTTCTGCACCATCAGTTCTTTCTCAACGGCGAATTTGAACACCCGATGCAGAATGGCAATATCAAGAGCAATGCTTGACCCGCCACGGGCTTGCTTCAACTTCTCGATAGCCTTCTGGCGAGCAACTTTGAACATCTCAATCGTGGATTTGTTTATCGTGCTCAGGAGAGTATTCCCGTCCCCGAGGAATGCGCTGAAGTGCCCAATGACCTGGCGGTAGCGCCCACGTGACCCCTCTGAAAGAGTTTGCTTGGTTGCTCCACGTCGTTTGTTTTCAATCAGGCGCTCCATCTCCAATTCGAAGGCATCCCGGAGATTAGCCCAAGTTGGTCTAGCTGCCCTGATCGGAGTAGACCTGACGTAGCCGATACGGTCAGCGAAAAACTTGAAGGTTCTCAGCGGGAGTGACTCTTCCAGCTCAAGCCAAAGAGTAGAGGTGGGACCTTCAGCGCAGGCGGTTTCTAGTTTTTTGACTCGACGAATAGCGGCATTCTTCTCTTCCGTGCCGAGCGACAAGCGAATGGGCTGATGCTCAACAGAGCCGACAACAGAGTAGGACACCGTGCCAGTAAACTTATCCTCGCCCTTGAACAGACCGCTGTTAGGACGGCGAACTTTGACTTCTTTATGCTTAATGTTTATCAGCATTGGGCGTCTCCTTGAGCAACCGGTCTATGGCTTTGCGAATCAACCAAGAAACAGATAGGTCTTGCTTCTTTGCTATCTGCTTCAGTTTAGCCAGCTTTTTCTGCTCGATTCGAATAACGACGTGACTTTCCTTCATGTGTTACATAGTAACACGCTGGGGGTCAGGTGTCAAGCAGCAATCATGTCGGGGAGTATCCTCATTCTCGCCTGCTCGATGTGCTCCACTACCGAGGCAGGGATATTCCACTTCCCTTTCTTCTTGTCTTTCCTCGATAAGTCCAGCAACTTGAATTCGGACTCTTTCAAGATGTTGTAAACGGTCGCACGGGAGCAATTCCAACGCGCAGCGATGTCGGGGATGGAGTAGAAGGGTTTGTTGAAAGATCGCCGATTACGATTGATTGCCTCGATGAACGCAGAGACGGGAAAACCGAAGATGTCGGCGAGTTCGGCGATGGAGAGTTTATCTGAGGGAACAACTGCGGAAACCGAGGCATTCTTTTGCTTCACGGGGGCACGACCATTAAATTGTATTTCAGGATTGGGAAGGCACCGAGCCCCAGATTAGCAACGGTGTTTGGCAGTCAGCGAGTCTGCCCCAGATAACGCTTTGGTCGAAGAAATTTATTCAAGTTGAATTCAAAGAAATCGCTAGTAAGCTGAGTTCGGCCTGCTTCATGGAAAGGAGAACAAAATGGCTGAAATCGCTAAACCCAAGAGATATTGGTTCGCTGTCAAGATGAGTTTTACTTGCCCAAAATGCAAGAAATTGAGTGAGGAAGTTCTATACACTAACGCGGGGCGACCCGACCCTAATCCAATAGCTCAAGCGGTCGAAACTCAACAGCCAAAATGTCAACACTGCAAATCCTTGTTGTCCGTAGACGGAACAAATATCTCCCTAAACGTTTTACCTGTAACTTTTGAGCAAGCTAAAGCAGCCGGGTTCAACCCGCCCCCTGGCGTAACAGAATGAAACTGAAACTCGTAGTGCCGACCCGCTGACCAATCCAATGGGGCAGTCTCGTATTCACGAAATACATTGATCCTATCTTGTACCATTTCCATCTCCTACTCCCCACAAGGGAGTGTTCTTTGCTCGGTTTCAAAACTTCACACGTATTTTTTAATCCACTCAAATAACCTTCTCCAAAATCCCTGTTCGCGAAGAATTTCTTTCGGAAAGACAACCCTTCTCCGAAATTCTGGGTCGCGAAGAACTTCTTTCGGCAAGACAATCGACTCCGCTGTTCTCCTCACCCACGGCCTTGCCGCTCTGGCTCCTCCGCGATCCCTAAGAGCCTTTTCAATAAATTCTTGAGTTTCTTTTTCAGTGCGTAATTCCGTTTCAGGTTTGCGAACTTCAAGAGATTTAGGAACTCTATGCCCCCATTGCTCAAGCCAGTTTGGTCGCCAATTTGGGTTGCTCATGTGAGACTCTCCGATTCTTCGTTTAATCTGCTCGTACACCGGGCGCGGCTTCGTGGATGCTCCATAAATCGAGATATCCATGTGTTCAGCCCTAATTTGCCTAGAAACAATATAGGGATGCAAACAATCACCGACCATCTGGTCTTCAAACGCTGTGACTGGGCTTTCATAATTTGAAAATCAGTTCACAGGCTTTGCGATTTAACTCGTATAAGTCGCGGCTGCTGCTTTGATGCTGGCTAAGCTCGTAATCCAATTGATTTGGTTGCCTAGAAACAAAGGATAATCCACCCCCGGAATACCAGCGACAGCCAAATCGGCGGTTGTGATTTGCAAAGTCTGACTGAGAAGCAACGTTCGCACGGATTCCGTCCGAGGGTCGAGCCGCCCGTTTTTGTCTAGCAGTTGAAAGTTGGAAATACAATTATTGAACGCTTGCAGCGCCGCCAAATTGCTAGTCTGAAAAGCTATCGACGGTGGCGAGGCAGCGGCCCAAGCCGAAGAGTACTGTGAGGCTCCCGGTGGAGATTGAACGTTGCCACGAGGCTGAAATCGATTGGTCATAAATTTTTCCTTTGCGCCTGAAAAACGGCGGTATTAAAAATGGCGGCCCCGCTGAAGATGACGGAGGCCGCCCGTTGCTGCGCCGCTGTGGTTGGAATTCACGCTTCCTTTAAGGAAGTCGTGTCCGGGGACGGCGCAGCGCCCCGAAATTGTGAGATTAAGGTTGTTTACTGCGAGTTTAGAAACGTCAATTTTGCAGTTTTTCTTTTGGCGAGAGTCGATGCGTGATCGACCGCTCCACCAGCGAACCTAACCGTGTTCGAGTCGTTTAGAATAAATTTTGTAGCTTCTCTGGTCTTAACGGAGTCCAGGTGCCCGTTCTGGTCGTAGACCTCTACCTGAGCAAGTTGCGTGTTTAGGTCTAATGCGTTCAAAAGCTGAGTCATAATGTTCCTTGGCTTAATAAGCCTGTTTCGCGTTGCAACGCGAATGAAAGTTGTTGATGAGAGCACGGCGTCTTCGAAGAACGTCATGCGGGTTGTGTTGTTAGAATGCTGAGGTTAAATCAAAAACACTTCGAACCATCATCTGCGCCTTGAGAGATTTCAGATCGATTAAGATGTCCATTCAAACCTTTTCGAAGGGCTTGAATTTTGTCAGCCGACCCTAATCTCTATCAGCGAATCAAATGATTCGAAGTGCTTGGGTTGTTTTTACCGGATCACAAATGCTCTTTGGATACGTTCGGTCTATAGCCCGCCGCCATCATTCAGAGGTCTGCGATTGGTATAGGAGATAACCGTTCGACAGTTTGGGACAGCGATAGATTTCGCGGATTCGCCCTCACACCGTTTATTCCCTACTTTGCGGCTTTTAGCCGGTCGGTGTCGAGCCGTCCGGGGTTTCACCGCTGCGTCCGTCGCCGGAAATTTTCCAGCTCAGGGCGCGTTTAAGATTGTTCAGTTGCCACTAGAAACTACGGTCGGGACATTTTTCCCGCTCAGCACGACATTCTGGATACTCTTGCCGTCTGGTGCCAGAGACGAGTTCTGGTCGGCGGCGTGTTTGGCCGCTTTATTTTCCTTGTCTTCGAGTGCAAGCTCGCGAACCTTTTCCGGCTTAGGCAAAGCGCCTATACGAAGGCTAGAACATTCGCTGTCATCTTTTGTGCCGTGGGCACCGGATGATAAGCCGTCTTCATGGGACGGATTTTCCTTTTTAGTTGCGTCTGCGTTGTTGCTCTTACTCATGTTGTTTTCCTATGAATCGGGGCAGTAGGAGCCGCCGTCGATTCTTTTTGCCGGGTTGAGCCCGGACAAATTAGCTCATCTCTCGTCTGGAGTTTTCGGCATCGAACTTTCTAATCTGTTCCTCGTCCTGCTTAACCATGTTTTCGTAAAGGAGGACCTGCATGCCTTCTGAATCACGCTGACGTGCGACGACTTTTATCTTCAAAAGGATTTCTCGTCTGGCAGCGGTCAGGCCACGGTCTTCCCGATTGTGGCGGTAAGAAATCGGTCCTCGTTCAACGAGGTCTTCAAAACGCAACCGAGCTTCGTAATTCCGTTGCTGGAATTGCGGACTATTAACATCGTTTGCGGCAAGTTGAACGGCTTGGACTTTTTCTTCCCGCCTTGCATGGTTGGGCTTCTGGGAGCCGTCATTCGACTGCTGAAAATCTGGTTGTTTCTTTTTCGGAGCGTATATTAACACCCCACCTTTTTGCGCGTCTCCGAGAGCAAGTCGAGCCTCTGTCAAATTATCGAGTGTGATTTTATCGTGGCCTCGGCGCGCAATTTCGTTGCCCAGTTCCACTGCATTAAATTTGGTTTCTAGCAAACCATCGGCATGGTTTTGAAACCACTTATTGACGATAGAATTCGCCTCTGTTTTATCTTGATTGAGTCCCATATTACTTCCCCTTCGCCGCAACAATGGCGGCATTAAGTTGTTGCTCTCCGAAAAGACGCAGGAGTTTTCTGACCTCAAACGAGGGCAATCGCTTTAGCAACGACTCGCTCCACGGAATGAATACATCAGGCTTGCCCGGAGGCGAGTAACCCTGTTCTGGCAATTTCTCGAACTGCGAATATATTGGACGGCCTTGGTTTGCAATCTTGCTAAGCTCCTCGCGGGGCAGCTCTACGCGGCGCTGCTTCTCTTCGCTCTCTGCTTCGGCTCTCGCCGTTGCTTCAGTTTTGGCTTTGGCCTCGGAGCGTAGCTGCTCGACCGTGAGACCTTCCAAACGCGCTTTTTCTTTCTCGTACAAGGCGGGTGTGTGAGTAAGAAGTTTCTCATTGGTCTTTACCCAATGCTGGCCGACTAAGCGACGCTCAAATGATTGTTTGTAAGCGGCCAAAAGAGATGCTCTGAGTTCGGCGCACACTTGGGCTTCGTGCCATTCCTCGCTGTGCGGAACGACCCTATCTTTGAGCTTTTGAAAAGCCGCCTCTAGGTTGTCCAAAGTAAACGGGCGGCCTTGGGATTGACACTCTTTTTCCATAGCAAATCTGGAGGCATCACAAATAACGTTATAATCCCAGTGATTTTTATGAAGAGTTTGGTATATGTTAAGCCAAACTGGATTGATGGGAAATTTAATGGAAGACTCGTTAGAATCTTTGCCGGGAATCTGGCCGTGCAAAACCGCATAGTCGATAAAGTCGCGAATGTTCTTGAAATCTGAGTTCTCGGAGCGTCGTAGAATTTCTTTTTCAAGTGCTATCGTTTGATTTGCGTATTTCCAATTCTGTGGTTCATTTAGGATTTGGCGAATTTCTTCCACTGTTGTACTTACTTTCAATCGGCCTTCATTCATCAAGCGTCCAAATACTTCGGCTGCATACGCCTCTGTTACACGTTTACCCTCTCGCTGGCATTCCTCCATCAACACTAGATAGTTGTCCTGGCATGCGGAGCGCGGGAAGTTCTTACCAACGCGGACGTAGGCGGATTTGATTGCATCGAGTTCTTTTTGGTCTAGCATGTCATCCTCGCTTGTTGTTTACAGCCACGCAGCGGGCTCTGAAAGCAGCGGCATCAGGGCCGAAATAGTATTTCTTGAAGTCCTCGTGTGAAATCATCGTATCGAGTTCTTTTTTAGTTTTGAATTGCTGGATATGACCGGGAATCCACGGTAGCTCTCCGGTCGATTCCGCTGTAGCGGATGAGCTGGACATGAAAGCCTTTGGACCCTTTGCGCCTCTAATTGCTTGGAAGGCTTGCTCCAGATTGCCCTGGTCTATATCAGTCATACGATACGTCTTTAGATATGTATCGATTTTTGCCCACGACTCCACGCTGTTATCGAAATCCGCCGAGTGTCTCCGCGCCCAGTCAACTCGTGGGCCTTTGGGGGCTGCGAAGCTCACTCCTCGCGATTTGAAATCCGCGAGAGCCTCATCGAGAGCCTCGTACGAAAACCCACGACCGTGACTCATGAGCCAATCGCCAATCATTTTTGAATGTGCGTCAGACGGCTGAAAATCTTCCTTATGGTCTGCGAGCCATGTATCGACAATAATCTTGCCTTGTGCTCGGGCTCCGTCGCGAGCGATTTGAGCGTCGCGCTCCTCTTTTGAAAGTGTTCCCATTTGTATCTCCTCGCGGCTATACCGCTGCTAAATCCTTTGGTTCGATGATGGCTTCGAGCGCTTCCCACGGAAGGCTGTTTGCTTTCCTGTTTGGTGTTAATCGAAGCTTGACTTTGGTCCCGATGACGCCGGTATCGAAGCCGTCGGCGACGACGGTGCGATGACAAAAAACTCGATAACGTTGGTCACCGGTGCAAGCGCCCTCTAGTTTTAAAAACCAAAAATGCTCGTCGTATTTGGTGATGTAGCCGGTGTACCAAATCTTTTCAAAATCACTAGTCCAAACTTCTTCCGATTCAACAGTCATATTGCTCTCCAAAATAGCAGCGGCAGCCCTGAGAGAAAGGTAGCCCGAGGCTGCCGCAATCCGTCGGTTTGAAACGGCGGAAGATTAAAGTTACAAACTCAAAGCGCCCAATCCGGCATTTCGAAGGTCGTTGAATGTCTTCTCGATGAGTTCTCTTTGCGAGAGCGGCGGCGGTTCGGGTTGATGATGATGCTTGCGAATCAATTCCTTCAACCAGTCAGCATGGGAACTGAAACTGCCATGAGTGGCGCAATCCGTGATGGCTTCCTCGACCGTAGCGGCATCGAGAGTTGTATCTTTGGATGTGAGTGCATAAATTACGAGGGCCTCGGAAATTCTTTGCAGCACATCGCTCCCAATTTTCAATCTGAATCCGAATCTGCGATAAGCGTCTTCCGACGTCCCGTCAAATCTTGTACCGAATGCCAGTCTAAAATCCTCGGCATCCCCGTCACGCATAGCCTCGACTGCTCGATAGCTAAGCGTGCCGTTTGCCGCGATATCGGCTTTGATATCTCGGAAGCAAAGGTCGGGCATCGGAAAGACATTCTCGGGGTCCAGGGTCAGCGCCGACAACGTCTCGGCTCGTTTCTTGCCGAGGACGTAAGGCCATTTGTGGATTCCTGTGCCCCTTTCAATCTCGGTTACTTCAGCTTCGAGACCCGAGACCTCGTCATGCCTTGCTTGCAGTTCGTTGTAGAGCTTGGGATTCTCCTCCAAGAGTCGCTTGGAGCTTCGCTGCCACACTTCTGAGATAGACTCACCACCCGCTGCCTTGACTTCTTTTTCTTCCCGTTTTCTTTGACGATATTCGCGCCTACGAACGGAATCCGGGTTTGTTGACAACGCCTTCTTTTCTTTCGATGGGCCGGGCGCTTGAATTGTGTTTTGCTCTTCCATGTTTCGTGTCTCCTGAAAATCTTAGTGGCGTTTACACACTGCCCCGACTATTGTGGGCAGTAATACTGCTCACGCCACTGAGCCCCCATCGAGTGCACGATAGGGGAAAATAAAGGCGAGAGCACAGTAGCGAGACTGCGCTCCCGCGCCCATCTCTGAGGAGGATGGGGAAACTAAAAGTTTTTATATTGTTAGTGTTTTAACCGACTGCGATGACTTTATCACCATGCCGAATAATGCTTTTAGTTCCGGCGATAATACCGTTGACTTGTGTTTCTACCCACGTAGAGCGTTTGTGCTTTTGAAAAAGCTCTTGCACAATTTGGGTCACGGTTACTTCACGATTCCGTCGGACAAAATCAATGATGCGGTCTTGGTCAGCGGTTGTGCCGGTGAAAATAAATTTGGCCGACTCTTGGCAATAATCCCACATGCGTTTTGCGGCATGTAAGTGCCGGTTCTCGACAACATCATATTCGTCGAGCAGTGCGTAAATGAGCGCCAAGCGGCGGATATGCGCCGCCGACCTAGCGGTCATCGCGCCAGCCAAGCCTGGAAGCTTGTTACCGGGTTCATCCAACGCCACGTACATTCGAGCCCAGAGTTTTGAAGCCGATTTTGTCAACGGCACATACGTCAACTCTTTAGCCCATTGAATCCGTTCGTAGAGTTTTAGAACCACGTCTGACCAATTGAGTTGTGGTCCGCCGTTCGGACATTTCTTAGTGCGATAAACGTAGCAGTACAAAAAGCGATTGCCGAAACCGTTGTCCGCTGCGCCAGAAGGCATCTTCGCTACCAATTCGGCGCGTGTAGTATCTCCCGAGATGGACAAATGCGGTTCCATACAAACGGCAGAATTCGACAAGCCATCGCGAGATTTTCCTTTGACTAAGTTCCGCAGTGGCTGCCCATCCCAACCGTCTCGAAGAACGATGTCGGCACGAGATTCTTTCTTGCCTGCCAACTGAAATACGCTGGCAAGTTCGCCCTCGCGGATGCACAAGCGTTTGTCTGCGACGCCTGGCGCAACAATAAGTTGAAAACCGGTCGCACTCTTACGGTCCCGAACCCGTTGCTCCATCGGGTCACGCAATTCGTTAATGATTGCCTCGGAGGACCCGAAACCAGACATGATGCGACCGCGATACCAGTCAGCATCAACCATTCTCAACAATTCGTCTATGACATCTCGGCCAGTGCCTTTGCGCGACTCTGCCGTTAATCCAACACGGGCCATGAATTCATTCGTGTAATGACGCGTGCTATTTATGTTGAAGTATGGACCACGGCCAACGATGTTGCCGAACGCAACCAACAGGTCGAGATACATTCCGGCAGGATGTGCTTCGCAATATTCCGAAGCCTTGCGAATGATTTCTCCAGCGATACCATACATAATATCGTCGTCCCAACTTGGGCCTGGCTGCTCAACCAACGCGATAACTGGGAAGTCTTTTTCGTACTCGGCTTCGACTTGTTCCGGCGTCATTGCATATTGTTCGTTTTGCAATCCTGCCGGGTAGACTGCGACGGAGCCAGACGTAAAGGCTATTGCCCCTTGCTGCCGAAGTTCTTCTCCAGTCTTCCACGTCTTAACTTTATCTTCCGCGATTTTCCGTACTTCTTTTGCATTGTAGGCGAAAGGCGTTTTGGCATCGGTATGGAAGCATCCATTCTTTACGAGTTTGGCTATCAACAACGTTTCCAGCTCGTCTGGGTCGCTGATGTTATTCGCACGGATATAATGACCAGCAAACGAAATGAGCTGATTGTTTATGTTGTGGTGGATGAATGGTTCATCCAGCCAACCCTCAGGCTTTTTGGTAAAGTCACCCGTCTCTTTATTTCTATCCGTGCGAATGGATTCGATATAGTCGACCAACTTGTCGGGCATTGGCACAATCGGTGAATCATCAAATACTCGGTAAATATCTACGCCGTTCTTGTGCTGACTTCCTTCCGCCAGGACGTACAAATTGTTTTGGCGCACGGAGAGAATGCCATCGACCGTGCTACCTTGCATAACGTTGCCCATCTTCCGAGTGCGGTCAGTTTGTTTCCAGTGACTCTGGCGATGGTCTGCACGAGCAGACGTCGTATAAGTTTTAGGAAACGGTTCACCTGAGAATTGTTCGTAATCTTTACGGAAACGGTCGGACTCGTCCTCATCTATAAACAAGTGTTCAGTCGGCTTCGCGATGATAGCTGCATTGACATTAGGAAATTTAGCAGCGTGCTCTTCAATCCACGCTTGCGATAGACCGGCCCATTCTTCTGTGGTGGCGGTGTCGATAGGAGTATCGGCCCACTTAATAAGAGGGTTTTTCCCGCCAACTTGAATCGGTAGCACGCGACCTTCTCCACGAGCAGCGCTGCGCAAGGCTATTTCTCTAAAGCCTTCGCGCACTGCAACAACTTGCTCAACTGGAGCTTCGGACCCTAGCCTACGTCGCAACTCATCCGCTTGCTGAGCGATTGCCAGCATTTGTTCTTGAGAGGCATCCCAACCTTTGACTAATTCGTCGGCGGTTTCTAGTAGGGACTTTCCTGCATTCAAAAACCCGACAGCTTCGGTTTGCATAGTCAGAATATCGTTTCTATCTACGTCACCAAGAATGTCGATAGCGTCGAGTTCTTCCGCCGTTTGCGGTAGCCCGGGCCACTCATGTGCTTTCGCCAAATACGAATCAGCGTCTTCGCTGGTCATGCTCAGCTTATTCATCAGGCGCTCTTTCAAATCGGCGTCTGTATCACCTTGATGAATGTACTGCTGCAGTGCTTCGATAATTTCGACATTCACTGGGCACCCTCCTGTGAGGAAGTCTTGCCTGAGAGCGCATCCATTGCGCCATTCAACGAAGGATTCTCCGCGAACAATTCAATATCGATGGCGTGACGATAGTCACCTGGGCGCGGCTTAGCTGCCGAAACACGGAATCGCGTCCACAATCCGATGCAGATTTCGTTTATTTCGACTTCGGAATACGTAACTCTGGCGGAGTGAAAAAAGAATGATTCGACCTTCATTCCTGTTCGCGAGGTGATAGTGCCACAATTCTTAAGAGGATTGAAGGATGTCAAAATTCCTTCACGCTTTATTTCATTTGTTTCCAAACTGCTAGTTGTAGTCATTTAAAATTCTCGGGCTATTTGGCCCACAGGCACACATCGAACTGGCTGCGCTCTGTTTACTCACCTTCTTTCTTCGGCATGCATCTGGACACTATGGTCTCTGTGCCCCAGCCGCTGGGTTTTGTTGCTAAACTACCGAAAATGTCAAATCTTCAACCTGGTCTTCATCAACATCTACTTTGCCAAGGACATGAATCGCGCCTTGGTGAAGCAAACGAAGACCGTTTGTCTTTCCCGCCCGTCGCAGAATTAACGCCGCCTCCACATCGTCGCCCGGCACACCAACTGCGGCGAGCGCGAAACAATCAACTTCCATCTGATACTCTTTCTCGAACTGCAAACCATCTTGAAACATCTCAACCGCCCATCAGCTTTTCGCCGTCATCGAATTCTCCTGTCTTGGAAATTAGGTCCAGACCAAAGTGAACTACCCCGTGATATTGATTAAAACTAGTTGATACTATTCGTTGATACTATTTTTGTTGCTGGACTTCGGACTCTGTTAATTCAGTTTCAAAAATAACGATTGCTAGCGTGCCCGCTTCCACCATGTTGATTGAGCGCTCGATATCGGTGACTCTCTTGAAATCCAAAGGCAGAGGTCGAGTGCGTTCGATTAATTTCTTGAGTGCGGACAAAGCATTACGCAATCGCAATTCATGGTCATTAGGACAACGAACCGACCCGTTAAGATATTTGCTCAACGTACCGCTAGAGATTCCGGACAAAAAAGCAACCGTTGACGCAGGAATTGCGCCGCGCTCTCTCCCGGGTTCTTGACACTCCGGCAGTTCGCGTTTCAGAACATTCACGATGTCAAAGGTTGCTCCAGCCATTTTTGCTCCGAAGAAAAAGTTCTTCTCCATTCAAGACAAATAGAAAATTCGCAAAGATAGATTCTTTGCGTTCAAAAACTAAGTAAGGAAGTTCCGTCAAGGAGCTTCTGTCTCTACCCCGGTTCCGTCTTTGAAGAGATGCTGACTACCACCCGGGGTGGGCGATAGTCAGCCAGAAGTTGTGCGAGCCGTGGGCTGCACTATCCAACGCGGTGACGGGCCGCGATGAAACTCAAAAATTTTGTTCAAAATGTTCGAGGGCGCTCGGGGTCCTCATAGGGAAGGTCACCAAATACCCCTCCACCCTACTGCGGTCTTAAGGCACCTATTTTGGTGGGCCTGCTGTAAAGCCTTTGTTTTCAATCACTGTTTTGGACGGGTCTAATAGAATCAACGACTTACGTTGTAGGTCGGCGGGAACGAGTCACGCCAGCTCTAAAGGGAATCTGCGAACTCGGTGTACCATTTAAGAAAACTGGGGCTCTGGGGCCTCCCTTGGATGTTCAGGAGCCCCCTCCATTTCCCTAACCAGGCTTCCCCAAAGAGGTTTAAACATAGCCGCTATTTAGGTTTGCAGCCTTCCCAAAGATGTTCAAACACCGTCGCTATTAAACTTACCCAGCGCCTTAGACACAACTATACGGCGGTATTAGATGTTTGAAGTGTGGCATCAATTTTTGTCATTGATTTGGGAACGGGGCGCGCCAGCTCGAAGAGAATGCCTCCCCCTATGACTACGATTTTTTAGCACCATTTAGAAAACTAGGGCTTTGACGACGGCCCTCTATAAGTACTGACATTTACCCTCTCAATTTAATTCCGGGGCTCCCGGGCCGCCAAGATGGCCGTGGTTTCGCGGATGGACTCTTGAGCCCGGGCAACGCAGGCAGCACGCTCTGCCGGAGTCCATGGGGTGGCTGTGGCGGCTTCCAGCATCTTAAAGATATAGCAAAGTAACCGTGTAGCTATACCGGTCAGCCGTTGGCTTGCGATGGGTCTGGGTAGCGCACAGCAGGCGCAGGAGAGGTGATAGCCGGGCGAGGGTAGATGGGAGGCGGCTTGGGTGGGTACGACGCCGGTACCGGTGGCGGTCTCTAAATGTATGGCTAGAGCTATATCCTGGGAGTACCTTCTGGGTCCCATCCCCGATTTGCAAACCCGGCGGCGGGCTCCCCCTGGGGTCTAAATTCTCATTTTTGAGATGTCCGTCCCGGAATGTCCAAAGCTGTTTGGACCCACGCCCACTCAGCTGAGAAAGACCCGATGCCGGTGCGGGGTACGCGACGGCAGGGTCCGGGAGTGCAAAGGAGTCTCTTTTGCCTTATGATGGCCTCGACGATTGCTAAATTATTGACAACAGTACGTTTACGGGAGAGTAGATTTCTTCAGGCTCTCCCGATTGCACCTTGCCGGGCTCCTCGAAACGTTTGCGCGATTCCTTGCGGGGAGGGGGGTAAGTGTTGCATTTTGTTGCGATTGCAGAGGTCCTGTCAGGTGGGCGCAGGTTAAATGGTCATTAAATCGCGGGTCTTGCTGGTCGCGAGTGAGAGACGCAAAAAGGGTTCCCTTTTCAGAATGCTAAAGTAGGCATTTTCAGCAACTTACGATTTATCATGACATCTTATGTCTATCGTATCGACACATTTTGACTAATTATGACATAAAATGTCATATTTTCGTTTGAAAGAGAACGATTCATAGGAAATGCCTGGCACCCTGGGTCGCATGAAAGAGCACTGAAAACTATTCGGCTTTCTTTCGCTAAGCTCAATCGGAGAACTGAAGACTTACCCCATTTCGTGCGCACGATTCGAAATGCGCACTGGGTATGAAGTTATTTTATCTCGAAAAAACGGACAAAAAAGCGTGCGCAAGGAAAGGGGTATAAAATTTCTCTTCAAATTTGTAACTCCCTTACTTCTCTTACCTATGTCGATATGGGATTGCCAGTGCGCACTGCGCATTTCAGGCTCTTTTTAAAACTTACCCCATTTCTTGCGCATCATTTCTGAAATTTCTTACCCCTCTTTGTGCGCACTAATTAGAACTCCGTCGAGAATTTGACGTTGATTATCTTGACCTGTTTTTGGCCCCAGAATCGTCCCTTTCCTCTCGATTTGTGGGGACACAGGCGTGACAAGCGTTACGGACAGTAAATGTAACGAACCAGGCCCGCGTAGCAAGTCGCCCGAAGGCGAGACAGGTGCAAATTACCAGGAGAATTATCTTGACATCATAAGTCATTGTATGGGATAATTTGACCATGGAGACCACCATGGAAAGCACACAACCAAAGCCCATCGCTCTTTACGCTCGGGTCAGCACGTCGGACAAGGGCCAGGACGCCGACCTTCAGCTTCGCGAACTACGCGAATATGCCAGCCGTCGCGGTTTGCAAATCGGACAGGAATACGTCGACCACGGCGTTTCTGGAGCGAAGGATTCCAGACCCGAATTGGACCGCTTGATGGCCGATGTCCACGCCCAGAAATACTCCGCTGTTATGGTTTGGAAATTCGACCGATGGGCTCGCTCTGTCCAACATCTTCTCCGCTCCCTCGACCAGTTCAACAAGCTGCAAGTCGGCTTCGTTTCCTTAACCGAAGGCGTCGATACCTCGACCCCGATGGGCAAGTTCACTTTGACGGTCCTCGGCGCGGTCGGCGAGCTGGAACGCAGCATGCTAATCGAGCGCACGAAGTCCGGAATGCGCAACGCTAAGGCGAAGGGAATTCACTGCGGCAGGCCACGCAAGGTTGTCAGCATCACCAGGGCAGCATGAGCCCCCGCATCGGTCGGCCGAAGCTCCCCAAGGTCGTGAGGCGCACCGAACGTGTTCCGGTGATGTTCACCGCGAAGGAACTTGAAATCATCCAGCAGCGAGCCCAGCAAGCCGGTCAACCGGTATCTACGTGGGTTCGTGAACAGATTTTGAAAGCAATCAAGGAGGCCGCATGAACCGCCGAGTACGGACCGTCGATTCTGGCATATGGTGTTTGACGGTAGCGCGTGACGCGATGGATTCTATCGCCGTCTGCCCCGAGTCAGTTCGCGCCGAGGAGGTTCTCTAGTGAAACGCGGAAACCTCAGCAGCCGCGAAACTAAGCCAGAACCACTAATTATTCGCGCTCGAATCAATGGTGGTGAACCTGAACCAATTCGTGTGCTGCGCTCCACTAAAGAACCTGAACTCGGTCAGATTTTTCGAGGCGCACCTTCACGCTTTGGCACGAACCTTTTTCAAAAGACTCTGCGCGTTGTCTCTATGTCTGACGAAAAGGGAATTAATGTTTTTCACTGTACAACCGATGTAACGGAGTTCCGTTAAATGAAGACCGATACAACTCAAACCATTCCCGCGACTCAGTTCAAAGCAGAACTCTGGACAACGGTTACTGAAAAAGAAATCTGGGCTACCGTGATGCTAGACGGCAGCGACGCTGGTTCGCCTTGCGCGTTCGGTCCAAAGCAACGAATGGAAGACCATGCGAACCAACTCAACGAATCAAAAGGCAAGCAATGAGCCATCGATTCAAGAATGACGTCTGCTCGTGCGGTCAGAAACAGAGGTAAAAGAACGGCAATTCTGGTATATTGAAACTGTATCAAGAGCGAGCGCAGTCAGCTCCAGCAACCGAGGGGTTCTTCCCAAGAATCTCCACGGTGCTAAAGAAAGATACGGCTCTAAAGGAGCAAAAATGTCTTCTCACGACGATTCCTTTGTATCTTCCGGCAGTTCTCCTACTCATTCTGCTTCAAAAAGTCCGCCTGATTTCCGCGTAGAAAATCACGGTTCAATTTTCCTCCTTCGCCCTGTCAGCGACGCCGGTTGTGACTGGGTCGACCAGCACATCGGCGCGGACAACGGCTACCAGCCTTATCTTCCCACCGTCGTAGTCGAACACCGATACATCGCGGACATCGTTGCAGGTATTCGGACCGATGGATTAGCGGTGCAATCGTGATTGCCTCCGACTTGATTGAATTGCGTCAAGCACGCTCAATGACGCGACCACAACTAGCCGACCATGCGGGTCTTTCGCGAGCTCATGTCTGGGGACTGGAGCACAAAAAATTCATTCCGTGCATCTCGACACTGGAAAAACTTTCCGATGCCCTCGGCGTCAGTTTAACGCGGTTCTTGAAGAAATCGGATTCAGAAATGCTGCTCGAAGACCCTTTCGTTCGAAGCGTTACGGGACTCTTGCCACATCTAAATTCTGAACACCGGCAGTTAATTCTGAAGACTCTGCAAGCGGCTCCTCAGAAGAGAAGGAGAATCCATGCGAAAGGACGTCGTGCTCGACTATCTTAGAAAAAACAATCTGCTCACCGGCGACCCCGGCAAAGATAGGCGCACGTACATCTCTTTGAATTTTTGTGGGGACATCGACCCAGATGAAAACCCACTGGATGCCGAACTGGAAGCGGAATTGCCTAAGGAATTTCAGAAAGTTAAGCCGCTCGATGTGATGTAAGTGGGGCTGCTCGAATTTCTTGGGGGGCAAGTCGCCCGGAGCGGCAGAAAGAGAAATCATGCAATTTGTCTTGCAAGACCTCATCTTCTTGAAGAAATGCGGCATCCGTATCGACGCAGATACGTTCGACCAAGTACGAGATGCCGAGAATGTCCATCGCGACTTTGCACCGTGCTCAGGCTGCTGCGCTATCTCAATGAGTCAACATCAGCCGTCCTGCCCTCGGGCAAGCATTTTGTTGGAGCCGTTATGGTACGAAATGTTGAAGGACCAAGACCTTATATATTACGGCGTCCTAGCGATTGTCCGGCTTCGGGAACAGTTCGGGAAATTTGAATGACCACAGTCAGAATCAACGGCAAAGATGTCGCGCTCCGTATATGCCCCGTATGCCAGCGCGAAGTGCTTGTCCTGATTACAGACTTCGCAACCGGTAAGCGATTCTGCCATTTGTGCTATGAAAACCCTGACTCCCCGATGGCTACGGTCGCACGGAAGATTCACGACTATGCCGTCGCGGGGACACTCGACCAGTATCCGCTGGCGGAACGCATCGCCGACCTCAACGGGGAAAAATATGTCAAGCCAAACTAGCCGGGACGGTGTTACTGGAAGGCGAAAGAACGGCGCGAATCGGGCGAGGACAAGCGCGAGTTCGAAGGACTTATCAAGCGGGCGATTCGAGTGTCGTATGAATCCAGTGCGCTGAGCTAGGGGGCAGGTCACAAAGTCAAGAGCCCCACGCGCAAACGAGGCGTGATGGGGCACCCAGATTCGTCTTAGGATTTATTGTCCGGGCCACCCGCCAGAGAATGGTCGAAAATGGAGGTTGAATGGTTATTAGGGTGGGTGAAGGGTTTCGACGGGCAGCAAGCAAGTCTACTCGGTCGAAGGAGCCGCCGTCATCCCCTGGGCCCCCATAAGCCGGGCGGTACAAGAATTCGTCCTAGGATTTATCGTCCGGGGCGGCCGCTCGCTTCAGCTTCCTCAAAAGGACTTGGTTATCACCCACAAGTTGAATAGGGGGTATCAAATGCTGATCGGCGGAGGTCATCCACTCCCGTGAGATCGCGTCGACACCACTCGGGCCAGTTGTCTGTACCATGAGGACATCACCTGGGAGCAATCGCGTTCTATACAGACGTTTCCAGGGGTCGACATAGAACACCGGGCTAAGGCCTGCTTCTTGCAGGTCATTCAAAGAAGCGGGGATACTTCCGTGGCGCTGGAAAAAGCGTTCGCAAGCCAGAGAAATGCGCACTAGATCCAACGCGCTGAACCCATAGTTTGGGTCGCCCATGTGTCCCATTCCGGAGGTGGGAGGCGAGTCTTGAAGGGCTCCGTGAGCGAGGCTTGCTCCGAGTAATCTAGTGAGAGTGCGTAAGTAAACGGAGCCTGGGTCGAACGCAGACAGCTCGCGGAATAACTCGGCTGTGAGCAGGAGCAAAACCGTCAACGCTGCTAACCGTATTCGGCTGCCCCTAGTGCGGTCGGGCCAAAATGGAATCTTAAGCATGGTGGTCCTCGCTCAAGGCCCTATCTTCGAAAACATGGTGATGAATCCGAGAGCATCTTCACAATTTATTTTGCTGTTGTATAGTTTATTTTCCAAGTTAGTCGCTGCAGAAATGTTATTAGGGTTTCCATTCAGCTTGCTTTCGATTGGCCCCGCTCCGATTGGAATGGTCCAAAGTACAAAGGCGCCTCCATTCACGTGAAATAGTCCATTAAAATTAACCGAATTGATGACCGCGCTCACGCCAAGGGTGCCACCGCTGATTGTGACACCTTTGCTTGTGCCGACGGTGAACTGTCTGTCAAATGAAGGCGCGTTCGTCCATGTTAGGTAACCGACGGTGTTCGGTGCCAGAGTTACGGAGTTGCCAAGCACGTTAGTTGTTGCCTCGTTCTCGTCGGTTAATTGCTGAAAGACTCCGTTCAACAGCCCAGCACCATCGAAGCTGACACTGGCCGTACCGCCGAAGAAAGTCACAAATCCTCCTCCGTTTTTACGGATGCCGTCGCAGTATTGGTGAATTAAGTCTTTGATTTCGGCATCCCTGCCGCCGCCGCCCTTTCTTCCGCCCATGTAGATGAGTGGTGGGGGTGGCTCAACGATCGCTCCTCCGGCTCCACCAAAAGGATCAAGAGGAGACCCGCCATCTGGACCATCCGCTGTGACCTCAACAGAGTCATAACAATTGTTTCCGTTCGCGTCGCAGGTCGTCAGGCCGGACGGATCGGCGAGGTTCAAAGGGTCATTCAAGGCGTAATTGAAACGGTTCAGCGATTGTGGGTCGCCAGTGGAACCGCTAAGGAGATCGGGGGAGGAGAAGCGGGCGAGGCGGTTGACGTAGGAACGCATCATGGCATAGTCGTTGCCGGGACGTAGGAACGCATCATGGCATAGTCGTTGCCGGATTCGGAGTCGCGCTCATAGGAAGTGAAGAGGAGTTTGTCGTTGCTGGCGTTGTACCAGGATTCGCCGAAGGGGTAGTGACCGAGTTGGGCGACGGTGTTGCCACTGGAGTCCGTGACCACGCGGTTGGAGAGGTGGTCCTGGTGGTAGTACTTGGTAGCTCCGGACTCGATTTTGGCGAGGAGCGCCGCGCCGGAGTAAATGTATTCGCGAGCGAGAGGATAGGGAGCCGAAGTGCCGGAATACTCGGCAATGACCTTTGAGCCCGAGAAAATGTAAATGGTGGTGGTGCTGCCGGAAACTTTCTGCACGCGCAGACTGTTGCCATCGTAAGCATACGTACCTGATGCGCTGCCGTTGGTGGCGCTGAGGACGCGATTCTCAGCGTCGTAGACAAGCGTGTTGTTGCCGTCGTTGGTCATGTTGCCGTTGGCGTCGTACGCGTAGCCGCCGCTGTTAATGCGGTTGGTGGTGGCGTCCACGGCGACAGAATTGGTGGGCGGGGCGTCGTAGGATTGCGACTGGGTGAGGCGGTTGCCATAGCGGTCGTAGGTCCAGTTGAGACCCCACTTCACGTAGTTGGCGGAGCCGTTGGTGACGGCGGAGGTAACGCGGTACAAAGCGTCGTAAGCGTAGCTGACGGTGCGGCCGGAGTCCACATTGTCAGTGATGCACTGGATTTGGCTGTTGTCGCCTGAAGCGCCGGTGGGGCAATTGGTGGAATCGGTCTTGTACCAGTAGTTGGTGCTGAAAAGCGTGGTTGCGCCCTTGGTGTAGGCGAGGCTTTGCAAGAGCAAACGGTCGGGCGTGTAACCAATCGTCGCGGTGACGCCGTTGCCGTAATTGAAGCCCGTGACTTGGAAGGCGGCGTTGTAGGAAAAGCCGGTGGCGTAGGTCGTGCCGGAAGAGCAGGTGCTACCGGAGCTTCCGACGGCGCAGAGGCGGCCGATGGCGTCAAAGGTCTGCTGCACGACGCGATTCGAGGGATACGTGATGGAGCTCAATTCCCCGGCGAGATTGTATTGATAGCCCATGGTGTAGGTGGTGCTGCTGACGACTTTTTGAAGCTGGGTCATTTCTCCGAGATTATTGTACGTGTAGGTTTCCGAGCCAACGCCATCGCTCATGGACGTCAAACGGCCCAAGGCAAATGCGGCCGCGCCACCTTGATCGTACGTCAGAGTGACGCCAGGAGTGGCGGTCACCCCCGTGGTCCCCACGTTGTAGGTGATTCCCGTAGGGCGATTGAGATTGTCGTAGCCGTAGGTGCTGATGACGCCACGCGGGTCGGTGCGCTGGGTAACGAGCCCGAAATTGTTGTACTGATATTGGTAGGCGACTTGATTTGCTTCGGGCGTCTTCACGGATGACGCGCGGCCAAGGTCGTCGTACGAGTACGTGCGAGTCTGAGAGCCTTCCGTGACAGTGGTGAGCTGATCGAGGATGTTGTACGCGTAGGAAGTTGCAACAGTGAGCTGATTGCTGCTGTCTGGCTCGTACACCGAGGTCATGCGCCCAAGGCCGTCGACGATCGACTTCCGCGCTTTCCCGGCAGGGTCCGTGACGATAGCCGTGTTGGTGGCGTAGGAAAAAGTCGTTTGAGAGTTGTCGGGAAGAATTGTGGTGGTGGCGCGGCCGAGGGCGTCGAATTGCGCGGTGGTCCAGTATTGGGCCGTCGAAGTATAAGGATTGCTGGACATGTAGGCGCGTCCGATCGGATCGTATTGCGTCGCGACAATGGAATAGGTTGTTGTGCCGTCCGTGATTTTTTGGGTAACGGGCCGGCCGAGTCCGTCGACGGTAGTGATGGAATTCTGAACGTTCGAGCCTTGAACAGGAACACCTGCCGTCATGCTGGACTGTGTTGGAGGCGTTGCGTCGCCGTACGTCCAGGTTAGATTCGAGTTGTCCGGGCGCTGGACATTCGTCAGGCGCTTCAAATTGTCAAACGTGTAGTGCGTCACCTGGCTGTTTTCGTCTGTGGAGGTGGCGGCTAGGCCCGTGTAGGCGTTATACGCGGCGCTGGTCGTGAGCTGTGTGCCGGGGCTCGAGCCCCGCGTTGCCGAATCAGGGAATGAAAAGTTTGTAGTTGCAGAGTAGCTCCAAGTCTTGCTTTGGCAGCAGTCCAAATCCGCCTTCACCCGATTTCCGAGATTGTCGTAATAACTGTGATGGGTGACAGAGCCGCTGGGCAGAGCCGCTGGGGGTAGCGGCATTTGTGTATGTGATGACGGTGGTGGGATTTCCGCGAGTCGTGAAACTGCAGCCGTAGGTATCGCTGTGCTGGGGAACGCCGGTGTGGCAGACATAGTTGGTGTATGCGGATTCGTCGTAAGCGATGTCCGTGCGCGAGTGGACAACCCCTGAAACGTTGTCCGTGACCGTTACGTTTGTGGGGCGGTTCAAAATGTTGGCTGAGATATAAGCGCTGGAATTCAAGTAGGTGATCGCCGTTGTGCGCAGCACGGAGCCGGGTGCGTTCGTTCCCCAGTCGTGTTCTTTCAGGCTCAACAGGTTTGAGAAATTATCGTAAGAGGTCTCAATTTCGTTTTCAGTGTGCCCATCTTCGAGGATCGTGGTTTGCGTGGAGGGGGAGCCGTTCGTGGCCCAGGTGGTGTTGATGGTTCTTTTGAGATTGGCCGAGGTGACCGTTCCCTGGTAGAACTGCGCGATGGTTTGCTGGCTCCCGCTGAACGTGTAGACGGCATTGTTTGCAGCGCTGTCGTAGGGCATTTGTGGTGCGGTGACGGTCGTTACCCAATTGGAGCCGCTTGCAGCGCGCGAAAAAGTCCAAGTGGAAGTGTTTGTGCCGTCGTTCATGACGCGCGTGAGGCTGTTCACGGAGCTATCGGCGCAAACGATGCCGTCGCCGGTGGATGTGGGGGATTGGTATTCGTAATAACCGCCGGTCGGGAAAGTGACACGCTTGACGCGGCCGGTGTAGAAGCCGGAGTTGCCGGGCGTAGCCTCGTAAGTGATCAGGTACTTCTGTGAGTTCGGGAGATCGATTTCCGTAGGGAGAATAGCGGTGCCGGTGAATTCGTTGACCCCGGTGCAGCCAAAGTTGGTCTTGATATTGAGAGTGGCGCGCTGCACCATGATGGTGGTGGCGCCGCCGGTGTAGCTTCCTGTTGAGTCCTGCCATTCGTACTGAATGTTCGCGTTCGAAGTGTTAGTAAGAGCTTTCAGGGCGAGGTGGCCGGCAGTATCCGTCCAGTCCGTTTCCGTGGAATTGACGACCGTCTGGCTGACGTAGTTGCCATTGGTGTCCACCGGAGCGCCGCCGGCGTTGACGCCGGCGGGG
>WNFJ01336294.1_pt1 | contig 22538 bp, 21 predicted proteins | sample 5400461 | NCBI WGS metagenome assembly WNFJ01 (sample SAMN13153349, study PRJNA577476) | soil metagenome | isolation source: 115 cm saprolite on Douglas fir-dominated hillslope | place: USA:California | collected 2013-09-17
CCGCGCGGCAGCCCGCCGATGCCGAGCGCGATATCGAGGCCGAGCGAGCCGGTCGAGACCGTGTCCACATCGAGGTTTTTGTCGCTCTTGCCCAGCCGCATGATCGAGCCCTTGCCGAAATTGCGCTCGATCTGGGAGAGCGCGGCTTCAAGGGCCTTCGACTTGTCCATGGATGAACCTTCAACGAGACGTAGCGTAGACGACTGGGCCATTGCCCCCTCCTTATGACCAGGATTCGGTGGACCGACAATGCAAGCCGCGGCCCTTGGCTAGCGAGAAGGAATACTGTACACCTTTTGTTCTGGGTTCGCAATATGTTCTTTTGGGGGGCTGGGTGCTGGCCTACTTTGACCCTTAGTGGCCTAATTTGAAAACGGCAGTGGCCCATTTTGGATTTAGACGAGCAATTCACGTTCGATTGTCTCAAGCAGCCTGAGGTGCTCCTCAGTTTGCAGGGGCGCGGCTGAGTAGTATCTGTTTTCCGAATAGGGAGCTTGAATTTTTCGCTCAAGTATAAATTGAGTATTCCGAAGGTGCGGTATCGTCATCGGATCAACGGCAAACGCCAATCGACTAAGGTTGTACTCATGGTTCCAGCCATAGGCTGCGTTTAGAGACTTAGAAAGCAACCCACAGAGTTTGGAGAGATTTCCAAGTGCAGGCTCAATAGGCCGTTCAAACTCGCAAATGAGAGCGCTTGTGTAGGTTCGATGCTTTGGGCTTATTCTTTCCCGCATCTTGAACTGCTCCGTAGCCCAATCAAGAAAGTCATCTAATACAAGATCGGCGGTACGGGTATCAAAGGCATCGGAAATCAGACCATCGTTATATATCGACAGTTCTTTGATCACCGCCGGACCACCACTCGTAATAAATTTGCCGTGTTCAAATTTGGCGCCGGACTTGCTCGCTTCGATGAGATTAGACGGCCCCGAAGCAAAGCCGTACCGATCAGTTATTGCTTTGATCAAATCCGGCAAGTAGACCCCGGAGAGAGGAGAACTCGCCCGCCTTCAGGAGCGATGACTTTCATGTTACGGCCCGACGATGGAACTCGTTAGATGAAAGAATGCGAGCCGCTAAAGCACTAGCGGAAACGCCGTTCTTTGGAAGCGACGGAAGAATGACATTACTCTGTCTGTTGTCGTAAACTGATCCAAGCTGCGGCTGCTCTAATGGGATGGAAAAGGCCGCTGCGGCCCCCGTCGAGGCCACGTCAGGAATCCTTTCGGCCGCTTCTTCGTTATATGTCGGCACAAGTAGCTTGTGCTCCGAAAGCGTAGCTGCCCAATACGCTAGTTCGCTAAACGGAGCGAAGCGAACGGTTAGCCCGACATCAAACGCCGACGCAAATCTCCGAAGTGTGGCAACCTCCACGTTTTCCCAATTAGGGTCTTCGAGCGCTGAAATCCGCGACTGCTTCATACCAGTTTGTTCCGCCAACTGCGCTTGTGTCCAGCCGCGAGCAGTGCGGAGCTTTACGATTTGGGAAGCCACTGTATTGGAGATGTGGGCATTGACGTATCCATCACGATACGCTTTACGCGCCAGCTTCTTCCAAATCTTCGTCATCGTCGAATTGATGAATGACAGCATGGCTAGGGTCCTTCCGTAAATCACTCAAACGTCTTTCAGCCGTTTCCACATCTGCCTTTGGTAATTTTCCGCCTTTTTCAATTGCTCCCGCCAACAGAACGTATCTCAGCCTTCCCCAATAGACCCCAAGGGGTCTGTACTGCACACGATCGCCGGTAATCCGAAATTCAAACAACTCGGTTGTTTGATATTTCGATATCCATTTTTCCGGCCAAGGAGGGCGCATCGCCGCCATCTGAATGAGGCGGTAGTCGATTTTAGCGCGATTTCCCTCAGGTATGCGACTCAACCATTCCCAGATTGGATTTCGTCCGCTCGTCTCGACATAGTCAAAGAAGGTCCAGAGCGGCATACTTATCACATAAAGATGATTATCGCGAGAAATATGTTGACCGGCCAATATCACTTATATATGATATGGGCCACATTCGAGAAAAAGCTCACCATTCAATGGGTTAGACCACAAAATGGTGAGCCGATTCTCGAAAAGACCCCCGGTAGTGTAGCCTGGTCAGCACACCGGCTTTACAAGCCGGAGACACGGGTCCAAATCCCGTCCGGGGGACTGAGTGGGGCCGACGCTGCGTCAACAGCGCCAGCCCCGGATCACAAACCCAGGATTGGTCCCTGAGCTATGACCGCTTCGGCAGCTATAGCGCAAATCCTCCCTTCTTTCCAGACGGGTGGCGGGTCAATCCCACAACTCATGGATTGGTCCCGTGAACAACCTCTCTCGCGAAAAGCAAATCGAAGTCATTTCAGCACTGACTGAGGGGCTCGGCATTCGCGCCACCGCGCGTATTACCGGCATCAACCGCGGGAGCATCGCCAAGCTGGCCCTTCGTGTGGGCCACGGCTGCGCAGAACTCCACGATCGCATGTTCGTCGGCGTCCGTACTGGACGCCTAGAACTTGATGAACTGTGGGCGTTCGTCGGCAAGAAGCAGAAGCGCGTTAAGCGACATGAAGCCTTCGCCAAGGGTGACCAGTACACATTCGTTGCTCTGGCTGGATCGTCACGGGCGATCGTGTCCTACCGCACCGGCAAGCGCGATGGCGCCACTACGGACGATTTTGTGCATGACCTTCGCCAGCGCGTGCTCGGATCGCCTGAGATCAGCACGGACGGGTTTCACCCCTATAAGCTCTCGATCCGTGATGCCTTCCGCAACAGCGCACACGGCGTCATCGTCAAGACCTACTCGGTAACGGACCTTCGTAAGGACGCCGCGCACCGCTACAGCCCCGCCGCTGTAGTAGCCGTAGCCCGTGAGGTAGTAAGCGGAGTGCCCGCAGAAATTTCGACCAGCTATGTTGAGCGAAGCAATTTATCGATCCGTATGGCGAGCCGAAGGTTTACGCGACTGACCAACGGGTTTTCAAAGAAGTTAGAAAATCACTCGGCCGCTGTGTCGCTGTATGTCGCTCACTATAATCTCTGTCGCGTCCATGAAAGCTTGCGAACCGCTCCCGCCGAGGCTATTGGGATTTCCGATCACATCTGGTCCATTGGCGAATTGCTGGATGCAGCATTGGCAGCTGCACCGCGCGGCCCGACCGAGAGCGCCCCCAACCGCCGACGTCGGTTCCAAGTAATCGAAGGGGGAAAACAATGAGTGGCTCATTTTCAACCCCTCAGTGGCCTAATTCGGCCAGCACCGGGGGCTGTCCGGGTTCCGCCCCCAGTGGCCGGTTCTTGAAAGCTTTAGTGGCTGGTTTTCGACTTAGGTAAGTTCTTACCGCTAGCCGTCCGCAGCCGGCTGTGTCCGAAGGCCGGCAAGCAGGGAGGCCCCGGTGTTGTGTCCCAATGCCGGGGCTTCTTTCTTTTGGACCGTCGCGGTTGGCAGCATCGTCACAAGCTCCCGGAACACGATCGTTCTTAGTGCGTTCAGCGGGTGGAAAAGACATGCCCGCCCGCGAATCATACCGAAAGAAGGCGATGGCCTGCGTGGCAGCGGCCGAGATGATCCGCGATCCGGTGGAGCGCGTCGCCATGTTGCGCATCGCCGAGGACTACATGAAATTGGCCGATCATGTCGGCGCGGGCCATGACCATGGCAGCGCCCACCGGGGCGGCGGCGATCAACCCATGCAGACGGACAGCTAGGCCGCCTCAGTTGGTGGCCTCGGTCTGCCCGGCAGCCGGCTTTGGGTGCTGTCCTAATTCCGCGGCCAGTGTCCTAAATTGAGCAGTGAAGTGTCCTAATTCGCGGGATTACGCCCCTGTGGAGGGGATACGGTGCTGGCCGATCTGAACCGTAGCGGCGGGTTTTGATTGCGCCAGTGGCTGGATTTGGGCTTTCCTGCCGCTCGTCAGCTGTCAGCAGGAGGAAGCGATGAAAACGCGCTACACAATCGCATTGTCTATCTGGGCAGGAGTTGCGGTCGGGGCCGCGGCCGTTCAAGCGCTCCATGCCCAGGCCAAACCGCCCGCATATGTCGTGGCCGAGATCGACGTGATGAACCTGGAGCCTTTCGACAAGGAGTACGTGCCGCCTGCGGCGAAAGCGATTACGGATGGAGGCGGCAAATACATCGTTCGTGGTGGCCGGACCGTAGCCTTTTACGGTGAGCCACCCCACCCGCGCATTGCCGTGATGGTCTTCGAGAGCATGGAAAAAGCACAAGCCGCGTTCAATTCCTCGGCCTACAAGGAAGCCAAGAAGGTGGGGGACAAATACGCGAAGTTCCGCGTTTATGCCGTGGAAGGCTTGTCGCAATAGTACTGAGGCCGCCTCAGTTGGCGGTCTCGTCACTGCTCATGTGGACGTGGTGAATGCTCCGCACGCGCTGCGCTCACAGTGATGCCACGCTCTCCCTGATATATCAGGTCGACACAGAAGGGAGACTGCTATGAGCGGAAAAAAGGCTTTCGTCATGCTTGCGACCACTTCCGCCCTGGGTGTTCTCGGTACCGCTCCTGCGGTCGCGAAGGATGACATGGACGGCGGCGAACGCGGCGGGTCTGTGGTGGTGCCGTGCAGCCTGAGCGGAGTTAATCCGGCAGTCCACCCCGAGATTTTCGGCAACCCCGCCGTCGCCGCCAGAGAATATGGCTTCGTCAAATCGCGGGATGGCACTTGGCGCGTGCAAGACAACTGTTTTACGCGGTCGCAGAAAAACAAAAGGCGATAGGCCGCCTCGGTCGGCGGCCTCGTTGTCTAGCCGGCCGTAGCTGCGACCCGTCGATTGCAGCACCGGCAGCGCCCAATTTGGCGGGCGGCCTAATCGGCGGTCCGGAATTTAACGACCACGCTTTCCGCGTGCCTGCACTTCGGACATTCGAAGGTCCGCAGATCGAACCCCGGCCGACCCGGCTCAATCCGCGCAAGATACATTTGCGTGGTGCATTTTGGGCACCGTGGGCGATCGTACATGTTCGGGTTTTTGGGCGTGTATTCGAATTGCGGCATGTGCGGCTCCCGCTGATACAGGCGGGAGTGCTACCGAACTCTCAGCCACCGACGCCTGGCACCAGGCCGCTGCCGGTGATGAAAAGACCGTGCGCCTATCGTGAACAAATAGCGAATCATTTTATTGGAACAGCCCGGCCCTCAAATTAGGACATCAAATTAGGGCATTGGGCCGCGGAATGAGGCCGCCACCCTGCCTCGGATACCGGCCCCATAGGCGCTAAGTCCGGGCGAGACGGTGCGGCGAATTCCTCCCGGCCCCAATCGAAGTCGGATTTATCCGACTTCGATCACTTTGGCCGGCGAAATCGGATAGACCCGACTTCGCGTGGGGCGGGGTTTGGGGGCGGGGGTCGCGAGATGCGGCACCTCCCGTGCCCTACGCTCGCCCCCCCCCCAACCCTCCCCCCCACAAGGGGGGAGTCCACGCGGCACCCGCTTCGCCAGAGCGCCGCCCGCCGCCTCTCGCACGCGGTCGCTGGTTTAAGTACGCCATCGGCCATGCGCTATGGCGTGGCCGTCATGAATTATTCCAGCGACAAGGATGTGCTCGCCTACGTGCGCCGCGCGCGGGACTACGAAGCCAAGGCGCCCGAAAACGCGGATATCCGATTGGCGATCGTGACGAATTTCACCGACGATCTGCTTGGAAAATTGATCGTCGGCATGTGCGCGGCCGCGCGCATAAATCCCAGCGTCTATCAGGTTCCCTTCAAGCAATATCTGTTCGAGCTCAAAGATCCGAAATCCGCGCTGGCCAGGCACAACGCCGATATCACGTTCATCTTCTTCGATGCCAATCCGTATGCCCACTCCGAATTCGTCGCCGACGGCAAGCACGCATCCGATACGCTCCACGATATCGAGCGCTACGCGCAAAGCACAAGCGGCATCGTCGTCGCCCACACGCTTCCGGCGCCCGCCGCGCTCCAGCATGGCAGGCTTTTGCGCGACAGCGCCCATGCGGCCGTCGCGCGCGCCTACAATTCCCGGCTCGCGGCGCTGGAGAAAGCGGCGAAAAACATCCACGTCGTCGACACCGACAGAATGCTCGGACACATGGGAGAGAGAGAGGCGCGCGACCTGCGCGGATTGTATGCCTTCAGCCAGCCGTTCGCGCATGATTTTCTGCTTGCGGTCGCGCGCGAATGGATGGCGTATGTGAATGTGCTGCGCGGCCGCGCCCGCAAGTGCCTGGTGCTGGATCTCGACAACGTTCTCTGGGGCGGCATCGTGGGCGAGGCCGGGCCGCTCGGCATCGCGCTGGGGCACGAGTATCCGGGGAACGCATTCCGGGAATTTCAGCGCACGCTCCTTGAATTCTACGGCCGCGGCATCATTCTCGCCATCAACAGCCGCAACAACGAAGCCGATGTGGACGAAGTTTTCGAGAAGAATCCGAACATGCTCCTGAAGAAAGAGCATTTCGCGGCGCGCCGCATCAATTGGGAGCCGAAGACGGACAATCTGCGCGCGCTGGCGCAAGAACTGAATATCGGATCGGATTCGATGGTGTTCATCGACGACGACCCGGTCAATCGCGCGGCGGTCGCGGCGGAATTACCCGAGGTCCACGTGCCCGAGTGGAGCATGCGGCCGGAAGGGTACGTGCACGCGCTTCTCGACCTCGACGTATTCCACGCGCTTGCCGTCACCGAGGAGGATCGCGCGCGCGGCGCGATGTATGCCGCGGAAGCACGGCGCAAGGCGGCGGCGCCGAAAGCCGCCTCGCCGGAAGGCTTTCTGGCCTCGCTCGGCATCGCCATCGGCATATCGGTCAACGCCGATGCGCTCATTGCGCGCCTGGCGCAGCTGACGCAAAAAACGAACCAATATAATTTGACGACGCGACGCGCCAGCGAGGAAGAGATCAGAAAATGGATCGCGGCGGGCACGCTCGCCTATGCCGGCGACGTGCGCGACCGCTTCGGCGCCTACGGAATTACGGTTGTCGCGATCTGCAAGCCGCAGTCGGGAACCGTGGTCGAGCTGCAGACCTACCTGATGAGCTGCCGGGTTGCGGGACGGCACGTCGAGGATTCCTTTTTCGGCGCGATCGTGCAGGACTTGAGAAAGCGCGGTTACCAGAGGCTGCGCGCCTCCTATATCCCGACTGCCAAAAACACGCCGATCAAGGATTTTCTTCCCTCGGTCGGCGCGCGCGAGGTGGAGCGGAAAAAATCGGGCGAAATCCTCTACGAAATCCCGCTGGCGGCGCCATCCTCTCGATCGAAGAAGAAATTGCCGGTGAAGGTCTCCATGGTAGCGTGAACCGGCATGAACCTTCTCAGGCATATTTTCTCGTCCGTGCTGGGTATCGAAGCGGGCCAGGTTACGCCGGAGCTCTCGCTGGATTCGGCGCCGGCGTGGGACTCCTTGAATGCCATTATTCTCGTGGCGGAGATCGAAAAAGCGTTTGACGTACGATTCGAGTACGAGGAAGCGATGGACGTCAAAAATGTCGCCGATGTGATGAAGCTCATCCGCGCCAAAGGCAAAGACCCCGGCGCTTGAAATTTTTCGCGGGCGTCGTTCGCCGCGCTCGAGCCCGCCGTGCCAAGGAGGTAGCGGTGCGGGAAGAAGGTCGCAGCGCCCGCGAAAGTCGCTATTGGTAAGATTGCGCAAAAGCTGTACTGTTCGCTTGAGTTCGGGGTCTCCGGGGGGAATTTCGGTCCGGCCGACCCATAAGGCAATTCGATGCGGCCGCAGCGCGGGGCACCCCGATGGGCAAACGCCGGTTCAGGATCGTTCTGATCGTGCCGTCGCATTACGACGACGACGGCTACGTCATCCAGTGGCTGCGCTCGCCCATCCCGTCCAACAGCCTGGCCAGCGTCTACGGGCTCTTGGCGGAGTGCGCGGCTGCGAAAGTTCTCGGCCCCGATACCGACATCGAGCTCGACGCGCACGACGAGATGAACTCCGTCATCAACGTCGACCGCATCGTTCGCGGTATCCACGCCGCCGGCGCCGGCTTCGTCGGGCTCGTCGGCGTGCAGTCGAACCAGTTTCCGCGCGCGCTCGATCTCGGACGCAAGCTGCGCGCGGCAGGCATTCCGGTCGTGATGGGCGGCTTCCACGTCAGCGGATGCCTGTCCATGCTGGCGGAGCTGCCGCCCGATCTCAAGGAAGCGCTCGATCTCGGCATCACGCTGTTCGCCGGCGAAGGCGAGGGCCGCATGGCCGCCCTGCTGCGCGACATCGATGGCGGAACCCTCAAGCCGATCTACAACTACCTCAGCGACATGCCCGATCTCGACGCCGCCGCGATACCGATTCTGCCGCGCAAGGCGGTGGCACGCGTTCTCGGCAAATATGCGAGCTTCGATGCCGGCCGCGGCTGCCCCTTCCAGTGCAGCTTCTGCACCATCATCAATGTACAGGGCCGCAAATCCCGCTACCGGAGCGCGGACGATGTCGAGGCGATCGTGCGGGCCCATGCGAAACAGAAGATCACCCGCTACTTCATCACCGACGACAATTTCGCCCGCAACCGTAACTGGGAGGCGATCCTCGATCGCCTCATCGCGTTGCGCGAGCAGGAAGGGTTCAAGATCAGGCTGCTCCTCCAGGTCGACACGCTGTGCCACCGGATTCCGAACTTCATCGAGAAGTGCGGGCGCGCGGGTGTCCTCTTCATCTTCATCGGGCTCGAGAGCATCAATCCACAATCGCTGATGGGGACCAAGAAGCGTCAGAACAAGATCTGGGAGTATCGCGAGATGCTGCAGGCGTGGCGGCGCGCCGGCGTGATCACCTATTGCGGCTACATCCTCGGCTTTCCGACCGATACTCCGGAATCGATCGCGCACGACATCGAGCTGATCAAGAAAGAACTGCCGCTCGATTTCCTGCAATTCTATTTCCTCACTCCGCTGCCGGGATCGGAGGACCACAAGACCCTGCATGAGCGCCGCGTGCCCATGGACCCCGACATGAACAAATACGACTTGGAGCACGTGTGCACCGCTCACCCGAACATGTCGCCGGCGGTGTGGAAGCGCGTCTATCGCGAGTCCTGGGCGCGCTACTATACCGACGCGCATGTCGAGACGATCCTGCGTCGTGCATTTGCGTCCGGCCTGGCGATGAACAAGGTCAGCGGGCTCGTGACCTGGCTGTCCGGGGCCACCCCGATCGAGCACGTTCATCCGCTGCAGCTCGGAATCTTTCGGCGCAAAATCCGCACCCAGCGCCGGAGCGGGATGCTGATCGAGAGCCCGCTGGTGTTTTATCCGCGCCGCGTGCTGGAAATCACCAAGTCGACGGTGCAGTGGCTGGCGCGCGCCCAGAGATATCGCACGCTGCGCAAGCGGATCGCGGCCGACCCGGCGAGCCGGACCTATGTGGACGAGGCGCTCGCCCCGCCCCCGCTGGACGCGGCCGAGGACCATCTCGTCCAGGCCTTCGCCAACCAGATCCCGAAGACGCACGGGGCGCCGAAGCAGCACGAGACCGCCGCAGTCGAGCGCATCGCCGGTTGACGCGAGGCAGCGTCCCAATTCAGCCGGGATCGCGTCCTAAGCTGACTTGAGCTACGCGAGGGAACTGCCATGGGTGGAAAGAAGGCTTTCATTGCGCTTGCAGCCATCACCGCCCTGGGCGCTCTCGGCGCTGCCTCTGCGGCGCGGGCGGCGTCGGACGAAAATCGGTGGTGGGAGCGCGGCGGGTTTGTGAAGCCGTGCAGCCTCGACGGGGTCAATCCGGCTTATCACCCCACCATTTTCGGAAATCCCGGCTTCGCCAGAGCAGTTTACGGATTTGTCCAGGGACGAGACGGCTTTTGGCGCGTGATACCCAATTGCCACATTTACAATTGAGCCAGCTTTACAATTGAGCCAGCCCCAGAGCCGATTCCGGTTGCGTTGACGCACAATCTCTCCGTTGTCGTGCGCGGGCTTGTCCTGCGCATCTCGCTTAGGCTGGCAAGCCAGTGCCCTCTTTATCGAGATGGCCGGGACATTAGGGCGTTTACGCCCGTCTTCGCGGGCTATGCCCGGCCATGACACCAAGCGCAACCAAGGATTGTTGACCAAGCAGTCCGCATCCACGCCCGACCCGCCCGGCCGGGCTTTCCGTCGTTAACCATTGATGGAATTTGGTTTTGTGCTGTTTGCCCGCGAGGTAGCCGTCGCCCGCATAACAGGGTAAGCAAAGTCTGAATCGTTTCAGTAAGAAGGGGAGCAGACCGCGAATGAAGAATATCATCGCCACTTGCCTTTTCCTCGGTCTATCGACCACGATTGCGGGGGCCCTCGATATGCAGGACTTGGCTCCGTGCCGGCCTGCCGCCGTCAGGTACTGCGATCTCAGCGGCGGCTTGAGCTGGAGCAATCTGCTCCGCTGCAGCGCCACGCTGGCTGCCAATAGCTTTCGGGTCGGGAACGACTGCCGCGATGTCCTCAGGCGGTATGGTCAGTTGTAGACCGGCCGCGGCCTCCGGCTGACAGTCTTGACCGGCGCGAGCGAGCCGGAATCGATGGGAACCTTTTGAAGGGATTGCGGTTCTGCTGGTAGGCAGGAAACCAGCACGGGAAGAACCCAGCCCATGGATGATCCGTCAGAGAAATTCTTGAGATTCGCCGCCGAATGCGAGCTCATGGCCAAGTTCACGCGCAGCCGGGAAAACAAGACCATATGGACCCGGATGGCGGAACGATGGATCCGCTGCGCCCGATTGTATGATCGCAGGAACTCGATGGTGCACTCCGCTGCGGCGCGGCGACATCGAACGCCCGCGCACAGCCCGGCGCACTAATTCCTATACCTCCCCCTGAAAGGGGAGAGCCTGCCCGCGGGCCACGACCCGAGGGTCGACCCGCAAAGCGGGTCAGGGTGGGGGTCAAGGAACAAGCACCGAATCTGCCGGGAGAAAGGACCCCCGCCCGGCGCCCCGATCTCGGGCCTGCCCGAGATCGGCATCGTGGAGCGCAAGTCGAGTTTACTCGACTTGCGTGGCGCCACCCTCCCCCTTTCAGGGGGAGGGATTCGGCACGCGCTGAAGCCCCCTCCCTTCGGCTCCCTTTATCCTCGTCCAACCGCTCCAGGTGATCGCAACGGCGGCTTTTGCCGCAATGCAACCCTCTGTGTGCACCGCACAAAAAAACCTTGACTCCCAGCCAAATGAGTCCAAAACTTGGCGTAGTACGCGTTCGATTGGAGGGCTTGGATGCTCCAGCAAAGGGTTGCATCTTCCCAATTGCCGTCCTTGATCATGCCCTGCCCGGTCTGCTCCGGACGGTTGGTTTTTTCTTCCGTCACGCCGAGCAAGCCGCCCTCCGACCTGGAAGATTCGGTGTTTACCTGCGACGGCTGCGGAACGCAGGTCATTCGGACCACCTTTCGCAAAGCAGCAAAAATCGAGGTTGCGTAAGGCTGCGTCGCACTCAGGCGGCGGCCGATGCGCACGCAGCCGCGCGTGGCGCTTCGAGGATTTGGGTCCGGATCGCATGCTCGATGCGCCTGAGCGCCTTCTCGGCCTCGCCTGCCCGCGCCTCGGCTGCCCGCGCACGCAATTCGGCGGCGGATAACTGAGCTTCGATGGCCGCGATGCGGGATTGTGCCCGTTGCAAGACCTTCTCCGCCGCGTGAACCCGAGCGCCGGCCTCATTCATTCCGGCTTCGGCGGCACGTTGCTCAACCTCCGCGGACCGAATTCGGTTTTCCGCGATCTGCAATTTTTCGATCGCGCACTTGACCAGCTCCTCGGCCCGCGCCTCGATTTGGGCCGCGCGATCCTGCACGCCCCTGACCGCTTCGGCCGCCTGGTAGACCAGCTCGACGGCCTCGGTATCCTGGTTTCTCGCGGGCCCCCCGGGAGCGTGCCGGAAATTCTGCACCTCTTCGGCCGGTTCGATCGAGGGCTCGTCGCCAATGTAATTTCGCATGTGTTCCCGGAGCCACTGCATATGGTTCTCCGCCATCCGCGAGAGGGTTTCCAAATCATTAAGCCTAAAAGATACTGCCCGGCAGATGGTAAAGAACTTGTTAAAGCGCGAATGTCCCCGCGGCTCGGGCGCAGGCGACCCCGGATCAATCCGCGGCACAAAAAAGCCCGCCCGGCTTGCTGCCGGGCGGGGTTCTCGCTTCGACCGCGATCAGGTGGCGATCAATCCGCCAGCGGATCGGGGCGAATCTGGAAGTGCACGACCTTGGGCAGGTTGCCCTTGCCGCCTTCGACGTGGAACGGCGTGCGGTTGCCGGCCGTGGTCCAGATGCCGCGGCCTTTCCAGCCGCCGTTGGGATCATCGATGCGGCCGTCCATGCCCTTGGCGTAGAAGCTCATCGGATACGGGACCCGCAGGGTGACGAACTTGCCGTTGACCAGCGCGAGCAATGCGTCGTTCTCGTTGCCGGTGGAGATCGGCACGTCCTTGCCGAGGCCCAGCGTGTCATGCTGGTCGACCCAGGTAGCGTAGCTCGCCTCGGCGCTGCCCGGATCGGTCACGCCCGACAATTGCGGTCCGGGGTATGGATAGAGCGTCCAGCCTTCCGGGCAATGCTTGCCGGTCGCGGTCGGGCCGTTCAGGACCTTGCACTTGCGGCGGTCGAAGCTCGCCAGATGGCCGCTCGCGAGCGAGGTCCAGGTCACGCCTTGGGCATCGATGTTCATGACGCGCGGCGAATAGCCGGGCGCCGGGACATCGTAGATTTCCGCGAGCGCGGTCGCCGGCGGGTTCGCGCCCGGATCGAGCCGGATCATCGAGCCCGGATAGCCGAGCGTGGAGCCCCACACCGAGTTGTCGGCCGGGCTCGGCGATACGCCGTAGAAGGCCGCATTGATGCGGTGCTGCTTGTTGGGATCGACCGGCTGGTTGGGCTCGGTGTACTCGCCCTCGCGCTTGCCTTTGCCGTTGGTGTCGACGATGAGCGCCGTCCAACCCTGCGACTTCTTCTCGTCGCCGGTCTCCCGGAACATCTTGGTGTTGAGCCAGCCGACCACGTTGGCCTGCGGACCGCCGGCGCTGGTCCACAGCGTGTCGTTCTTGTCGTAGCCGAACTCCAGGTGATGGGTCGGGAAGCAGGTATTGATCAGCGTGAACTTCCCGGTCTTGGGATCCAGCATCGCCAGCTGGCGGCCCGACGTGGCGAGCGGGAAGAGCTTTGCCGATTCCAGGTCCGAGCCCTGCTTGCAGAAGTCGGGGTTGTTCGGCGGACGGATGCGGGCGGTGACCCAGAGGTTCCCCAGCTCGTCATACATCGGGTTGTGGACGACGGCCTGGCTGTCCCAGATCGGATCGGGGCCGTTATAGGGCGATGCGGCCAGCATCGGGTCGTCCTTGGTGCTCGGCGTCTTGGGGTCGCGCACCGGGATCTTGACCTGGGTGACCGTGTTCTTCGCCGGATTGAACTGCGGCAGATTGTCGGTGCTGTTCTCGGTCGCACCGAACAGCGGCCCATTGGCGTTGAGGGTCGGATTGCGCCGGTCGGTCGAGATCGAGTCATGCAGATAGGCGGTCGGGCTCGACCAGTCCCAGACGGTGACGACGACGTTGCGCTCGACGCCCTGCGGCCGCTGCGGCTTGGAGGCCGGCAATTCGCCGGCCGCGATCCGGTCGGTCCAGTCGCCGAACATCTTCAAGGTCGCATTGGTGCCCATGCGGTCGAGATTGTTGATCATGTTGGTGGCGGCCTGGCCGGACTGGACGCGCCGCGTCCACGCCTCGAAGCCGGTCTTGAACTCGCCGAGCTCCTTCGGGATCTCGCGCGTCGCCTTGTTGCCGAGCTGATGGCAGGTCACGCAGCCGTCGGTCCTGACCAGGTCGAGGAATTGGCCCTGGTCCTTCATCTGCGGGCTGATACCGTTGCCGTTCGGCCCGGTGCCGGGGAACTGGCTCTTGTCCGGAATCTTCATCATCGCGAACCAGTAGATCGCCGGATAGTATTGCGCCGCGGCCTTCTCGTCGGGCGCTTTCACGGCGGTCAGATTGAGCATCTTGCCGGGGGCGGTCTGTACTTTGGGGGAATCCACGAGCCCGTAGCCGCGCACCCAGACGCTGTAATTGGCCTTCGGAAGATCGGGCAGCACATAGCGGCCCTGATCGTCGGTGACCACCATCTTGGCCATCTTGGTCCCGAGCTCGGTCGTCTCCGCGATCACCCAGACGCCGGCTTCCGGCCCGGTCGGTCCGGTGACCACGCCGCCGAGATCGTTGGCGCCCACATGGATCGCCGGGTTGGCGGCCTGCTGGGCGTTGAGTTGCGCGGAGGGGGCATTCAAGAACGCCGCGACGGCGATCGCCGCCACGCTCAAGTACAGTCGACTTTTCGTCTTCATCTCATGCTCCTGTGGTCTCTTCCCAATTATAGGCGGTGACGTCTTCTACTCGCTTCAATCAACCAAGTTTGCGACAGGTCGTCCACGACGGGTTCGTTCATGGCGGGATGCCGACCTCGCGCCTTGCCCGAAAGCCCGGCCGGTCCGACAATCCCAAGCGATGTCGTGCCAATGACATTGTGCCCGGTCCGGGCCGCCCCCGCAATGCCGACATTGCGGAAAGGCGGCGGTGGGCGCCGGCCGGCAAATCCCTCAAATCGAGGGCCACCGCGCGGACCGCCAAGCGGAAAAATCGGTTCACCTGCCGATTCAAGCAAACCGCGCGCGATCGAAATGGCGAGAGGTCGTTTCAGTGCTGCGCCACCGTGCCGGCCACGACGCCGTCCGCGCCGGCTGGCCCGGTGAACGCGCCGTCCGGCGCGAAGGCCGCGCCCGTTTGATGGGGATGCCGTGCCCATGCGGCGACCGCGACCGGACCCGCGACCAGCATGGGATAGTCGTAAGGTGCCGGCCGATCGCCGCCCATGATGAACTGATAGTGCAGGCGGAAGAAGCTCCTCCTGAGACGACGATAATATTGCGGCGAGACCACCTCCCTAAACCGCACCGGCCAGATCAGCGGATTGCAGCGCTGCGCTCCGACCTCGACGCCGATCCCCGCGACCGGATCGAAGTCCCAGAAATTCATGACATCCTTGCGGGACACGCAATCGATCCAGGCCAGCGACGGCTCGGTGGCAAGGCGTCTGACCACGTCGCGCATTTTCTGCGCGGCGGGGTGGAGGGCGGCTGCCGGCATGACCGACCCCAAGGTCAGCAGCACGATTTGCGGTCCGCGCCGCCCCAAATCCGGATCGAGCTCGAAGGCGCGCGCCATCACCGCGCAAGCGGTGACGCCGGCTGCGCTGTGGCCGACCACGACGATTTCGTCGGCTTGCCTGGCGCGCGCGGCGGCGACGATGCGCGCCGCGTAGCAATCGATCGGTGCATCGAGGAAGGAGGCGTCGCCGCGCGCAAACTCGCGCAGATAGGGCCAGCAGTTGTTGATCTGCGCCACTTGCAGTCGATCGGCGAGCGGCCGCAGCAACAAAAAACCGGCGATCCCGATCCCGCTGCCGATGGCGATCGCCGCCAGCTCCGGCAAGCCGGCTAACCTTGCAACCGCGAGCGCCGCGAGCCAACCGCCGAAAGCGGCCAGCGCGAGCCACAGCAGCAGCAGCATCTGAAAGCACAGCAAGTGAACCTCGAACCGCCACGCTGCCCGAAAGATCCGCGCCGTTGTTCCGGTGATGTGGTCATTGATGGCCCAGGCGAGGGCGCGCGGCACCTGCCGCCACATCGGCTGCGCCATGTTGGCGCCGATCAGGCCTTCCAGCCGGAGGAATTCGTAGCGCGTGGCCACCTGCCAGTTCGGTCCCGCGGCTTCGATGTCCCAATGCGCGATCAAATCCGAGTCGAGCTTGACCTCGCCGAGCTTGCCCTCGAAGTGCCAGACGCGGCGGCAGCGATTCCACGCGCGCCGGAACAGGTCGTGGTAGCCCGCCGCACCGCGCGGTTCGTAGCCCGCGACATAGAAGACGTGCCGCCGCCGAATCACCGAGACACTCGCTGTCAAAGAAACCCTCCAGCCTCGCCGTGCCGGCCGCGAATTCATTGCCACAGCATTACGCCAGGAGCAACAACGCGCAAGGAGACCGGGATGGGATCGGCGTGCAAGCCCGCCATGCGCCTGGCATCTGGGGCTGGCGAGGCGGGCCGGCGCCTGATACCCAGGCTTGGCGAGGGCGGGCGGGCGGCCAAGACTTGCAGGCCAAGACTTGCGGCCGGCGACCTGCATCTCGCAAGGCGAAAGAGAGCCGCATGGGCCTGCTGCGCAAAGTCGAGCCGGAATTGCTGGATCAACTGCGGGCGGACGATCCGCGCGCCATTGCCTCCCGCCGCGACCTCAAGCTGTTCAATGCGTTTGCATTTCACAGTGGCCTGATGGCGCGTGGCCTGATCAGGCATTACGGCGACGACAAGCCGCGCGCGCTCGTCGATCTCGGCGCCGGCGACGGCACATTCATGTTGGGGGTCGCCCGCAGGCTCGTGTCGCGCTGGCCGAACATGAAGGTGATCTTGCTCGATCGCCAGAGCATCGTCAGCGGCGACACGCGCGCGGCTTTCGCCGCGCTGGGATGGAAGCTTGAAACGGTTACGGCGGACCTGTTCGACTTTTTGGCAAGCATCGGGCCGGCGGACGTGGATATCATCACCGCCAACCTGTTCCTTCACCATTTCACCCCGCAGCAATTGGCTCGCCTGCTCGGGCGGGTCGCGCAAACGGCACGGCTGTTCATGGCCTGCGACCCCAGGCGAACGGCCTGGGTGCGAGAAATCGCCCGATTAAGCTGGGCGCTCGGTTGCAACGATGTCAGCGTCCATGACGCGGTGGCGAGCGCGCGCGCCGGGTTCAACGGCCAAGAGCTTTCGGCCCTGTGGCCGAAGGCCGAGAATTGGGAACTGCACGAGCGCGCGGCCGGGCTGTTCAGCCACTGCTTTGTGGCACGGCGCACGGCAATCGGGAATGCAATCGCTCGAGCCGAGACCCGAGCGATGGATCAGGGTCGATAGGACACATGAATATCGCCGCCCCCAGGCCGCCCGAATTGACGGGCCTCGCCGCGCTGCGCGCGGGGTGGCAATTCGCGCGGGATCCGATCCGCGCCATGCGCCTCAATTATGAGGCCTACGGACCTTGCGTGGTCATCGGCAAAGCGCTGCCGTTCGTATTGCATCCAAAAGTCGTATTGCTGGGCGCGCCGCTGATATTGGCGGCTGGGGCGGCCCTCAATCGTGAAGTGCTGAACAACGCTACCACGTGGCGCTCGGTCAGCTTTCTGCCCGGCGGCCCGCGAAACTCCGCGGCGCGGCGCTTGAGCGAGAATCTGACGCGCATGACCGCTCGCCGGCACGCGCATTACCGCAAGCTCATCTCCGCTCCGCTGCACAAGCACAGCGTCGACGCGCTGGGGAACGACATGGTCCGCCTCGCACAGGAGGCCGTCGCATCCTGGCCGACCGGCGCAGCGATCGATCTCGGGCAATACATCTATCGATTGGTGCGTCTCATCGCGATCGATCTGCTGTTCGGGGCCGACCGGACACTCGGCTATCCGATCGCGGACATGACCAACCAATTGATGGAACGCAAATGGTCCGGCAGCGCGATGGCATTCAAGGTGAATCTGCCCATGACCGCCTATGGGCGCAGCCTGCGCGAGGCCGCGACGCTCGAACGTTGCGCCATCGCGTGGGCGGAAAAGAAGCGCGGGCAGGTCGACCCGCGTGACCTCGTTTCCATCATCGTCAACAGTCCCGATCCGGACGGAAATCCGGCCAGCGCCGCCACCATCGCCCGCAGCATTCCGGCGCTCGTGACGATGACCTCGGAGGCGTGTCAGACTTCGCTCACTTGGGCCTGCCTGCTGATCGCCCAACACCCGCGTGTTGCGCGCGAAGTGCTCGACGAGCTGACCGGCGTCGCGCCATCGGTGGAGGCCATCATGAGTCTTCCGCGGCTCGATGCCGTGGTCAAGGAAACGATGCGCATATTGCCGCCGGTCCCCTTGCAAATGCGCGTTGCGGAACGCGAGACCGTCCTGCTCGGTTGGCCAGTGCCGAAAGGGGCACGCCTCGTGCTGAGCGCCTTCGTGACGAATCGCGTGCCCGATCTTTATCCCGAGGCGGACCGCTTCCTGCCCGAGCGATGGGCGACCATCAATCCGACCGCGTTCGAGTATCAGGTCTTCGGCGGGGGACCGCGCAATTGCCCCGGCTATCTGTTCGCCATGAAGGTGATGAAGGTGGCGCTCGCCGCGATGCTCACGGCCTATCGGGTGGAAATCAGCGCTGGCGCGCGGATCGATTACCGGGTCCAGCCGACGCTGCGTCCGGCCGGCAGCATGCCGGTGGTCCTGCACCGGCAGGACGGCGCCTTCGCGGCCGCGCCGATCCGCGGCAATATCCGCTCCTTGATCCGATTTCCGTGAGTGACCCCGGCCTTAAGCGACCCCGACGGCTCAAGCCGCCGGAATGCCCATCTGCGCGAGCGCCGCACGCCCGAGCAGGCCGTAGGGATTGGCCAGCGTCTCCAGCATCTCGAAGTGATTGTAGCCCTCGCCGACTAGGAGCTGGACCGGCTTGCCGGCCGCTTTCAGGGCGGCGGCAAAGTCGCGCGTCTGGCGCTGGAATTCGGGCGTCTCGCCGGTCCCATAGCCCACGATCAGCGGACAGACGATCCGGTCGAGATGGCGCAGCGCGCTCAGCTCCTGCTCGATCTGGTCGGTGAATTTGACGTAATTGGAGCGGGCCGAGAGCCGCACCGGCTTGAGGTCGTACATGCCCGAGCACAGCAGCGCGCCCTTCACCAGGTCGCCGGGCAGGCCGAAATCCTTGCGCCAATCGGCGGCCACCACCGTGCCGCCGAGATGGCCGCCGGAGGAATGGCCGCTGAGGTGGAGCCGGTTGGGATCGCCGCCAAAGCTCGCCGCGTTCTTGTAGACGAAGGCCACCGCGTTGCGGACTTGGGCAGCCATGGTCATCAGGTTGCCGCCGGCATCGTCGATATTGGTGAAATCGAGAATGACGCTGTGGGCGCCGGCCCGCACGAAGATTTCCGCCAGATAGGCAAATTCGGCGGAGCGGCCGTTGCGCCAGGCGCCGCCGTGGATGAAGACGTTGACCGGCGCGTTGGCTTGGCTGGTCCGGTAGACGTCGAGCCGCTCGATCTCGCTTGCCCCGTAAGCCAGGCGCAAGGGCTCGCCGAGCGCGGCGCGGGCGCGCAAGCTGGCGGCCAGGCGGCGCTCCTGGATCTGCGCCCGGTTCGCGGCGTATTTGCTCTGGTCGTAAGCGGCGTCGAGCTCCTGCTGGTCCATGTCGAGCCACACGCGCGGACCCTTGGCCCGCTGAGCCGGGGTGCTCTTGCGCTCCGCACTCAACACGCTTTCAGTCATCGCCACGGTGGTTCTCCGTTCTCGTTTGGCTCACGCCGAGGCGAGCTTCATCTGCTCGAAGGCGGCGCGGCCCATGAATCCATAGGGGTTGGCGAGGGTCTCTTGCGTCTCGTAGTGATTATAGCCCGTGCCGACGCGCAGCTCGACCGGTTTGCCGACCGCCTTCACGGCGGCGTAGAAATCGCGGCTCTGGCGCTGGAACTCGGGCGTCTCGAGCGTGCCATGGGTGAGGATCAGCGGCGTATGCAGCCGGTCGAGATGGCGCTGCGGGCTCAGTGCCTCCTCCATCTCGTCGGTGAACTTCACGTAATTGCTGCGCTTGGACAGCCGAACCGCCTTGAGATCATACATGCCGCTGCCGAGCAACGCGCCTTTGAGGATATCGAGCGGCAGGCCTTCCCGCGCCCAATCGGTGGTGACGATGCAGCCGCCGAGATGGCCGCCCGAGGAATGGCCGGTGAGATAGAGCGAATTGGGATCGCCGCCGAAGCTTGCGGCGTTCTTGTAGACCCAGGCAACCGCGCGCCGCACCTGCTCGACCATCGGAAAGAGGCTGCCACCCGCTTCGATCACATCGATGAAATCGGGGATCACGTAATGCGCGCCTGCCTTCACGAACGGCTCGGCCAGGTAGGCTCTGGCCGAGATGGAACGGCCGGCGCGCCAGGCGCCGCCGTGGATGAAGACGTTGATCGGCGCGTTCGGTTTCTGGGTCTTGTAGATGTCGAGCTTTTCAATTTTCCCGGGACCATATGAAACCCGCTGCGGTTCGCCCAGCCGTTCCCGGGTGATCCGGCTCGCGCTCGCAAATCGCGCGAGGAGCTGCTCGCGGTTCGGCGCGTACACCGACTGGTCGTAGGCGTCGTCGAGCGCCTTCTGGTCGTAGCCGAGAAAGATGCGTTTCGCCATCGAAATCGTGGTCTGTCCCCGATTTTATTTTTGAAAACCCCGTACGAGCTTCGCCCGCGCGGTGGCGCCTTGCATGAGCAGGCTGTAGTCCGAGCCGCTCAAGATGAGCTGCACGCCCATGGCGATATGGCGCTCGAGGAGCTCGGGGGTGTACATGCCGCCCATGCCCGGGAACTTGCCGTGCTTGCGGCAGGCGGCGATCACCTTGCGGTAGGCCTCGGCGACGCGCGGGTCGTCGAACTTGCCCGGGATGCCGAGCTCGAGGCAGAGATCGTTGGTGCCGATGAGCAGCGCGTCGATGCCGGGCACCGCGGCGATCGCCTCGCAGTTCTCCAGCCCCTGCGGCGACTCGATCATCACCACGACGAGCGTCTCCTCGTTGATGATGCGCGCTGCCTCGCCCACGGGGACGGGCTCGAAGCCGAGCTGCTGCAGCCCGCCGCCCATCGAGCGCTTGCCGAGCGGCGGGTAGCGGCAGGTGCCGGCGACGCGCTTCGCCTCGGCGGCTGTATCGACATGCGGCACTACTATTCCCTGGGCCCCGTTATCGAGTAATCGAGACGCGTGCCAGTGCTCGAGGCCCGGCACGCGCACGACCGGCGTGATGCCCACCGCGAGCGACGCGGCGGAGATCTGCGCCGCGGTGTCGGCGTCCATCGAGCCGTGCTCGCAGTCGATGAACAGCCAGTCGAAGCCGGCGGTGCGGGCGATCTGCGCGATGTCGACGGTGCGCGCCTGGCGCAGCCCCAGGCCGATGGCGAGCTTGCCCGCGCGCAGGTTGCGAAGGGCGTGGTTCGGGACGGTGCTCATGGCGGATTTCTCCTTAGCGCAGCCACACGGTCAGCCAGAAGCCGAGCGTGTTGATGTCGTTGATCGAGTGCACCTTCGGCAGGTACACCATGTTGAGCGTCGCGGCACGCCATTCGTAGGCGGCGATCGGCAGCGGCGCGACGAACGCCTTGCCGTCGTTATAGGTCTTGCTGTGGAGAAAGGCGAGCGCCGCGCCGAGGCGCAGATGCTCGGTGGCGTGCCAGTAGCCGCCAGCTCCGGCGAGCACCGCGGTGTGGCGCCCCGAGTCGTGGTAGGCGCCGGCGTCGAAGAACCAGTCGATGCCCTCGCCCGGCACGCGGTAGCGCGCGCCCAGGCCGTAGTTGAGCCAGTTGTCGTCGCGCAGCTCGCGCGCCTTGTCGCGGTCGAAGTGATACGAGAGGCCGTAGACGTTGATGCCGAGGTCGCCGGCGTGCGCGGGGACTGGCAGTGCGAACGCGAGGAGCACGGCGGCGAAGCGTGGCATCATTTTTTTCCGTATTCGCCGTAGCCCATGAATCGCTCGAAGGCGGAGATGCCTTCCGGCACCACCCCGGATTTGAAGCGCTCGATGGCGCGGTTGAGCGCGTCGTACTGCACCAGGACGCCAAAGGCATAGTACAGGACGATCGACGCCTCCCGGTGCTCCTCGAGGCCGTGGCCGGGCATGTCGACGATCATCGCGGGCCGCGCGATGCGGCGGCGCACCTCGGCGAGCTGCGCGGGCGTCACGAGCGTCGGGAAAACCATGTCGGCGCCGGCCTCGGCATAGGCCGAAAGGCGCGCGATCGCGTCCTCGAGATCGTTCGCGATCCATGCGGCATCCGACCTGGCGACGATCATGAAGTTCGGGTCCTCCCGCGCCTCGACCGCGGCGCGGATGCGCGCCGCCACCTCGGCCGCAGGGCGCAGCGCCTGCGGCAGGCCGGTGTGCTTGCCGATGCCGGCGTGGTCCTCGATGTGGATCGCGGCAACGCCGGCCTGCTCGAAGGCGCGCACGGTGCGCCAGATGTTCGCCGCATCGTTGAAGCCGCCCTCGGCGTCGGCGATCACCGGCACGCGCACCGCGTCGACGATGCTGCGCGCCTGGTCGACGAGCTCGGTGAGCGACAGCAGCCCGGTGTCGGGCAGCGCGAAGCGGCTCGCAGCGGTGGCGTAGCTGCCGATGTACACGCACTCGAAGCCATGCGACTCGATGACGCGCGCCGAGAGCGCGTCGGCTGCGCCGAGCGCGACGATAGTCCGGCCGCTCGCCACGAGCTGGCGCAGGCGCGCGCGGCGCGCCGGAAAGGAGGAGTCAGGCTGCATGCTGGTCTGGAGTCTAATCGCCACATCGCGGCCCCGTGCCGGCTCGAGTTGCTTATTCGAAAAGCGGCTTAGCCGAGCAAAACCCCCGCTCGCCTGCGGCTCGCCGCCCCCTTGTCAGGGGGCCAGATCGCTAGACCTTCAGCAGATCCGGAGAGAGGTACTGCTTGCGGAAGGTCTCGAAATCGACTTTGTCGCCGGCCTCGATGCGCTTCTGCTCGGCGAGCGACTCCTCGG
>WNFJ01391905.1_pt1 | contig 22528 bp, 15 predicted proteins | sample 5400461 | NCBI WGS metagenome assembly WNFJ01 (sample SAMN13153349, study PRJNA577476) | soil metagenome | isolation source: 115 cm saprolite on Douglas fir-dominated hillslope | place: USA:California | collected 2013-09-17
CGTGATGCACCCGAGACAGCGATGACTGCTCGGATCGGCGATTACATTGTGAGGACGGCGCGGAACCGGGCCTTGCCCTCCGCAACGCGGTCATAGGCCCTGGGTGCCTCTGCCAATGGGTACGTCTCGACAATCGTTTTAACTTTTCCTTGCGCTACGAAATCAAGCGCTTCGTAAAGATACTCGGGGCCGTTTTGCTGGCTGCCAATTATTCGAATGCGTTTCGAGATGAGATCCATTAGCGAGACCGAAAGCGGCTCCGCATCGGCACCCATCGTGACGAGGCGGCCGTCCGGCCGTAATCCCTGTATGCTGTCCACCATCGACTTGGTCGAATTTGAGGTACTGAGGATTACATCCGCGCCCCCCGCTGCCGCAAGGCTTTTTCCGTCGCGGACAACTTCATCGGCGCCGAGATCGCGGATCATCTTGTCCTTATCGGGGGAATGGGAAACTGCGATGGTCTCGAAGCCTGCGGCCTTCGCGTATTGCACTGCCAAGTGCCCAAGCCCGCCGATCCCGAGCACAGCCACGCGCTCATGCGGCTTGGGATCCGCCCAGCGAAGGCCGCTATAGACCGTATAACCAGCGCAAAAGATCGGGGCTGCCTGCTCATAGGAAACCTTGTCGGGAATAAGATAGGTTGCGTCGGCATTCATCAGCATGTACTCGGCGTGTCCGCCTTGTGCCTCAATCCCTGTACCCTTCAGATACGGACAGAACATTCTGCGGCCACGCTGGCACCATTCGCAGCGCCCGCAAGTGGATTGAATCCAAGCGGTACCCACACGGTCGCCGACCTTTCGGGTGGTGACGTCGGGAGCCACGGCAACGATCTCGCCGACCGGCTCGTGGCCGAGGATTCGGGGGAATGGTCCGGGCAAGTGTCCGAGCGTTTGATGTACGTCGGTGTAGCAGATGCCGCTTGCATGCATCTTCACGAGCACTTGATTCGGTCCGGGCTGAGGTTGCGGAACGTCTTTGACCTGCCACGAACTGCTCACAGCGGGAACAACGGCAGCTTGCATAACACTTCCTCCTAGCGTGATTCGATGCGAGCGCGTTTGGGTCGGTGCAATGATTTTGGATGCCCGGTTCGTCAATCACACACCTAAGCCGAGCTTGACGGTCAGTTGGCGAATTGTCGCAAATCGGAAACGATTAACCTACCGTAAAAACTATCAGCGTGCTGCCCGCAGCCGAATCACCAATCGTTACAAATTTTCATTTGGTTGGCTTGGATGCCGACCTTTATGGGCAGTACCCCGCGCGGGATTTCGTTGTCTCCGTGCAGCAGGTCGGAATTTTCGAGAATCTGAGCACAAAAGACGGGCCCAAGGAGGAGCGGCAATGGCGCAAAGACAACAACGAGGTTGGCTAAAGAAAGAAAACCGCGTTCCTGGTGAAACCTGGGTGTTCTATTTTCGAACTACGCGAAAATCCGATGGCAAGCGGGTGGAGAACAAGATTCCTATTGGTTTAGTCCAAGACTTTCCCGACAGAAATAGCGCGTGGGCAGAAATCGAGCGACTACATCTCCAAATCAACCCGGTGGATTCGCGACGCGGAGTAACGTTTGGCGACCTGGCGCTACACTACGCGGAGCACGAGTTAGTTGAGCGCACAGAATCCATCCATCCAAAGGCGCATACCACTATAAAAGGCTACGAGCGAGTCCTCCGCAACCGCTTGCTCCCACGATGGGGCAACAGAATTGCGCTTGGTATAGAACCGCTGGAGGTGGAGCAATGGCTCGAGGCTTTGAAGGTAGAAGAGGAGCTTGCAAATCCAACCCTCGACCGAATGCGTCGTGTCATGTCGCTGGTCTATCGGCATGGCCAACGATACGCTTTGATTCCTCGCAGTCAAGAGTCCAACCCAATGCGTTTCGTCCGCTGCAAAACAACCAGCGGCTACGAAGCCATGATCCTAACTCCTGAACAGGCGTATGCAGTCTTCCGAAACCTGCGAGACCCGGAACGTACGCTGACGCTCTTGGCTGCTGGTACGGGTCTCCGCATATCGGAGTGCCTGGGCTTGCAATGGCAAGACGTGAGCTTCGCAGACGCAATGATCCATGTGCGTCGCACTTGGACGTGTGGTCAAGTAGGTCTGCCGAAGAGCAAAGCTTCTAAAGGACCTGTCCGCTCCATCCGTTGCTGGCGGAATTCATGCTCCTCTGGAAACAGAAGACGCCCCTATTCGCAACCGGGCGACTGGGTATTTCCCTCACTCCGACTTAAAGGAAAACAGCCGCGCGTCGCCAACATGCTGGTCGAAGATTATCTACGGCCAGCCGCGGTTAAGGCTGGCGTTTTGTCATCGCATCGGGACGATCACGGCCGACTCGTAGATGATGATCCGCGTCGGTTCGGCTTTCACAACCTTCGCCATAGTCTGGCGTCGTTCCTGGTTCGCATCAGAACCGATCCAAAAACCCTGCAAACTCTGCTTCGCCACAGCGATGTTAATTAAGTTCACGCTTCAGTTCTACAGCCACGCTGTCAGCCAGGATCGGGTGACCGCAGCAGGAGAAATGCTCATTGCAATTCTCAGCCATGCGGCGGAGCAAAGCGGACTGAGAGCGGACTGGGAACTGGGAGGGTAATTGGCTAACTGCTTTGGAATGATGGTGGCCAGGGACGGAGTTGAACCGCCGACGCCAGCCTTTTCAGTCTACATTATGCTGTAGTCTCAACAACTTAAGTGACTCCAGGTGGCCGCCTAAGTCCTTGAGAAGTCGTGAGAGACATGCGAATCGTGGGTTGAAATCGTGGGTTCAAAGCCGACAGTTCTGTGGAGCACTTGCGCTCACCTTGCGCATCCCACTCTTCAGGAACAGGACCGGCTCGAACTCCTAGCGGCAGATATTTCTGATTCGAATTACTTTTTCATCGCGGCAATGGCAAGTATCGCCAGCTCCCGCAGGCCACCGATCAAGTGCCTTCCGATCGCCCTGCACCCTTGGGTCTGAGGCCGGAAGGAATATTTCCAAATACACCTCCTAATTCACCGCAGTTGTTAAGCCCGTTGATCATGCCCGCGCTGCCGAGGTCAGTCATCCTGCCGTTTTCCCACAAGAAAGGGTGAACGGTCGGGATCCCGGTCGTGGCATTCGGGGTTGAATTTGTATACGAGGCAAACGCAACCGCGGCAAGTTGTTGAAAATCTCTTGAGTACTGACGAGCACCAGTGTTCAAAGGACTGATCGGCCATGGGCTATTCTGATCAATCCTGCTTACCGAATTGCACCAGCGAGCTGCCTGGTTGTTGTGGCCATCTCTCTAAACTCGTCCCATTCAAATCTCTTAATCTGGATAGCTCTCGCCGGGATTGTAAACCCGGATAAAATGGTCGGTAAATTTATAGTGTGCGCCCGGGAGAGAAAGCTTAGGCATGTGGCAGCTGACGCAGCTTTTCGCTGCACGAGGACAAGCTCGCGCTCCTCGCGTCGCCGTAGGTTTTTCCCCATTACGCATGTGGCATGCAAGACACTTGGTGTCGTAGCTGTTGAGATCAGTAACCAGGTTTACGTGAGGATCATGACAAGCTATGCAGGAAATTCGCTTATCAGTGGGGTCGTAGCAGCGGCTGTGTTCAAGGCGGTAAGGCTGAAAGCGCACGGTTCGAATGTCGTAAACCCGGGCGGCTAGGACATCATACGTCGTGCGATGGCACGTTCCGCAGAAGTCATTCAAATCGCCCGGGTCAAGATGAGCTGGATTGAAGATGTGTAGGTTCTTCCAGTTGCGGTTCTGAATGGCTTCGACGTGCTGGCTTCCGGGTCCATGGCAATTTTCACAGGTCACGCCAGGCTTCATCAGATCGAAGTGCAGCTTCCTGTTGAGCACATCTTCGCTGGTGTGGCAAGGAAAGCACTTGAACACGTCTGTGTCCGATAGCGGCCTGCCTAATGCCTCTGACAGAGTTGCGGGTAGCTTAATATTGTGCCCGATGGTTATGTCAAGACCGTCAATGTCCTTGTAGTAGCTGATCCGACTCTCGTAGTAAATTCCGTCGCGCTCGTAAACATAGGTCTGGCCTGCGTCTCCAAGGCCGAAAGCCCATAGGATGGGTACCGATACAGTATGTTGTTGTCCGTCGCTCGCTGAATAGATCTCTTGACCATCTTTGCGCTCAATGTGTATTACATAGGGTCCATCGGTGTAGCTCAGAGACTGGTGCTTCGAGAGGATGTCGCTTTCCACCGCATGCGTTGATGCCCGACCCATCGGGGTTTGCGCCTCTGACTCGGCAAGATCGGTGTGGCAACCGGCGCAAGCATTGCGGCCGACATAACGCAGGCCTGAGGGCGCCCCAGAAGTGCGCTGCCAGTGTGCGGGCGGGAAATCGTGCTCGGGTTGCGAGCTTGACGTCTCAGGTGCAACCGCGGTTCTCTGCGCTATCAAACCAGATTCGAGCGCCAGCACCGTTGCAACATAAGTGATCAGCACGAGCCGTGGGACAAACCGCAGCGCTTTAGTGAACCACTTCTCCATGCGGGTCCCTTCAATGCCCGATATCCGTCATCGGAAGACGCTGTTTCCCTTCCTCGTCGATGCCTTCTTACATCGTGCGACGCGGGGAAGGTGAAAGTAACTAAGCTTTGAAGTCTTCCCCTTCGATGATAGTCACATAACGATCAACGGGCGGGTTATTAATTCGCTGCACCAGGCCGCTCGGCTGGGGCCATTTTATTTCCAACCAGTCTAAACGGCTTGCTGCGCCTAACCCCAACACTTCCCGCGGGTCGTGGGAGGAAAGATAGCTGCCGCCGTTGTTCTTCAATCTGGTTTTTTTCGCACCCCCAATCGACCACGTAAGCCGAGCCCCAACCGCGTCACGGTTGCAATGAACGCCTTGCAGTTTAATTCCGAGCCAGTGGTTCTCCGTCCCAGCGTTGTTCATCAGCAGTAACGGAGCGTCGCCGTTGTTTCCCACCAACACATCGATGCGCCCATCATTGTTGAAGTCGCCAATGGCTAGACCGCGAGCCGAAAATGATTTCGTAAAAACGGCACCCGCTTCCGAGCTGATGTTGTGCAAAATGCCAGCTTCTTGCCGAAACAGCAAAAGCGGTTCTTTGTATTTGACGCCAGGGTTCGCAATTTCGACCATGTCGTCAGGATGCCCATTGGCGAGCAGGAGATCGACGGCTCCATCGTTGTCAAAATCAAAGAACTTTAGGCCCCAACCACTCAGCATGCGCGTGGCCTGCGCAATCCCGTGTTGGTGAGCGACGTCCGAGAAGGTCTCGTCGCCATTGTTTTCGTATAGCGAAAACATCTCCCGATCGACGTTTGCAACGAAGAGGCCTTCCCATCCACGCCCGTGCAAGTCAACCGCATCCACACCCATTCCGGAGCGTGCCCGCCCGCTATCACTAAATCCGACCCCGGCGGCGAGCGCTACTTCTTCCCATTTGTTCTTGCCGCGGTTCATGAACAGGAAATTCTGTACTGTGTCGTTTGCGACGAAGAGGTCCATCCGGCCGTCGTTGTTCACGTCTGTGACCACCACGCCGAGTCCTTTGCCGAGTGCTTTCTCGATGTCGGTGCCGGCCGTAACATCTGTGAACGTACCGTCGCCATTATTGTGATAGAGAAAACTGTGGGTTGGCTTAAAAATCCGTGGAATGCAATAGTAATGCCTGCCTAGCTTGTTATCACCGCACGAGGTGTGTTTGCTCAGACCGTAATCAACAAAGCTACACACAAACAAATCAAGCCGCCCGTCATTGTCGTAGTCAAACCATACGGCGCTCGTTGTCCACCCAGGGGTTGCCACGCCAGCTTTGTCCGTTACGTCAGTGAAGCTTCCATTGCCGTTGTTGCGGTAGAGTAAGCAGCGGCCGTACGCCGTAATGAACAAATCGGGAAAGCCGTCGTTGTCATAGTCGCCCACGGCGACACCCATGCCAAAAGTCCCGCCGGGAACGCGTGCCTTGTCGGTCACATCGGTGAAAGTACCGTCGCGGTTGTTCTTGTAAAGGGCGTTTTTGATCGGCTTGGGGGGTTTGTAAAAATCGCAAGGGCCAGCGTTCACCAGGTAGATGTCCATCCACCCGTCGTTGTCGTAGTCGAGAAACGCGCAACCTGGCGGTAGAGTCTCGGGAAGCTGTCGGTCTGGCGACATCGCGTTCTCATGTACCCAGGTGATACCGCTGACAGAAGGCAAAACCTCCTCGAAAAGCGGAAGCGAAGGCGTAGCGGCACCGCCGTGAACACCACCCTGCAGGAGCGTAGCCGCATTCGACTTCCACCCGCCCAAGATCTTTGCAAGTCCCAACCCACCTGCTGTTACCAGAAATCCTCGACGCGAAAATGGGCCCATGGTTTTTTATGCATTCGTCAGATTCATTCTCTGATGTCAGTTCTTCTTAGCTTGTCCAAGCGCATGAACTCAGCGCGTGCGCGCTCCGCATCTTGTTTTCTTCCCGCGCGCGCATAAGCGGTGTAGAGGGCAAATTGCACCTCCGGACTGTCCGGCGCGAGCTTTACCGCGGTTTCGAGTTCGCCGATCGCCTCATTAGTCTTTCCCATCCCAAGAAATATTCGTCCTAGAGCGTCGTGAGCAGCGAATAATTGAGGCGCCAACTCCACGGCCTTCTCCGCAAACGGCAATCCGGTGTCGAAGTCGGTCCGCTTGATGTATTCAAACGCAATCTGTAACCGTGCTGGGACGTGGTTGGGTGAAATCTGAATCTCACGATTGAACTCGCTGAGCGCAGCATCCGCGTCGGTAGAGAGCAGAAACGTTCCGTAGGCGTAGTGAACGTTGGGCGTTTCACCGTAGCGAGCGATCAGCTCCTCGAATTCCCTCTTCCCGTCTTCGGCTCGATGCGTGCGCATGTCACAGGCGGCACGACCGGCCATCAGGACCATTTCCCGCTTGTCGGGTGGCATCTCAGACGGTAAGAACGGCATTCGTAGAACGCTCAAGCCCAGCGCTTCAATCAGTGAGGGACTCTCATTTCCCGCTCGGGCCATGACGAACAGCGTTTCTGTGCCGGCTTCATATTCTTCGAAGCGCGTATCTAAAATCGCCAGATGATAATGCGCCACGGAACTCAGCTCCGGGTTGCCGCTCAGGCTGCCCGTTATCAGAGCACGACGGAGATGTTGCAGCGCTGGCACGTAATCCCGCAATTCGAATTCGCAAAGTCCCAGCATCGCCCATGCCGGGGCGCCATCGGGCTTTAAAATGGTCAAGCGACGAAAAGTTTCCCGACCTTCGTCATAGCGATCGGCATCGTAAAGAATTGCCCCCAAGTCCCACCAGCCTTCAGGCCAGGAGGGCTTGAGTTTCAGTGCCTGGCGATACAGTCTAATAGCCTCCTCCGGTTTATTCTGGTCACGCGCCTGCGCAGCTTGCTTTGCAATTCGGTCAAACTGGCTCACGGACGCGGACGAAGTCCTGGTCTTGGCAGCGCTCGACGCAGGCGCCGAGGTCGTCTGCGCCCAAATCAGTTCCATCGGAGAGATCGAGAGGCAAATGGTGAGCGCGAGAGTTGGAAGGGCGCCTTTGGAACGCATATCGGTGTACAGGGGACTTTCACTTTCAAACGATACGATTATAGGAACTCCCATGTTGAAACACTAGTGCGGGGACGGTTGAGCAGTTCCGCCCTGCACAGGAGTCGGAGTGTTTTTCGCTCCGGGCTGCCGCGCCTGAATCTCGGCGAGCAGTTGACGAATGATTGCCCTTTCGCGATCCCCATCTTGTTTTCGCTTCTCGCGGTAGTACACGGTAGCAAGTGACACATGCGCTTCGACGAAATTCGGAGCATCGTTGATCACCTGCTCCAGTTCCCGCTGCGCCTCCTCGATCTTCCCGACGCTGAGGTGCAACGCCCCGATCTGGTAGCGGGCGGCGAGGTCCCCCGGTCGAACTTGGAGAGCACGATCCAAGAACCGCAGAGCGTCGTCGAAGTGCTCGTCCTGACGCGCCAGGACGCCAAGATAAAGATTAGAGTCGAAGTCGTTCGGGTCGATTTCCAACTCGCGTTGGAACTCCTCGGTAGCGGGTTCCGGACTGCCGGATTGCAAAAGCGCCTGGGCGTAAATCGAATGAGCGGAAGCTAGTTTGGAGTTGAGTTCGACGGCGCGTCGAAGATCGTCAAGAGCGCCATGTATATCGTGAACCGCCAGTTTTGCACTGCCCATAAGCAGTCGCACTTCCGCCGAGTCCCCTTCACGCAGAATGCGATCAATAACCCGTTGGCCCTGATCAATTTGACTGTCCCGGATCAGCGCGGTGCCGAGTAGATAGGTTAGAGCGCGGTCATCGCCGTGCGTCGGCTCCAGCGGAGAGAGCAGTCCGACCACCTGCTTATTCTCTCCCATTCTCAGGTCACAATCTGCCAGCAGGAGAACCACGTTCATATTATCGGGTTGCAACTTTGACATGTCAGAGAGTTCGCGCCTTGCATCTGGAATTTGTCCTGCTTTGTAGTACGCGAGGGCCAGGTTGAAGCGAACTCCTGATGCCTCGGATGTCCCTCTTGGATCTTTCGGAATTGTTTGAAGGGCATGCTGATATTGATCGATCGCTTGGCTGTAACGACCGAGATGAGCGAGCGCCGCGCCCAGATTTGAATAGGCGATCGTGCGAGATTTATCGCTCTGCGAAGTTGCTGTCAGGAAAATTCGGTATTCGCGGATCGCGCCTTCAAAATCCCCGGCCTGGTGCAACTGAATAGCGCTCGCCAGCACCCGCTGGGGATCGCTCGACTGAGCTGCGGAGGAGGCGACTTGTTGTGCTTGAGGCTGGCCCGGGCATGGCAAACAAAACACGGCTCCCATTAACGTCAAGACGGAGAGGAACTTCAGACTAAACATCAGGGGAAAACCCAAGAAGCGGAGATAAAACCTGATGTCCGGGCTCCAGATTCTTCGCACCTTGGTCGGATCATACGCTGTTAAGACTCGAGCCGCACCTCACTGTGAATATACTGCACGCACTCGGAGACTTCTTGCTTGGGATCAGTCCCCTCCTCATATTCAATCGCGCAGAGGTTTTGGAATGAATCCTGGGCAATGGTGCGAAGAAACTCTCCGATGTTCCCCTTGCCTTTCCCCAGCACGACGGAGTGACCGGGCGAATCTTCATCCTTAATGTGAATGATGCGTACGCGCGATTTCATTTTGCGGTAAGCTTCCGTCGGATCGACTCCGACTGCGATCATGTGTCCGGTGTCCAGCGTGGCGAAAAGATTTGGACGGCCCTCGAGGGCCGAAAGGACGTCCTCGGGCGACTCATAAATGAACTTGCGATCGGGAAAGTAGTGGTTGTGAATTCCAAAAGCGAAGCCTGCCTTCCCGCAAGCTGCATTGATGTCATCTAACATATCGCGCTGGGCAGCCCCTGAGACTGTCTTCACGCCAAACAACCGGACGCCTTCCACCAATGCATCGATTTCGGAGCGCTTGGAGAGATTTCCGCAGAACCAAGACATAAGGTTCACACCGCCCGAAGTCAGTTGTTCACGGACGGATCGAAACTCCTCAAGCTTTGCCTGCGGCAGCATATATTGCGGGTGAGACAGCTCAATTGTGCGCAGGTTTAGTTCCTTGCAATGGCCGATGAGTCCGTTGATGTCCAGCAGCCTGAAAGTGTAAGTGCCAAGACCCAGTTTGAACTTGGCCCGGGGCACTGACGCTCCAAGTCCGGCATTTGGCATCGCCAGTGCCGCCACACCCGCTGAAGACGCCCAAAGAAATTGCCTTCGATTCAAGGACATTAATCTTCCTTTCACCCGCGGAAATCGAGAGCAGCCTTCCAAGTTGAGGCGATTTGATCGCTATACGCGTTAGGCAGAAACAGTCTGCCGGCGGTTGATTCCCATTTCAGCAGCAAGCCCTTTGATGAACGCTAAACCTTCGCGCGCCAAAGATTCTCCGTTAGGGGCTAAGTCACGCCAAATGCAGGCAGCGCTGGCAAGCTGGGGCTCGGGCTGCGCAAAAGACTCAATCGTCAGCCAGCCGCTATATCCCATCTCCTTGAGAGCAAGCAGTGTGCTACGCCAGTCAACATGCCCAGTCCCCGGAATTCCCCGGTCATTTTCGGAAATATGGACGTGGCCGACCTTTGAGCCGAGGTCCTTCAGGGCCTTCACGGGATCTTTCTCCTCAATGTTGGCATGAAAAGTGTCGTAGTGGACGAGAACATTCGCCTCACCAATCTGGTCAATGAAGCGGGCCGCGTCTTCCTGGGTATTTAGAAAGTATGTCTCAAAGCGATTCAGCGGCTCGATGCACAATGTTACCCCCAAGTCTTTGGCCCTTCGCGCAACCTGCTGCAACCCCTCGACTGAGCGATTCCATTCATCCTTCGTCCGTCTCTGGCCGGTCATGAGTCCTAATCCGGAGTGCAGCGGCCCACACATCAGGCGCGCTTCAAGATCAGCTGTTCTCTCTACACATCGGCTTAGCAGGGCGACTCCCCGGCGACGTATCTCCAGATCGGGACTGGGAAGGTGCGCGTCGCGGGGAAGCACGACGCACGTGGTTCGCTCTAAGCCGAGGCGGGTGAGCTCTTGTCTTAAAAAAGGAATGTCGACAGGTTCTTCAGGAGAAAGGAAGAACTCTACTCCTTCGAAACCCCAGTCGCGGATAGACGTGAGAAGACTTCGGTGTTCGTGGTGAACCCTTGTCGTCCATACCATCAAGTTGACGCCGTATTTCATGCGGTCCATGTCTGATTCGGAAACCGACGGTCTCACTAGTGGGCTGGGCTGTTCCGGAGGTGAGAACAGCCCAAATCCGATTGCTGGCGCCAACTAGAAGAACAACTTTACCGTCATCTCTAGCACCCGACTGCCCTGTTTCTTAACCGGTCTGCCGAAGTTTTGTACAGAGCCCGGATCCAAAACGCCCTGGTCAAAGTTCAATGAGAGTCCTGGGTCTCCGTTCTGGAAAACCCAGAGGGGATGGTTGATAAAGTTGAACGCGGAGGCACGGAATTGAAGTTCCCGTTCCTCGTGTTTAGGGGTCAGGGAGAAGTTCTTAAACAACGATACATCGTGGTTCATATAGCCCGGTTGTTTGATGTACGGTATCCGGTAATTGCCGTTATGCCCCGGCTCGGGGGAAGCGAAACAATTGGGGTTTGCGTATTGGTTTGAGGCAAGTCCATTCCGCGGATCACAGGTCAAAATAGCGTGGACAGTTGTATCCGGTGTGCCAGCTATAACGTCTGGGCTGATGGTTTGGCCGCCGGGAAACCCCGGGGAGGGGCTGGTCGTCCCGGTAAGGCTGAGAACTGAAGTGGGTTGCACAAATGGGCCACCGCTTTGGAACTGGCTGATGCCTGACAACTGCCAGCCGCCAAGAGCTCCCTTGGCAAGAGCATTTCCTTGGGGCCCCGGGAGGTTGATATTGTAGGCAAAACTCAGGATATGGGTCCGATCATATGGAAGCGGACCGTAACTGCGTCCGCGCTGGTCAAAGGGATCTATCTGCCCGGCAAACCCTTTGTAATTACCTCCAACCCCAAGGGTTTTGCTGAAGGTGTAGGCCACAGAGTAATTGATTCGTCCCGTCCACCGCTTTGCAGTGACTTGCAAGGAGTTGTAGTTCTGGCTCAGCGCGTGAGCATACATAGTGATCGGACCGTAATTCTGGAAGGGACGAAGAGTATTTGGGTCTGTACCCGGAGGAGCGCTGAACAGGGCGCCTTCCGGAACGACGTTGATATTGCGCTGGTCCGTGGTCAGTTGATGACTGCTCGAGTTGCCCACATACGAAGTCTCAATAACTGTTCGCGAGGGGATGCGCTGGGAAAGAGTCAGGCTCCAGGAGTAGGTGGTCGAAATGTGATGGTCATGCGGATCGAGTACGCTTAATGTTGGCGCAGGCACGTTTAGCGTCGGATTTACCTGATCAAGCCCTGCCAAGGTCGATCCCCCGGGCGAGGTGGTCGAGAAAGGCGGAGCGAAGCTGAAATTGACGCTGTGCACAAGTGGAGGGTTAGCAACTGAGTTCTCGGTGATATTCCCCACATCGCGATATAGAAATTGGCCCGCACCACCGCGAATGACGGTATTTCCTTTGCCAGTGATGTCGTACGCAAAGCCAAATCGCGGACCTACACTAAGCGTATTCGGGGGGAATATGGAAGCCGGCACATGGTCACCCAAGTAAGGAGCAACGATGCCAGAGAAGGCAGAAATTGGGGCATTCGGGTTGTACTTGCTGATATCGAATCCGGTGTAGTGACCGTGGGTGTCGCCCATTTGGGCGATGTGATAAAAGCGAGCACCAAATTCCAAGGTCAGCCGCTTGGTGACCTTCCAGTTGTCCTCGCCGTAGAAGGCGAACTCATGAGTACGACCGTGTCCCACCGGGTTCGTCGTGAACTCATCATAGGCTGCGAGACGACCCATGAGAAGATCCGCCAACGCGTTTCCGGTCGACTCCCCTCCCCAATTAGCCGGTTGTGCGTCGCCCTGATTATCGTTGAAGCTGGGCTGTACGTTAGTGGTCAGCTGAAAATAAACCCCGAACTTCAGGGTGTGAGTTCCCTCAACCGTCGTGAGGTTATCTCCGACATTGATAATCCACTTGTTCGCATACAATTCTGGGTCAAAACCTCCAGGCGTAACTATGTCTGAGACACCGGTTCCCCAGTCGGTGACGTTCGGGATTATGTTGGATGTTTGACCGAACACACCATGATAGGGAAAGCCGAGAGCTGAGCGAGACACTTTGTTGCGGTCCACAAAGCGATTGGGAAGGTTGAGATAGGTTGCCCCGAACACGACCTCATTTGTCAAGGTCGGCTTGAACACATTTACCAGGCTTGTGGCCGTCGAAAATGAGCGATTGTCCCCTATAACGGCCGTTGGATAAGGCACAGCCGTTGTCTGCGTCCCTCCCCACCAGGTGATGTAGGGGAACGGAAATGTCTCATCCTCGTGATTGAACACTGTGTACAGCTTGGTGTTGTCGGAAATGTTGTAATCGACTCTAAGCCGCTGTTGGGTGCGGTGCTGAGGGTTCACGATATCAGAAACAAAATTAAAGCCGTTGTTGTTGTTGGGGTTGCGGTTAGGGAGCGGATAGAGGTTCATGAGAATCTGACCGCCGGGATCGATCAGCGTCGGGTCAATCAAGCCTGCGTTACTAATGCCATTGACCGGGATTGGCGCGCCGCAACAATTAAATATTACCTGAGCAGCGGCCGAGCTACTCGGAACCAGGTTGGCATCTGCCGGGCCGGTATTCGGGGCATAATACCCTTGCGTGAGTTCGCTGAAGTCACCGGTGCGCATTTTAGCGGTGGGAACCGTGTCGGAATGGACACCCAAATCCACGTTTTGGCGCATCCATTCGGCTCCAAAAAAGAAGAAGAGCTTGTTGCGGTTCTTGTTAAAGTCGGTGCCGGGAATCACCACCGGACCGCCGATGTTGAAGCCGGGGAAATAGTAACTATCGTTGGGGTGGGGCAATCCGAAATGGTGCGACAGCCAGTCCTGGGAATTGAGTACATTGTTTCGCGCTGAGAAGTAGCCCTCGCCATGAAATGTTGATGTCCCAGCCTTGGTGACCGTCTGAAACACTGTTGGCCCGCGGGTGCTGTCGGCGCTGAAGTTGGAGACTTGAACCTTAACTTCCTGTATCATATCCACGTTGGGGGTGACCGCTGACCCGCAGTTGCATCCCGGGTCAATCACGTTAGCTCCGTCGGAGTTGATGTCCATTGTCTCTGAACGGGTGCCGGCGATATTGTAGGAACCGACCGCGCCTCCAACCGTGGTAAACATCGTGAAGAGGCCGTTGAACGGAGTCCCACCAGTCTGCCCTCCACTGTTTACGACGCCGGGCAAAATCTTCAACAACTCCACCGCGTTTCGGCCGACGATCGAAAGGTTTTGGATCTCCTTCGATGTAATTACTGGTGATTTCTCTCCGCTATCCACGGGGATTTCCGCTGGCGTCGCTTCGACTGTGATTTTTTGTTCGGAAGACGCCGGCTTCAGGCTGATTTCTCGAAGCTTAATTACGTCGCCCTGGTGAAAGACGATGCCCTTTTGTTCCCAAGAGGCAAAGCTGCTGACTTCTACAGTGACTGTGTAGGTACCTGCAGGAATCGCAACGATTGTGAAAAAACCGTCTCTGTTCGATTGGGTGCGTCGAATGGCCCCCGAATCCTCACTCTTCAGGAGGACAGCGGCGTTAGGAACCACCGCGCCCGACTGGTCCAGCACAGTGCCGTTTAGCGTTCCCGAAGGCGCCTGAGCCATCGCGTCCACCAGGCCAAACGAGAAAACGAGCAGCGCAAAGCCAACAAATGCACCGAGAAAACGTTTCCCTGCACGAGCAAACCACAAACCCGCAGCGGTTCTGCGAACAAGATGGTTTTTCATTGGTCCCCCACTCTGAACTTGACTCCTTCAACCCACGATGCGAAACTTATACGATTAAGTGATGATGCTAGTCAAGCATTTTCTTGTCAAATTTCACAAAAATATTAATCGATAAAGCTGGCATTTCGACTCAATATCCACCCGGCTTGGGCGCTATTATCAAATCGATTAACCAAGTTGGATAGCCCGCCCGCCAGAATGACATTTGTCTTTGTCCAAGTCCAGGCGATGGACGCACCGAAAACGGTTCCTGTGCCATTGAGAGCTGACCCGACCGCGATCCGACCTGGGTTTTAGAGGCGGTGCGAATTCGCCCTCTCGTCAAAGAGTCCTTGACAAAAAGGCGCGTGAAATATACTTAATCGTATAAGATCGGTGCGTACGATAAAGCAAATCGCGGAACGAGCTGGGGTCTCCACGGCCACGGTCTCCTACGCCATCAACAATTCCTCGGGCGTTTCACCGGAAGTGCGAGAACGTATCTTGCGGATTGTCCGGGAGTTGAAGTTCCACCCCAATGCTGTGGCGCGTGGGCTCCGAACTAAGAAGACCAAGACCGTGGGCATGATTATTCCGGACATCACCAATCCGTTTTTCCCTGGCCTCGTCCGGGGAGCGGAAGATGTGCTGCGCAACGCGGGATATACGCTCATCGTCGGAAACTCCGACAGCGACGCTTCCAAGGAAGATGAGTACTACCGCACGTTCAGCGCGAGGCAGGTGGAGGGGTTGCTGATCATAGCGTCGAGTGCTGCCCGATCTCCTGAATATCTTCTGCACCATGATCTGCAGGCGACGCCCGTGGTCTTCGTCGATCGGCCTTATCGCGATGTTCGAACAGACACCGTTGCCGCTGACAACTCCGCCGGAAGTTTCCAGGCCGTGCGCCACCTCTTAGAACAAGGGCATCGGCGAATTGCCATTATTACTGGTCCACTTCAATTGGTGAACGCCCGGTTGCGGCTAGAGGGTTATAAGAGAGCGCTGGCAGCCAGTCATGTTCAGGTCGAACCTCTGTTTATTCGCGAAGGCAGGTATGACGCGGAATCGGGGTTCGAGCAGACCAAGGCACTTCTTGATCTAAAAAACCGGCCAACCGCAGTCTTTGTTTCCAATGCACCGATGACGTTTGGTTGCCTGCGTGCGCTCCGCGAATTTGGCGTCCAATGCCCCGAAGAACTCGCCCTGGTCAGCTTCGATGATGCGGAGTGGTTTGAACTTACGAGGCCATCAGTAAGCGGCGTGGCACAGAACGCCTATCAAATTGGCGCGGCAGCGGGGCAGATCCTCGCAAGACGCATTGCGGGGCAATTAACGGGCCCGCCGCGTCGGCGACTTTTAAAAACCAGGTTGGTCATCCGAGAATCGAGCGCTAAGAAGATAGCGCCTCCAAATTAATTCATACAAAATCATGTGTGGAGAGCCATGTGGAAATTGTCCGGAGTCCTAAAACGTACGACGTGGTGATTGTTGGCTCGGGAGCAGGCGGTGGGATGGCTGCCATGGTATTGACTCAGGGCGGGTTGAGCTGTGCCTTGCTCGAAGCCGGCCCGGCCATCGATCCTTCCGTGGATTACAAGGAGCATGCGTGGCCCTACGACTCGATATACCGTGGCTGGGGGCCCGGCTATTACTATAGCGACAGGCCCTACATCGATGAGTTCAGCGCTCACTTGGGATCGTGGGACCTTAAGGGCGAGCCCTATGTCTTGGCGGAAGGCCAGAAATTCAGGTGGTTCCGGTCACGGGTGCTGGGTGGGCGCACCAACATCTGGGGACGTGTTTCACTGCGCTTTGCTCCCTACGACTTCAAGCCCTATTCGACCGACGGGGGCGGACTGGATTGGCCAATCTCATATGATGACGTCGCGCCGTATTACGATCGAGTCGAACGACTGATCGGGGTTTTTGGGAACCGCGATGGCGTGCCGACACTGCCCGATGGCATCTATATGCCACCGCCCGCGCCGCGTTGCCACGAGCGTTTAGTAGCCAGTGGTTGTAACAAGCTAGGCATTCCGATCATTGCCATGCGCAATGCCATCTTGACGCAAGAGCACGACGGCCGTGCACCATGCCATTACTGCGCCCATTGCTCGCGGGGTTGCGTCACGGCTTCCCGCTTTAGTTCGCTTCAGGTATTGCTTCCGAAAGCCAAAGATACCGGACGGCTTAAGCTGATCACCAACGCGATGGCACGCGAAATCTTGACGGACAGCGAGGGGCGATGTACTGCCGTTTCTTACATTGACCGTACCGATCGGCGCGAATACCAACTGCGCGCGCGCGCCGTGGTTGTGGCCGGCGGAGCGCTGGAGTCCACTCGGCTTCTTCTGAACTCTCGATCGCCGCGGTTTCCAAACGGACTGGCTAATTCCAGTGGCGCAGTTGGCAAGGGTCTGAACGACACGGTCGGCTATATCATGACGGCCTATCTTCCTCAGTTAATGGGCCGCAAGATTGAAAATGAAGATGGGATCGATGGCGGACACTTGATTATTCCTTGGTGGCTCCAGGGAGTGAAGGGGCGTGATTTTCGTCGTGGTTACCACATCGAACTGTTCGGCGGCCCACAGATGGGCTGGGTCACAGGTAACGGCGGGGTCACTGCAGCCGTATACGATGGCTACGGGACCGAATTCAAGAAGCACGGACGCGAAATCTTCGGCAGCGCTTTCGGTCTTGCAGGCCGTGGCGAAATGATCTCCAACGACAAGTCCTGGATTGAGATTGATCCAGAGACGACCGATGCTTACGGCGTGCCCGTCTTGCGCTTCCACTGGGGGTGGGGCGAGGAAGAGTTGGCCATGGTTCGGCATATGGAGCGAACCTTCGCTGAAATCATTGATGCTGCCGGAGGGAAGGTGATCAGACGTCAAGACGGCATTTCAGCGGGCGGGACGATCCTCCACGAACTCGGAACAGCGCGAATGGGAGCGGATCCTCGAACCTCAGTCTTAAATGCGTACAACCAAGCCCATGATGTGAAGAATTTGTTTGTAGTAGATGGAGCATCTTTCTCTAGCAATCCTGAGAAAAATCCAACATTAACGATACTAGCTCTCTCCATGCGTGCTTCGGAGTACCTTCTCGATCAAGCAAAGAGAGGGGACTTGTGAAGAGACCGAAGGAGCCATTGCAAACCCTCTACTGGATCGGTTGCAACAGGGGCGGCACCTGCATGGCACCTTGCATAACCGCTTCCGTCCGATGGGCAAGAACGGGCGTTCACTACGCCAAAAAGGAGGGCGTGTGAAACGAAGAGATGCGCTCAAGGCGATTGTGATAGGTGGTGCCACGGCCACCGCGGCTGAAGCACAAGGCATTCTGCGAGTGGTACGCATGCCGGGGCACATGGCCGGAGCTAGCGAAGCCTCTAGCTCAACTTCAGGTACAGCTGCATTTTCCACACCGAAATATTTTTCGCAGCACGAATTCGCGGTTGTTTCCCGCCTTGCTGATCTGATTATTCCGCACGACACAAGTCCCGGCGCGCTCGATGCTCGGGCACCGGAATACATTGATTTGCAAGTTTCTCAAATGCCTGAGGCGCAAACGCGGATTTCGGGAGGCGTGCAGTGGCTCGATCGCTATTGTTCCGAACAGTTCAGCAAGGACTTCCTGGATTGCAGCCCGGCGCAACAGACCCAAGTGCTGGACAAACTGGCCGATGCGAAAACAGTGCCTCGGGAATTGGAGCCAGCCCGCTCGTTCTTCGTTCTCGTGCGTTCCCTTACTTGCGATGGCTTTTATTCCAGCAAGCTCGGGTTTCAAGAGGTGGGGTACAAGGGCAACACCTTCGTGATGAAGTGGCGCGACTGTACTCACCCCGAGCATGGCGCCTAACAAGTGGTACGACGGTCTTGAAGTCCTACGATTCCGAAACTGCAAAATGTGCAGTTTAGAGGAGCTTTATCAGTGAAGACGACCAAGGGTCCCGCCATTTTTCTTGCGCAGTTTGCGGACGACAAGCCACCGTTTAACCAGCTCAGCGAAATTTCAAAATGGGCTGCATCACTCGGCTACAAAGGAGTGCAGATTCCGACCTGGGACAGCCGCCTCTTCGATCTTAAGCGCGCCGCCGAGAGCCGCGATTATTGCGATGAGATTAGAGGCACGCTGACATCGAATGGCGTAGAGGTGACGGAACTGTCCACGCACCTGCAGGGGCAGTTGGTAGCGGTTCATCCCGCCTATGACGTGGCGTTTGACGGTTTCGCTCCGGATTCTGTTAGAGGAAATTCGTCCGCTCGCCAGGCCTGGGCTGTTGAACAACTCCGGTTGGCAGCTAAAGCTTCAGCAAATTTGGGCCTCAAAGCTCATGTGACGTTTACTGGAGCGCTGGCGTGGCCGTATATCTATCCATGGCCGCAGCGCCCACCCGGATTAATTGATATGGCCTTCGATGAACTGGCAAGAAGGTGGAGGCCTATTCTCGACGAGTTTGACCGATCCGGCGTCGATCTGTGCTTAGAGATCCACCCTGGTGAAGATGTACATGACGGCGTAACTTTCGAGATGTTCTTGGATCGTGTCGGAGGACACAAACGGTGCAATATTCTGTTCGATCCGAGTCATTTTGTTCTCCAGCAACTCGACTATCTCGAATTCATCGATATCTATCATTCGAGAATCAAGATGTTCCATGTGAAGGACGCAGAATTTCGGCCGACGGGCCGGCAAGGCGTCTATGGAGGATACCAGCCGTGGGTCAAACGCGCAGGCCGTTTTAGGTCTCTTGGCGACGGACAAGTTGACTTTCGCGCCATCTTCTCAAAACTTGCGCAGTACGACTTCGAAGGCTGGGCTGTGCTTGAGTGGGAGTGTTGCCTGAAGAGTAGTGAGCAAGGAGCAAGAGAGGGCGCGCCTTTCATCGCCCGTCACATCATCCAGATTGCTGAGCGCGCATTCGACGATTTTGCAAGTTCTAGCGCAGATGATGAGGCGAACCGCAGAATGCTCGGCCTTGCGGCTCGAAAGGAAAGCAAGCATGCCGATTGAGTCCAGGGACCAAAACCAGCACCGGCGCCTGCGCCTTGGCATGGTCGGGGGCGGGCCTGGCGCCTTCATCGGTGCTGTGCATCGCATCGCCGCGCGCTTGGATGACCGCTATGAATTGGTTGCATCGGCCTTGAGTTCCGACGCGGAACGAAGTTTAGCTGGCGCCCAACAACTGCATATTCCGCGCGCGTATCGCAGCTTCGAGGAAATGGCTTCGGCCGAATCAAAGCGGTCCAATGGTATCGAAGTGGTCTCGATCGTTACCCCGAATCATCTGCACTACGTTATCGCAATGACGTTTCTGGAAGCTGGCATTCACGTGATCTGCGACAAGCCGCTCACGACCACGCTTGAAAATGCGTTGGACTTAGCTGAGACGGTGAAGCGAACTGGGCTGATTTTCGGCTTAACTCACAATTACACGGGTTACCCGATGATCCGCCAGGCGCGGGCGATGACGCTTGCCGGCGAACTTGGTCCGCTCCGCGTCATTCAAATGGAATATCCGCAGGATTGGTTATCTACGCCTCTCGAGAAAACTGGGCAGAAGCAGGCCGAGTGGCGCACCGACCCAGCGCGCAGTGGGCCCGGTGGATGTCTCGGGGACATTGCAACACACGCTTTCAACCTCGCGTGCTTCGTAACCGGACTCTCATGCGAGGAAGTGGCAGCTGATCTAACTACTTTTGTGCCCGGCCGGCGTCTCGACGATAACGTACAGATTATGCTCCGGTTCTCGAAGGGAGCGAAGGGTGCGCTCTGGGCGAGCCAAGTTGCGCCGGGCAATGAAAATAACCTTCGTATGCGGATATACGGCGAGAAGGCCGGACTTGAATGGCATCCAGCCGACGCAAACGAGCTTTGGTTCACGCCTTTAGGAGAACCGAGACGGACGATTCGACGCGGTGGCGCCGGAGCCGGGCCTTCTGCCAGTCATGCAACCCGCATACCGGCAGGACATCCGGAGGGATATCTCGAAGCGTTCGCGCAACTGTATGCTGACCTGTCGGAACAAGTCATCGCAAGCCAAGAAGGACGAAAGCCAAAACCCGAATCGCTTCTCGTACCAGGCGTATCAGACGGTGTCGAAGGAGTCAGATTTATTACTGCCGTACTCGAGTCCTCCCGCCACAACTCAACCTGGGTTCCACTTTCTGGGGCCAGTTTGATCGGCAGGGGCGGATTCGCGGGGTAACCAGGCAGCTTGCAAATCCGATGGGTACTCTTAGGGGTGTCTGATGGGTGCTTCTTGTTCGGCTTGCGGAAACTACGTTCGCAGCGGCGCGGCCGTGCTGTGCGTGGTCGTGTCTTTGCTGATTGCCTGGGAACAAGGGCTCGGTGCGGATGAGAGCGAAAGCCATCCGCTTTTGGCCATCGGCTCCCGCGCTCCCGATTTTTGCCTGCCCGGCGTGGATGGCGCCAACCACTGTCTGAAAGACTACGCAGCCAGCAAGGTCCTTGTCGTCGCTTTCATCTGTAATCACTGTCCGACCTCACAACTGTACGAAACGCGTATAAAGCAACTGGCCGAAGACTACAAGGAAAAAGGCGTCGCTGTAGTGGCGATTGAGCCGAACAATCCCGATGCGGTCCAGCTCAACGAAATGGCATACACTGATGTTGGCGACTCGCTGGAGGAGATGAAAATCCGCGCCGAATACCGGCACTTCAATTTTCCTTATTTGTATGACGGCCAGACGCAGAAGGTGTCCACGGAGTATGGCCCAAGCGCCACGCCCCACTTGTTTATCTTCGATTCAGAACGCAAGCTGCGTTATGAAGGACGCGTCGATAACAACGTTCGTGAGCCGCTAGTCACCAAGCGTGATGCGCGCGCGGCGATTGAGGCTCTGCTCGCTGGAAAACCGGTTGCGGTCCCGAAAGCACCTTCCGTCGGTTGCTCGACCAAGTGGATGTACAAGACGGCCGGACGTCGGAAGGAAATGGAAGAAATTGAAAAGAAGCCGGTTGAAGTCAAGCCGGTGACCGCCGACGACCTTACGTCTCTACGCAAGAATTCCCGGGGGAAGTTATTGCTCGTGGATTTCTGGGCAACGTGGTGTGGACCCTGCCGTGAGGAACTGCCGAAGATTGAGACTATGTACCGGATGTATGGTCATCGTGGATTCGATGTGGTTACCGTCAGCATCAATTATCCCGACGAAAAACCAGGCGTGTTGAAGGTATTGAACAGCGAGCATGCAACCAGCACCAACCTGATGCTCGGTTCAACGGACATCTATGCGCAACTGGCGGCGTTTGATCCGAACTGGAATGCGGCTGTGCCTTATACCGTGCTGATACGGCCGGATGGCGAAATCGTTTACAAAAGCACTGGCTCGGTCGACGACCTGCAACTGAAGCGACTCATTATCGCTAACCTGGCTGACGATGATTACATCGGCCATCAGGCGTACTGGAAGGTCCGTGAGTGGAAATAGTTTGATGGTTCGGTTCAAATCGGCGACACCGTGCTGAACCCTGGCCAGGTCGGTTGGCTCGATCGTCCGAGTGCGACCGGTACGAGCGTGCTGCGTATGGCCGCCGACGAATCTGGAGCACGGCTGATTTTATACGCGGGACAACCGCAAGGAGACCCAATCGTGTCCCATGGTCCATTTATAGGAGACTCGAAGCAGGACATTGCCAGACTCTTTGCTGAGTATCAGGCAGGAAGATTTCCTCGCCTTAGTGAATTGAAAAAGCAGCAGCTCTAACTGTTGCACGCTGCATCCTAGCACACTCGACTATGTTTCGGATTGATAAGCACGTTAACAGTCGTTAACAGTTCGCAATGTGCCAACTAAACGACACCTAGCGCGCGCACTCGAGGAAGTGATCGAGGCGGAAAGTTGGCGGGAGCGACGGGACTCGAACCCGCGGGCCTCGTGTGTGCCGCAGGCCGGAGCGCCAGCCCTAACATGGGGCTCCGCGTCACATCAATCTCAGCACACCCTGCCACACTCCATGCCACTTTCAGCATATTGAAACGTCAGCGGAATCGGTTCGGGGTCGTCTGGATTAACTTTTCCTTACATCTCCTTATTAATAGGACCGCTTAGCCCAACTTTCGCAGTTGCGGACGTTTTTCGGCTTTTTTGCTCTGATTTGTGTTGTTAAGCCGTGTGTTCTCATTGTCGCTCTCTGAAAAAACGGTAG
>WNFJ01532616.1_pt1 | contig 22521 bp, 14 predicted proteins | sample 5400461 | NCBI WGS metagenome assembly WNFJ01 (sample SAMN13153349, study PRJNA577476) | soil metagenome | isolation source: 115 cm saprolite on Douglas fir-dominated hillslope | place: USA:California | collected 2013-09-17
ACAGGCAGATGGCAACCGGCGCAGTTAAGCTTTCGATCTGTCTGATTGATGGCATGCGCATCCCGACCGTCTCCTCCCGTCGGCATTCGGCCAGGGATCATGCGGTTAGCAAGGGCCACCAGATCGATACCAAACAATTTTGCTCCCCGCTGTACCCTTTCCTCAGGGCTGCCTTTCGGCAAAGGCTGTTCAGGATTCTTCTCGTTGAGCACAAGAAGTAACGTCTTACCGAAATCCGGTGGGGCTACCAAGCGTATCAGTGTCCTCAGACTGACTGGCGTCGACAGGGGAATATTCGGTTCGGTCACGGTAATAGCGCATCCAGGGCGGTTGAGATTCGTCATACTGGTCGGCTCTGTAGGAAGGAGAGGGCTCGTAAAGCCTAGTTCCCCTTGCGAACCACCGATCATGAATTGCATCAGAGTGGGGCCGGCCGCCCGCAAACCTAGGCGCCCCACGCGCTTGTCGGTATGTCCTCCGACAAAGGCCTGATTCGACGAATTCAGATTGTGGCGACCGTTTAAGCAGTCCGTGGAACCGCATTCGGGGAAGTCCCCGGCGTGGTCCAGGGACGAATTGATCGGATCGTGCTCTACCGCTTCGTTAGCAAGAATCTCGGCATCAGGAACCGCCTCAATCAGACCGCGACCAATGTAAGGGGGCGCCGCACGCTCGCCTGTCGTTCGCCGAAACCCCGAAGAGCTCAAAAAAGTGACGGAATCGACGCCGCCCGCGAGGCGGGAATCCTCGGAATTAAGAGGAATCCGATCGGGGAGACAGGCATCGAGCGACGGACGCACGCGCTGCACACCCCCGGTTGAGAAGAAACTCACAAATTTTCCCGTGCCCGGCGCAAAGTCGCCGAAGAGCGTGAACGCCGCGGTCTCCCCCGTGTTAGTAATCGCGTCATCGTTATCTGGCGCCCTGCCACCGCCCGTTGACGGGTCCAGCGAAGTAAAAGAGAAATTGGTTGGCGAGGAGCGGGCAGCGCGGGAAGCAACGGAAGGCGTGTTGACGAGCCCGTCGCTGTTTCTCTCCGTATCTTCGTGTCCGTTTCTCCGAACAAAATCGGCTGAGTTCAAGTGACATCCTTGGCAAAAACGCTGGTTGGCAAACGGTCCGAGGCCCTCCGACGCTGTGTGCAGAGTCGTGAAGAATTTCAACCCCTCCAGCACCGCGGCCTTTTCATCTTCGGTGACGCTCGGATACAGTAGCGACTCCAGATCCTCTTCGTTGAGCGGAAAGGAGCCGACAAGCCCGTACCCATCGCGCTCGAGACGCTCGACCGGATGCAGCTTATCCGGATTCGGAGGTGCCACCACGGGATTAAGTTCTACGGAGTCAGTCGCTGTCGCGGCAATCACAACGCCGGCAACGATGAGCATCGCCGTCAGCACAGCCGAGGCACCCGCTGGACGCACTCTTCGTGCGCACCAAGGCATTGAATGAACCCGGGAGAAAATCTTTAGGATTTGCATGGTAACTCCTTAAGACGCTTTCAGGAAAACAACGGTGATAACCGAGGGACCTCTCCGGGGACGGAAGAGGGCTGAAGTATGCATAATGGCGGCCATCCCGCAGCTGCCCTCAGCGCTTGGAAAAACCTGCCCTGTGCCCTGTTTACTGCGCTTCCAGAAACGAAACGAGATCTCTGTGTTCGACATCCGTCAAACCGATGCTGAATCTAGCGTTATAAAAGTCAACCAAAGCATCGATCCCGTCGGCTAAGCCAGCATGGAAGTATGGCGACCGCACCGTCAGGCCGCGGAGGATCGGCGGTTTGAACTTGCCGACGTCGGCGATATGACCGGTGACCATCGCCCGCCCGGGGTCGGTGGTCTCAACGTCACCTGAGTGGGTACCACACGCCGCCGCGCTGAAGGGAGTAGGATCACTTTTCGGCCGCAGGCAGTAGTCCGGCAAGTTTTGGGCGCGGGCTAAGAGGCCCGCAACCGGCGAGTTGAGGGCAGTCAGGATCTGTACTGAGTCGGTGCCGATCCTGACGAAGAATGTTGCGTCAGGGTTGTTGCCCACGTCGCTCTTCGCATGACAAGTGGTGCAATGTATGACGGTTCCAGTGGTTTGAGAAAGCCCGGGGATCCCGCCCGCAGGAATCGTGAGATTGGCAGTGTCGAATACCTCTTGGCCGTGCGCGATCACCCCCCGGCCCGCGATTTTCCCGGTTGCGCTGGGCAGGTTCAACCAAGCGTCGAAGATGGAATATCCGGGGGTGTTCGTAGTGCAGGAATTCTGAAGCAAATTAGCAGCACTGGGTGTGTTGCATGGCGCGTTGGGACCCAGGGCCAGGGTCCGCAAGTTAGCTACGCCGCCTTGAGCGCCTTCGGCGTCGAGAAGGCCGGCGCCGCAGGTCGAGAGGAGACAATTTCCGTTGGCATCCAATCCCGCCGCGGTATCAAACCCTTCGTCGGTGTACACCCCGAGCATAAACGCCACGACCTGATCCGCGTCGTCATTGCTGGCGCTTGGCGCCAGGAGGAGTGTCTTAGCAGCGCCGATGACCTGGGCCCGCATGTTTCCGATACTGGCCCGACCGTCCCAGAGGACGGAACTGTCGAGATGCACGTTGGTATTGACGAGCGGGCGCCGAAACAGCGACAGCGTGGTGTGCCCAGGCTGCTGTGGGTCCATCGAAAGCGGCAATGGTCCAAACTTCGCAGTGTCTTGCGGCGCGACGGTGAAGTCAGAGCTTGCCGCGAAAGTCTTGCCAATACGGACGACTCCCGTATCCATGAAAAGGCTAAAGTTGTCAGCGCTTTCGGAACCGTTAGGGTCATTGGCGGTGTCGTTTAGGCGGAAAAGCGGGTCCGTCAGGCCAGTGGCGTTGAAAGCACTTTGGATGCTTCGGACATTGATCGTAAAGCCCAGGTTCGGCTGGTGGCAAGTCACACACGCCTGACCGTTAGTTCCGAAGCCGGGATCGAAGAACTTGTTGGTATCATCGAGTGGGGCGCTCACTGGGACAATGCTGCCGCCGCTAGTCGAAATCATCACGTTGGACGGGGCGCTCTGTATGTCCCCCGAATCGTCCTCGAACGGGCGGAAGATCGACAGCCCCAAGCCGACGGCCACGCCTGTGAGGGCGAGCGTCGCGATCAACGCCACGGCGACACGGGCTGAACGCACTCTTCGTGCGGACCAAGCCACTGAAAGGACCCCGGAGAAAATCCTTAGCGTTTGCATAGGAAACTCCTTCAAAGGGTTTCAGGAAGACATTAGCGATAACCGAAGGAACCCTTCCGGGGACGGAAGAGGGCCAAAGTATGCATGTTGGCCGCAGCCCTGTCAAGGCCAAAAAGGGTTCTTCATCAGACTTTTTCGGAAATGTCCCCATGTTCTCGCAGTCGAAATGTCCGCTGATCTTGGTTTCACCGGATTGGCGAAAACGCTGGTGTCTTATCTCTTTGCTTAAAATGAAAATGAAGCCGCTGAACTATATTTCCACTTTGTCGGCCAAGCAATTCTCTGATATAGGCTTACGGTAGCGTCGGGCGCTTGACAGAGCGAAAGGATCTCGGGGGCACCATGCGTAGCGTCTATCGTTTAGCCGGGATCATGGTCGTGGTTTTCGTTGTCGCGGCTCCAAGCCTCGGGCAGCATGTTCAGCCGCAGACGACTTACGAGATCGATTCAGCGCGCAGTACGATCCAAATTGACGTCTATAAAGAAGGGTTCTTCAAGGCGTTTGGGCACGATCATCTTGTGACCGCGAAAGAATTTTCAGGGCGCGTTGTATTCGACCCAAACCATGCGGAAAATTCTTCGGTGAAGTTTCGAGTAGCAACAAAATCGCTAACCGCGTTGGACCCCGGTGAGTCGGAAAAGGACCGCAGCTCCGTACAGACGACGATGCAAGGGAAAGAAGTGCTCGATGTGGAGCAGTTCCCGGAAGTGACATTTTCCTCCACGGATGTGAGCAAATTGGAAAAGAAAGGCGATAAGTGGAACGTGACGCTCGCTGGAAAGCTGAAGCTGCACGGGGTCGAAAAGCCAATTCATCTCCCGGTGAGCGTAAGCATTGCCGGGACCGAACTAATTGCGCAGGGTGAGGTGTTCCTCCTCCAAACGGACTACGGAATTACGCCAGTGAAAGTAGCTGGCGGTACGGTGAAAGTCAAAGACCGCCTGCGCATCCACTTCGAAATGCACGCTCGCATAGAGAAGTAGACCAACGTGGGTTCGAAGTGTCTTCCACCTCGGGGCGCGCGATAGATCATGCCTCTGGATGCACTCAAAGCAAAAGAAGCAAGGCCAGGCCGCAGGAAATAGCAGGGCTTGTCGGACAGACGCTGGCGACAAGACTTGATCGGGATGTTACCCGCGATGTCTCCGGGCACGGCCGCCCCTGGTTCTACCCAATTAGGCCCTTTTCGTTCTTTCTCACTGACGGCGTTGGTTTTCCGGTTGCTGAGCCTCCATTTAATTGACACATTGAGGCGGTTTTGGGACTATTCTGCTTCCGGAGAGCTATCGCGCAGGTGCATTCTTTGCTTGACGACCACCGGGGACAGCGTTCCGGCCAGGGTGCGGTCACCAGGTGGTGTCGCCCCGATTGCACAGGCCCCTCGTTATGACTGATTCTCTTCCGCACGCTCAAACCGGCTTCGAATCATCCGAGGAGAAAGCGCAGTGGGCGTGCTCTTTTCCGGTAGTCGCCCTTTCCTTCGAAGGAATAAGTTCCGATACGACATCTCGTGGCACATTGCGTCTCGTCAGCACCGGCGGGGGTTTGCTTTGAAGAAGTTGGGCAAATACGAAGTCCTTGGAGAGTTGGGCCACGGCGCTATGGGAGTGGTCTATCGCGCTCGCGACCCGATGATCAATCGGCTCGTTGCGCTCAAAACGATTACGACCAGCGTGGCTGACGACCCTGCTTTGCTCCAACGCTTTTACCGCGAGGCTCAGTCGGCCGGCGGACTGCAACATCCGAATATCATCACGATCCACGACATGGGCAGCGAAGGGAACATTCCCTATATCGCCATGGAGCTTGTGGAAGGAGAAAACCTCGAACAGGTGATCGCCCGCCGCGCGCCCCTCCCGATATCCCTGAAGCTCGTCTATGCCATGCAAGCTTGCCGTGCATTCGACTATGCCCACAAGCGCGGGATCATTCACCGCGATATTAAACCGGGCAACGTAATGGTCAGCAAGGACAGCACGGTGAAAGTGGTGGACTTTGGCATCGCCAGGGTGCTGGAGGCTTCCAGGACCCAGACGGGAATGCTGATTGGGACATTTGCCTATATGTCCCCGGAACAATACCACGGCGAGCACGCCGATGAACGCTCTGACATCTGGTCTTTCGGAGTGCTGCTCTATGAATTGCTCTGTTATCAAAGACCTTTCACGGGAGAGACTCCGGCAAGTCTCATGCACAGCATCTGTCAGCAGGAGCTGCGCCCACTGAAGATTCTTTTGCCGGATTGCCCAGAGGAATTAGAAATCGTTATCTCGAAAGCTTTGCGAAAAGCTCCGGGCGAACGATATCAGTCAATGGAAGACCTGCTGCTCGAGCTGGATCCGATCTGTAGGAAGCTCCAGGCGCAGTCGGTTGCGGAACTTGTGGCCCAGAGCCGCCGCCATGTCGAGCAGAACGAGTTTACGGAGGCTCGCGACCTGCTGCGTCAGGCCCTGCAAGTCGAATCCGGCAACCAACAGGCTCGAGCCTTGCTGGAGAAGGTTAATGCCGAGCTCAAGCGCATTCTGGTACGACCGAAGGCGCAACAATATGTCGAGAAGGGCCGCGTGTTTCTGGACGAAGGAAAGATCCAGGAAGCCCAGGTGGCAGCGGAGAGTGCGTTGCAGCTCGATTCCAGCTTCGGACCTGCGCAAGAATTGCAAAAAGTCGTGCGGCAGGAGCTTGATCGAGCGCGATTGGTGGCTCAGTGGCTGGAGACCGCCAAGCAGCTCATGGCCGAGGGACTGCCTGATGAGGCGGGATCTCTGGTGGCCGGCGTGTTGGAAACCGAGCCTTCCAACGAAAAAGCGCTCGCTCTCCAGCAACAAGTCGTCAAAGAAAGGGCAGAGAGGCAAAAGCGACTGCGGCTACTCGAGATGTTGCAGCAGGCGCGAGGGCTTTGGACACAGCAGAATTACAACGAGTGCATACTGCTTCTGGTCGATTTGGAGAAGGAGTTCCCGGACGAAGAGGAGGTACCCAGGCTCCTGGAAACCGTCCGTGAGGACCAGGCGGAGCAACAGAAGCAGCAGACCTTGCTGGACTGTCGAAATCTAGTGGCCGCCAGGCGCTATGAAGAGTGCCTCGCCCTCCTGACCAATCTGCAGAAGCGATTCCCGCGTGACGAAGAAATACCCAGACTCTTGGAAGATGTCTACAAGGATCAGCGGAACCAGCGCAGGCTGCAAAGACTGGCGGAGGCAAAGGGCCTCCTGGCAGCCGGACAACACGACGAATGTATTTCTCTGCTTACTGCTTTACAGATCGAGTTTCCGAACGATACGGAAATTCCCAGGCTCATAAAAGCGGCCCACGACGATCAAGAGGAGTACCGCAGGCAACAGGGCGTGGAGGAAGCCCGGAAGTTACTGGCTGCGCGGCGCTATGAAGAATGCATCACCCTATTAATAACTTTGACTAAGCGATTCCCCTCTGATGACGAAATCCCGAAGCTGCTGGATTCGGTCCGCGAAGATCAAAAGGAGCGGCGGAAGCTGCAGGGCTTAGCAGAAGCCCGAAACCTCCTCGCCTCCAAGAATTATCAAAAATCCCTTGCCCTTCTTACTTCGATGCAAGAGGAGTTCCCCGAGGACGACGAAATCCACAGGCTGCTCGAATCCGGTCGTGAAGAGCAAGCAGAGCAGCGTAAGCGAGAAGGCCTAGTACAAGCTCGCAAACTCCTGGCCTCGAAGAGCTATGAAAAATTCTTTGCCCTTCTTACTCCAATACAAGAGGAGTTTCCCGAGGACGACGAAATCCACAGGCTGCTCGAATCCGGTCGTGAAGAGCAAGCAGAGCAGCGCAAGCGAGAAGGTTTGGCAAAGGCTCGCACTCATTTGGCTTCCCGCCGTTACGACGAGTGCATCAGTCTTCTAAGCGAGCTGCAAAGAGATTTTCCCGGCGAAATGGAAATCGATGAACAGTTGGAAACAGCCCGCCAGGATCGCGCGGAGCAGCGGAAACAACAGCAGCTTGCGGAAGCGAGGACTCGCTTGGCTGCCCAGTCCTTTGGGGAAGCGCTGACCTTGCTCGAAGGTCTTGCCGAGGCTTATCCAAACGACGCGGCTGTGATCAAGCTGCGCTCGCTCGTGCGGCGCGAGCAGGACAAACAAGCCAGAGCCGAACGGATACAACGCGAGCTGGACGCGCTCAAGAAACTAATGGCCGAAAAAAAGTATCTCGAAGTCCTCGCCGGAACAAAGCAGCTCCTCAGCGAGTTTCCGGGGGAGACAAACTTCAGGCGGCTTGCCGAATTCGCGGAGAGCCAACAGGCTAATATCGAAAAGGAACTTCTACTTCGCAAGACGCTGGCGGAAACAAAGGCGTTGTTTAATTCAAATCGCTTTGATGAGGCAATTCGCGCTGCGCAGACGGGTCTTGGGGCATTTCCGGCGAACTCGGAGCTTGTTAACCTCGCTCAGCAGGCTGAAATCCAGCAAAGAAAGCTGGCCATACGGCAACAAATCGAGCAGCGAATCCGCGAAATCAGAGTAAAGATCAACCGGGAAAAGTTCAGTGAGGCGATCGACCTGGCGAAGCAAACGCTCGTGACGCTTGGACCCAACACGGACGTGACCCAGCTGTTGAATTCCGCTCAAGTTGAATTTGATGCGCGTGAAAAGCAGAGAGAGCAAGAGGGAAAGCTCGAGGCAATTCGCACCCTGATCGAATCCGGCAACGTTGAGGCGGCGAGCCAAACCATAGAAGAGGCACTCGAGACGAGGATTCTCGAAGCATTCGACCCGCGAATCCAGCGGTTGTCGGAACAAATCAAAGATGCGAAATCCATCGCAGCGCGGGAATCAGCGCCTGCTGGACCCTCGGTCCCGCCCGATATTTCCAGAGAATATGCTTTCCTTCAGGCCGCACCGTTGCCGCGCGGTTCAGCTCCACCCGAGAAAGCTGCCTCGACAGACGCACCGACGGCGCAGGTAAACGTAAGCCCACCGGCATTTGCTGCTCAATCCGTTGCGCCTGCCAATCCATTGGAGGTAGTGCTCCCCCCTCCTGTGCCAGGAATAGAACCCACGCAAGCCGTTACTCTTGGAACATCAAGACAATCCGCGGCCCCACTCGACATTCCCACTCATCGAATTGAGATCCAAGAAAATCCCCGGCCCACGGCTCCGTCCATCACGACCGCGGACACACACATAGCGCCCCTTCGGATGTTGCGCAGGCCAGCAATACTGGTGTTCTTGGCACTCGCCGTGATTATGGCTGCCTGGGCAGGGTTACATTCGTTTCTATCGAAACCCCGGCTGGTGAGCGTCACTTCGACGAAGTCAAATCCAAAGCCTCCGTCGCACCCCATCGATCCGCGCGAGGTGCAGCAGCGCGATGCGCTGAACGCCGCCGACAAACTGATCGCGGCGAACGATCTTGATGGCGCGCGACAAGCGCTGCAGCAAGCGGTCGCGCTGAACGGACCGCTGACACCTGACGTGCAGAGAAAGCTATCGGAGATCGAGCAGTCCATGAAGGATTCCAATCTTCGCCAGCTTCGACAGCGCGAAGAGCTACTCTGGCAGCAGGCGATGAAGAGCTTGGCAGGCGCTCGCTACCCAGAAGCTCAGAAGGAACTCCGCCAAGTCTTAGCCCTCCCAACCGGAGGTGTACGTAGACAAGACACTCAAAACTATCTCGAGAAGGTCATACCCCAACGCATCCTGGAGGATAATCTCCTAGCCCAGGCTCGCCTGAACTTGAGGCAAGGCGACTTTCAGTCTGCTCGCCAACTAGCGGACCGGCTTAAGCAGAGCGGCAGCGATTCGGCCCATCTGGTCGCCGAGATCGACCAGGCTGAACAGAGCCGGCTCGCACAATTAGAAAGCCAGTTTAACCAGCTCAGGCAGCGAGACGATGATGCTGCTGTGCAGCAGTTGCGGACATTGCAGACGAAGTTCAAGGCGCTGTCAAACGATGGAGGTCCGAAGTCCGCGGAAGCTCAGAGCTACTTCGACAACACTGTAGCAGCGATCTCAGAGGTCCAGGAGCGGGCGCAGAACAAGCGGCTCGAAGTGGCGTTTCAGTCGGCGGTCCAGAAATATCAGCAAGCTCTCAATACGAACGATAAGAACGCATTGACCTCGGCGAGTGGCGCACTCCAGCCGTTCGCGCAGGGCGGACCACGCGCAGGTGAAGCACAAAAGTATTTGAGCGAGATTAACGCCAAATTGATGGCAATGAGCAAGCCGGCAGCGCCGCCTGCCGCGGAAGCCCCCACGGTCACGACAACGAAACGGGAGCCACCGGCCGTCAATCCTGTTGAGAGCGATGCGGGCGTGAGAGCCGTAGTGCTGCGGTATCAGCACGCTTTCGAGCAGCGGGACGCCGACGCGTTGCGCCAAATCTGGCCAACTATGGGAGGTCAGTACAAGAAATACAAGGACGCCTTCGGATTTGCGAGGTCCATCAAGTTGCAAATGGAAATCCTCGAAGTGAAGATTGGCGCCGATGGGGCATCGGCCACGGTGCGAGCTGTAGTATCACAGGACTACACGCCGAAAGAGGGCAAGACAAAGAGTTCCAAAGACCAGACCATCTTCCATATGGTCAAGTCGAACGGGAATTGGTTAATTGCGCAGATTCAGTAAGAGGGATCTTCCAGCAATTGTCCATCAATTTTACAGGCTTGACAATTCTAGGTGGTCGTATAAACTCCCCCCCAAGTCGAGCACTCAAATTGCTCCGTCGCTCAGGGGCGCACAGCGCAAAAACACCATTACAGGAGGACGCGATGTCGAAGCACCTGCTTATGGGGACTTTAGTTCTAGTTCTTGTGCCCGCTAGCGCGTCGGCCCAGGGCATCTGCCCCTTGAATGGGACTTCGAGCAGCAAACTAGTTTGCGTAATCCCGCAGACGTTTGGCCCTTTTGGCGTCGGCAGTGGCGCAGGGGCGCCATTGATCGCTAATCAGCACCAGGCCCATTTCGAGGGCGATTTCCTCTCTAGCTTCGGACCGATCAATGAAGCTGTGGGCATTCAAGTCTCGCAGTTGCCGATTGCCTCGCCCTCCTCGGGTATTACATTCAGATACGATCCTGCGCTTAAAACCTTCTCGCCTTCGACGGAAGAAAGCTTGGGACCAATTCTCGGAGAGCGCGCAAGCACCATCGGACGCCACAGGCTTTACGTGGCGTTCAGTTTTCAATACTTCAACTTCAACTCGATCGATGGGCGGAATACCAGTAATCTATCCGCTGTTTTGCAGCATCTGCCTTTCCCTGGGCTCGCTCCGCCGGCCCCCACCTTCTTGCAAGCCTGCCCGAACCAAACTGGACTGACGGGAGGAAAATATGCCGGAGATCCATGTTTCGTGCGCGATTACGTTCAAACGGTGAACAATATTGACTTGACCGTGCATCAATACACGCTGTACGCCACATACGGCATTAGCCGACACCTCGATTTCTCGGTGGAAGTGCCGATATTGGACGTCAGCATGAAAGTTAATACAAGCGCCACGATCGTGCAGAATTCGGTTACGCCTACTGGCACCGCTTTCCACCAGTTTAACCCTGCTATTGTTACGAGCTGCGGCTCAGCGTCACCCTGTTTGAATGGCACCTTTTCCAGCTCTGGAGCGGCCACGGGAATTGGAGATATCGACCTCCGCGGCAAGTACGAGGTGTATCATGGAGAACGCTTCGGTTTCGCCGCGGGTGTCGATGTCCGTTTGCCCACTGGTGACGAACAGAATTTCTTGGGTTCCGGTGCTATTGGAGTGCGCCCATTCGGAGTGGTTTCCTACGGCGCTCGCGTTTCGCCACACGCCGAGGTCGGCTACGAACTGAACGGCAAGTCCACTCTTGCCGGTGATTTTGTGGGGCCGACGGCGACCAACGTCAAGGGTGGCTTGCCAGACAGGTTTGTATACATCGTGGGGGCAGACGCTTCACTGCTCAGGCGGCTGACGGGCTCGTTTGATATTTATGGGCAGCGCTTATTCGGCGTTCCTCAACTGTTCTCCAACCCTTATACAGACTTGGGGAAATGCAGCGACGTCAACTGCACAACATTGACGCCGGGAACCACACATCCAAACGTCGGCGTAAACACCAGAGCGGATTACAGCATCACAAACGCATCCGTCGGACTTAAGTACCGGCCATTCAGCCATTTAGTCCTTACGGGCAACGTGCTGATCAAATTAGATGATGGCGGCCTGCGCTCCACCGCGGTGCCCCTCGTGGGCGTATCCTATAGCTTTTAGCCGGTTATTCGTCTGACCTCGGGCGCTACTTGAAGGCATCGGGCCACCGGCAGTATTCCGGCATCTTCATCCGCAAATGCGCATTACCTGTTCATATCGTGGTGTACAGAAGGTTTGGGAGACTCCCGAGAAGGAAGTCGTTTTTGGCCGGTCTGATGAAAAATGGCCCATCATCCTTGACCTTTCGCCTGATCAAAGAGTGTCCAGGCTGCACGGGCGAATCTGGGAGGAAGAGGGACTCTGCTGGGTGGAGGACCTGAACAGTTCTCGCGGCACACAGGTGAATGGGATCGAAATCAAAGGACGAGGTAAGCGACAGCTCCAAGATAGTGACGTAATCCTCGCCGGACAGACCACCCTTCGCATCGAGCTTGTCGAAGCCCAAGGGACGGCCGAAAGGACGCAGTACCTGGAGCAGGGAACCTTCCTACTGCCCGAGAACCAACATGCTGAATCCGGCCTGGCCATTGCGAAAGACGTGGACGCTACGGCGGTCGATCCCCTGCCAGTTGAGTGTGCGGAGGACGCCACCGCACAGCGTCTTAAGATGCTATGCGATCTTCCTTTTCAATTTGCTACCAAGACTACGCTGGAGTCTCTCCTCCCGGCGATTGTGGACCAACTGGTCGAGGTGGTTCCAACGGGAGAGAGCTGGGCGCTGGTTCTCCGTGAGCCCGGTACGGATGCCCTGTTGCTCAAAGCTTATCGATACGTCCAGCGGACCTACCTGAGCGAAACCCTGCTGCGTCGTGCAATGACGGAACGCAAAGCGTTTGTGTGGAAGAGAAATCCCGAGGCAGATATTAGCGGAAGCATCGCGCAAAGCGGAATAGAAACCGGAATGTACGCCCCGTTACTCTGGCAAGGCGAGGCGCTTGGCGCGATTTGCGCCGGAGCGCGAAGCGCCGAAGCTATCTTCACTGACGAGGACGTGAAGCTGGTGGTCGTTGTCGGACAGTACGCCGCTATGGCGGTCGCGACTCATCGGCTACAGGAAAGACTCCGTCGAGAATCTATCATCAAGGCCAATCTTCTGCGCCAGTTTTCTCCAAAGGTGGCAGAGCAATTATTGGCCCATAAGGGGCGTCTACGGTTGGGCGGCCGGCGAAGCGAAGTAACGATTCTCAACGCTGACATCCGGGGTTTTACGCAGTTGGCCCGTGAGATGGACCCCGACGATGTCGTTGAGATGCTGAACGATTACCTAGGGGCTTTGGTACCGGTAATTTTTTTGCATAACGGAACGGTTGACAAATTCATGGGCGATGGAATCTTGGCCGTATTCGGGAGCCCCGAACTTGATCCAAAACAGCACGAAAACGCGCTTCGCGCCGCAGTTGCAATGCAGGCAGCGGTGTCAACGTTGAATGAAGTGCGTCAGCTTAAGAGTGCCGCTTGCCGCGATTTTGGTATCGGAATTCACTGCGGTGAAGTCGTACATGGGTTCGTTGGCACGGCAGATCGCATGGAGTTCACTGTGGTCGGTGATGCCGTCAACCGAGCGGAGCGTTATTGTGCCGCCGCCGCTGAACGCAACATTCTGATCAGCCCAGAAATGTACCAACATGTTTGGCGATTCGTAGAAGCAGACCAGACAACCATTCAAACCAAACGCGAAGGCGACTTTGTAGCGTATCGAGTTCATTCCCTCAAAGAGAATGCCAGCTTGACCGGATCCCCGGCGCCCGCTGATTCCTCTGGCAGGCCCTCCATGGTGTAAGAGAATGATTCGCGATGGGTAACTGCTGGGTAGAGGACGAGGTATCAGTTCTAATGCAGGAGCCTATCCCGGAGAGGAAAATTAGCGCGGAACCCAATTGGGGTTTTGCGTGAAGAGCCCATTGACGATACCCATTTGATAGACAATGAAAAGGCCGAATGCCAGACTTACCACCCCGGAGACCAGTCCCAGGCCGCGATTGAGGCGAATGAGATGTTTTTCAGTATATGTAAATGGGACGGCAATCGCTGCGGTGATCAGCATCATCCCCGCGACGGTGCCAATCCCGAATACCAGAAGATAGCACACCGCCCAGGAGGGAATACGGATGGTCGTGAGGACCAACAAGGCTATGGCCGCCGATCCTGCAAGACCGTGAACGATGCCCGCGGCCAAAGGCCGCGCGACTTGATAGAGACCCAGCCCGCCAAACGTGCGATCCATCCAACCCACGGAGATGGCATCCTCGACATGGCGGTGTTTCGCCGGACTGTGACCGTGCGAATGACTGTGAACGTACTCACCGTATGCGTGGGGGAGTGAGTGCTGTCCCAGGCGAAGGGCCGGAACCGTTTCCGCGATCCAGCGCAGGATACCGGACAGATTCAGAATTCCCAGAAGAATTAACATCAGGCCAACCGACAATTCCATCGTGAGCCCCACTCTCGGGGGGATTACGAGACCGAACAAGATGATTGCCGAACCAACAATAAGAATCGTGATGGTGTGACCGAGACCCCAAAGGATTCCAATCAGAGCCGCCTGGCGTATGTTTCGCTGACGGCTCACAATCGTGGTTATAGCGATGACGTGGTCCGCATCGGTGGCGTGGCGCATACCCAGGAAAAAACCAAGCGCAATGATGGAAAGTAGGGTACCCATTTATCGTTCGGCTGCGGCTGCGGCGCGAGAACGTCGCCGCTGGCGTTCCAGAAACTCCAGACTTTCCGTAATCCCTTCCACGCTCTTGTCAGATCGCTTGAAGACTTCCCTGCCCCGCGCACCTTTCGGATGCGCAAAGCTCCAAGGCTTGCCGGGTCGAAACCTATTGGAAATGCGCGTCGTGCGGCGAAAAGCCCCGCCTATCGTGATGAAAGAGCAACAATTCATTCACTTCGAATCATACATCGAAAGCGGATCAATGATCTTTCTCATAAGGGTCCTCCATCGAACTAGCTCGCCCGTCGCCGCCCGCGCGCCATGTGTGGGGGCGGATTTCGGTCCGCCCTCTCTTCGTTTTTCCATTTTCAAATTTCTACTTTCTGATTTCCCATTTGTACTTTTTGTGAGCATATTCCCGGGACACAACGCTAGAATGCCCCTGTAGGAGTCCCCATGACCCAGATTATCCAGCCCGTCGCCACAACTCCGGTCCGCCTGGACCGCTATTCTCTGGAACACGCCGCCCAAACGGCCGTCGGCGCCACCGTGGCCCTCCTCGTGGCTCGCCTCTTCAAGCTCCCGGAGTCCTATTGGGCCGCGATCACCACCATGATCATCCTGCAATCCACGCTCGGCGCCGCGCTCTCTGTCGCCGCCGTGCGCTTCATCGGCACAGCCCTTGGTGCCGCCGCCGGCGGCCTAATCGCCAGCTATTTCGGTCCCAACTTCTACATTTTCGGCGCTGGGATTTTCCTACTGGGCATCCTCGCCGCGGCCCTTCATCTCGATCGCAGCGCGTTCCGTTTTGCCGGCATCACCCTCGCCATCGTGATGCTCGTCCCGCGCACGCACTCGCCCTGGATCGTCGCCGCCCGCCGTTTCGTCGAAGTCTCGATTGGAATTGTCATCGGCCTGCTACTGACCGCCGTCTGGCCCGAGCGCCAGGCGTTACCGGAGTGATGTTCTCTTGTCAGGAATCAGCCGCCACGCGGCTGCGGCGCTTGCCACAGACAAACCTGCGCAAATCACCATAATGAGTCGGAATCCAAATACAAATGCGTCTCGAACCGATTTGCTGATTGCGGTTCTGGTACTAGGACTGAGACTAGCCGGCAACTGCAGGCCGGCAAGTCTGATCTCGCCCGCCTGAATCTCGCGCAGGGTGTCGGGAGGGAGCGAGAAGTTCGCCAGCTTGGAATCCAGGCGCGCGCCAAAGGCGTTCACCATCACGATCCCAAGGATTGCAATTGCAAGCACGCCCGCGACCCGAGCAACTGCATTGTTGATTCCAGAAGCCGCGCCGATGCGGTCCTGGTCTACTGAATTCATCACGACCGTAGTGAGAGGAGCTACGGTGGTCGCCATGCCAAACCCAAGAACAACGACTGCGACGAAAAACGACTTCCAGTAGCTATCTCCAACGGAGGGCACGACAAATAGAAGGAACCCGAATGCCGCAATGAGAGGACCGATGATCAGCGGAATTCTTGGGCCATAGCGAGCGACGAGTCCGCCTGACCAACGGGAAAGAAGGAAAATCAGCAGAATCAGTGGAAGGGTGGCCGCACCCGCTGCGGTTGCCGAATATGCCTGAACCTGGATCAGGTTCAACGGGAACAAGAAGAAGAAGATTCCAATAGCGGCGTAGAGGAAGAGGGTGAGCAGGTTGGCGCCACTGAAGCTGGGAGATGCAAACAGCGTGAGCGGAACCATCGGCGAAGCTCCGCCGGCTTCGACGAATACGAACGCAATAAGACAGCCAAAGCCAACAATCAAACTCCCAAAAACCAGAGGATGCCTCCAGCCCAGGTTGACAGACTCGATGAACCCGTTAACCAAGCCGCCTAACCCGAGGGTGACTACCATGGCTCCTAACCAATCCACACGCGCTGCGGTGGCGCTGCGGCTTTCCGGAATACGCCAAAGCGAAATGGTTATCACTGCCGCCGCAAGCGGCAGATTGATGAAAAATGCCCATCGCCAGGATGCATGCTCAATAAGCCAGCCGCCAAGAACCGGCCCAATGGCGGCGGTGATAGCCGTGAACCCAGACCACGTCCCGATCGCCTTTCCTCGGCTTGTCCCGTCGAAAGATGTACTAATGATGGCAAGGCTGCCGGGCACGAGAAGTGCAGCTCCCACACCTTGAACACTCCTCGCAATTATCAATTGGTGAAGGTTCGAGGCGACTCCGCAACCGGCAGAAGCAACGGCAAAAATTATTACGCCCACCAAAAACATCAGGCGACGGCCAAAGAGGTCGCCGAGCGAGCCGCCGACTAGAATCAACGCTCCCAAGAATAGTCCGTAGGACTCGATCACCCATTGCACATCGACTACCGTTGCACGAAAGCTTGCTTGGAGGGCGGGCAAAGCAATATTGATGACTGTGCTGTCGATGAAAGCCATGCTGGAACCGAGAATCGTGGCGGCGAGTATCCAGAGTCTCGCTTCTTCTCCACACCAAACTCGGACACTTACCGACCGGATTACAGCTTCGTCGCAAGGTGGTCTCATGGGCTGTTAACAACGCATTCTGGCTCTCGCCGTCAGACGCTCAGCACTGGACAAGGAGCGTCACGCGCTAATGCGTAGCTAAGATCCCGCAAGCGGCCCGGCACGCCGGACCGCGTACTTCTCCCGATCACTAGCACATCCGCTCGCAATCTGCGCGCCTCCTCGGTCAGGATGTCTTTAATCGGACCGATGGCAATGCTTACCAGAGCGTGCGAACCAGCGCCGCTTCGCAACTCCTCGATGCGGCTCGATGCTTTTCTTTTCGCAGGCTGCAGCCGCTCCTCCAAATCCAATTCGACCGGCAGGTCAGGCCCGCTCACCGGAATCACATGAACGAGCGTGAGATTCGCATGGACAGCCTCCGCAGCCTGGCTGGCATACCGAAGAACCCTTTGCGAATCCGCGTTCAAGCCAATGGCGCAGAGCCATTCCCGATGTTCGAGCTGCCTTGGTGAAATGGTCTCCACGTGCTGCGTGGTCAATACCGGACAATCAGCGTCATTCAATACCTTCGCTGTTGTGGAGCCAAGCAACGTCCTGCGGAAGAGGCCAGCGTGTGTTGGCATGACGATGAGATCGAATCCGTCCGTCCGAGCGAGCTGAGTGATCTGTGCCGCTGCAACGCCCGACAACAAGATTCTCGGGCACTCACCCACCGGAAACTCAGAATTGAGGAACGAATCGAGTTTGTCACGAGCGAGGTTCTGCTGCTCTTCGGCAACCTCGGAAAGTGGCCTTACATAGAGTTGGAATGCGTCGTGACTGTAAAGATCGAAGACGTGAACCAGTGTCACCCTGGCGTCAAAAATAGCTGCCGCCCTCCGTACGTAGGCGGCCATAGCGACGCAGGAAGCCGAGAAGTCCACGGGGAACAGAGTGTTCCGGAACGTCGTCATGAGTTATGGGCGCAACGTCGCGGATGGTGCGACAACCATGTACTACCCTGGGTCTCCGCTCCCCCCTGGAACAGGGCGATCAGCATTGATCACGTATTCTTGATGATCGACGGTGAATACCCTTCGCCCGTACATTTTCACGTCAACAGTCGTCTCGTCACGGCAAGAAAGCCAAAAACCGCCAATCTTTTGGAATTGACGGACAAAATCCGCTCGATTGATCCAGAAGGAGGGCTTTTTGGCGGGATGGCCGGCGATTTTCACGACCGCGAAGTCTTCGGCATCGATCCATATTTTCCCTTCGAACAGATACTTCTCTTTGCGCTTCGGAGCGGCCTCGAGAACAAAGCAATGATATGGGCCGACGTCCTCTTCACCGGACAGCGTGAACGTGTAGTTCGTGGTCGTGATCGCACTGTCATGATGCTCCCGACCTGAAGATGTCTCGCTCTCGCTCTGCATCAGGCGGTCGAACACCATGTGACGTACGATCCTCGATCCCTCTTCGGAAGTCTTATCGAACTTTTTCTTGTCCGGCGCCCGGTAGTCCACATGTACGACGGCCTGTGCCGCCAATTTCCCCTCGGGGTTTCTGATCTCGTACGTCCGGACTGCTGAGTACCGCTGCAACTGCTCGTTACGCAACCGGTTGCGCTCAAGCATTCTTGCAATGACGTCGTCGCCCGTCAAACCAGCTGGAGCCCTGTAGATCGACGAAACTATCTCCCGTGTTGTCTGGCCCGCGAAGCTTTGGCTTTCCGCAACCGGCGCCGTCGAAGCCGCTCCCAAGAGAAGAACGACCACAATCAATCCTTCAATTCGTCCAACGTGCGCTGTCATAACGTCTGAGCCACCCTCCCTTCTCATGTTCCCTTCCGTAGTTGCGTGCCATACATTCATTCACCGAAACTGAGAATGAAGCCGTCCACACGGCGCTGAAAACCAGTGAACCTGCCAAAGAAAGGCGAAGTCTCGTTGTTGTAGACGTCATGAAAATTCCCGTGATTTGTGAGATTGATCGAATAGAGGCCTACCCGCACTTTGTGCCGGCTCCCACGCTCCATGAAAGGCAGGTGCAGATGAAAATCTCGATAAGCCTGCGCATCGAAGGAAAAGAACGTCGGGAAGCGCGAGCCATTCGGCAACCCTGCGTAACTCTGAAGCACGTCGACGTTGGAGTAGGGAAGGCCTGTGTGGACGTCAACAACAGGACTCACCGTCAGCGCCCACGGGAGGTGGAATACTCCCCAACTGACCACGCGATGGGGAACGTCCGAAGGCAGAATGCCTGAAACATTGGGACGAATCACGGGTTGCTCGAACGGAAGGAAAATGTTGGATACGGTATTCAGATCACCGCGTGCCCGGCTCCAGACGTAGGAAATATTCAGGTCAGCCTGCCGAACGGGCCGGAAATGCAGCGTAGCCTCGAATTCATGATAGTTCGCTGTGCCCGTATTGAAGAGGCCTAACAGACCATCGCCTCCAAAAACACTCGGCACGGGATTCACAATGAACAGATCGCGTGTCTGGCTATAAAGCCAGCTAACGCGGAGGGTCGCGGTAGACCACAGTTGCCGGTCGACTTCGATGTTTCCCACGAAACTGCGGGGACTGGAGTTGGGTGCGGACCGCACACGTGAAAAAAGAGAACCGGCGCCATTACCGACGTAGGCGTTGTGAAAGAGAGTGGGAGTTCCGATGAGTTGGCTCGTCCCATCAAAAAAGCTCACGGTGCGCGCCGGATTGTGATCGAAGCTTGCCTCCAGTAAGGAAACGCGGTCATTGAACAAACCTGCTCCGGCGCGAAAGATGGTTTTTTGATTTTTTCCAGGCGAATAGGCCACGCCAACGCGCGGCGCGAAAGCCCCAGCCCTTCCCACAGTCTCGTTGGTCAGGCGGCCACCCAGGGAGATCGCCAGGTGCTCGTTGAGCGTCCATTGGTCCTGGATGAACTCTTCCACATCGGTGGCCGAAGCGCTCAGGGGTCCGTTGCTCGTGAAGCTGATCTCCTCCGCAAGCGTGCCGTCTTGCCTCAACAGTTGAACGGGGTGCGACTGGGTATTGCCCGCATAAGACCTGTGTGTCACGTCCGCGCCAATTTTCAGCTCATGCCGGCCAAGCCACTTTTTGGGCGCAAGCTGAAATGTTGGATATGCTTCGAACTGATTGGCCGCCCTGGTCCAGGAGTCAAAAAAATTACCGCCCCAGCCCTCGGGATTGATCAGCATATCTGCCGGTCCCTGACCATGGGCGTTGCTATCAAACCGTGTGTAGCGCAAAGCAATCCTAAGCAATGCGCCCGAGCTGAAACTATAAAGATCCGAGATGCCTGCCGAGACGCCTTTCTGGTCGTAATCCGAGGACGCGGTCTGCGGCACCAACGCCGTGATATTGGCGAACTCCGTGCGCATCGGGAAGACATTGACGTCTGCGCTTAACACCTGCTTAGGTGACAAAACGGCCTGAACACGGGTAAAGGAATTGAAACCTTGGGTCTTGATTTCGTTTTCGGGCCACGCGAGGCCACGCACCGGATCTCTTCTGACGTCATACTCGAACACTTCAGAAAAGTTCACTTTGCTACCGATAATCGGACCCCCGAAGGAAACCCGAGGCGTCGCTTGTGAGACGCCTACGAAGTGGCCATTCTTGCCGCGCAAGCTCACGTTGAAGTCTTTGACTTTGTAGAACCAATCGCTCCGCGGTGGGATGGTTTCGATTCTTGTCAGCCCTCCGGAAAAACCACCGTTCTCGGCGCTGAAGGGCGTCTTGTCAACGTTGACCGTCTGAATAGCATCAATGGGAACGGGGATGGAAAAGGACCCAGTAACGGGATCAACCGTCTTCGCAGAATCCACCACCAGCAGTCCTTGATTCTCGGAGACACCCCTAACGGTCAGTTTTCCGTCCAAACCACGAATCACGCCCGGAACGAGAGGTAGCGCTTCCCGGAACTTCCGCTGCGCCAACGGCAATGTTTCCAGCTGTGTGTTATTGACGGTTGAAGCCGGGGAAGAATTTTCTGTCAAAACGCTTGCGGCCTGCTCTTTGACTTCCACCTTTTCCACTACAGTGTCAATGGTAAGGGCAATGTCGACCACCGAGGTTTCATCCGCGTTTAGCGAAATCGTTTGAGTAAACGGCTTGAAGCCCTGCTGGCTGACACGAAGGGTATACGTGGCTCCAGGCAACTGCATGAATTCGTAATGTCCCGTGGAGTCCGTGAGGGTCGCAAGAGGCTGGGAACCCTGAGAGCTCTCTCCCAGCTCCACGCGAATGCCCTCGAGGGGACTTGGTTCTGCATGCTGGTCGAGTACCGTTACCACGCCCCGGATCGTTCCGCTCGGGGATTGCGGTAGTTCTGTCTGCGTTGTCCGCGCGCGCGCCGCACCTGCGGCAACACTCAGGGAAAGAGACAACAAAACACTAAGCTTGCGGTTGGCCTTGGAAACCTCTCCCGGTCTATGTAACCCCAAGAGACGCATACAACCAGTTCCCTTCCCGTGTCCCTATTGCAGGCCCACACTCTAGCGCCACTTCCGGAACGAAGCAACATCGCTCTTTGGAACCGCGTGACGGAGTCACCAGGCCCCTTCCTTCGTAAGATCTTTGATGCTTGGGAAAAGCAGAACGAGACAAAAAGAATCCACGAGCTCACCATCGAATCGCTGGCCTGACGACCCACGAGCGGATGGCCCGAGGCAATTCATTTCGCTGAAAACACTACAGTTACGCACACCACGAGCAGCCGGAAGTACTCTCGGCTCCCGGCCACAAGTCAGGGCCGTTTTCCGAGAACCATGCGAGGTCATTGGCGAGACATCTTGGCGACCAGCCTCGGTAGCGTGCGGCGCGGAATCAAACGCTGGGCGAAAACGCTGAGTTTATTTACAAAACCGGGAATCACAAGTCCGCCGCCCTTCGCCAACGATTCCAACGCTTCGCGTACGACATCCTCAGGCGATTGATAAACGAAGCCAAACTTTCGATTGCCGCTCTTGGCGTCTCTTGGGTGGAGATCGGCACGAATCCGGCCGGGGCAGAGTGTGACTACACTCACTCTGTTTGAACGGAGTTCTTCCTGAAGCCCCAAAGAGAAACTTGTTAGAAAGGATTTCGTCGCTGCATAGAGGCTTGCATAAGGAATCGGCTGAAAGCCTGCAGTAGATGACACATTGATGATTCCCGCTTGAGGATGTTTCATCAAGGAGGGTAAGAGCGAATACGTGAGTTCGACGACGGCAGCGTTATTCAGGCTCAGCATTTCCATCTGACGCTGCAGGGTTAGGTTCCGGAACTCTCCTCGGACGCCGAAGCCCGCATTGTTGACAAGTAGATTTATTTGAAGATTTCGATCGTGTAGTTGCTGCACAAGGCGTGGGCCCGCGGAGGGAGAAGCAAGGTCACATTCCAGCGCCTCGGCGAGAACTGACTCGGATCGCTTCAGCTCGCTTGCCAGGCTTTCCAGCTTGTCTCTCGATCTGGCTACGAGAATCACATTCTGCTTGCGTGCTGCAAGCGCACGGGCGAAGGCTTCTCCTAGTCCTTGAGAAGCGCCGGTGATGAGGGCAAAATTTGAATTCTTCATCTACCTACAGCCTAGGCGCCGAGGGCGCATACTCAAGCACACTGCCTGTCCAGCGCTTCTTAGATATCCGAGCGGAAAAGAAAGATACAAGTTTTCGAGCGAATTCCTCGACCACTTTTCGACCTGTGCATGGCTTTACTACAACCCATCTCATAAATGGATTAGTGGTAGGAAAATCACAAAACCGCCCCAACGAAAACGCTCGGAAAGTGATGATTCGGCTGAGTTTAAGAGTTCCGCCCTGTAAGTCCCGTCCGTTCCGCGACGCCCGAGCACTTATGAGATGGCTTCTAGGCGCCGAGGTCTTGCCTCAAATTTTTTTGTGTCCCTTTTCCGGGATCGAGAATCAAAGTGCGAGTAAGTGAAGTGCAAAGGCACATCTCTCGGCCGTCCAATGTGGATGGGCCAAGAACACACGGAGGTGGTATGTCCGAATTGCAGCAGTTCCCTACATTGCCGAGTCAGCCATTCCGGCTCGATGTCCCTCTACACGAACTCCTG
>WNFJ01374625.1_pt1 | contig 22509 bp, 20 predicted proteins | sample 5400461 | NCBI WGS metagenome assembly WNFJ01 (sample SAMN13153349, study PRJNA577476) | soil metagenome | isolation source: 115 cm saprolite on Douglas fir-dominated hillslope | place: USA:California | collected 2013-09-17
GGCCGGGGGCGTGGCCGCCGCGCTGCCGCTCGGCCAGGCCAAGACCGTGGTCAGCGGCACCGACGCGACCGTGCTCTGCTACGGCCCGATGGTCAGGACATGCGCCGAGGCCGCAATCGCGGCCGCCAGCGACGGGCACTCGCTGGAGGTGATCGACCTGCGGTCGCTGTCGCCGCTGGACACCGACACGATCTTCGAGTCGGTGCGGCGCACCGGCCGGTGCGTGGTCGTGCACGAGGCGCCGGTCACCGGGGGCCTCGGCGCCGAGATCGCCGCCCGGGTGACCGAGGAGTGCTTCTACCGGCTGGAGGCTCCGGTGCTGCGCGTCGGCGGCTTCTCGACGCCGTACCCGCCGTCCAAGCTCGAGGAGCATTACCTGCCCGACCTGGAGCGGGTGCTGGACACCGTCGACCGCACATTTGGCTACTAGCGGGTTCCCGGGGTGGTCCCTGGGGCAGTACTGAGAGGGCCGCATGTCAGAGCTCAGGCAGTTCAGGCTTCCCGATGTCGGAGAGGGCCTGACCGAGGCGGACATCGTCAAGTGGCATGTTCAGCCCGGGGACAAGGTAACGGTCAACCAGATCATCGTGGAGATCGAGACGGCCAAGGCGGTCGTCGAGCTGCCGTCCCCCTACGAGGGCGTGGTGGCCGGGCTGCTGGTGCCCGAGGGCACGACCGCCGACGTCGGGACGCCGATCATCTCGGTGGAGGTGGGCCCGGACGCAGGCAGCGGCGAGCACCCGCCCGCCCCCCGGGGCAGTACCAGCGCGGACCTGGTTCCGCCGCCTCCCCCCGAAGCCGGGGCTGAGGGCGGAGCGGCCGGGGCCGAGCCCGGGATTCACGGGACCCTCGCGCCGAAGGAGGAACGCCAGGCGGTGCTCGTCGGCTACGGGGTCAAGCTGGGCTCGACCACCAGGCGTCCCAGGAAGGCTCGCGCCGCCGCCGCATCCGCACCGGCCCCCTCCGCAACGCCGGCCGCGCCCGCCGCGGCCGCCCCGCCGGCCGCGCCCGCCGCCCCGGCCGCATCGTCCGCCCGGGCCGCATCATCGGCCCTGGCTGCGTCATCGAGCCCGGCTGCGGCATCCGCCCCGGCCGCCTCGAGCCGAGCCCCCTCGGCCTCCAGCGTGGGCGCGTCCACCCCGGCCGCCTCCAGCCCGGCCGCCTCCGGCGCGGCCACCTCCGGCCCGGCGGCCGTCCTCGGCTCCGGCCACCGGTCGGCCAGGCCCGCCGCGGCCGATGTCGGCCCGGGAACGGCTGCCCTGGCGAAACCGCCCGTCCGCAAGCTGGCCAAGGACCTGGGCATCGACCTGTCCCGGCTGTCAGGAACCGGGCCCGGAGGCTCGGTCACGCGTGACGACGTGCAGGCGGCGGCGCACGGCCTGCACACAGCCGGCACCGCCGAGACCGGCACCGCCGAAACCGGCACCGCGGGCCCGGCACCTGCCCCGCCGGCTCAGTTCGCGCCGGTGACCGCGGTAGCGCGCGAGGAGCGCATCCCGATCCGCGGCGTGCGCAAGCACACCGCGGCCGCGGTGGCGTCCAGCGCCTTCACGGCGCCGCACGTCACCGAGTTCCTGCAGATCGACATGACCGAGACGATGGCCGCGACAGCACGGCTGCGGACGGTCCCCGAGTTCGCCGACATCCGGGTGTCACCGCTGCTGCTGGTGGCCCGGGCGCTGATGGTGGCCGTGGCCAGGCACCCGATGATCAACTCCTCGTGGGACGAGGACGCCCAGGAGATCGTGGTCCGGCACTACGTGAACCTCGGCATCGCCGCGGCGACCGAGCGCGGGCTGATAGTGCCGAACGTCAGGGACGCTCACGCGCTCTCGCTCCCGGGCCTCGCCCGGGCGCTGGCCGAGCTGGCCGAGACCGCGCGGGCCGGCCGGGCCACCCCTGCCGACCTGCGCGGCGGCACGATCACGATCACGAATGTCGGCGTCTTTGGCGTCGACACCGGCACTCCCATACTCACGCCGGGAGAGGCCGCGATCCTGGCGTTCGGGCGGGTCAAGGATGCGCCGTGGGTGCACGAGGGCCAGCTGGCCGTGCGCAAGGTCACGACGCTGGCTCTGTCGTTCGACCACCGCATCGTCGACGGCGACCTGGGCTCGGCCGTGCTGCGCGACATCGGCGCGATGCTGGAGGACCCGCTCCGGATGCTCGCCTGGTCCTGACCGCAGCTCCCGCGCCGCAGCCCCGCCGCGCACCGCCGCTACGGAGAGGATCGCGATGATCAGGCATGTGACGCTGTTTGCCTGGATTCCGGAGGCCACCAACCAGCAGAAGCAGCAGGTGGCCGACGGGCTCCGGGCGCTGCCGCCCCTTATGACCGGCCTGCGCGCGTTCCTTGTCGGGCCCGACGCCGGGATCATCGACGGCAACTTCGACTTCGCCGTCGTCGCGGACTTCGACGACGCGCAGAGCTATCTCGGCTACCGCAACCACCCGGCCCACCGCGCCGTCGTCGAGCAGGTGACCGGCCCGATTACCCGGGAGCGCGTCTCGGTCCAGTACGAGATCTGATCCGTCCGTGCGCTGAGCGGCCGCGATCCCGGCGTCGTTATTTCATGATCCTGGACTGAAACCCACGTATTTGATGGGTTTGGGTCCGGGATCATGAAAGCTGGGGCGATCCAGGCGTCCGCCAGGGAGCAAATCCCGACGAAAAGGGCGACCCGCTGGGCCGGCTCTAGTCCGCGGCGTGGCTCGCCGTCCCGCGCCGCGGTCGACTGCCGCGACGCACATGATCACGATAACGGGGGCGCCTTTCAGTCATCTCACACAGAGACGTCCCCGATTCATCCGGACGGGGTCAGAACGCTTCTTCGGGCAGCTCCATCAGGTCCAGCGTGGTGGCCTCGACGATCTCCCGCTCCGCGGCCAGCCTGGGCAGCACCGTCGCGGCGAAGAAGCCGGCGGCGGCGATCTTGCCCTCGTAGAAGGCCCGGTCGCTGGCGGGTTCCGCCTCGTCGAGCCCGGCCCGGTCGAGACGGCCCTGGGCGACTTCCGCCTGCCTGGCCAGCAGCCAGCCGATGATCAGGTCGCCCAGCGCCAGCAGCAGCCGGGTGGTGTTGAGGCCGACCCGGTAGATCTCCGAGGGCTGCTGCGCGCTCTCGCCCAGGAAGCCGTGCAGCGAGGTCACCATGGCCTCGACGTCACCGACGGCCCGGGCCAGCGCGGCACGTTCGGACTTAAGCCGGCCATTGCCGCCCTCGGCCGCGGCGAAGTCCCTGACCTGGCCGAGCAGGAAGCTCAGCGCCTTCCCCTCGTTCCGGACGATCTTTCGGAAGTACAGGTCCAGGCCCTGGATTGCCGTCGTGCCCTCGTACAGGCTGTCGATCTTCGCGTCCCTGATGTACTGCTCGATGGGGTAGTCCTGCAGGAAGCCGGAGCCGCCGAGGGTCTGCAGCGAATGGGTCAGCATCTCGTAGGCGCGCTCGGAGCCGGCCCCCTTGACCACCGGCAGCAGCAGGTCGTTGACGGCCGAGGCCAGCTCGTCGGTCTGGCCCTGCGCCTCGGAGACCTGCGCGGCGTCCTGGAAGGTCGCGGTGTAGAGGACCAGGGCCCGCATGCCTTCCGCGTAGGCCTTCTGCAGCATCAGCAGCCTGCGGACATCCGGCTGGTGGATGATCGTGACCCGCGGCGCGGTCTTGTCGGTGGACTGGGTGAGGTCGGCGCCCTGCACCCGGCTCCTCGCGAAGTCCAGCGCGGTGAGGTAGCCGGCCGACAGCGTGGCGATCGCCTTGGTGCCGACCATCATCCGGGCAAACTCGATGATGACGAACATCTGCCTGATGCCGTCGTGCACGTCACCCACCAGCGTGCCGACCGCGGGGCGGCCCTCACCGAAGGTCAGCTCGCAGGTGGTGGAGGCCTTCAGGCCCATCTTGTGCTCGACGTTGGTCACGTAGACGCCGTTGCGCTCGCCCAGCTCGCCGTCGGCCGACACCAGGTACTTGGGCACGAGGAACATCGACAGGCCCTTGGTGCCCGGGCCCGCGCCCTCGGGACGGGCCAGCACCAGGTGGAAGATGTTCTCCGCCATGTCATGCTCGGCGCTGGTGATGAACCGCTTGACGCCCTCGATGTGCCAGGTCCCGTCCGGCTGGGGGATCGCCCGGGTACGCCCGGCACCGACATCGGACCCGGCGTCCGGCTCGGTCAGCGCCATCGTCGCCGTCCACTGGCGCTCGATCGCCTGGGTCGCGAACCGCTTCTGCGCCGGCGTGCCCATGCGCCACAGCGCATGGGCCATCGAGGCGCCGCTCGCGTACATCCAGACCGCGGGATTGGCCCCCAGGACCAGCTCCGCCACGGCCCAGACCAGCGACCGCGGAGTGAGGGTGCCGCCAAGCTCGGTCGGCAGCTCGAGCCGGAACCACTCCGCGTCCATGAACGCCTGGAAGGATTTCCTGAACGCCTCGGGCATTCGGACCGACGAGGTCTCGGGATCGAAGACCGGCGGGTTGCGATCCGCCTCGGCGAACGAGTCGGCGATGGGCCCTGTGGCCAGCCGGTTCACCTCGTCGAGGATCCCGCGCGCCGTCTGCTCGTCGATCTCGGGGAAGTGCTCCGAGCCCAGCACGTCCTGGCGCCCCAGCACCTCGAACAGGTTGAACTCGATGTCCCTCAGGTTGCTCTTGTAGTGGCCCATCGTGGCCCTCCCCGCCTGCGGCAGCGCTATATTACTCACCAGTAACAAGATGCATACTACCAGCAAGTAACAACTCTGGCCAGTCGGATGCCTGCCAGCCCGGCTACTTGAGGATGTTGACTGCCCGGGCGATCACCAGCGCCCCGACGGCCAGCGACACCGCGGACTGCACCGCCATGGTCAGCTTGGCCCAGCGGGCCAGCGGCATCACGTCGGTCGGGCTGAAGGCGGTCGCGTTCGTAAACGACAGGTAGAGATAGTCCACGAAGTACGGCTCCCAGTCCGGGGCCGCGAGCTGCGGCGAAGCCATCTGCGGGAACATGAGATCGGGATGCTGGCGGGTGCCCTCGGCACGATGCACGGGCCCGCCCCGATCGAACTCCCAGTACCACAGCCCGAACGCGATTACGTTGGTGGCCCAGACCGACGCGCCGGAGGTGAGCAGCGGCGCTGCGGAGCCCGCCGTCGGCAGCGCTGTCACGATGGCCCGGATGAGCAGCACGGCCGAGACCGCGTTCGCAGCCGTGATCAGCATGATCAGCCCTATGCTGGCCGCCCGTATTACCGGCCCCCGCCGCTCGATCCGGACCGGGTTGGCGATGCTCAGGCCGACCAGCAGCGCTCCCTCGAGTATGGGCAGGAGCGCATGCGGCACGGGCTGGATCAGCGAGTTCGGCAGCAGGACCTGAAGCACGATGGCCGTGATGACGCTCGCGCTCACCGGCCACCGGTGCTCGCCCCGGGTCCTGCGCCGCCAGGCCGGAACCACTGCGCCCACCGCGCTCAGAGCCCGGCCGACGGCAACCTGATCGGCCAGGTGCATCAGCTCACCCCACGGATCGGGCAGCCGGTGCCCGCCGACCTGCGGGCCAGCCTGCCCGCCCGAGTGCCCGCGGCCGCCGGGCTCGCCCTGGCTGTCCGGCTTCTCCCCGCCATCCGGCTGGCCCTGACCCTCGGGCTTGCCCCGGCCGTCTGGCTTGCCCTGGGCCCGCTCCGCAGGCGATCCCGCCTCATCCCGGCGGCCCGGCTCCTGCGGTACCTGCTCGCCCGGCTCTCCTGATTCCGACATCTGCCCATTCTCGTCACTCGCGCGGCGGTGTCGAGCAACCTCCGGTGAGCCCGCCCCGCCATCGGCCCAGGCCTGAGGCACGCGTCGCGCAGTCGCACGGCGGCCGTCCGCCAAAACCGAATTTCGTTCTAGTCCGGCGGTTCCGCCAAACCGAATCTCGTTCTAGAGTGTTCGCATCGGGACAGCGGCACCGGCAAACGGGGTGAACCATGGCACTTGGCCTGACCGAGGAGCACTTGCAGCTAGCGGAGACGGTCAGGGGCTGGGCGCAGCGCAACTGCCCGCCGGAGGCCGTCCGGGCCGCCGCCGACGGGCCGGACAGCGGATCGGCGCGCTATCTGGAGTCGCTCGCGCCCGGGCTGGCCGAGCAGGGACTGCTGGGACTGCACGTGCCGGACGAGGACGGCGGGCAAGGCTACGGCCTGCCGGAGCTGGCCGTGGCCCTGGAGGAACTCGGCCGCGCGCTGGTACCCGGGGCCTTCCTCCCGACCGTGTTCGCCAGCGCGGCGCTCGTCGCCGCCGGGGTGACCGGCAAGCTGGTCACCGGCCTGGCCGACGGGTCAAGAACCGGGGCGGTCGGCCTGGCCGCGGGCCTGACCGCGAGCCGGGACGCAACCGGGACCACCGCCGAGGCCGCCGAGGCCGCGGGAGCCGGGGGAGCCACAGCCGCGGGCGGCGCCCTGGTCGTCGAGGGCGAGTCCTGCCCGGTACTCGGCGCCTCGCTGGCCGACGTCGTCATCCTCCCGGTGCAGACCGACAGCGGCGAGGTCTGGGCCGCGCTCGACGCCAGCAGCCTCGAGATCACGGCCCTGGACAGCCTGGACCTCACCCGGCCGGTGGCCCGGGTTCGCGCCGACCGGGCCATCGTGCCCGCGGACCGGCTGCTGACCGGGCTGGACCGGTCCGCGGTCACCAGCCTGGCGGCGATCCTCTTCGGCGCCGAGGCGTCCGGGATCGCCGACTGGGCCACCCGCGCCGCCGCCGACTACGCGAAGATCCGCCATCAGTTCGGGAGGCCGATCGGCCAGTTCCAGGCGGTCAAGCACCGCTGCGCGTGGATGCTGACGGCCGCGGAGCAGGCAGCCGCCGCGGTCTGGGACGCCGCCCGCACGGGACCAGACGCACCGGGCTCAGCCGCACGGGACCCGCGCGCTGTGAGCCCGGCCGAGGCCGCGGGCCGGCAGCGCGAGTTCGCCGCGGGCGTGGCTGCGGTGGTCGCTCTCGATGCCGCCGTCTGGTGCGCTCACCAGTGCATCCAGGTGCTGGGCGGGATCGGCTACACCTGGGAGCACGAGGCCCACCTGTACTACCGGCGCGCGATGTCACTGCGAGCCTTGCTCGGCCCGTCGGCCGAGTGGGAGGGGCACGTGGCCGGGCTGGCCCTGGCCGGGGTCAGCCGGCCGGTCCAGGTGGAACTGCCGGGCGGCGCGGGCGGGCCGGGCGGGGTGGAACAGCGAGCGCAGATCCGCGAGGAGCTCTCCGCGATCTCCAGGCTCGCCGGGCCGGAGCGCGCGGCGCGGCTGGCGGCCGACGGCTGGGTCGTGCCGCACCTGCCCCGCCCGTGGGGACGGGGCGCTGGCGCACTCGAGCAGGTGGTGATCCACCAGGAGATGAAGGAGGCCGGGCTGCGGGCTCCCGTTCTGGCCATCGGAGCCTGGGTGGTCCCCGCGCTGATCCAGTACGGGACGGCCGAGCAGCAGCAACGGTTCCTGCCGCCGACGCTGCGCGGCGATTTCCTGTGGTGCCAGCTGTTCAGCGAGCCGGGCGCGGGCTCGGACCTGGCCGGGCTGACCACTCGCGCGGTGCGCGTGGAGGGGGATAGTGAAGGGGGAATGGGGAGGCGGGCGGGGGGGGGGGGCTGGAAACTGACCGGCCAGAAGATATGGACCTCGCTGGCCATGCAGGCAGCGTGGGCGATCTGCATCGCCCGCACGGATCCGGCGGCGCCCAAGCACGACGGGATCACCTACTTCCTGGTTGACATGTCCTCCCCGGGGGTCGAGGTCCGCCCGCTGCGTGAGATCACCGGCGACTCCATGTTCAACCAGGTCTTCCTCGATGAGGTGTTCGTCCCCGACGACTGCGTGGTCGGGGAGGTAAACGGCGGATGGCGGGTGGCCAGGACGACGCTGGCGAACGAGCGGGTGTCGCTGTCGCAGTCGTGGGCGTTCGGGTCTGGCGTGCCCGAACTGCTCCAGGTGGCCAAGGCGGCGCCCGACTCCCCGCTCGGGCCGGTGGGCACGCTGGTCTGCGAGGGTCACGCGATCGACCTGCTCGCGCTGCGCGTAACGCTCAAGCAGTTGTCGGGGACCGAGCCCGGCGCGACCGGTAGCGTGCGCAAGCTGCTCGGCATGCGCCATGCGCAGCAGGTGGCCGATCTCTGCTTCTCGATGTCCGGCACCGGCGGAGCGCTCGGCGGCGGAGCGGGCGCCGTGGTCAGCCCGTCTGGCTCGCCGAACGGGTCGCACTGGGCCCGGCAGGTGCTGCTGGGCCAGGCCCTCACGATCGGCGGCGGCACGACCGATATCCAGCTGAACATCATTGGCGAGCGGATACTCGGCCTGCCCCGCGACCCGGAGCCGGTCGCCGGGTAACACGTCCTGCGGACCCCGCCGCGGAGCACAGCCGCAGAGCTCTGCGGCGATACCGGCCCGGAGTAGTCAAAGCGCAATTCTTGGTCATGGCGAGACAAAGTGACGGCCTTCGGCGACGGATGCCGGACGCCGACCATTAGCTGCGCTAGCCTACGAGGAACGGCATCCTGAGGGGTCATAGACAGTTGACCAATAAGTCATTGACTGGCAGCAAATATTGCGTTGTAATTCCTGCTGTCCGGTCCGCTGGTGGAGGTGTGACTGCACCCGACCAGAGGATCGAGGCAACCCGGCGGGTAGCTCCCGACGGGCCAGTGGAGGGAGCTACCCATCCGCCGCGGCCGGGCCACCGGAATCCGTTGTTCCAGGCGGCCGCCGGGCATCCCGCCGGGGAGCAAGACCTGTCCTGGCCATTGGGCAGGCAGAGGGTTCCAGGCCCGCAAGACCATTCGGCGGACCAACGGCAGGGTGTCACCGGCTTGCGCCGTGAGACGCTGACGAATTGGGAACGGTTAGCTGATGACCGGCATTGACGGCGACACGCTGGGCGGAGAACCAGGCCCCGGCGAGCGTACCCGCGCGCCATCGCGGGGAGCCGGGCTTCCCCCGGACTCAGCTCAGCAGGCCGAGATTCCCGATCCGCGGCCGTCCGGGAAGACCAGGCGCGCGGGAAGCCGGCGCCGGCCCAGCCCGGCACCCGCGCAGCAGCAACTGATGGCGAGGATCTCCGCGGGCCGCAGGGCGCGGCAGCGCCGCGCCCTGCTCATGGCCTCCGGTGCCATGTCCGCGCTGGTCCTGCTGGCCGCAGGCAGCGCGTTTGCCCTCACCAGTTATGTCAACGGCCATCTCGGGCGCGTTAACGCGGATACGGTGAGCGCGCCGTCCAGAGGACCGCTGAACATCCTGGTGGCGGGCCTCGATCAGCGAGCCGGCCTGACCCGGCGGCAGCAACTGGAACTTCACGTGGGCCGCAAAACGGCCCAGACCATTACCGACACGCTCATGGTGGTCCACGTGTCGGCCGACCACCGCTACGTGACGGTCGTCAGCCTGCCGCATAATTCCTGGGTCAGCATACCTGGCCATGACATGAACAATATGGACGCAACGCTTGGCCTCGGCGGGCCCGGGCTGATGGTGAGAACCGTCGAACATGACACCGGGCTCCCCATCGACGAGTACATCGCAGTGAACTTCCTCGGCTTCGTCAAGGTGATCGACGCGCTGGGCGGCGTGAATATCTGCGTGCCCCACGCGGTGAACGACCGCTACAGTGGCCTGCGCATGTCCGCGGGCCTGCACCACGTGAACGGCATAACGGCCCTCAAGTACGCCCGCGACCGGCATTCATTCGCCACCGCGCTGACCGAGGCGATCAGCTCGGGCGTACTGGCCAATCCGGTCCGGCTGGCGAGAGTCCTGTCGGCGGCGTCCGCCGCGATCAGCGTCGGCCAAAGATCCAGCGTAGCCAACATGGCCGATGAGCTGAGCGGGATCTCGCCCAGCCAGGTCACGTCTACCACGGTGCCGCTCGCGAACGTCAAATACATCACGCCATCCGGCCAGCCCGCGCTGCTGTGGGACAGCAGCGCCGCGTCGGCACTGTTCACCGCGCTGAAGAACGATCAGTTGCCGCCCAAGACTCAGGCGGGGAAGCCTCCTGTGCCCGCGCTGGGCCGCGGCCAGGTCTCGCTGGACGTCTACAACGGGACCCTGATCGGCGGGCTGTCTGCCGGTACCGGAACCCGGCTGGCCGCACTTGGCTTCCGCGTGGACCGGTCAGGCGTCATCTGGATGAGCCAGAACATCACGCAGACGCTCATCCTGTACCCGGCCGGGCAGGAGATGGCTGCGCAGCTAGTCAGGCAGGTGATGCCGGGGGCTGCCCTGCAGCAGCTGAACGGCCTGACCCGGCTGAGTATTGTGGTCGGCCGCCGCGGCCACACGGTCACCGCGCGCTCGCCAAGCACGCCCGGGCAGCCGAGTTCCACCCAGCTGGGGCCCGGCCGGAGTCCTTGGCCGAGCCAGCAGAAGACCGCGGCGCAGGACGCCTGCCCCAGGTAGCGCCCAGACCCGGGCGACAGGCCCGTCGCGGCGTTACGCGGCCGGGCAGCCGTCGCGGCCGGGCAGCCGTCCCGGCCGGGCAGCCGTCGCGGCCGGGCAGCCGTCGCGGCCGGGCAGCCGTCCCGGTGCCTGGAGGCTAGACCTGGGTGGTGGTATCGGCCCCCGACGGCGGGAAGTCGGTCGAGCCTCCAGGCGGCGGGAACCCCCCGGCCCCCGGGCCGGGCTGCGGCTGGTCCGCGGACTCAGGCGTCAGGCTGATGCCGTTCTCCGCCTCGTGGGCCTTGATATCCGTGATCAGCCTGTCGATGTCGCCCTCGGTGCTGGGGGTGCCGCGGCCGGTGCGTTCCGCGTAGACCGCGGCGCCCAGGTTGCGGAGCAGCACGTCACCGCGCCGCTTGGCCTGCGCCTGATCAAACTTGGCCTTGCTGTCGCGGGCCGTCTCCTGGGCCTTCTCCGCGAGCACCGTGGCCTGTGCCCTGACCCTGTCCATCAGTCCCATGGTTATCCTCCCTGATCCCGCTCTCAAGCCTACGACCTGGGCAAACGCGAGAGGCGGTTCAGCGGCAGACCGCGCCGGAGGCCATCCCGTAGCACGATCCTCCCCCTCACGGAGCTGGCGGCCAAGAGTGGGCCGCCCCGCCCGAACCGCGCCACGCCGCGGCCAGCGGAATATCGCTTGAGCTGGCCTGGCGGGCATGACACGCTGAATGGGTGACTCCGCGTGCCTGCATCGTCGGCTGGTGGCCGCCTGCGTAGGCGACCACCGCGGAGTTCCCGAGTCCGTATCAGCCGCCTGCTGTCCGGGGCGGCTTTTTGTGGTCATGGGCAGGGGGCGCTCATGAAGGAGAGTTCCTTGCCTCGAACGATCACCGGCATCAAGCCCACCGGCCGGCCGCACCTGGGCAACTACCTCGGCATGATCCGGCCCGCCCTCGATCTGGCCCGGTCCGGGGAGGCGCTGTTCTTCGTGGCCGACTATCACGCGCTGACGATCACGCCGCCGCCCGCGGAGGTCCGCGAGGGCGTCCTCGACCTCACCGCCACCCTGATCGCCTTCGGCCTGGATACCGACCAGAACATCGTGTACCGCCAGTCCGATCTTCCCGAGCTCTGCGAGCTGACCTGGGTTCTCAGCTGTACCTGCGCGAAGGGCCTGCTCAACCGGGCGCATGCGTACAAGGCCGCGGCCCAGGACAACCTGGCGCACGGCCGGGAGGCAGACCAGGGCATCGGCCTGGGCCTATTCAGCTACCCGGTGCTAATGGCCGCCGACATCCTGGCTCACCGCGCGGAGGCCGTTCCGGTCGGGCGTGATCAGCGCCAGCATGTCGAGATTGCGCGGGATCTGGCCGAGAGCTTCAACCGGGTGTACGGGTCGGTCCTGGTCGTCCCGGAGCCGATCGTCGACGAGCGGGTCATGACCGTTCCCGGCCTCGACGGCCGGAAGATGAGCAAGAGCTACGGCAACCAGCTCCCCCTGGATGCGCCGCCAGACCAGATCCGCCGCTGGGTGTCCCGGATCGTGACAGATTCCCGGTCGCCGTCGGAGCCGAAGGAGCCGGACACGATCCTCTCGCTGTATCGCAGCGTCGCGCCGGAGGCCGCTGCGCAGGACCTGGAGCGCCGCTATCGCGAGGGCGGCGTCGCGTACGCCGAGGCGAAGTCCATGCTCGCCGACGCCATCGAAACGCTCATCGCTCCGGCCAGGCAGCGTCACGCCGAGCTCATGGCCGACCCGGCCCGACTGCGGGACATCCTCGCCCGCGGCGCGGCGCGGGCGAGGGCTTCGGCTGCCGGAACCCTCTGGGCGGTCCGCGCCGCGACCGGGCTCGGCTGGGGTCAAGTGCCCGCGAGGACCACGGCCAGCGCGAAGCCGTCGTAGCCCTTGCTGCCCACGGTCTGGATCGCGGTGGCGCTGACCCGCGGCTCGGCGGCCATCATCTCGATGAAGCGGCGCACCCCCCGGACGTTGGCGTCGGTGCTGGCGGAATCGGCCACCGCACCGTCGCGCACGACGTTATCGGCAATGATCATGCTTCCGGGCCGGGACAGCCGCAGCGACCAGACCAGGTAGTCGGGATAGCCCGTCTTGTCCGCGTCGATGAAGATCAGGTCGAACGGGCCCTCGCCTGCGGCGTGAATCTCCGGCAGGGTATCCTGCGCCAGGCCGACGCGGACCTCGGCGACGTCGGCCAGGCCCGCGTGCGCCAGATTGGCCCGGGCGACCGCGGCGTGCCTGGCTTCCGCTTCCAGTGTGATCAGGCGGCCTCCGGGGGGCAGGGCGCGGGCCAGCCAGATCGCGCTGTAACCGCCGAGCGTCCCGATCTCCAGGACCTTGCGTGCCCCCTGGGCCCGGGCGAGGACCTGCAGCAGCTTGCCCTGACTGGGCGACACGCTGATCGGGGGAAGCCCGGCGTCGGCGCTGGCCTGCAGCGCTGCTTCCAGCACTGGGTCGGCCGGCGCAAGGTTCCGGCTGAGGTAGCTGTCGACGGCACTCCATCGCTCCTGGAGCATGATCACGCCTTTCGCTGTCGTCGTGCGGATAGCGGACAGTCTGCGCCGAGGCCTGGCTCGCCTCCGGCCCGGCAACACCGAGCACAGCAACGCGGAACGCCGAAACGCGGAACGCCCTCAGTCGAGCGCCGCCGCGAGCTCGCGGGCGGCGCTGCGGGACACGGCCACCACATCGACGGCTACGGTGATCAGCTGACAGCCGCTCTCCCGGTACAGCCGGGCGGTCGCGCCGTCGGAGGCGTGCACCCCGACGGGCTTGCCCGCCGCGGCACAGGCCGACCAGATCCGCTCGAGCTCCTTCCTGAGCACCGGATCGTTCGGGTCCAGAGCGCAGCCCAGCGCGAGCGACAGGTCCCTGGGCCCGACGTAGATCCCGTCGACGCCCTCGACGGCCAGGGTCACGGTGAGATCGCCGACGGCGCTGACCGACTCGACCATGACGACACAGAACGGATCGGCGGTGGCCATGGTCCCGCCCGCTGACCGGTAGCCGGCCGGCGGGTAACGACACGCCCCGGCTACCGCTGCGGCCTGTTCCGCGGAGTCGACGTTCGGGACGATGACACCCTCGCAGCCGAGGTCGAGCGCGCGGCCGATGTCGGCCGGGTGCGCGTACCGGACCCGGCCCATCGGGGTAGCGCCGGCCTGCCGGATCGCCGTGGTCAGCGCGGGCAGGTCGCGCTCGGTGGCGTTGCCGTGCTGCAGGTCGATGACCACGTAGTCCAGCCCGGCCGCGGCCAGGGACCGGACGCTGAGCACGTCGGGGATCGTGGACCAGCCGCCGTACACGGCCTCGCCGCCGCGGAGGCGGTCGCGGAGCGCGTCGATGCTCATCGGCACAAGCCAACCACATCCGGCATCGCGCCTCGCCTCCCGCTAGCCGCGCGGGGGGTATTCCGCGCCGCTCTGCACGGCGATCTGGTGCCCGTAGGCCGAGTAGAACACCACGCGCCGCAGCGACAGCCCCTTGGGGATGACCCAGGCCCAGAGCTTGGGCCCGCCGACATCGACCGCTCGCACCCGGATCGTGCTTCCGTCCGACAGCGTTCCGACCACATAGGCGACGGACGGCGACGCCTCCCCCACGATGGTCCAGCCGCCGCCGGACGTGGACCCGATGAAGGAACCGTTCGTGGCCGTCCGCGGCAGCGGCGGGCTGCAAGTACCAGTCGAGAAGCAGTAACCCCACGGGCCGGCGTGCAGGATGACCGACCAGGACACCCCGTTCGCCACCCCCGAGCCGATCACGTAGGTCGCCCGCGGCAGGCCGTGCTCGCCGGGGCGCAGCCACGTCACGAACTCGTCGCCGTGAGGGATCGCGTAGCCGAGCTCAGACCGGTTCGAGTAAGCCGTAGCGCTCGCAATCGCGAGGCTGGTGGGCACGGCGAACGCCACCCAGCGCTGGCCGTCGAGCCGATAGGGGCGCAGCGTGAGCGTTGAATCGTCCGAGAGCGCGATGACCACGCGCGCTACGTCCGTCTGCACCACCCCGTACTGGTAGCTCACGCCGTCGTTTCCGCCGACTAGCAGGAGGACGGCGGGCGATGGGTCCTGGTTCAGGTTGACGGGCGGCGCGCAGCTGGAACCGGGGTTCTGGCCGTTCGTTTGCACGACGTCCAGGCACTGGCTGCCCGGTACCGAGATGGAGGCGTCCATGGAAATCTGCCAGCGCTTGCCGTTGATGGCGCCCCAGCCGATCAGCCCGCGCGGTGAATGCCGGCCGGGCGGGTACGCGGTCACTATCGGCTTGGTCGGCACCTCCGGCGCCTGGCGGGCGAACTGGTGCACGAGGCTCGGGGCGGCCAGCGCGATGCCGACCGCGGCCGCCAGGCCGGCGGCGACGCCGATCCGCCGCCGGGTCCGGATCGTCCGGCCCCTTCGGAGAGTCGCGGCGACCGGCGCCGGGGACGGCGTGATCGCCTCCAGGGCGCCGTCGAGCCGCTCGCGCAGATCCCGCTCGTCATCGATGCTCATGGCAGCTTCCCCTCCGCCAGGTCCGGGCTGAGCCTGAGCTTGGCCAGCGCCCGCGAGGCCTGGCTCTTGACGTTGCCGACGGAGCACCCGAGGGTCACGGCCACCTCGGTCTCCGTCATGTCCATCCAGTACCGGAGCACCACCACCGCGCGCTGCCCCTGAGGCAGGCCCATCAGCGCCGCCATCAGCGCCGACCGGTCATCCTGCCGACGAGTCATGTCCGCCACCCCCGCCGTGCCCGGCTCCGGGAAGATATCCGGCACGGTGTCCATGAAGTGCTCGTGCACCCTGCGCTTGCGGAACCGGCTGCTGTTCGCGTTGACCATGATCCGGCGCACGTAGGCGTCCGGGTCTCCGGCGCGGCGAACCCGCGGCCAGGAGGCGAAGGCCTTTGCGAGCGCCGTCTGCGCCAGGTCCTCAGCGAGTCCCAGGTCGCCCGTGAGCCCGTAGCCGAGCCGCACCAGCCGGGACCATCGGCCGTGCATGAACTCGGTGAACTCGGCTTCCGCACCAGGGTCCACGGGCCACCTCCTCACTCCTACAGAGCACGCTCGCGCGGAAGTCCGTTGCACCGAGATCGACACGGGAGGCGCGGGGAGAGACGGGCCGCCTGCTACCCGATCAAGGGCAGCCGGGTGTCGTCGAACTCCGACCGGCCCGATGCGGCCATGATCCAGTCCAGGTCGTCCGACAGCTGCACGGGCCGTCGTCCCACGGTGCGGCGGGCCAGCAGGTCGTCGAGGATCGACGCGGTCATCGCGATCCCGTCCGGGGTCGCGATGCAGTCGCGGCCGAGGGCCTGGGTCAGGTCGATGCCGTGCACGACCGCCTCGACGACGCGGCTGGCCACGAACTCATCCACGCGCATCGGGGCGAAGTACCCGGGGCCGACCGCGTCGGCGGGAACCGCCCGCGCCTCCTGCACGGCCTTGGAGAAGGTCTCGTGCAGGACCCTGGGCATATCGTCGGGCGCCTTGCCTTCCACGATCGTGTACGCGTACTCGTACACGACCGGCGCGGTCTCGGAGCGCGGGTTGATGAAGAAACTGGTCCGGTCCCGCGCCGGCTGGCTCTCGCCCCGCCCGTCGATCAGCATCCGGGTCAGCCCGATCGAGATGTCGAAGTGACCGGCCAGCTCGAACACCGTCCATCGCGGCAGGCTCGGGTCGAGCGGAACGAGGTGCGTCAGGGCGCGCCATTCGTCCGGCGACAGGCCGCGAAAGGTCTGCTCTACCCGCGTGAGCTCCTCGGCCAGCGTGCCGATGGCGGCCTCGTAGGATGGTCCCATGACCGGCCTCCTTGCCGGGAGTCACGGCCACCGCGGCCAGGCGGGGGTACGCCGTCGGCGGGCGGGGCCGATGATCCCGCAGTGTCCTCCGGAGCAGCAGACCGCGTCAATGGGCGCCATCCGCGACCGCCGTCGGCTTGTTTCCCCGAGCGCGCAGCGGATTGTCGCCACACACGGCAAGCTGTGCCAATGAGCGTGCCGGGCTTGGTGTGGCGGCCGCCGCCGGGGTGGCCTGAGCCGCCGCCGGGATGGGTGCCGCCCGCCGGGTGGAGGGCTCCGCCGGAGTGGCCCGCGCCCCCGCCCGGCTGGGAGTTCTGGGTGCCAGCCACGGTGTCGCAAACCATGGCATCGCATGCCACAGCATCGCAAACCACAGCATCGCAAACCACAGCATCGCCCGCGCAGCCAGGGCCGGCCCGGGTGGCTGAGCCGTCCCGGCGGGGGCTGGTCCTGGAGACCTGGTTCGTCCTGCTGGCGTTCCTCGTGCCCAGCGTCCTGTCCGCGATTGACCTGCTCGCCGCTCACACGGGCGGCGCGGCCATCACCCGGTTTCCGGGCATCGTCTCCAACCCGGTGGGGAACCTCGTCCTGGGCGTGGTCACCTATCTCGAGGTGGCTGCGGTGGTGCCCATCGCCCTGTTGCTGCTGAGCCGGACCGGGCAGGATCCGGCGGCACTCGGGCTGGGCAGGCCAATGTGGCGCAGAGACGTGTGGCCGGGGCTCGGCATCGCTGCCAGCGGCTATGGCGTGGCTATCCTGGCCACGATCGTGCTCACAGTCCTGTTCGGCCGCCACAGCAAGCTGTTCAACCAGGTCCCGATCGGGCACGTGCCCGCTTACTACGTCATCTACGGGATCGCCGTCTCGGCGATCACGGCGATAGCCGAGGAGACGCTGGTCAGCGGCTACCTGCTCACCCGCCTCGAGCAGCTGGGCTGGAACCCGCGCTGGGCACTGCTGCTCAGCCTGACCCTGCGCACCAGCTACCACGTCTATTACGGGCTCGGCTTCCTGCTGACCATTCCCCTCGGGTACTACGCCACCCGGTCCTTCCAGAAGCACCGGCGGCTGACGCGGCCTATCGTCGCGCACTTCTTCTACGACGCCGTGCTGATCACGATCAGCGTGCTAACTTCCTGAACGCTCACATGGACGTGGCGAGCCAGCGGCGTGCCACTGCGCCCTGGGCGGCGCCGTCCGGCTCCGCCGGTCCGCCAGATGGTCTCAGCCCGCGGCCCGGCGGAGCCGCCCTCGTTGAGACGGCCGAGCGCTCCCAAAGTCATCGCGGCATCGCAAATGTCGAGCCGCGGCCCGCGGCTGCCTGCTGCTCAGCCGATTCCGGTGATGCTGCTGCGCCGTTCCATGAACGTGACGTCACGCCACCGGCCGTGGTGGCAGCCGATCCGGTGGCGGGTGCCGACGACGCGGAAGCCGGCCCGCTCGTGCAGGCGGATGCTGGCGGTGTTCTCGGGGAATATCCCGGTCTGGATCGTCCAGATACCGGCGCTCTCGGTGGAGCCGATGAGGGCGGCGATCAGGGCGGCTCCCACGCCGCGGCCCTTCGCGTCCGGCCGGATGTAGACGGAGTGCTCGACGACTCCGGCGTAGACGCACCGGTCGGAGACGGCCGCCGCGGCAACCCAGCCGAGCAGCTGCCCGTTCGGGAAGGTGGCCACGTGGCGGTGCAGGCTCAGCTTCGCGGCGTCGAAAGCCTCCCAGGCCGGGGCGGAGGTCTCGAAGCTCGCGTGGCCGGTATCCAGGCCCGCCTGGTAGATGGACAGGACCTGGTCGGCGTCAGCGGGCCGCATCGGCCTGATCAGGACCCCGGCGGGCGCGGCAGGTCGTCCGGCCTGGACGATCGCCGACTGCACGCCCAGGCCGGTGTCGTGGGTGGCGCGGATGCGGACGGCGGTGAACCCGGCGGCCAGCAGGAGATCGCGGTACTCGCCGGCGGTGAGCGTGCCGTTGGTGCAGCCGGTGAGCTGCTCGGCCTCGGCCCGCTGCGTGGGGTCAGCCTCCCCGCTGGCGATCACGTCGCTGATCCCGAGCCGACCGCCCGGGCACAGGACCCGGAAGGCCTCGGCCAGGGCACGGGGCTTGTCGGCCGACAGGTTCAGCACGCAGTTGGAGATGACCACGTCGACCTGACCGTCGGGCAGCGGGATGTCCTCGATGTGCCCGGGCAAGAACTCCACGTTGCCGGCGCCCGCGCGGGCCGCGTTCTCGCGGGCCAGGGCGACCATCTCCGGCGAGGCGTCGAGCCCAAAGACGCGGCCGCCGGGGCTGACCCGGCGCGCGGACAGCAGCACGTCGATCCCGCCGCCAGAGCCCAGGTCCAGCACCTGGTCGCCGGGGTGCAGATCGGCAACGGCGACCGGGTTGCCGCAGCCCAGGCTCGCGCGGACGGCTGACTCGGGCAGGTCGCTGAGGTCGCCGTAGCCGGCAGGGCCGAAGCATCCTGCCGTGAACGCGCCGGGATCGCAGTCAGTGATCTGCTGCCCGGACTGCGCGGCGCGGGCGAGAGCGGAGTAACGGCGTACGACCCCGGCCCTGATCTCTTCTCGGTCGGCTTGCGCCATGGTCGTCCTCCAGGCAATCGGTGTCAGCTAGCCCGGCGGGCCCTGCCCGCCCTCGCGTCGGGGGTGGGCACGGGGCGGCCCATGACCAGGTCCGCCGCGGTCGGGAAGCACTCCACGCAGGCCTCGTTGATCCGGTACAGGCTGGCGGTTCCGCAGTGCTCGACCCGCACGAATCCGACCTCGGCCAGCCGCTTGAGGTGGGCCGACACCGTAGACTGGCCGACCCGGACCGCGGCCACGATCTCCTTCACGGTCATCGGCTCGCCGCTGCGCGCCAGCAGCGACACCACCTGGACGCGCGTGCCGTCAGCGAGCGCGCCGAACCATGCCGCGTACTCCTCGGCCGCGCTCCGCTCGAGCGGTTCCACCGTATTCATCGTTAATCGACGATAAACGATGGACGGCAGGGCCGCAACCCGCGCCCTGATACGCCCGGCATGCCCCTGTGTCGGCGCCTACCGGAGGCGGGCGTGCCTGACCCACGCCTGGGCGCCGATCTGGATGGCCTCCCAGGGACTGCCGAGGGGCGGCGTGTAGGACAGGTCCAGGTCGCTGACCGCGTCGACGGTCATCCCGTGGAAGATCGCGGTGGCGGCGATGTCGATGCGCTTGGCAACCTCGGCATGCCGGTGACCGAACAGCTGGACCCCCAGCAGCCGGCCCGTGTGGCGGTCGCCGGTGAACCGCATGGCGATGCGGTGGCTGCCCGGGTAATAGGCCTTGTGGTCATCGGCCTCGGAGGCGATCGTGACCGGGTCGAAGCCGGCCGCGGCGGCCTCATGGTCGCGCAGCGCGGTCCGGGCGGCGGCCTGGTCGAAGATCTTCACCACCTGGGTGCCGAGGCTGCCGGCGAACTCCCGGTGCCCGTCGAGGGCATTCTCCCCGGCGACGCGGCCCTGCTTGTGCGCGGTGTCCCCGCAGCAGGCCGAGCAGATCGCGCCGCTGCTCAAGGCGCTGGCCGATCCAGTCCGGCTGCGGCTGATGTCCCTGGTGGCCTCCCACGCCGGAGGCGAGGCCTGCGTCTGCGACCTGAACGACGCGTTCGACCTGACCCAGCCGACGATCAGCCATCACCTGAAAGTGCTGCACGACAGCGGCCTCCTGGACCGCGAGAAGCGCGGAGTCTGGGTCTACTACCGCGCCCGGACCGAGGCGCTGGCGAGCCTCGGAGCGCTCATCGGCTACCCGTCGCCCTGACGCCCGCTCTGGGCCGACCGGAGGGCCGATGAGAGCACGCTAGTCAAGACTCCTCAGGTCACCGAGAAGCGAGACCCGGAGGTCCCGGGCGGGCGCCCGCCGCTCAGTCCGACGATGACGCTCAGCCGACGATAGCGGGCGCAGATGGACGGGGCCAGCACGTGGCGCGTTATGGAAGTTGAATTGGAGCCCGGTGCCGGCCCAGGCTCCGTTCTGCCTGTTCACCCAGGACCCCGGGGCATGTCCTGAAAAAGCCTGGCGCAGTAGCCTCATTAGCACTACCGAGCGGAGCGCGAGCGCACGATCGCGCACCCCCCGAGACAGGAGCCACGATGGCAAAGGTGCTGTGCGTGCTGTACGACGATCCGGTGGACGGGTACCCGACGTCCTATGCCCGCGACGAGATCCCGCAGATCAGCTCCTACCCCGGCGGCCAGACCACGCCGACCCCGCGCGCCATCGATTTCACCCCCGGGGCATTGCTGGGCAGCGTGTCCGGCGAGCTGGGCCTGCGCAGCTTCCTGGAGGCAGCCGGGCACACGCTGGTGGTGACGTCCGACAAGGACGGACCCGACTCGGTGTTCGAGCGGGAGCTACCCGACGCGGACGTGGTGATCTCCCAGCCGTTCTGGCCCGCCTACCTGACCGCCGAGCGGATCGCCAAGGCCGGGAACCTCAGGCTGGCGATCACCGCCGGGATCGGCTCGGATCACGTCGACCTGCAGGCGGCCAGCGAGGCCGGCATCACCGTAACGGAGGTCACCTACTCCAACAGCATCAGCGTCTCCGAGCACGTGGTGATGATGATCCTGGCGCTGGTCCGCAACTACATCCCCTCCTACGGGTGGGTGGTCAGGGGCGGGTGGAACATCGCCGACTGCGTGGAGCGGTCCTACGACCTGGAGGGCATGCACGTCGGCACCGTGGCCGCCGGCCGGATCGGGTTGGCGGTGCTCAGGCGGCTCAAGCCGTTCGACGTCAACCTGCACTACACCGACCTGCACCGGCTGCCCGCTGAGGTCGAGGATGAACTCGGGCTCACCTTCTACGAGAGCACCGCCGAGATGGTGCCGCACTGCGACGTGGTGACCATCAACGCGCCGCTGTACCCCGGGACGCAGGGCCTGTTCGACGACAAGCTTATCGCGACCATGAAGCGCGGCGCCTACATCGTCAACACCGCCCGCGGCAAGATCTGCGACCGCGACGCGGTCGTTCGGGCGCTCGAGAGCGGGCAGCTGGCAGGGTACGCGGGTGATGTCTGGTTCCCCCAGCCAGCGCCGCGAGACCACCCGTGGCGCAACATGCCGCACCACGGGATGACGCCGCACATATCGGGGTCGTCGCTGTCGGCCCAGGCCCGCTACGCCGCGGGGACCCGCGAGATCCTGGAGTGCTGGCTGGAGGACCGGCCGATCCGCGAGGAGTACCTGATCGTCCAGGGCGGCAAGCTGGCCGGAGCGGGCGCGCACTCCTACAAGCCAGGCGACGCGACCGGCGGATCGGAGGAGGCGACCCGCTTCCGGGCCTGAACGGTCAGCGGTCACGCTGGGCCGGCAGGCAAGAGCCCGGCCCAGGCCGTGGCACGCCATCCTCCGCCGGCTATTGCAGGTTGTGGGCCTGGGCGTACTGGGTGGCTGCGGCTCTGTCCCGGGATCTGGTCTTGGCGAAGATCCGGTTGATGTGGCTCTTGACGGTGTGGTTGCTCAGGACGAGGGCTGCGGCTATCTCGGGGTTGGTCATGCCCCGGGCGATCAGCGCCAGGATCTCAGCCTCCCGGGCGGTGAGCCCGTCGGGCAGGTCACGGGTTTCACCCGGGTTTAGCGTGCTGCCGCTGCCGGCGGCGGCGAGGAGGGTGGCCTGGACGGCGGGGTCCATGACCGACAGGCCGCGGGCGGCGCTGTGCAGGGCCCGGGCGATGTCGGCGCGGTCGGCGTCCTTGGTGAGGTAGCTGCGCGCCCCGACGCGGAGGGCGGACAGGACCGAGGTGTCATCGGCGTAGGTGGTCAGGATGACGATGGCGACCTCGGGATGCTCGGCGGTCAGCGTCCGGGTGGCCTGGATCCCGTCGATGACGGGCATGTGCAGGTCGAGCAGGATCGCGTCGGGATGATGCTCGGCCACCAGATCGATTGCCTGCTGACCGTCAGCGGCGGCCGCGGTGACTTCGATGTCGGGCTGCATGCCGAGCAGCAGGACCAGGCCCTCGCGGACGCTGGCCTGGTCATCGGCGATGATGACGCGCAGCGGCGCCTCGGCCGGATCGCTCATCGGGGCACCTGCGCCATTACGGTCCAGCGGCCGTCGCCGGATGCCGCGGTGAGGGAGCCGCTGATCAGCAGCAGCCGCTCGCGCATGCCCCTCAGGCCGTATCCGCCGTTAACGGTAGTGAACGCGGCTCCGGGGCCCGCGCTGCCGGGGCTGCCGGACGGCAGCGGGTTGCTGATGATCATCTGGACTCCGTCCTCACCGTAGCGGAGGCCGATGTCGACGGGCTGAGACGGGGCGTGCTTGGCGGCGTTGACCAAGGCCTCCTGGGCGGTGCGGATCAGGGCAATGGTCGCCTCGGG
>WNFJ01241153.1_pt1 | contig 22505 bp, 17 predicted proteins | sample 5400461 | NCBI WGS metagenome assembly WNFJ01 (sample SAMN13153349, study PRJNA577476) | soil metagenome | isolation source: 115 cm saprolite on Douglas fir-dominated hillslope | place: USA:California | collected 2013-09-17
CGCTTTGCATTGCCGCATGCGCGCATCCTGATTCACCAGCCGTGGATGTCCGGCCTAGGCGGCCAAGCCACCGACATTGACCTCCATGCGAAAGAGATTCTGCGCATGCGCACGGTCATCAATAAGCTGCTTTCGCAACACAGCGGTCAGACTGTCGATCGCATCGAGAAAGACGTCGAGCGGGATTTCATTATGAATCCCGAACAAGCCAAGGAATACGGCATGATCGACGAGATCATTTACAAGCACCGCTAGCGAGCGGACGCCGCAAGGGGCGGCGAAAGCTCATAGCTGGTTCTTAAAAGTTAGTAGCGTTTCGAGTTTCTCTTTTGCTCCGGGGACAAATCGGCCTAGAATAGGGAGTAGTGACTCCGTCGAAGCTCAGCGGAGACGAGGCCTTCACACCAGTGAAAAAATTCAACCCAGACGAGCCGCTGCGCTGTTCCTTTTGCCACAAAACTCAGGAACAGGTCGAAAAGTTGATCAGCTCTCCCTCGGACTATCCGCGTGCTTACATCTGCAACGAATGTGTCGGCGTTTGCCAGACCATTCTTGAAGATGAAAAGCGCGAACAGGCCGCAGCGCCCGCGCGAAGGCTTCCGCGTCCGCCGGAGATCAAGCAATTTCTCGATGGCTACGTCATCGGGCAGGACCGCACGAAGAAGAAACTCGCTGTGGCCGTCTACAATCATTACAAGCGCATCTTCTTGAACAAACAGCCGGGCGACGTCGAGCTGAGCAAGTCCAACATTCTTCTGATCGGTCCCACGGGCACAGGCAAAACGCTTTTGGCGCAAACGCTTTCGCGCATGCTGGATGTGCCGTTCGCCATTGTGGACGCGACGACGCTAACTGAAGCCGGCTACGTCGGCGAAGACGTCGAGAACATTATTCTCAAGCTGCTGCAGGCCGCCGATGGAGATGTTCAGAAGGCCCAGCAAGGCATCATCTATATCGATGAAATCGACAAGATTGCCAAGAAGGACGAGAACCCGTCGATCACGCGCGATGTGAGCGGCGAAGGCGTCCAGCAAGCTCTACTGAAGATTCTTGAGGGCACCATCGCCAACGTACCGCCGCAGGGCGGCCGCAAGCACCCGCACCAGGAATTCACGCCTGTGGACACCACGAACATCTTGTTCGTGTGCGGAGGCTGGAAAAAATTATCGAGAAGCGCGCCGGCCGCCATTCGCTCGGGTTTCATACTGACGCCGCGCCATCGACGCCTCACCGCCGCAACACGGAATTGCTCGAGCAAGTGCAGCCCGGCGATCTGATTCGCTATGGGCTGATTCCCGAATTTGTTGGCCGCTTGCCCGTCGCCGGCGTGATGAACGATTTGGACAAAAATGTTCTCGTGCGCATCTTGACGGAACCCAAGAACGCGCTGCTGAAGCAATACCAGCGCCTCTTCGAATTTGAGAATGTGCGGCTGCGTTTCAGCGATGACGCTCTCGAAACCGTCGCGGAACTGGCCATGCAACGCAAAGTCGGCGCGCGCGGCTTGCGTATGATTCTCGAAGACCTCATGCTCGAACTCATGTACCACCTCCCGATGCAGCGCAAGGTGCGCGACTTCGTCGTCACCGCGGAAATGGTCCGTAGCCGGGAAATCAATTGGAGTTTGCTCGAAAAGGCCGGATAGGCCAGTTTGGGATTTCGAACGCTTTTCAGGGGCCCTAATGTTTACTCGCGAAAAACAAGATTTGTGGTCATCTTTCCGCAGCAGATGACTCCTTTCATCGTTGGCCGCGAAGCCAGTGTCCGCGCTCTCGAAGAGGCGCTGGCTGGCGACAAAAAGATTTTCCTGTCCACGCAGCACGACGCGTCGGTCGATGACCCGAAGCCCGAAGAAATCTACGCGGTCGGCACACTCGCCAACATCGTTCAGAGCGTCAAGCTCCCCGATGGCAACATCAAAGTTTTGGTTGAAGGCGTCGAGCGGGCTCGTGCTCTCTCGATCGCTTCCGAAGAAGGCTTTTTCCGAGCGACCGTCCGCTTGCTGAACGCGCGCGTTGAGCCGTCTCCTCAAGTCGACCAAACCGTGCAGAAGGTCACCAGCCTTTACGAGCAGTTCATTAAGCTCTCGCAGAGCCTCAATTACGACACCATGATCGCCGCGGCGCGCGGCGATGACCCGGCGCGCCTTTCGGACACCATCGCTGCCAACTTGCAGCTTCCGGTCGACGAAAAGCAAGACCTTCTCGAGACCGTCGATCCGATCGAGCGCCTCAACCGCATTAGCGACATCCTCGAAATCGAACTCGAAAAGCTCAACGTCGACCGCAACATCAATACGCGCGTAAAGCGCCAAATGGAGCGCGCGCAAAAAGAGTACTACCTCAACGAAAAGCTCAAAGCCATCCAAAAGGAACTGGGCCGCGGCGAAAAGAGCGAGATCGACGAGCTCAAGAAGAAAATCGACGCCGCTGGGATGAGCAAGGAAGTTCATGAAAAAGCGATCCAGGAGCTAAAGCGCCTGGAGTTGATGCCGCCCATGTCAGCGGAGTCGACTGTCAGCCGGAACTATCTCGACTGGCTTCTCGCTGTGCCGTGGAAAAAGAAGTCCAAGGAAATCCGCGATATCCTGGCCGCCGAAAAAATCCTCAACGAAGAGCATTACGGCCTCGAAAAAATCAAAGAACGCATTCTGGAGTTTCTCGCCGTCCGCCAATTGGTGAAAAACCCCAAAGGCTCGATCCTTTGCTTCGTTGGCCCTCCGGGCGTCGGCAAAACATCCTTGGCCATGTCCATCGGCCACGCCACGGGCCGCAAATTTGTACGCGTATCGCTCGGCGGCGTTCGCGATGAAGCCGAAATTCGCGGCCATCGCCGCACCTACATTGGCGCGTTGCCCGGCCAGATCATCCAGATGATGAAAAAGGCTGGTACGGTAAATCCGATTTTCGTTCTCGACGAAGTCGATAAAATGTCCACGGACTTCCGCGGCGACCCGTCTGCGGCGCTCATGGAAGTGCTCGATCCCGAATTGAATCACTCCTTCACGGACCATTATCTCGACGTAGAGTACGACCTCTCGAAAGTGATGTTCGTCTGCACCGCCAACGTGCTGCACACCATTCCCCAGCCACTGCAGGACCGCATGGAAATCTTGCGGCTTCCGGGTTACACCGAACAGGAAAAGCTGGAGATCGCGAAACGTTTCCTGGTGAAACGCGCGCGGGAAGCCACCGGCCTCAACGAGCAAAATCTCAAGTTCACCGACGAAGGCTTGCTGCACATCATCCGGCACTATACGCATGAAGCCGGTGTCCGCAGCCTCGAGCGCGAAATCCAAAACATCGCGCGCAAAATGGCTCGCAAAGTCGTCACCGAAGGCGCTTCCGTCGGTGTCGAAATCAGCCCAGCGAATGCGAACGACTTTCTCGGCATCCTGAAGTACCGCGAATACTGGCTCGAAAAGCACAACGAAATCGGCTTGACCACTGGCCTCGCCTGGACGGAAGTTGGCGGCTCCGTGCTCGCCACCGAAGCCACCCTGATGGAAGGCAAAGGTCGCCTCACACTCACCGGAAAACTTGGCGACGTCATGCAGGAATCCGCGCAAGCAGCTATGAGCTACGTGCGCTCTCGCTCCGCGCAACTCGGCTTGGCGAGAGACTTCTATCGCACGCTCGACATTCACGTGCACGTGCCCGAAGGCGCCATCCCTAAAGACGGCCCTTCCGCCGGAATCACCATCTGCACGTCGATTGTAAGCGCGCTGACCAAAATCCCCGTGCGCCGCGACGTGACCATGACCGGCGAAATCACCTTGCGCGGCAAAGTTCTCCCCATCGGCGGCGTCAAAGAGAAGCTCCTGGCCGCTCATCGAATGGGCTTGCATACGGTACTGCTTCCGAAGGACAATGAGAAGGACCTGGCGGACATCCCGCAGGAGATCCTCTCCTGTCTCACAGTTCATTTTGTAGAAACCATGGATGAAGTACTGCAGGTTGCGCTCGAACGGCTTATTGTGCCGCTCGAACATCCCGAGGTTGCACCCGTTGCGGAGCCTTTCGTCGCCAGCGCCGAGAAAGACAAGAGTTTGACCAACTAAGCAGCGTGCTTTTGGGCCCGCCCTGCGAGTTTTTCCAGGCATGTCGCGGCCCGGCGCTGACGCCGGTTGCAGAAAGTCTGGTTTGCCCATCCTGGCATGATTTTGTGTGTCCGCCAGTGCGGTGCGCCACCTCACTAACAATCCGGGATTTTGTTGACCGCACGGCGGCCACGCAAAAAGAAGGTCAATTTACACAATCAAAGTTAAGGATATATGAAAGAAACAAGCGTTGAAGGAACCAATCAGATGAGCATTAGCCTCGCCGAGTTAAAAGAAAAAAACATCACCGACCTCGCCAAGATCGCCAAGGAATTGAATATTCCCGGCGCTAGCGGCATGCGCAAACAGGAGCTGATCTTCCAGATCCTCCGCGCCCAGACCGAGAAAAACGGTTTGATCTTTTCCGAAGGCGTCCTCGAATGCCTCCCCGACGGATTCGGTTTTCTCCGCGCGCCGGAATACAACTACCTCCCCGGCCCGGACGACATTTACGTTTCGCCGTCGCAAATCCGCAAATTTGATCTCCGCACCGGAGACACCGTCTCCGGCCAGGTGCGCCCTCCCAAAGATGGCGAGCGCTATTTCGCGCTCATCAAAGTCGAAGCCGTCAATTTTGAAGATCCCGAAGTCGCGCGCAATAAGATTTTCTTTGACAACTTGACGCCGCTCTATCCCCAGGGCCGCCTCAAAATGGAAACAACCAAAGAGAACATGACGGGCCGCGTGCTCGATCTTCTCTGCCCCGTCGGCAAAGGCCAGCGCGGTCTGGTCAACGCTCCTCCGCGCACCGGCAAAACCATGATCCTGCAGTCCATGGCCAATTCCATCACCACCAATCATCCCGAAGTCGCGCTCATCGTTCTCCTCATCGACGAACGCCCCGAAGAAGTCACCGACATGCAGCGCACCGTGAAGGGCGAAGTCATCAGCTCGACCTTCGACGAGCCGCCGCAGCGCCACATTCAAGTTGCGGAAATGGTCCTTGAGAAAGCCAAGCGCCTCGTCGAACACAAGCGCGACGTCGTTGTGCTGCTCGATTCCATCACGCGTCTCGCTCGCGCCTATAACGCCGTCACGCCTCCCTCCGGCAAAGTTCTCTCGGGCGGTATTGACGCCAACGCTTTGCAGCGTCCGCGCCGCTTCTTTGCCGCTGCACGCAACGTAGAAGAGGGTGGCTCGCTCACCATCATCGCCACCGCGCTCATCGACACCGGCAGCCGCATGGACGATGTCATTTTCGAAGAGTTCAAAGGCACCGGCAACATGGAAATCTACCTGGACCGCCGCCTCGCCGATAAGCGCGTGTTCCCGGCCATCGACATTCAGCGCTCCGGCACGCGCAAAGACGAATTGCTTCTCCCTCCGGACGAACTCAGCCGCGTTTGGGTCCTGCGCAAAGTCTTGAGCCCTCTCTCGACCGTCGAAGCGATGGAGCTTTTGCTCAGCCGCCTGACGAAAACAAAGTCCAACTCGGAGTTTCTCGGGTCGATGTCCGCGCCGACTTAGACAAACGAATCTCGATCATCTCCTTCTACACGTTTACAAAAGAAACGGCGCAACGGGTTTCCCCTCTGCGCCGTTTTTCTGTAGCTCAGGCCCACAGGCCTGAGGTTTTAGTCTGTAGTTGTCGTGGATTTCGTCAAGCCGCGGCTTCTGTCTCCGCCGATGCGATGTAGTCCACTATGCGCTCCGACCATCCGTCGACGTGCGTCCACCCGTTGCCGTAGCTCACGCCATGCTTGTACGGTGCCACGTTCACCACGTACGCGCGCGGCGTCCACGCCGGCAGGATTCCGTCGTGCGTCTGCTCGTCGGTAATCACAATGAGCCGTTCGAGTTCGCGCCACTCCGGCTTCTCGTGAAGCTGCGTCAGCGCGCGCTTGAGGTACGTCCCCGAGTGGGCCTGCGACCCAACGATGGCGTCTCGCAGCGCGAATCCACGCCGCGGAGGAAGCTCCACGCATGCATCGGAGAAGGTCGCGATCGAAAACTCCTCGGCCTTCTCGCGAAGCAGAATGGCAAGCCCCGCTGCCGCGTCCATGCGCGTGGTCTCGCTCTTACTCGAAAGCTGCCCGTCCATCGACCCAGATACGTCCACGACGAGTCCAGTCGATCCCGGCAGCTTTTCGAGTCCGGCGATGCCCTTGAGCATGGCGCTCTCGATCGCGTCCTCGAGCTTCGGAGCGTAGCGCGCCGCCGTCACGAACCGGAACGGCAGCGCCCGCGCAACGCCCTTCACCAGCCGCTCGCGAATGAGCTTCGGATCCACACCCGATGCAAGCATCAGGCGGAGGTTCCGCAGGACGGCCAGGCCACCCAACTTCCCCCCGCACAGGAGCCGTTCGAAATTCTCGCGCTTGTCCTTCCCTGCGGACAAGGCAACCTCCCAAGTGTCGGGAGGCTCGAGCGTGTTCTCAACGAGCTTCTTCCAAACGGCTTCCTGCTCGGCATCCTTCGGCTTCGCGTGGCAGAGAAACAGCACGTCGCGCAGCGTCACCACCGACTCGCGGTTGTACTTCGCAAGCTGGTAGGCGTCGAACTTCTGGAACGCCTGCGCCAGCCCGCGCTTCACTCCCGCGGACAGCGGCTGCTTCATCTCCTTCCAGTAGAGCGCCACGAACTCGCCGAGTTCGTCCGCCCGCTGGATCACGTGCTCGAGCGTTTCCGCCACGAGCGGGCCCGCACCCTTGCGCCGCGCCAGTTCACGCGTCACAAAGAGCGGCGCATGACGAATCTGCATCTTGTCGCGTGCTTCGCGCGCAAGAGCCGCCACATCCTCTGGCTTGCTCTGTGCCACAAGCTCCGCGATTCGCGTCGCGATGTCGTTGCCCTTCTCGTAGAACGTGTCTTCCCAAAGCAGGCACGTAACCACGGTGCGCCGAAGCTCGCGCTTCGCATCGACGCGCTGCGCCACCGCTCCTTCGTGCGTTCGCACCGGGAACATCCGCTTCCACACATTCATCTTCACCATCTCGACCTCCCTCCTTTCCGCAAGCCATCTCTCTAAATTCGGTCCGTCCTTTCAAACAAACTTACTGAATGGTGCAACCTCACTTCGCTTTCTGTTGCACCGCATCAATGCACGCGCCGAGGATTCGACGGGCCAATGTGGAACGTGCCGTCGCTGTTGTGCACGCAGACCAGATCCCCTTCCTCGATCCGCAGCACGCTCGCGAGCCAGCATGGAATGCTGATCTTGAGAAATTCGCCCTGCACCTCGGAGATGCCTCAAGAACACCCGAGCAGCACATCGCCCCGAGCGTTGAGTGGGATGAACAGCACCAGCTCCCCGTTGATCTTCAGAACCGGTCCTTCCAAAAACATCACTTCTTCCATGGCGGCACCTCCTTTCTTTGCCAACAACTGCTGGACGGGAACATCCGGCCAGGGACATCAGGCGCTCTATCCGTTGAGCTACTGGCTCGACTTAACTCAGGCTTTTCGGCCTGAGCTTTCGTCGGTGCCAGGTGGGACTCGAACCCACAACCTCCCGCGTGTCAGGCGAAGTAACCCTGTCCTACACCACGTCCAACCTCTTAGCCTCGCGCCAATCTTTCCATCGCGAGCAAATTCTGTAGCGCAGGGCGAAGGCCTCGTCGCCCTGCGGCTTTTTTCCGCAGTGGCACAGACTTCAGTCTGTGCCCTCCACCACGGCACGAATCGCCCTCCAATCAGCGATTCGTGCCGGCAAACTCTCAGGACATCTATAGGACGGGGCCCGTTTACCCAGAACCTCGAAGGGCCCCGCCCGGTCTCATCAATCCAAGCCGGAAGGAATAATCGATCAGAGTCGCGGAGCCTCAGCCCCGCATCGTGTTACAGACGAAGTAACTCTTCTCCGCACCATCCCGGCAGCCCGCTAGCACAGCCACTCTTGCTCGCGCTGAGCTTCGAAGCGGCTGTGCTCTTACCTCTTCCGGTGGGAACCCTCGGTCCGCGTTTATTGGTTTGAGCTTCTGTCCCTCGCGGAACAGGCGGGTTTCTAAGCCGCATCCTTCCCGGTTCGCACCGGGATGCTCTTTGGTAGAAGTAACGCGCGCCTTCACCACACCGGAAATTCTTTGCAGAGGGAACCCTCGGTTCGAGCGCCACTTTGCTCTGCCATTTGAGCTACAGCAGCCTGCGCCACTGGCCGGACTCGAACCCGCAACCGCTGTACGAAGTAGCTCGCGCCTTCACCACTCCGCAAATCCTTGCGCGGGAATCAGCGGCCCAGGTATTTGTCCGCTGCTCTATCACTGAGCTACAGCAACTTTCGTCGCTGGTGGGAATCGAACCCGCGACTGTCGGATTCATCGAGTATCCTGAACCTTCACCACGCCGCAAACTCTTCAATCTTTTTTCTTTTCCTCCTTACGTCGTTGCTTCTTTACTTCTCTCCCGCGCACACCCGTAGCATTCCTCCACTGCGACGTTTCTTTTCGCCAACGAAATCCGCGGAATATTTTTCCGGGAGGAATCAGCGCTCACGGTCTTTGGGATTTGAACCCAGAACCTTGCGGCCCCTTACCATCGAAGTACCCGTGAACTTCACCATCCCGGGAAAACGTTTTTCACGACAAATCCTAGATGATGAAAGGATCTACGCCGGCCCTGCAGCTCAGAATCTATAATTCCCGGCTACAGTTTCACCGCAAAGCAAAGAGCTTTAGCGACGAATAGTGTTGGATCGAAACGACTTAAGCGGCCAATAAAGGAATTGACTAGAGTCGCGTGAACAAGTCGTCCATGAGACTCGATCGCCGTGGTGCGGTTTCGACTTGGCTTGTATCTTCGTGTCTCATATCTGCTTTTTCACGCTCAGTGAGGACCCGCCGTCAGGCAGGCGTACGACTGAGGTATCCCGAAGGTAAACGAACTCCGTTTTTCTGTCAAGCCCTATTTTCAAAAACCTTCATTTTTGGCTCATTTTTCGCGTTACTTGTTAATTTTAAAGTACTTAGTGCTCGCCGAGCTTTTGCCGCGTATTTCCAACACAGCGGCTCTCGCAAAATATTTCGGGCATTTTAGGAAAGCAAGCTTTTTCCTTCACGCAGAAATGATCGGCGCACGCATGTCTTTCTGTACCCCTACCTGACGCGCGCGGAGATACGTCAGCAGTTCGAGCGCGCAGTTTTGCATCTCCACGCCAAACGCGTCCATCTGATTGGTCAGCAGGTTGTAACACCACACCGCAGGCACCGCGACCGACAATCCGATCGCTGTTGTCAGCAGCGCCTCCGAAATCGACCCTGCGATGACTTTGATTGCCGTTGCATGCGCGATATCAATGCTACGAAACGCATTCAAAATTCCGATGACCGTGCCAAACAATCCGACAAACGGGGCTGTCGCCGCGATCGTCGCCAGTCCGCTCAAGCCGCGTTTCATCTCCTCGGTAGTTTCCGCGCTCGAGCGTTCGAGACTTCGCTGCACGCCTTCAATCACCTGCTGTTCAGGCATGCCTTCCGGCGCCGCCTGGAAATCAAGCAAGCCCGCTGCGACGATGTTCGCAATGTGGCTCCTCTTGTTGTGTTCAGCGACGACAATCGCTTGATCGAGTTTGCCATCGCGAAAGGACACAACAGTCTCCGAGATGTACGCGTGCGATTGCTCGCGCGCCAGGCGATAACGCAATGTGCGGCTCATGGCCACGGCCATAGATCGAGCAAACATAATCAAAAGTACGATCACCACTCCATGACACAGCGTTCCCATGGAACGCCACAATTCCAGCATGTTCCAATCGCCCACGCGTCCCTCCGACATTTCAACTCCGTGCGTTCAATAGACACCGCGTCGCGGAGTTTTGTGCCGGGCACAAAGTAGGCTCTGTGTGCGTTTCTGGAGTGCTATTTCGCGAGGCTCGTCTCGAGGAGACACGAAATCGTGGCAGGGGACGCTTTTGGTCCAGGTGTCGACGAAAGCTGAATTACACTTCCCTGCCCGCTGTCTTCGACAATTCTTTTTCGCGTTCGCGCGCCAGCATTACGACCAACCGCGCGGTATCTTCGACGTCCATCGTGGTGTTGTCCACGAGCACAGCATCGGATGCGCGCACCAGCGGCGAAACTTTTCGTTCGCGGTCACGTCGGTCACGTTCGCGCACTTCATCGAGGACTTGGGCGAGCGTCATCCTCTCGCCTTTTTCCCGGTGTTCTTTCCAGCGGCGCTCCGCCCGAACTTCTGGCGACGCCTCCAGGAAAATCTTCAGTTCTGCGCGTGGGAAAACAACCGTGCCGATGTCGCGCCCTTCCATCACCACGCCGCCGCCCGCTCCGGCGCGCTGCTGCTCGGCCACAAGGATTTCGCGCACCCCCGCGATGGTAGCCAGCCGCGAAGCGGCTTGCGCCACTTCGGCGGTCCGGATCGCCTGCGTCACCCCTTCGCCGTCGATAAAAACACAATTCTTGGATCCCGCCGCTTCCTGCTCGGGCGTTGGCGGCGTCAACTCAATGTGTGTGCCGCGCGCAAGCTCTTCCAGCATCGGACAATTTTCCAGCGCGATTTTGCATCTCAGAGCCTTCAGCGCGAGCGCGCGATACATCGCGCCGCTGTCGAGATACAAATACCCAAGAATTTGCGCGACCCGCTTGGCTAGGCTGCTCTTCCCTGAGCCCGCTGGTCCGTCAATAGCGATGGTGAGGTTTGGCATTTTGGTAGCACAGCGACTCGCGGCTGTGCGCATTTTTCCAAATCGAGAAGACTGCGCCACGGCTACTGGCTACGCTCACACGCATGAACGGCTCAAAACAAGAACCGCACAGGCAGGAGTGCCTGTGCTACTCAGAACCCCATTATGTTGTAGCCGCAATCGACGAAAATCGTTTCGCCGGTAATCCCCGAGCCTGCATCGGAGAGCAGAAACGCCGCGGTTGACCCGACTTCGCCTGGATCAACGTTGCGTTTCAGGGGCGCGCGTTCCGTGTGAGTCCTGAGCATATCCCCAAAATTCGCGATGCCTCGCGCCGCGAGCGACTTGATAGGCCCGGCGGAAATGGCGTTTACACGGATGGCCTTCGGCCCAAGATCGTACGCCAAATACCGCGTAGTCGCTTCCAATGCAGCCTTGGCCACGCCCATGACGTTGTAATTCGGGATAACTTTTTCCGAGCCGTAATACGTCAGCGTGACGATTCCTCCGCCGGATGCCATAAGCGGCGCCGCGCCGCGCGCCACTGCAATCAGCGAATACACGCTGACGTCGTGCGCGATCCTGAATCCTTCGCGAGAAGTCTCCACGAAAGGTTTCTTCAATTCATCGGGAGGAGCGAACCCCACGCTGTGCACCAATCCGTGGATAACTCCATACTTCGTCTTGATTTCATCGAACACTCGCGCGACCTGATCATCCTGCGTAAGGTCGCACATGAATCCATCAGCGCCCGGCAACTCCGCGACGAGATCCTTCGCCTCCAGGGCCAGCCGTTCATTCATATACGTGATGCCCAAGCGCCAGCCCGCCTGCGAAAGCTTCTGCGCGATCGCCCAAGCAATGCTCCGTTTATTTGCCAGCCCAAAAATAACCGCCGTCTTTTGCCCTTCGGTCATCCGGTTCCTCTCCTGGGAAGTTGTTTAGCCGCAGCGCGGCCCTTACAAATGCCGCTATCCTCTGTGTCCTCTGCGAACTCTGCGTCCTCTGTGTAAAATCTTTTTCTTTCTAGCGTCAAATTCGATGAAACGCTTTCTCGATCTCTTTCACGGAATAGCGAAGCACCACGGGGCGGCCATGCGGGCAACTCATCGGACAATCCGTTTTCGCAAGCGCGCCAAGCAGCCATTCCATTTTCGTTTGATCGAGCGGCATGTTCACCTTAATCGCCGCGTGGCATGCCGTCGAAGCCGCGATTTTTGCTTGCAACGTATCAATGGAAATCGCGGCATTTTCCCGCTCGATGCCGTCGAGAATTTCCGTCAGAAGCTTCTCTCCGTCTCCAGGTGCGATTCCCGCGGGCACGGCTTGAATTGCAACGCTGCGCGGACCCATCGGCTCGACCTCGAACCCGTTCGCAGCCAACTCTTCCGAGATTTTTTCATAGATCACGATTTGTCGGGGCGAAAGCTCGATCACCAGCGGCATGAGCATGCGCTGCGCTTCCACTTTTCCGGCGCGCCGTGTCTCAAGGTGCTGCTCGAAGAGCACGCGTTCGTGTGCGACGTGCTGATCGACAAGCCACAGACCTTCACCGTTAACCGCAACAATAAAGCTCGAGCTGACTTGGCCGAGCGGTTTCAAGTCGGCGATTTGGTCGGGCCGAGGAAGAGTCGCTGGCGCGCTGGCGCTTGGCGCTGCGAGATTCCCAGCCCAGTTCGATGCTGCGAGTGCCGGAGCAGCAGCCGTTGCAGCGGACGCTATGTTGGGTTCGACGGAAGACTCTGATCCAGCAGGAAAGACAAAGCGTTGTTCGACGGGCCGAAGCGCGTCGGATGTCAAATCGAAGCCGCCGTCGGAGACAACGCCAGAGCCGACGCCGATTTCTTCCATCGCGGGAATGATGGCGCGCGGCACGCCGGAAGCCCCGGTGCCAAAGGATGATGCAGCATCCGAGCCGTTGCCGAACGCGTTCGCCGTGGACGAGAGCGGCACTTGCGGCGTGGCGCTTGCCGCCGCGGCAAAACTGGGAACAGGGCGCACGCTCATGAGGGCTTGGCGGATCGAGTCGCGCGCGAAGTCGTGAACGAATTGCGAGCGGCGGAAGCGCACTTCGATTTTTGCGGGGTGCACGTTGACGTCGACTTCGTCGTAGGGCATTTCGAGGAAGAGCAGCGTTGCGGTAGGCTTCGTGAATCGCGTGAAGAATTAAGCGATCGCGCACGAGGCGGCGATTCACAAAAATATAGATGCCGTTGCGGTTGGGGCGCTGCACATCGGGGCGCGACGTGAAACCTCGAACCGTGAGCGTGGCGCTCTCTTCGCCAGCTTCGAGTTCCGGCTCGGTGATGGCCGCGCGAAATGCCGCGGACGCAGGTGGAATTTCCACCAACTCCTCCATGTGTTGGCGACCGAAAAGTTGATAGATGCGGCCGGCGAGTTTTTCCGCGGGAGGACTGTTGATGATTTCCTGCGTCGGCGTGGTCAGAACGAAATGTTTGTCGGGATTGGCCAGAGCGTAGTGCGTGACGAGCGAGGCAATGTGCCCGAGTTCGGTCGTATCCGATTTGAGAAATTTTCGCCGCGCCGGAACGCAGTAGAAAAGATCGGCGACGCTGATGGTCGTGCCCGAGGGCAGGCCGGCGGGCTTCACGTTGACAAGTTTTCCACCAGCAAATTCGAGGCGCGTGCCTTCGGCTTCCGATTCGTCGCGCGTTTCAAGCAGCAGGCGCGAGACGGCGGCAATCGTGGGGAGCGCTTCGCCGCGAAAGCCGAGCGTCGAGATGGAAAGCAAATCGTCGGCGGAGCGGAGTTTGCTTGTCGCGTGGCGCTCGAAGGCCAGCAGCGCGTCGTCGTGCGTCATGCCGTGGCCATCGTCGACGACGCGGATCATCCGCTTGCCGCCGACTTCGGTTTCAATGCGAATCGTCTTGGCACCGGCGTCGAGCGCGTTTTCAAGCAACTCTTTGACGACCGACGCGGGGCGTTCGACTACTTCGCCCGCAGCGATTTTATTCGCCACCGCCTCCGGCAATATGCGTATTCTCGACATCTTGGATTGCGTGCCACCAACCTTTTTGACTAAGATTGCCTTCGCTTTTTTCGTATGAAGCGACCTAGTTTATCTACCGCAAGCGCTCCAGCGATCAACATGCATGCAAGCCAAGCAACGGCGAAGAATTTGAGTGGTACTTTGGACTGATTCTCCCAACGTGTCGAAACCATAGCGGCGGCTGCAAAAAGAGTTGCCACTATCACAAACAAAAGAGGCTTGTTTTTTTCGGCACTGCCAAGCCATCACAACAAGAAATACGGCGATCGCTACAATTCCCCTCATTCTAATCTCGCTTTAGCTCCGACCATCCAGACAGAAAACCTGCGGCAGTAAGGATATCACTCAGCGGCTCTCTTGTTTTCCTTAGTGGTGATACCCAATTGATCCAGTTGATCTTGGTCGACCGATGAAGGCGACTCGGCCATGAGATCGACAGCGGCGGTGGTCTTTGCGAAGGCGATGACTTCGCGCAGGGATTTTTCGCCGGCTAGGAGCATGGCGATGCGGTCGATGCCGAGCGCGATGCCGCCGTGGGGCGGCGTGCCGTACGTCAGCGCATCGAGAAAGAAGCCAAAGCGGCGGCGAAGCTGCTCTTCGGTGAGGCCGAGCGCTTTGAAGAGTCGCTCCTGTACGTCCTGGCGATGAATACGAATGCTGCCGGAGCCGAGCTCGTTGCCATTAAGGACGAGATCGTAGCCTTTCGAGCCTACTTCCCACGGCGCGGACTCGAGCTTTTCCAAATCTTCGTCGACAATGCCGGTGAAAGGATGCTGGGCGCTGACCCAGGTCTTGTCGTTCGCGCTCCATTCAAAGAGCGGGAAGCCGGTGATCCAGAGAAATTTCCATTGAGAGCGATCGATTAGGTTGAGCGCTTCTCCGAGTTGCAAACGCACTTGCCCGGCGACCAGCGCGGCGGCTTCCGTGCCTTTGATCTGCTGCTTCGCGCTCACGGCGACGACGAGGTCGCCGGTCTTTGCGCCGCAGGTGTCGGCGAGCTTCTTCACGTTTTCCGCGCCGATTAATTTTTCGACGGTCGAATTGATGCCTTCGGCCGCGAGCCTCACGAAATACGCGCCCCGCGCGCCGTTGGACTTGGCTTTTTCGGTCAACTCGTCGAGCTGCTTACGCGAATAGCCAGCTGCGCCTGGAGCAGCGAGTGCAAACACGCTGCCTTCAATCCCGAGCTTGGTTTTCGCTTCCTCCGGAAAGCAATCCGTGACTTCGTGCAGCTCCATACCAAAGCGCAGGTCGGGCTTGTCGCTGCCGTATTTGCGAATGGCGTCCTTATAGAGCATGTGCGGAAACGGCCCTTGCGTCTTAACGCCGGCAACGGCGCACGCGCGCACCATGACGGCTTCGATGACGTGAAAAATGTCTTCCTGGCGCGGGAAGGACATCTCGACGTCGAGCTGCGTGAATTCGGGCTGGCGGTCAGCGCGCAAATCTTCGTCGCGAAAACATTTCACGATCTGGAAGTAGCGGTCGAGCCCGCCGATCATCAGGATTTGCTTGAAGATTTGCGGCGACTGCGGCAGCGCGTAGAACTGGCCGTGATGCACGCGGCTGGGGACCAGATAGTCGCGCGCGCCTTCGGGCGTCGAGCGCGTGAGCATCGGCGTTTCAATTTCGATAAAGCCCATCTCGTCCATGGTCTTGCGCATTTCCAGGACGATTTTGTGGCGCAGCGCTAGGTTGCGGTGCGGCTTGGGGCGGCGCAGGTCGAGGTAACGGTAGCGCAGGCGCGTTTCTTCCGCGGCGTTGATTTCGTCTTCGATGGGAAACGGCGGCGTTTTGGCATTGTTTAAAATGTGGAGCTTCGTGGCGATTAGCTCGATTTCGCCGGTGGCGAGTTCGGGATTCGGTTTTTGCCGCTTGATGACTTTGCCTTCGACCGCGACCACAAATTCGCTGCGCGCCTGCTCGGCTTTGGCGTGCGCGGCGGGCTGCGACTCCTTGGTGAAAACAACCTGGACGATGCCGGTGCGGTCGCGAATGTCGAGGAAGAGCAAGTTGCCGAGGTCGCGGCGGCCGGAGACCCAGCCCATGACGATGGCGTCGTGGCCTTCGTCGGTGGCGCGCAGTGCGCCGCAGTAATGTGTGCGCTGCAGATTGCCTAGAAAATCCAGCAAGTGGCTTTCTCCTAATAGGACAGACATTCTTTGCCTGTCAGTCTTTCTGCTGTGCTGTGCCACCTCAAAAGGAGACAGACAGGAATGCCTGTCCCACCGTTATGAACCCGGCGAAACCGTGCGGAGATATTCTAGCAGAGCTTGTTCGGTGAGTTTCTGCTGCGAGCCGTCTGCAAGGGTTTTCAGCGTCCACTGGCCGTCGGCGACTTCGTGATCGCCGAGAATGAGCGCGAAACGCGAGTTGAGCTTACTGGCGCGTTCGAGGGCTTTGCCGAATTTCAGTTCAGTGGGAGGCAGCTCGACGCGGAAACCAGCGTTGCGCAAATCTTTGGCCGCGCGGATCGCGGTGGCGTAGGCGCGTTCGCCCATCCAGGCGATGTATATGTCGCGGCCTTGCGGCGCGGCGGCTTTGCTGCTTTCCTGCAGCGACAGAATGAGGCGGTCTTCGCCGATGGCGAAGCCTATGCCTTTTGTGGGCGGCCCGCCGAGAAGTTCGACGAGGCCGTCGTAGCGACCGCCGCCGCAGACAGCATTTTGCGAGCCGAGGCCCTGCGCGGTGATTTCAAACGTGGTGCGCATGTAGTAGTCGAGGCCCCGGACGAGTCGCCAATTCTCGCGGTAGATCACACCACGCAGCTCCAGCTCGTGTTTCACGGCGGCGTAGTGCGTTTTGCATTCGTCGCAAAGATGATCGGCGATGCGCGGCAGCGTGGCGATGATGGGCTGCTCATGTTCCAGTTTTGAGTCGAGCACACGCAACGGATTCGTCTCGATACGGCGCTGGGAGTCCGCGCCGAGTTTGTCCTTCATTTTTTCGAGTTCGCCGCGCAGCAAGGCGACGTAGCCGCGTCGGCAGTTGTCGGCAGCGTGGCCGATGGAATTGATGCTGAGTTCGGTGCCTTGTAGACCGCACTTCTGGAAGAAAGTCATCAGCATTTCGATGAGTTCAGCATCGATAGCGGGAGCGTCAGGCCCGCCAAGGATTTCCGCCCCAATTTGATAGAATTGGCGGTAGCGACCTTTCTGCGGTCGCTCTCGCCGGAACATTGGCCCCATGTAGTACAGCTTCACCGGCTGCGGCAACTGCTGCATGTTGTGTTCGATGTACGCGCGGCACACGCTCGCCGTCGCTTCCGGCCGCAGGGTGACCGCGTCTTGAAATTGCAGCGATTCGACGAGCTTTTCGGCCTGTTCACAAAGGTCATTCACTTCCCCAATATCCGGACGGTCTTCGACGTTGATCAGTTGATCGAGCCTGTTTCCGAGGGATTCAAGCTTCGCTTGATCGGCAATGTTTTCAGGAGTGCCCGGGATCGCTCCGCGGCTAGTAGCTGATTTCAGGACATTCACGAATTCTTGCAGCGGTTCGTTGACGCGGGGCGGGTAGTCGCTGCCTCCCCAATAGTCCTTGGCAGAGAGTATCAAAGCTCGAAGTGCATCTAGCCGAGTGAGCGGCTCAGGAGAAAAGGTGTACATTTCCTTCGACACGATGTCGGTGTCGCCGCCGACGGCGCGAGAGAAGAGTTCGGTCGGTTCGAAGATGGGCGGGCGGATTTCGCCGTAGCCGTAGGTGTTGAAGACTTCGTGGGCGGTTTGCTCGACGCGGTTCCAGAGTGCGGTGTCTGGGTGGAGCAGATCGCGGGTGCCGCGGATGGCTTGGAATTTGCGCGGCTTCTCTGGCTTTTTTTGTGCGCCTTCGCTCACTCCATGTGCTCCTTCAAGATGCCGGCCTGAAGGCCGGCGCTACGTAGACTCGTTGCGATAGATATTTTTGTATTCGACGTAACGCTGGGCGTAGGCGTCGATGGTGGCTTGGTCGATGCCGGTCAGGGCGCGCTTGACTTTGCCGGGGTGGCCTACGACGAGGCTGCCGGGCGGAATTTCGGCGCCTTCGATGAGGAGCGTGCCGGCGGCTACGATGCTTCCGGCGCCGATGTGCACCCCGTTCAGAATGATGGCGCCCATGCCGATTAGGCAACGCGACTCGATGGTGCAGCCGTGGAGCGTGACGGAGTGGCCGATAGTCACGTCGTCGCCGAGGATGAGCGGGTGTTCATCGCGCATGACGTGGAGGACGCAACCGTCTTGAATGTTGGTGCGCACGCCGATGCGGATGTGATGCACGTCGCCGCGAATCACGGTGCCGGGCCAGACGCTGGAGTCTTCGCCGATGACTACGTCGCCGATGATGACGGCGGCGGGGTCAATGTATGCGGAGGCGCCAATTTGCGGGCGCTTGCCGCGATAGGGGCGAATGTCGGGCTGGCGGCCGAGCTCCAGCGAGCCGCGTGCGCGGTTCGAGCCGGAATTCTGGTTAACCATAACACCCTCCCCCGGTTTTTTGTAAGCGTTGCTTCTAAAGGATTTAGCGTTTCTGTAAGTTATTTAGAATCAACAGTTACGAGACGGCGTCTAAGCCTATATTCTAAATGACTTACAAGGACAAAGAAGTCAGCCGCTCTGGCTTTGGACCCGGCCGATTTGTCTCTCGCGTTTACATCCCGCAAAAACAAAAAGCGGCAACAGGGTTGCCGCAGTCCATATGCCGAGATTATTCCCAAACGCATTATAACAAGAATTCAGTCTGGCTCAAGAGAGAAATGAAGCCAAGAGCACAGGCAAGATTGCCTGTGCGACCTAGTCGATGGAGACGGTGGGGCCGGAGGAGGTGGCGCTGACTTCGGCTAGGCGGGCGGTGACGGCGCGGGCTAGGGCGTAGAGGCTTTGCGTGCCGGGGGCGGATTCGCCGAGGCCGGCTACGGGTTTGCCGGTGTCGCCGCCGATGCGGATGCGCGGATCGATTTCAATTTCGCCGAGGATGGGAACGCCGTAGGCGAGGGCGGTTTTTGCGCCTTCACCGTGGCCGAAGATGTCGATGGGCTTGTCGCAATGGGGACAGCGGAAGGTGCTCATGTTTTCGACGACACCTAGGACTTCGACATTGACTTGGCGAAACATTTCGATGGCTTTGCGGACGTCGGCGAGGGCGACGGTGGAAGGCGTGGTGACGACTACTGCGCCGGTGACGGCCACCGTTTGGATGAGGGTGAGCTGCACATCGCCGGTGCCGGGCGGGAGGTCGATGATGAGGTAGTCGAGTTCGCCCCACTCGACGCTGCGCAGGAATTGCGTGATGACGCTGTGCAGCATGGGGCCGCGCCAGACCATGGGCTTGTCGCCGGGGTTGAGCAGGCCCATGGAGATCATTTTCATGCCGGCGACTTGTACGGGGATGATGCGCTTTTCGGCGGTGGCTTGCGGCTCTTGTAGCGTGCCGAGCATGATGGGGACGTTGGGGCCGTAGACGTCGGCGTCCATTAGGCCGACTTTGTGGCCGAGTTTTACCAGGGCCAGGGCGAGATTGACGGCGACCGTGGTTTTGCCGACGCCGCCTTTGCCACTGGCTACGGCGACTAGATTTTTTACGCCGGGGATGGGGTGGCGTTCGGGTTGTGGCATGGGTGCTGGCGGCATTTGGTTACCTTGTCTCGATGCTTAAATCGAAGAGAGATTCCTCGCTTCGCTCGGAATGACGGTATTTGAAAATTGCGCTAATCACGCGTTGGCGCCGTGGCATTTCTTGTATTTTTTTCCGGAGCCGCAGGGGCAGGGATCGTTGCGGCCTACCTTCGCGCCTGCGCGGACCGGCTTGGGCGCTTCGGCTTGCGCCGGCCCTGTTCGGTACTGCAGCTCTTTTTGCTGGCGCTCCTGTTTGCGTTCCATTTCGCGGGCGAAGGCGGGTAAGCGCTGGGGAGGCGGTTCGCTGGCGCGGGCTGCGGCGCTGGCAGCGGCGGCGCCAGCGCGTTGGCGGGGCGGCTGCGGAGGCGTGGGCGGTTGGCCCGGCGCCCCTGGCGCTCCTTGCTGAGGCTGCTCGTTCTGCTGGACTTGAATGTGGAACAGATAGCGGATGGTTTCGTTATCGATGCGCGCCATCATATCTTCGAATAGAACGAAGGCTTCTTTCTTGAACTCGACGAGTGGATCTTTCTGGCCATAGCCGCGAAGGCCGATTCCCTCTTTCAAGTGGTCGAGCGAGAGCAAGTGGTCTTTCCACTGCGAATCGACGACGTCGAGGATGATGCGGCGTTCGAGCCAGCGCATCAGGTCGGCGGTGAACTGCTTTTCTTTTTCTTCGTAGCGTGTGGTGACAGCCTTGACAGTGGTTTCGGCAAGTTCGTCATGACTTAGCGTGGCAGGATCGGCGCCGGAAGCTTTGGCGTCGATGCCGAACTGGGCGTTTACTTCAGCGAGGAACTGCGTGGCGTTCCACTGATCCGGATGTTGGTCACGCGGACAGAAATTATCGACCAGCTCGCGAGCGACATCTTCCGCAACGCCGAGGACGTAGTCGCGCTGATCTTTTCCTTCGAGCGCGGAGCGGCGAATGGCGTAAATCGCCTCGCGCTGCTTGTTCATCACATCGTCGTATTCGAGGAGGTGTTTGCGGGCGTCGAAGTTCTGTGCTTCGACCCCTTTTTGGGCGTTTTCGATGCGATTCGAAATCATTTTCGATTCGATGGGGACGCCTTCGGTCATTCCCAGGCGGAACATCAGGGCCTTCATGCGCTCGCCGCCGAAGATGCGCATGAGATCGTCTTCGAGAGAGAGGAAAAATCGCGAGGAGCCAGGATCGCCTTGGCGGCCGGCGCGTCCGCGCAGCTGGTTATCGATGCGGCGGGCTTCGTGGCGTTCGGTGCCGAGGATGTGTAAACCGCCAAGCGTCACGACTTCGTCGTGTTCAGCTTTGCATTGCTGCGCGAACTGATCGTAGACCGGTTTCCACTGGTCGGCAGGGACTTGGAATATTTTGCCTTCGTTCTGGAAAAGAACCATGGGGACTGTGGGCAGGGCTGCAGGGCCGCCATCGGCAGGAATCACAGCTGGCGCAGCGGCGTAAGGCATGGCCAATTTGTTTTTTAGAAAATGGTCGCGCGTCATCTGTTCGGGATTGCCGCCGAGAAGAATGTCCGTGCCGCGGCCGGCCATGTTGGTGGCCACGGTCACAGCGCCTTTGCGCCCGGCTTGCGCGACGATGCGCGATTCGCGCTCGTGCTGCTTGGCGTTGAGCACTTCGTGCGGGACGCGGGCTTTCTTCAATAGTTCAGCGATGGCTTCCGATTTTTCGATGGAGATCGTTCCGACGAGCACCGGCTGACCGCGTTCGTGATAGTGGCGGATCCCGTTAGCCAGCGAATTGTCTTCTTGCAAAATTCCGTCCACCACCGCTTCGAACTTTTCTTTTTCAGTGCGATAGACGACGTCGCGGTGTTCTTCGCGAATCAATGTGCGGTTCGTTGGAATTACGATGACATCGAGATTGTAGATTTTGCCGAACTCGGCGGCTTCCGTTTCCGCCGTGCCGGTCATGCCGGAAAGCTTTTTGTACATGCGGAAATAATTCTGGAAGGTGATGGTCGCAAGCGTCTGATTTTCCCGCTCGATCTTCACGCCTTCCTTGGCTTCGACAGCTTGGTGCAGTCCATCCGACCAGCGGCGGCCGGGCATCTGGCGGCCGGTGAATTCATCGACGATGATCACTTCGCCGTCCTTCACCACGTAATCGACGTCGCGCTTGTATAGCGAGTGTGCGCGCAGCGCCTGATAAACGTGGTGCATCAGCTCGATGTTCACGGGATCGGAAAGATTGTGCAGGCCGAGCAGGCGTTCGCACTTGCTGAAACCCTCTTCCGTCAACGTTGCTGTGCGGTGCTTTTCGTCCAGCGTGTAGTCGATGTCCTGAATGAGCTTGGGAATGATTTTGTCGATCTTGGCGTATTTGTCGGTGGACTCTTCCGAAGGGCCGGAGATGATCAGCGGCGTGCGAGCCTCGTCGATGAGGATGGAGTCCACTTCGTCGACGATGGCAAATTGGTGCCCGCGCTGAACGCATTGCGCCAAGTCGTACTTCATGTTATCGCGCAGGTAGTCGAAGCCGAACTCGTTGTTGGTGCCGTAAGTAAGATCCGCGCCGTAGGCTGCTTTGAGCTGCTCATCGTCCAGATCATGCACGATCACGCCGACGGAAAGGCCCAAGCCGCGATAGAGCGGGCTCATTCATTCGGCGTCGCGCCGCGCCAGGTAATCATTCACCGTGACGACGTGCACGCCGCGCCCCGCCAGGGCGTTCAGAGCTGCGGGCAAAGTGGCAACGAGCGTCTTGCCTTCGCCCGTTTTCATTTCCGCGATTTTGCCGTCGTGCAGAACCATTCCGCCGATCAACTGGACGTCGAAGTGCCGCATGTTCAGAAAGCGGCGGCCCGCTTCACGGACTAAAGCGAAGGCTGGCACAATCGCCGGATCCAGCACATTCTTCAAAAGTTCCTTGTAGGTAGGCTCGCTGGGATCTGCGTCCTTGAGTTGCTCTAGAACTTCCGCCTTAAGTTGGGCGAAGCGGGTCTTTAGCTCATCATCGCTGAGCGCGCGCACTTCAGCTTCTCGCGCGTTGATGGCCGCGACGTGCGGCTGCAATTTCTTGATGTCGCGCTCGTGTTTGGTGCCGATAAATCGAGCGACAACTGTGTCGACTGCCTTGGCAACATCCATGAGGGGTTTCGCCGTCTCCTGGCGGTACTCCGCGAGAGTAAACGCACTGGCCGCTCTTACGCGACCAGTACAAACATTCTATTCTAACTGTTTGGATGCGTCAGCACCAAGAACGTCGACACGGGAGAGCCCATGAGAGATTTTCGG
>WNFJ01395230.1_pt1 | contig 22495 bp, 12 predicted proteins | sample 5400461 | NCBI WGS metagenome assembly WNFJ01 (sample SAMN13153349, study PRJNA577476) | soil metagenome | isolation source: 115 cm saprolite on Douglas fir-dominated hillslope | place: USA:California | collected 2013-09-17
CGGCGCCCCAACAGCAGTCAGCGCGACCGCGGGCAACGCGCAGGCCACGGTGAGCTGGACGGCGCCGGCCTCCAACGGAAGCGCCATCACCGGCTACACGGTGACGCCCTACATTGGGAGCACGGCCGGCACTCCCCAGGCCGCCGCAGCTGGCGCGTCGAGCGCGATTGTGACCGGCCTGGTCAATGGCACGGCCTACACGTTCCAGGTGTTCGCAACGAACGCGGTTGGGAACGGCGCGCCAGGGACATCCAACTCGGTCACACCAATGACCTTGCCCGGGGCCCCAACCAGCACGACGGCAGTGGCCGGCAACACCCAAGCGTTGGTGAGTTGGACAGCTCCGGCCTCGAACGGTGGATCGGCAATCACCGGTTACGTCATCACGCCCTACATCGGGACGACAGCCCAATCGGCGACGACCTTCAACTCCCCTGCGACAACTGAGACCGTGACAGGCCTCGCCAACGGCACTGCCTACACATTTACGGCAGCCGCGATTAATGCCGTGGGCCCGAGTCCCGCATCATCGGCTTCGAACGCGGTCACGCCAACACCGCCGTCGATCTCCGAGGTTCTAAATCCGAGTGCCGCTCAGTACGGCGTCGGCCAGAGCGTGAGCTTCAGTCTCGCCATCTCTAATCCTGGTGGGGGGCCCACCTTGACGGTGAGCAGCTTGAGCCAGCCGTTGCCTTCGACCCTCGCCGCCTCCGGGACAGTCATCACCTTCGACGGCCAGAGCTGCGCTTCAGCGGGCGTGACGTGCTCCCTGACGGGAAACGCCGTGACAACGTCGGGGTTCACGGTCGCAGCAGGGCAGACACACACCATCGCCTTCAACGCCGTGGCAGTCGGCACGCCAGGCAACTGCTCCAGCTCGGCCACCACCGTGTCAGCGAGCACAAACGCCGGAACCCTCCAAGCCAGCGTTTCGCTGCCGATTTGCGACTCAGAGCTTGGCCTCCAGGGTTGGTGGTCGTATGTCGCGACTGACCTTGGTGGCGGGTTGAGCGGACAGGTAAACGTCGCCAACGGCAACCTCGTGATCCAGCAGTTCGATAGCACTCCCGTGCAGGCGCACGGCCAGCTCGTCTATGCGCTGCGCCGCACCTACAACAGCCAGGACTCCGGAATGATCTCGTTTCCAGGTCAGCTGGGCGCCGGCTGGACGCTAAGCCTCGGCGGTGCCGGCGGGTCCTCTGGCGCCTCAGCTGGCGAAGTGGGCTTGTTCGTCCCCAGCCAGGAGAGCGCGGCATCAGCGCTGTCGGTCACACTCATAGACGCCAACGGGGTCAGGATCGTATTCCAGCTCTCAGCTGCGATCACACCGGTCGAAGTGACCAATCCCATCACCGGTGCGCTTGGGGTCATGAATCCCAAGGCACTCGCCCCGTCCACCGGCAACCATCTCTGCGTCGATACTCTTTTCTCGGCGCCCCCGGGCGTTCACCTCAACTTGTGGCGGTACACGCAGGTCACCTCACACGCTTCGACCAACCCCTGTAGCACGCCGGACTCCGGCACCATGCCGGCAGTGGTCGGATTCGCGATTGAGCGGCCGGATCGGATTCGGTACGAGTTCAACGCCGGCGGCCAGCTCGTCGACATGAGCGATGGCAATGGCATCGAGTTCAGGTACCTCTACGACGGTTCCAACCGCTTGACCACGGTCTACGAGCCGCTCTCTTGTTCGAACCCGGCCACCAGTACCTGTCGCGCGTTTCGCCTCACCTACCTGGCGAATGAGACCGACGTGACGGATCCTGCCAGCAGGATGACGAAGTACAAGTTCGACACTGCCTCGCCGGCGCACCTGTCTTCAGTGGTGAATCCCGATGGTTCGACCGAGTCCTACACATACGGCAGTTCGTGCAACGGCAGTGCCAATCAGATATGCAGCACGGCCGATCCCAGAGGCCACTCCACCTCGTTTCACTACCTCGCGCCAGCCGGCGGATTGCCGATGGTCTCGACGATCACCGACCGCCGTGGCTCTGTCACTAACTTGGCCTACTTCCAGTCACCTAACTACACGACAGCTGACACCGCCGCCGAGCGCATCCGCTACAAATCGATAGACGCCAGCGGGCGCGTCGGTGAGATCGACGAGGGAACCACGGCTGACCTCTACCTCCGACAGGCTATCTACACGTGGGATGTCGCCGGATCCGCGTGCCGGCTACCCGACGCAGCTGTTGACAACAACCTCTGCCATGTGCTCAGGAAAGCGCTGACCTCGCTAACGCCCGACGAAGATACGAGTTTCACTTACAACGACGAGGGCCGCACCCTTGTGCTCCAGCGTCTGAATGGCTCGACCAAGCTCTATACGACTTCCGGATACCGCACCCAGGTCATTGAGACCACCGGGATGGTGAAGGTCGCTGACGACACTCTAACTGGCGCGGGCGCCGTCACCGCCGGCGCGAGAGGATTCGACACCAATTCGGCTGTCGTGCTCTCGGATCTCACCCAGTCGCTGACGCCGAACGGCAATGCGGCGGGCTCCACTCAAGTTGCGATTGCTCCGTACCTCACGAACTACAAGATCGACAACAACTCCGGCATCAGCCCATCCGCCAAACAGACCTCGACGATATGCGCCAACCCCTCTTCACCGTCCTCCAACACGGGCCACGTGTGCGAGATGGATGGGCCGCAATACGACACGTCGCAGCAGGCGGCGATCACCCGCTACACATACGACCCGTTTGGCCAGAAGATCAACATGACCACAGCCCTCGCGATTGCGCGCGGCTCGAGCTCCCAGTACACCTACACCTACTACCAGGACGCGGACGTCGATCTCTCAGGGAACGTCTCCGCAGGCGGTTGGTTGAAGGCAACCACCGATCCGACGGGGCTATTTGTGGTGTTCGGGTACGACCGGGCCGGCAATGTGGCGCGCACATGGGACCGGAATGCCACCAGCGCAAGCGGGTTGGGCGTGGCCAGCTTCCCGGGCACGCTCGCGTCGCCTCCGAGCCAGTCCTACACGGAAACGGTGCGCGGGGCTTATGCGTCACCTTGGCGCTCGGTCACTTCTCAGCGCGATCAGCTTGGTGACACGACGACCTATCCGAGCATCGACTCAAACGGCAACGTACTCACGATGCGCACGCCGCGAGGGAATCAAGCCAGCAACAGCCTGTTCGACATCACGTATACGTATGACAACGGCGACAATCGCCTGAGCCGGTTGTTGCCGACTGAGGCGGCTGCCAACAAGCCGACTCTGTACACATACGACGCTATTGGCAATCAGATGGCCGTCACCGATCCGAACGGCAACGTCATCGTCACCACATTTGACTCGGTCAACCGGCCAACCGGAACCGAATTCACTCGAGCACCTTGGCCGACCGACAATTCGCAGCCCCCATCGTGCAGACAGTCCACTTCGTCCGATGCGCCGATTCCGGCTGGCCGAATCCTGTGCTCCACGGCGATCAGCTACGACGGGGTGGACAACAGGCTATCGGCTTCGGATGGCAACCAGCAGACCAGCACCTTCATCTACGACGCCGTCCACCGGCTGATTCGGACCCTGACGCCGCGAAACGACGGCACATATGCGACGCTGCGAACCGACACGAACTACGACGCGGATGGCAACGTCACCGATATTTGTCCACCGCGTGAGTTCGCCGAAGGTGGGAGCACTGCATGCGCAGCCACCGGAGTCTATTCGCAACACTGGACGTTCGACTCTTCGGACCGGCCCACCACCTTTATCAGTTATCGATCGAGTGGGTCGGCCGCCAATCAGATCGCTTACACATACGACGGGGACGGCAATCAGCTCACCGAGAGTGATCCGAACGGCGGTGTGGCTACCGGTGTCTACGACCTGCTCGATCGGAAGATCAGCCAGACGGTCAAGCGTGACGCGACGACCTCGGCGACGACAAGCTGGGTTCACGACCCCAACGGAAACGTCACGGCACTAATCCGGCCGGCGACCTCAACCACATCACGGATTACTGCGTATAGCTTTGACGTCGCCAACCGACCCATCGACACCGTCGCCGGCGCGAGCAACCAGACGGCCAGCCTCGCGGGTCTGGTCGATGCCAGCGGCGGTAGCAATGTGCGCACTCGCCTGGCTTACGACGCGGACGGCAACGTAGTTGCCAGCTTCCAGCCGTCGGCATTTGCAAGTTCGACGACGACCCCTGACCCGACCTCCATGCTCCGCACGGACTATGACGTCGACGGCCGCGTGATCGTCCAGTGGGGGCCGCGCTACGACTCTTCGACTCACTCCGACGTCGGACTCGGCTCGACCACCCAGACCACACAATGTCCGGGCAACGCGGGGCCGCAGTCGGTCGCCGGTGTTCCCGGCTATCCGGCGACGGTCGGTGTTTGCGTTACCCGGACCAGCTATGACTACGCGGGCAATCGAGCGAAGGTCGTTCTCGGGACCTCAAGTGGCACGGACAACCGGTACATCACCTACAACTACACGGACGACAACCTCGTCGCGTCGATCACGGCGCCGTCACCGGCTCAGGCGGGCGCTCGAGTGACATCGCTGTCCTCTCTCTACGACGGCGACAGACAGTTGGTGAAAAGTACGGACGCCTTGGGCATTCAAGGCATACGCTCATACACAAGCGACGGGCGCTTGTCTCAAATCACAAATCCCCCGAACGGAACCCTGACTCATATCCAAACATTCACCTACGACGCCAACGGCAACCAAGTTACCGGCATGTCTGTGGCCGGCCAAAAGTGGACCTACACCTACTACGCCGACAACTTACGGAAGACCGCCGCCGACCCTGTCGGCGATACGACGCAGTACACGTACGACCAGGTCGGCAACGCGACTCAGGTCTATTCGCCGTCGGCGACAGCCAAGGACACGAACAACTCCTCGGGGACTCCGACCGCCAACGCATACACGTTGGACGGGTTGCTCAGCTCGACCACTGTTCCCGTCTCACCGGACGGAACGCAAACGCGAAAGACAACCTATGGCTACGATCTCGGGGGCCGAAAGATCAGTCAATCGGTGGGCATCAATGGCGGTGCGGCCACCACGCAGCAGTTCGCCTACTATCCTGACGACCGGACCCAAACGCAAACCGGTCGCAACAACGAAACCATCACCAGCTCATACAACCCAGCAGGACAGGTGACTTCCGTCACCGACAGCACAAGTAGCTCGACGGTCACATCAACTTACTACCTTGATGGTCTGCTGCGGACTACCGACGACGGTGCTTGGACCTCGAAGTCCGCGTATGACGGACTCGGTCAGCGCACGGTGCGGGCAGACGTCATCGATAGTGGTTCCACTACCTACACGACCACGTATGCCTACAACGACGCCGAGCTGATTGCGAGTATCGCCTCGAATTTGCTCGGCAGCATCTATTTCAACCAAGGCGTTGTTTCCTTCCCATACACCTACGACGCCGATGGTCGGGTCGCCTCAGTCACGAAATGGGGACAAGTCACGACCTGGACCTGGAATCCAGACAGCACCCTGGCCGAACGAATTATCCCGCCGCAAGCGCCGTCGACTACTCCGATAACCGACTGGACGTACATATACGACTCAAGCTATCGGCTCTTGCACGCTGGCTTCCAGGGTCTTGATGTCTATACATCCGGCGCCGCGGTCAGCCATTCCTTGGACTACGGCTACGACTCCGCAGGCCGAGTCACCAGTTTCAACGACGGATCCGGAGCCAAGACAGCGACGTATGACCACGACAGCAACCGGCTGTCCTACGGCACCCAGTCGTTCACGTACAACCCCGATGACAGCGGCGCAAAGGCGGGATATACATACCTCGCGTTCGGCGGACTTCAGACGGACGGCTGTTCGAACTACACGTATGACGGATTCGATCGCCTTCACTCGGTGACGCCGACCAATGGGACCGGCTGCCCATCGGGCCAGGCCGTCACCTACGCCTACGACGGCCTTGACAGACAGAAGACGGTCACGACCACTTTTACTACGCCGCTCCACTACGACGGGCTCAGCCAGACGACATCACTAGAAAAGGACCCGTACAGCCAGGACCTACCGTTTGTCTTGGGGCCCAAGGGAGACCGCGTCGCGGTGCATTTCTGGGTTCCTCCAGGCGGCCAGCCCGCCGGCTTCGACAACGCCCAACTCCTCGAAGGCGATGGCCGCGGAAACATATCAACGGTTTGGGAGCAAACGGCAAGTGGTGTGTCGCCGGATTGCCAGATCTTCTTCGACCCGTGGGGCATCCCCGCCGCTCCTGGAACATCTTCGAGCCCCTGCCTAGAAGGCAGCACCTACAACAGCTACTTCTACCACGGCGCTCGCCTCGACTCGGCGACCGGCGATTACCAGCTCGGGTCTCGCACGTACGACCCGACCAAGGCTTCCTTTTTGATGCCAGACACTTACCGGGCTTCGCAACCGAGCGCAGACGTGAGCGTTGGCATCGACCCACTCACCCGCAACCGGTATGCGTATGTGAATGGCGACCCTGTAAACCTTATTGACCCGACCGGGCACGACGGCTGCAGCTGGAACCCATGGTCGTGGGGCACGTGCGCCCAAGAAGCGCTCTCGTCGGTGAGCAGCGCGGTCACCTATGCGAGCAGCACGGTAAGCACTGCTGTAAGCGACACGGTCAGCACGATTAGCACTGCCGTGACGGACGCTGCGACCGCCGGTTACAACGCGGTCGAGAACTACATATCGAGCCAGTTCGACCAGATCTCGAGCGAGATCATCGCCCTTTACAACGCGACAAATCAGGCGATCAACGCCTTCGACAGCATTCTCGTCCCGACCCTCCAAACCGTGCTGGGCACGAATGCGACCGACACCGGGTCCAACGATCCCGTCAGTCAGATCCAACGCGCTGCGAGGCAGACTGTCATTGCCGGGGCGAAGACCGACGCTGTCCTGGTAACGCAAGCCCGCCCGGCGGCTGTTGCCGCTACGCAGGCAGCTGCGCAGGCAACGTACTCTGCAGTTGACAGCTGTCAACAAGCTGGGCAGTCGCTCGGCAACGCGGCGCAGTGCGGCTTGAACGCGTTCCAGATCGCTTCGACAATCGTACTGCCCGAGGGTGGCGAAGCCGTGGACCTGACCGTTCAAGGGGCGAAGGAATTTGCGCCGAATGCAGAGAAGGTCATTCAAGATGCCGTAGAGACATGTGTGGCGGCACACTCCTTTGCTGCCGGGACCCTAGTTCTGATGGCCGACGGGTCCAAGAAGCCGATCGAGCACGTCAAGGTGGGCGATTGGGTCAAGTCTGAAGATCCGCTGACGCATAAGTCCAAGGCGGAGGCCGTGGAAGCCGTTTGGGACAACACGAACGCCGAACCTTGGGTGGAGATAAACGCGGGCACGAGTGCCATCAAGGTCACCCAGGAGCACCCGTTCTGGGTGCCCTCCTCGGGCAGTTGGGCGCAAGCCGGTGATCTGAAGATCGGAGAGCAGCTCCTGACATTCGACGGGTCAACGGTGACGATCAGCGGGGTCGAGCGTTTCCAGTCACTCGCCGATCACTACAACCTGACCGTTCATGAGCTCCACACTTACTTCGCCGGCCAGAGCGAAGTACTTGTACACAACTGCGAGGTTCCGTCGAATCTGCCCGAGCAGTTGGCGATGGAGCAGGCGCAAGCTGGTCTGGGGAGGTCGATAATCCCCAACCAAAACATGTGGGATCTATCACGCATCGTGGCAAACTACGGGCCAGGTTCGTGGGAGAAGTGGGAATACGTACTCCGAAACGGGCAGGGTCGGGCCGCTGTTGTTGTCCACTACCTCAAGGACCCGGCGAGTGGAGCGATGAACGAATTCAAATTCGTTAAGAGATACGGGGATTGATCCGCGTAATGTGTTTGGAGAACCGGCCGGATCATCTCAGCCGCGATGTCATCGACGAACGTATTCACAATCCGTTGTCAACTCCGTTCCCACTCACGGTCGGACGCACATACACGGTGCATGCCATCACGCTGTTTAGAGGAGTGCCGTGGTACTACGTCTTCGATGACGACCAGCGTCCGTATCCGCTGTGGTACCCCGCGCCATCATTCCACGTTGTGGACGGGAGGGTACCGGTCGGGTGGCGTTATGCCACCTATACGACCACAGATTCGTTCGAATTCCTCTTGAGCTTTACGGAGTGGGCGGAGGATAGGCAGTTCTACGCGAAGCTTGTGGACGGCCAGCCAGACGCTGAAGGAATATTCGCTAAACGTCGTAGTGAATATGAGAGCGCGACTACTTGAGTCGGCAAGGCGCGGCTTGACACTCGTCGACCAATCGACGTCACGAGTTGAGACTGTCCAGCCCGTACAGCAACGCGAGTAGCAAAGGGTGTCAATTGGTGGTACCCAGCGAAAGGCTACGAATTCACACCCTTGTTCATGAACGGGGCGCAGCGATCTGTTAACCGCAAGGTTCAGGGTTCGAATCCCTGTCCCGGAGCCAATGTTGAACTGACAAAGACCGCTTACACAGAGGGCCGAGTCGCTTGGCGTAGCCGCTCGTAAGGCGTCTGCCCCGCGAGCGCACCGTGAGGTCGATCGAAATTGTAGAAGTGCTCCCACTCCTGGAGCTTGATGTTGAAGATCTTCGCGTCGTCGATCACCTCGCCAGCGAGCATTCGGTAGAACTCCTCATCGTCGATGCGATGCGAACGCTCGACCTTGCCGTTGAGCCGAGGGGTTAAGGGCCTGATGTAGACGTGCCGGAGCCCTCGGTCCAAGAGATGCCAGTGGAAGGCGGACTGGAATTCGGCCCCATTATCGGTCTGGATCTGCTCGACCCGAAACGGGAGCTTTTCGAGGACATAGTCGGCGAACTGGATCGCAGTCTTCTGGTTCAGCTGCCCGTAGATCTTCAGGACCCGCAGCCGGGTGCAGTCGTCGATGGCCGTGAACTGGTAGTGCTTCTTGCGCACGCCGCGGATGGGATCGATGAACTTGACGTCGATCTGAACGGAGAGGCCCGGTCGCTGCTTCTCGTACCGCTTCCAGCGCTCCTTGTGGCGCTTGTAACGCTGGGAGGTGGGTAGCCGGCTGAGGTCCAGGCGGCGCAGGATGCGCCAGACCCCAGACTGGCTGACGCTGATGTCGTGATACCGCTTGAGGTACATCGCAATTTTGAACGGGCCGAAGTGGTAGTTCTGACGGAGGTAGATGATCCGCTCCACCACTGCGGCCTTGGTCGCGTGCGGGCATACAAGTGGCCGGCGAGAGCGGTCGCGGAGGCCCTCCTCCCCCAGCTCTTCATAGCGTCGGAGCCACTTGTAGTAGCTCGGCCTGGCCACGCCGTAGTACCGGCAGGTAAAGGCCACGTTTCCGCTGACCTCCTGGGCATGGCGGATGATGGCTAGGCGCCAGGCCGCCTTCCTCGAGATTTCTCGTTCGGTCAACTGGTCTCCTCCTTACATTTCGCTGGAGACCCCAAGTGTCAACGAACTCCGTCAGTTTTAGACCGGGCCCCCGACCATTTTTGATCCGGCGGATTCAAAATCGGCGATTTTCCGGCGTCGTTCAGCGGCGCCGGGGCTTGCAGCGATCACGACTGCCGGTGGAATCCCACTTTCGATCGCGCCGCTTATAAGCGCTCTCGTTGCAGCTGTGCTGACGGGTGGATCTGTGCGCGTGAGTTCACTCCGAGCTTGTTCATGATGTTGCGGATATTGGTTGGCAACGGTGGGATCGGAGAGGAAGAGGAACGCGCCGGGTCTCGTGCGACTACGGCGCGGCCTCGAGCCCTGCGTCGAACCACTTCAGCTTCAGCCAGCCGAAGATCGGGAACGGCTGGCTCGGATCGTCAACGACCGTCGCCGTCGGTAGGGCGCCGAGTGCGGTGAATGGCACTACGTTTTCGCCGGTGTGGTCCGGCATTGCTGGTGCCTCGTAGGTGTAAATCCTGACGTTCGACTGAAGGTCTACCCAGCCCTGCTCCGCCCAGCTGAGGTGGACTCCGCCGGACGCTTGAGCGAGGAGGTCGTTGATGCTCCAGTCCTTCGACGTCGTTGGCAGCTCCGGCAGGTGTGGATAGTTGACGGAGTTGAATCTGAGCGTTACGACCACGCCGCCTCCGGTAGGAGCCTGCTGCACTTGGACGGTGCAGGACCCGTTCGAAACGAAGTGGTAGCTGCAGCGCAGCTCGCGCGCATGCGCAGCTGCTACGGGCGATGCTGGCTGCGGCGGCGGGTCAAGAATCATCGACACGATTGGCGCGCCATCGAATGGAGTCGGGAACACCTGCGGAAACGCCTCCACGTCACGTGCCGTCTCAAGGATGTCCCGTGCGTAGGTCTGCAGGGAGACGTTGTGGTCGTCACCGCTTGAAAACAGCTGGTTGACCTGATACGGGCGCGTCCACAGTTGCAGCGCCGTGACAGCCTCAGCGGACGGCGCGACTCTTTGGTCGTTGTCGTCAACGAACCGCGCACGTGCCATCACCAGCGGCGGATGGATCTCAGTATGGAAGTCGTCGTGCCCCGCATCGACGATCCACCGGCCGAAGATCGCGATCCGGTCCCCGTTTTCGAACCGGTAGTCGTCCGGGACGAGCGCGCCGTCCATTTCGAGGCCAAGCACCCCCGCGGGAACAGCAAAGCCGAGGGTGTGCGCCGCGTTCCACTCGTCGGCGTACGGCCCGTCCGGAGTTCGGTTTGATGGCGCCAGCAGGTTCTCGTAGCCGGGGTCGGGACGAATGCCGAACTCGAAGTCCGTCGCTTTCCCGGTCGCGTCCGAGAACCAATGAGTAAGAGGAAGGTCACCGCCGGAAGACGTCGGGTTCAGCGCGATCCCAGTCAATCCGACCTCGTCGTCCTGTTGGACCGTAGGGTTAAGCACGGAAACCCATTCGAACGGGTGCGCGTCGCTGCCGTCGAACGTCTTGCCGCCGACGATTGCGCTCGACCAATCACTGGCGCTCATGTCGTACGGTGGGTTCTCCCAACTGCTCCCGTCGAGCTTCGCAAGGTGAAGCGCATTCGCCGGCTCCGGGTCGGGCGAAACGACAGCGGGACCGGTCGGCGTTGCACCTCCAGCACGCGGGCGTTCCCAATGCCCGGGAGCGAAGGCGCCCCCCACCATCGCGTTCCGAGCCCACACTAGGCTCGTCTCGACGGGCGTCGTCGGCGGGATCGCTCCGTGGTCCCGAACGGTCGTTAACGTGGTCGCCGTGAACACGTCGACGTATGCCGTCTGGTCGTCAAAACCAAGGGACGCGAGTTCAGCATGGTCTTCGAGCAGGTCGACGTACTTCCCCCACCCGCCGCTCGCGTCGGCTTCGTCGTGCAGCATGGCGACGAGTCCGGCTGGCACTAGGACGGACGACACCATCTTCTCGAGATCGGCCGCACCGGTAAGCGGATGGTGGCCGATCGCAAGCGTCAGACTTTGCCCGCCGAAGTTCGGCTGCTCAAAGAGAACCACGCCTAGTCCGGGGGGCTCTGCACGTTCCCCGGGAGGCGTGGCTCGGGCGCCACTCCCAGCCATTGTGATAAACGCAACATCTCACGACGCAGGAACTGAAGTCAAGGGCGACATATTCGAAAGCCGGAGAGACAGGACCCGCAAGGAGTCCCGCCATTGCCCGAGTACTCGCGGGTGGTGGGGGCGTCAATGGCACGTGCATTCCATGCGTTGAGCCGAAATGTCGGTAACTGATTTCCACAATCAACAGTTGGGGACATTGCGGGTCCACATCGACACGCTAGGAGACATTTCCGATTCGGATGGCGCTGCTATTGCGAGAGCTGTTCGCGTAGGAGCTCTTGAAGAAGCCTTGGATCAAGCAGCTTCGCAGGTGGGGCTCAGTCAGGCACTCAGCCGTGATGCCTTCGCCATTTTACGGGCCTCAGTTAGAGAGGCGACTCGAAGTCAGGAAAAGTTGAGCGAGACAGCCTAAGCGTAGCGATCGGAATTGACGAGGCAACCGTCAACTGGATTGTTCAGCAGCTTTGGCCAGGCCTCGCGGACACAACCATCGTGGGATACCGGCAACTGGAGTGTCGATACCCGCCATCGGGTATCCGTCGTGGTTGGCAATGAAGGTGCGCCAGCTCTGGTTCGGCGGCCGCGATTGGCGGCGGAGGCGGAGGCGGCGGATCGAACGAGAACTGACCACCATGCCGAGCTTGAGCAGCTCGCCGCGGATACGCTCGGTGCCCAGAGTGGGTTCTCGTTGGCCATGGTGGCGATCAGCTCCCGGATCTCAGGACTCAGTCGGGGTCGGCCCAGGTGGCGGCCAGAGCGCCAGCGCCAGTAGAGCCGCCAGCCTCGGCGATGCCAGCGAACGACGGTCTCGGGACGGACCAGGACCAGACGCTGCTTCCAGTCGGGGTAGAGGCTCCGGACCACCAGCCAGAAGAACCGGTCTCTGGTCTTGAGTCGAGGGCGAGGACGGGAACGGAGCGCGATGTGGAGTTGGTGGCGCAGGAGAAGGTTCTCAACCACAAGCTCGTGCCGTCTGCGAAAGAGCCCGGCTAGTGTGGGGAGGAGGAGGCTGACTAGTTCGAGCATCGTGACAGGGTCGCCGATCTCGCTGGATTGAATTTCGCCCTCCTACAGGCCGGACGAGGTCCGCAAACTCAGCGATCCCTAACGTGCCGCTTCGCACTTAATGAGCCTACGGTCTGAGTGCTATCTGTGCTTGCCAGAAGACCAAGCCAGTCACCCCGCCTATGCGGGCAGACGGCAACGACGTCGCTCGGCCAACTCCATTTTCCGTTGGTGTCGATAAGCGTCGGTTCTCAATAGCTCCGACCCGGAGAGGCGGCCGGACTTCGTTGCCGCGCCTTGCCCGGGCAAGCAACATTGCTCGATGGACGGATTTGTTATCACGAGTTCGGTGGGCCCACTACGAGCTTGGCGTGCTTACGAAATGGGCACTGATGAGCGAGGCGATTCAGTACGTCACAACCGCCGAAGGCTCGCCCAGCACCTTGAAAAGCTTCCGTCGTGCGTTCCGTAGAATGTAGTCGCCGCCCGGGGCCGGATTTGCATCGCACAAGCTGAAGTAAGAGAATCCACGAACTTACTGAACGCTTCAGACAGGAGGACCGCCGTGCGTGGTCGGTGGCTTCATTCGGTCCAGGTCCTAGCGACTGTTTTGCTGGGGCTATTCACAATTGTCGGTGTTATCGCGACCGTCCTCGGAAAACTGAACCCTGGCGGTGGTTGGACCATTACGGCTGTTTTCGGCGCTATGTTCGCTACCGCCAGTCAGCTCGAGAAGCTGCTTAAACCGTTGCTGGGCCGACTTGAAAAGCGTCAGCGTGACGAAGCCAGACGCCAGAAGGAACTCAGAGCGTTGCTAGTCACCGGCTCGGCGTTGCCATTGGCCGAAACCGACCCGTACGCACTTGGGGTACGCACCTTGCGACTTGCTGGGGAAATGGATACGCCACGAGGGATGCCAATGCCACCTTACGTTCCTCGTGAGTTGGATGACAAGTTGCGGCAACACTTGATCGATCGAGTGCCATTCCTCCTGATAATGGGGCAGTCCCGAGCGGGGAAGTCGCGAAGCGCTTTCGAGGCTGTCTTATCACCGGAAGTTGACCTAGCGAGCCATGTGGTTGTTGCCCCGACTCGGTTTGATATCAAGCCAGACGTGGTTAATCGAATCTTCGAACTTATGAGCCCAAAAGAGTTGGGCGGGCCACCCACGCTGCTGTGGTTGGACGACCTAAACCGTTACTTGGAGGTGGGTGCAGTCACCGTTGGCCTACTCAGCGCCTGGCAACAAAAGCGACCGCACGTGATGGTCATCGCGACCATCCGCACGACTGAGTACAATCGCCTGCGGTACCCGTCTTCAACCGATCCCAACGAGGCGGCCGGCCTTTTCGAACAGGCGCGGATGGTGCTCGACCGGGCCATTGTTGAGGAGCTTGAAGAGCGGCTATCGAGCCGGGACGAGCTTCTCGAAGCCGAGCGCCTATATCCTGGCCGGAACTGGACCGCGGTTGGACTGGGCGAGGCATTGGTCTCTGGGCCCGAGCTCTTGGACAAGTTCAAGACTGCGTCCCCACTTGAGGCGTCCCTCGTACGCGCCGCGATCGATTGGGAGCGGTCTGGCCTTACACGCCCCATCACAAGGGACGATTTGGCAGAGTTATGGCAGGCTTATGTGAGCTTGCTTCAGCGTCGTCAGCTTGGAGCTCGCGCATTTGAAGCCGCGATAGCCTGGGCGACTGCCCCGCTCGAGGGCAGTGATAGTGCTCTCTTGTACCATCTGCCAGACGGTCGGTACGACGCGGAGGATTACCTCGTTGCCGACTACGACCAGCAACATGGAGTGCCGCCCGAAACGTGGAACTGGGTGCTTACCAAGGTCACTACGGACGAAGCGATGGCGGTGGGCCTAACCGCATTCACGCGAGACCAAGTGGAAACAGCCGTTGCGGCGTGGGAATTGGCAAGCGCTTCGAGCTCGACACTTACTGAGGCGAGCGCCAGATTCGCCAGGGGTTTCGCTCTCGCGCGGTTAGGGCGCTCCCTAGAAGCGATTGAAGCCTACGAAGAGGTTGTGCGTCGCTTCGGTGATGCACCCGATGCAGAGCTCCGTCAGCCTGTGGCAAGCGCACTTGTCAACCAAGCGTACAACCTCCGTCAGCTCGAGAGATTTCAGGAGGCGATCACGCGTTGTGAGGAGGTGGTGCGCCGATTCGGCGACGCGCCTGAGGCCGGGCTCCGCCAGCAGGTAGCCATCGCACTCGTTAACAGGGGGATCGGCCTCGGCGAACTGGGCCGACACCAGGAAGCGATAGCGGCCTACGAGGAGGTAGTGCGTCGTTTCGGCGAGACGGACGAGGCCGGCTTGCGAGAGCGGGTGGCGAGCGCCATCCTCAATATCGGGAATGCCCTCGGCCAACTAGAGCGACCGGAGAAGGCAATCGCGACTTACGACGAGGTCGTGCGCCGCTTCGGCGACGCACTCGAGGCCGCACTTCGCGAGACTGTGGCTGGCGCATTGGTCAACAAGGGGATAACTCTCGGTCAGAGGGACCGATTGCCTGAGGCGATCGCAACATTCGACGAGGTGGTGGGTCGCTTCGGTGAAGCCACGGAGCTAGGCCTCCGGGAGCGTGTGGCCGTCGCCATCGTAGGTAAGGGCGCGACCCTCTATCGCTTGAAGCGGCCCCAGGAGGCGGTCGCGACTTACGAGGAGGTGGTCCGCCGGTTCGGCGATGCGCCCGAGGCGGCGCTCCGCGAGCAGGTAGCCATTGCTCTCATAAGCAAGGGGGCCAGCCTGGGCCAGCTTGAGCAGTTGCTTGATGTGATTGCTACCTGCGAAGAAATTGTGCGCCACTTCGGTGATGCGCCTGAGGCTGCGCTCCGCGAACGGGTGGCCATTGCTCTAATCAACAAAGGGCTTGCCCAAGACAAGCTAAACCGACGCCAAGAAGCCATTGCGACTTACGGAGAGGTAGTGAGCCGGTTCGGCGACGCGCCCGAGGCAGGGCTCCGCGAGCAGGTAGCCACCGCTCTCGTCAAAAAGGGGGTCAGCCTCGGCGAACTCGAGCGACAGGAGGAGGCGATCGCGATCTACGAGGAAGTCATGCGACGTTTCGGCAAGGCGCCTGAGCCCGCGCTCCGCGAGCAGGTGGCCAGCGGCCTAGTCAACAAAGGGATCACTCTCGGTCATCTCGATCGACTGCATGACGCCATCGCGACCTACGACGAGGTCGTGCATCGCTTCGACGAAGCGCCCGAGGCCGGGCTCAGTGAGCTGGTAGCCATCGCTCTCGTCAACAAGGGAGTCAGCCTCGGCGAGCTTGACCGACAGCAGGATGCGATTGCGACCTTCGAGGAAGTCGTGCGACGTTTCGGCAAGTCGCCTGAGCCCGCGCTCCGCGAGCAGGTGGCCAGCGGCTTGGTCAACGAAGGAATCACGCTCGGCCATCTCGATCGACTACATGACGCCATCGCGACCTACGACGAGGTGCTACATCGCTTTGACGAGGCGCCCGAGCCTGGGCTCCGCGAGCATGTGGCTACAGCCTTGGTCGCCAACGGGATCACTCTCGTTCAGATCGACCGGTTGGAGGAGGGGATCGCTGCCTACGACGAGGTCGTCCGTCGCTTCGGCGAAGCAACGGACGCGTATCTGCGCGAGCAGGTGGCCATCGCGATGGTAGGCAAGGGCGCTGCCCTCGGCCAACTGAAGCGGCCCTTAGAGAAAATCTCGACCTACGAGAATGTGGTGCGCTTGTTCGGTGACGCTCGCGAGGTCGCACTCCGCGTGCGAGTTGCCGAGGCCCTGCTCAACAAAGGCGTAACTCTCGGCGACGAGGAGCGCCCATTCGAGGCGATTGCGGTCTACGAAGAATTGGTGTACCGCTTCGGTGATGCGCCTGAAGGCGGACTCCGCGAGCAGGTGGCCAAAGCATTGTTAGCAAAGGCGGATACACTCATCGATCTCGGCGATCGGACCGAAGCAGCCGCAGCCTGCCACGACTTAGAGCAGCGCTTCCTTGACGCCCCTGAACCAGACATCCGGAATCTTGTGCGGCTCTGCCAGTCATTGTTCGAGACTTGACCTAGCCTTGAATACACTGCGCAATGGGTTCACAGGTGGCTGCCTGGCAACCTGCACTTGACGCCATGCCGACGATGAGGAGGCCCAGTTGCCTTACGGAATCGGGGAGATACTTGCTCAACAGCAGGAGCGGAACAGTTAGTGCTAACGACATGAGCGTTGTCGAACTCGTCGGCGAGAGCTTGCAAAGCCGCCGCTAGATCGGCTCGTTGGCGTGGGCTAGAAGCGGCCAGAGATCTATGCGATCCGCAGAGAACTTGCCCGGACCGACCCAGTCCAGGACTCGCTGCCCCTTGGCTTCGTTGAGCGGGTCAAACGCTTCAGCCGTATGTGGCGACGACCGAAGCGCGCGCCCCGATTAGATCAGCCATTGCCAACTGGGTGCCTAACCGCAGCCACTCTATGCACGCACCCATCGTAGCTGCGCGGCGGCCCGGGTTCGCACTGCGTGCACGGCGTTCGCCGCAGTCGCACTTCAGCGCTCTTCAAGCGAGATTTCGTACCAGAACGAGAAATCGCGGTCATGAAACTCAGCCTCGTTTTCGGGATGCCGACCAACACCGAATCCATCGCGGTGTTGTAGCCAGGAGCCACGATATATGCCTACTGTTGTTGGACTCAACCCACGCACGACCTGATAGGCCAGGCCGCCCAGCGCACTAGCTGCGGCGAGCACGGCTGGCATAGCGGCGGCGATGTCCCCTGTCCCAAGGCCCCCGATCTGCGCTAGCGCGCGGGAGACTTCTGGTGACGCAGCTTCCTTAATCAACAGCTTCGCCAGGTCGTCGCTGTCCTTACGATCTCGAGCGACGAGGATGAAGATGCTAAGAAATTGGTACGCACCACCGTAGAAAAGCAGTAGTCCCCCAGTATCGATGTCCAGGCGTTGTCCGCTTCGAACATCGGGAAACCGAAACGTGTTGGCTTGGTAGACAGTGGCTCTGTCGGCAGAACCTGACTTCCCGCGCACGACTAGAGCATCCAGCCGGAGATGTGCGCCACCGAACCACTTGTGCACGTTGTGTATCACTACGTCGTGCAATGTCAACGCCAAGGGAGGCAGTGTTCTGCTCGAACCTCGGGTGGCATAGTCATTCGAGTCTTGATTGCGTCGTATCTCGGAGATCGTGGCTGCATTGAGCGGCTCATCATCCTCGATCAGCCAATTTGGTTTAGGCGTCACCTCGGTGGTCTCGACACAGCTGAAAAGGAAGCATCGCCTCTTCCGATCAATAGGAAACCGCCCCATAGCCGCGGATCGGCACTCAAGGGGGAGCCGTCACTCTCCCTTACCCGACCGGCTATAAGGTCCTGTCTAGTCGCGAGCATGGCAATCCTTAGCGCGACGCTTGCGTGTTTGGGAGAGGACTCTGACAGCATCGCCTGGTAGAAGTGCCTAGTTAGGGTACTGGTGGCCGCGTCGGACGCTTTCCATAGAGACACAATCACTGTCTGTGCGCCGGCGGCCAAGAACGCTTGCCCAAGGCCGAGCGTACCGTCAAATGAGATGCGCCCAAGGCCGGTGTCACAGGCGGCAAGAAAGGCCGTCGCATCCGAGAGGTTGATTTCTCGCACCCGCGCTGCGGTTAGCACTCCGTCATGTTCGGCGTCAGCAGCCAGATGGATTCGACATGTGTCTGCGGAATCGCCGAGCTCGGCATGGCAGGCGAGATGAATCAGGTTTGCCATAGGCGCTTCAAGTCGATACGACGTCTGAGTCGCGGCACCAAAGAGGTGCACAGAATGCCGCCCATGTTTGTCACCCCGGGTTGTCAGCAGCGTCTCAAGGAATTTGGCGTCCTCCGCGGCACCCGGAAGGGAGCCCAAGCCTCGGGCTCGACGTCTGGCGTCGAGTACCGGATCGGCTGCAACATATGCCCGAACGCTGTCCGGCGTGGTGGCGCGGCGGTTCCCCAGTGCTCGCCATACGGAGAGAGATGGCGCAATACTAATTGGGAACTCCTCGACCAGCATGGTTCCATCGGGTGATACCAACATTGCCCATGGAAGAACGCCAAGCTCCCGGTAGGGGACGATGATCAATGGCCTGTCCGGGGCTAGGAGACCGACGACTGGGCCGACCAGGACGTCATATAGCTCCTCCAAGAGAGGTCTCGCGGGGCCGTCGTCAAAGCCGCCGCGGTCTTCTACACCGCGTGACACAGAGTGGATATGCATTCGGCTCCGAAGCTCCGTGCTTAAGAGTGCAAGGTGCTCAGGACCGTGCATCGATTCCCTGAAATGGAGGACGCCTTTCGACACGACAAACAGCAGTATCCGGTCCCCCATTGGATGAGGCACAAGGATGTTTTCTTCTGCGCTCGAAACTAGCTGTGCGAGTTGACTAGAGGACAGTGGTTGTGCGGCGTGAGCTAGCTCGAAGGCATCCGATACCTTCTTCAGGGCGGCAGCGGCGAGTTTGTCAAGGCGTCGCGAAACGCTTGACGCGCTGCTACTCGGAGGTTCGGGCGACGAGTCGGCTGTCGCCTTCGCCCCGCGATCGCTGCGAACACTCCGCTCCGCGACCACAACTGTGTCGAACAAGGACCGAGCGCGAGACCTGTCGGAGATAGACAAGGCTTCGTACATCGCGCCCACGGCGAGAGTAAGGCGAACTGCGTTGCCGGTAATGTCTTCGTGTATCGGCTCATCGGCATGCCTGATGCGCCACTCGCCCAGGCTGGTGTTGAGACGCAGATAGTCCATGACCATTGCTGATGCTGCCGCCGCACGGGCTGCCAATTCAGGCTCGATCCGTTCGAACAGAAGACTTCCCGTTACGAGCGTATGCATCGTGTCTTGCATTCTGGGATGGTCCGCTGACGTCCGCGTCAGCACAGCCATGAGTACTTCAAGGGCCTCGGACTCCAAACCGAGCAGTCGCATCGAGTTGGATAGCCTGATCGCCTCTCTTAGCGAGAAGCCGGTATTTTGCTCAATAGCTGCTTGTAGCAACTTCCAACCCTCTGCAACGGCCTCCCGCGCATCCTGTACTCGCCGAAGCATCGTGAATACCTGAGCCTTCGCGACGAAGTCCTCGAGCATTTGCGGCTCGAGGTCTCGATCTAGGCGTAGGACATCCTCCGCTAACTGATCCGCCTCATCGGTGCGGCTGGCCCGTACAGCGTCAATGAGTCCCTGAATTAGCCGCGCCCGGGATCGGGCCGCTACTCCGTCGGATGAGCCTGAATAAGCCTCCGCCTCCGCGAGCAGTGACTCTCTTTCTGCCTTGCTTGACTCGTCATGCTTTCCGTACAGGTGTACGGCCGCGAGCACGAGCCGATCGTGAAGCAGCTGTTCAATGGGTTGACCATCGATTACTGCGGCCGGGTCGTCCTCACGAATAATCTGCAGTGTTGCGATAGCGATTTCATCCATTTCGTGGCCTGGTGATCCTTCCGGTATTCGGGCGTACATGTCTCCCGACACACTCGCTGCGTAGGCGATCCGTCTGGCGAGCTCCTTGTCCCATTCATTGAGGTGCACCCCTGGGACTGGCAATCCTTTGTCAGCACGGCCCAGTGCATCAAGCAACGAAGGTGCAGCAAGACTGCCCTCGAGATAGCATTCGAGAGCCTTCCGGACGCGATCTGCTGCCATCACGCGGTCAATCGAATCGTCAGCCTCTGCCAACGTCAAGAGAAGATCTCCGCGAAGCACTGAAGACTCGGCGCCAGTTGTCGGTCTCATTTCGGCCGGCATTTGAACATTAGGGCTTCGGTTGGAGCTGCCAACGATCTGAGCAAGATCCGCATAACTCGCTAGCAAGGCCTGCAATTGCTGATCGACGAGCGCGATATGGTCCGCATGCCGATTGCCTGCTGAAAGGCTATTTCGTATGGCGCACAGGCAGTTTTCGGCCCGTTCCATTAGATCAGGTGATACTCGATCAAGGGCAAGCTGCTTCTGAATCTCTGCCATCGCAAGGATCGTTGAAACCTTGGGATAGCCATCCATGAGTGTTTCGTGTCGGCAAAGCCCCCTGAGGTCTCGAAGCTCCTTGGGGGTATGAGTCTCATCGGGCGCTCCAAAGGATGCCCGAATGACCCGCAGCGCTTTCGCGATTGAAAGCTCACCGACTTGGCTTGGTTCAAATGCAAGAACCGCTACGTCAAAAGGACCACATCGAAAGACGCACCATCGCTGTTCGCGCCCGTCAAGGTCCGTAACCGCCCATTCGGCCACGTTGGCTCCTCTGAGAGGGAGAATCCGGGCACCATCTGCATCGGGTATCTCAAAGACGGATGCCCATTTATTGAGCCAGTCTTCCGCGGTAGCCTCGTCGGCTACTGGCGCAGGGGCGACATTAACCAGTAGACCGCATTGAGCATCACCCCAGTAGTCGAAGTAAGCAATGTCGACGGTCGAATAGTCGCGACGATATATCCAGCCGGTCGGCAGTTCCAACGAACCGACGCCTAAGCAGTCCTCATAGATCACGGATGCGCCTCACGACGTGGCACTACGGGATCGGCTCGCGGTGCCACGTACACATCGCAATCTGACTTCTGGCGACCGAGATCAGCCGTTGTCGGTGGGTGTGGTCGCAGCGCCTGAGGTAGATTGCCATCAACACGCCCTCTGTTCGGGCCTATGTTCGATGCCTGCTGCCGCCCCTGTCAAACCGATGCTAGAAGCATCGACGGAACGCTTCCATGCCGAACTGGGCATCCACGGCACATGCGTGGTGCGCTCTAGCACTTGGTGCATGAGGAGCCGATAAAGGTCCGCGGCGCTTCAGATGACTAGCCCGAACCGGCAGGTTGCTCAGGATAAGAGATAGATACCGATAGCGTCGCTACGGTTTGTCAAGCCTTTATCCGCGCCTATCTGGTCTGAGTGGAGGCTGGCGGTGACTTGTAATCCAAATCGCAGAGTTGGAGTGCCACGCCCGACTCTTAGGGGTCAGCGTTTACTCCCTACTGGTCCGGCTCACTCGGCGCGAAGCAATGCCACCGAACTTGCTCGCCCTCATTCTCAAGGTGCTTCCCCATCGTGTTAGCGGTGAAAGTTCCGCGCTTCGCGTGGAGTCTTCACATGCGCTCCGCCGGTCGTGGTATGTCCCGGCCAATCAGCGCGCTGTCACCATTGGTCTCGTTGGTGGGCAGCGCATCGTTTCATGGTGGGAGGCGCGGGCGGGTGAGAGACCTGTTTCGAACTCAGCCCGGCCGGGGTTCCTGGCTGGCTGAGATGGTGGGACGGCTGGCTGTCCGCTACCCCGAGGTGCCCGTCATCTTTGCCGGCTCGCGCAAGCTCGCCGAGGAGTGGGCCTATCGCTTCCTGAGCGCTGCGGTGGCTGATCACACCGAGTCTTCCTAAGGAGTCTGGTGCTGAGCTCTCTTCCAGGCTGCGACGTGATTTTTGAACCGGATACCTTATGCAGGCGCTGCAGCTGTCGCTTGGAGATTCCCAAAAGCTCGGCGGCCGCGGCGTTGATAAGCGCCCCGTAAGCAAGGTGGTTGAGGACGACGATGCGGCGCTGCTCAGTTGTGTTCAAGACGATCCTGCCATCCATGAGGTGACAGAATCGATTTTCGCTTCAGGGTTGACAGATTCGCTTTACTTCCACAAAAAATTAAGTGGACGTCACTTGACGAATTAGAGCACCTGCTTTATGGTGCTGGCAACGTCCTTGGCGGGACGCGAGTTTCGGGGTGAGGCGTGTCACGCATGACGCAACGCAGATCCTTTGAGTCTCTGACCGACAGCCGATTTCAGCTGCCGACGATCAAAGACCCGCGGACAAAAACCCCGCCCTTCGGGGCGCCACTGAGGCCGAAACCGTGGCTGTCCGAGATGCTCATCATCGCTATTGCCATTGGCATTATTGTCCAGAGTCCCTTAACAGGCACGCTTTTTGACCCCAGAGAACAGAGTGAAAGCTAAAGGCGCACACCCAAGACGAGCGCTGCTGGCAATCATGCTGGCCGGTGGAGTCCTGGCCGGGCCCTTGCTGCAGGGACC
>WNFJ01422926.1_pt4 | contig 22495 bp, 24 predicted proteins | sample 5400461 | NCBI WGS metagenome assembly WNFJ01 (sample SAMN13153349, study PRJNA577476) | soil metagenome | isolation source: 115 cm saprolite on Douglas fir-dominated hillslope | place: USA:California | collected 2013-09-17
GCGGCGCGGGCTCGCGCTGTTCTGCGCCATCGCCCTGCCCTGGGTCATCGTCGTATCGATCGAGCATCCGGACTTTCCCGGCTACGTGTTCCTGCGTGAGACGCTCGAGCGCGTGACCACGCGGAGCTTCCACCGCGCGGCGCCGTTCTGGTACTATCTGCCGATCGTTCCCCTGGCAGCCTTCCCGTGGATTGTCCCGGCGCTCGCTCGCGTGAAGAACCTCCGTGCCACTTGGCAGGCGAGACATGACGCCGGGGCCACCGAGCCGCTGCTCTTCGCGTGCTGGGTGGTCGTGCCGCTGGTGTTCCTGTCCCTCAACCAGTCCAAGTTGCCGCAGTACGTGCTGCCGCTTATGCCGGCGCTGGCGCTCGCAGCGACGCGGAACCTGGTGACCGGTGGGAGCCACACGGCGGCGCGGGCTCGCGCTGTTCTGCGCCATCGCCCTGCCCTGGGTCATCGTCGTATCGATCGAGCATCCGGACTTTCCCGGCTACGTGTTCCTGCGTGAGTGGCGCTGGGCATCGTCGTGCTCTGCTCAGCAGTCCTTGTCGGGCTCGGCGCCGTCACCCGCCGGCCCCGCATCACGTTTTTCGGGTATGCTGTCGTTGTTATGGCCATCCCGTTCGTGTCCGGAAACCTGCTCGTCGCGGTAGGAGAGGACCGCTCCTCCGCCGCCGTGGCGAGCGCCACCGCCGCGGCGCTCGAGCGCAGCGGTGAAACCGGCACCGTGCTCGGCGTGCTCCCCTACCCACCGTCGCTGCCGTTCTATCTTGGTCGCACCATCCCGGTGGCGACTCCGAGCGGTCAGGAGCTCACCAGCAACTACATCGCGGACAACGTAGAGCGGTTCCGTTCCATTCCCGGCTCGCCGCTGCTTCCGGTGGGCTACTGGCGTGAGGCGTTGGCGCGTTGTTCCATGCCCACGGTGTTCTTGGCGGGGGCGGGGCCCCGCGACGTACGCGCGACCCTGGGTGCCACCCTGCCCCTGCTCGCGGCCGACGACCACTACGCGGCCTACGGACCCTGCCGTCCCCCGCAACCTCCACAACCTCCCCGGCGGGGCGGAGGGGGGCGGTAATGTGCGGCATCTTCGGCGCCGTCTCACTCTCGGGCGCACCGCTCAAGCATCCCGACTGTGTCGCCGCCATGGCCGCCGCGTTGGCCCACCGCGGTCCCGACGGGGAGCGCATCGTCGGGCACGAGCGCGCGCGCCTGGGCGCCCGCCGTCTCGCCATCATGGACCTGACCACCGGTGACCAGCCGTTTCAGAGCCCCGATGCTTCCATCTGGATGGTCTGCAACGGCGAGATCTACAATGCGCCGGAGCTGCGCCGCGAGTATACCCTCGCCGGGTATCCGTTCCGCTCCATGGGCGACATCGAAACGATCGTGCCGCTGTACGAGCGCTTCGGCGCGGACGGCGTCGGACGGCTCGAGGGAATGTTCGGCCTGGCCGTGTGGGACGACCGGCACGCACGGCTGGTGCTGGCGCGCGACCGCGCCGGCGAGAAGCCGCTGTTCTGGACCGAGGTGAACGGCGAGCTGCGGTTCGCGTCGGAGATTCAGGCGCTGCTCGCCTTCCCCGACCAGCCGCGCCGCGTGCACGCCGCGGCGGCGGCGCTGTACGGCGCGCTCGGCTACGTCCCCGCCCCGTACACCATGCTCGAAGGCATCTCGAAGCTCGCGCCGGCGCACCTGCTGGTCGCCGACCGCAAGGGATTGGCGGTGCGCCGCTACTGGGACCCCGCCGCCGTCGCCGCGCGGCCGTCGCGGCTCGACGGCCCGGCCACGCTGCGCAACGTGCTGCTCCGCGCGGTCGAGCGCGAGCTCATGTCGGACGTACCGGTGGGCGTGTTCACCAGCGGCGGGCTCGATTCCTCGTTGCTCGCGGCCGCGGCCGCGCGGGTCATGTCGGGCGAGCGGATCCACACCTACTCCGTCAAGTTCGCCGAACCGGGCTACGACGAGAGCCCTCACGCCGAAGCGGTGACGCACCACATCCGCACCATTCACCACGTGGTCACCGCGGACGACGCCGCGCTCGAGCACGCGTTCGAACACGTCACCCGCGCGCTCGCCGAGCCCGTGGGCGACCCCGCCATCCTTCCCACGTTTCTTCTGGCCGAGTCGGCCCGGGCGCACGTCAAAGTGGTGCTCTCCGGAGAGGGCGCGGACGAGCTGTTCGGCGGCTACCCGACGTACCTGGGCCACAAGGCGGCGGGGTGGTTTCTCGGCATCCCCGGGCGAGCGGCGCTCCGCTGGCTCGTGAACCGGCTGCCGACGTCGACCGGCAAGGTCACGCTCGAGTTCCTGCTCAAGCAGTTCGTCGCTGGCGCCGAGCTGCCGCTCGTCCAGCGTCACCTGACGTGGTTCGGTGCGCTGGGGCCGGACGAGCGCGTCCTCGCGTGGGCCGGCAGCCTGTTGAATGGCTTTCCCGGGGATTCGTCGCTCAACCGGGTGTTGTGGCTCGACTTCCTCAGCTATCTCCCCGATAACCTGCTCGTGAAAGTGGACCGGGGGACAATGCTCGCGTCGATCGAAGCACGGGCGCCCTACCTCGACCGCGAGGTGATGGAGCTGGCGCTGCCGTCGCCCGCGGGGCTCAAGGTGCGGGGGTTCAGCACCAAGGCGATATTAAAGGAAGCGGCGCGCGGGCTCGTTCCGGACGCAGTGATCCGGCGCAGGAAGCGCGGGCTGTCGGTGCCCGTGGCGCGGTGGCTCAACACGGGACTGCGGTCGCTCGCCGATCGCTATCTCGCGGCACCTCGCCTGTTCCCGGACGCGCCGACGGCACATCTGCTCGCTGAGCACCGCACGGGCGCGCGCAACAACGCTCGCAAGCTATGGCCCATTCTTATGGCGGAGCTGTGGGCAGAGCGCTGGAACGTGGAGACGGCATGAACCGCACCGAAGCCCTGCAGTTGATGCACGAACACACCCAGTCCGCTTCGCTGCGCCAGCACATGCTGGCGGTCGAGGCGGCAATGCGCGCCTACGCCGAGCACTACGGCGAAGACCCGGAGACGTGGGGGATCGTGGGCCTGCTGCACGACTTCGACTACGAGAAGTTCCCGAATCACGAGCACTCGCCCACCGAGGGGCATCCCGCGTGGGGCGTGCGGCTGCTCCGGGATAAAGGCGTGCCCGAGCCCTTGTGCCGCGCCATACTCGGTCACGGGAGCTACACCGGTGTGCCGCGCGACACCAAAATGGCCCAGACGTTGTTCGCGGTGGACGAGCTGTGCGGCTTCCTGGTGGCGTGCGCGCTGGTACGCCCCTCCAAGAGCTTCGCGGACCTCGAGGTGTCATCGGTGAAGAAAAAGCTCAAGGACAAGGCGTTTGCACGCGGGGTGAACCGCGACGACGTGAATCAGGGCGCCGCGGAGATCGCCGTGCCGCTCGAGGAGCACGTCGCCTTCGTGATTCAGGCGCTCCGTCCCGCGGAGAGCGACCTCGGCCTCGGCCCGCAGGCGGCGGTGGGGTGAGCCTTCCTGCCGCAGCCGGGCCGGGCGCGCCCGACCCGCTCGCCCTCGCGATCGACCGGGCGGCAGGCGCGCGACCGATCGAGGGCAACCGCCTGGAGCTTCACCCCGACAGCCCGCGCGCGCTCGAGGCGATGCTCGCCGCGATCGTCGCCGCGCGCCGCTGGGTGCACTTCGAGAACTACATCATCCGCGACGACGCGACGGGCCAGCGCTTCGCCGACGCGCTCGTCGAGCGGGCCCGTGCCGGCGTCGGCGTACGCGTCTTGTACGACGCCCTCGGCTCGTTCGGAACGTCCCGGCGCTACTGGCGGCGGCTCACCCAAGCCGGCGCCGAGGTGCGCGCTTTCCATCCGCTCCTCACGCGCCACCCGTTCGACTCCCTCTCCCGCGACCACCGCAAGCTGCTCGTCACCGACGGCAGCTGGGCGATGACCGGCGGGCTGTGCATCGGCGACGAGTGGGCGGGCGACGCCGCGCGCGGTCGGCGGCCATGGCGCGACACCATGGTGGCCGTCCCCGGCCCAGCTGCCGCGGCGCTCGACGATGCGTTCGCCCGCATCTGGCGGCGTGCCGGCGAGCCGCTCCCGCCCGACGAGCTGGAAGCCGATCCCGCGGAATGCGGGTCCTCGACGGCGCGCGTGGTGTCGGGCGTCCCCGGCCGGGCGCGCATGTACCGCGCCGTCCAGCTCCTGGCCGCGAGCGCGACGGACCGACTGTGGATCACCGATGCGTACCTGATCGCGCCGCCGCCCCTGTACGCCAGTTTGCTCGACGCCGCCCGGGCCGGCGTGGACGTGCGCCTGCTGGTCCCAGGGACGAGCGATCTCCCGGTCCTGCGGGATTCCACCCGGATCGGCTACCGCGACCTGCTCCGCGCGGGCGCCCGCATCTTCGAGTGGCAGGGGCCCATGCTGCACGCCAAGACCCTGTTGGTCGATCACCGCTGGGCGCGCGTCGGCTCGAGCAACCTCAACGTCTCGAGCTTACTCGGGAACTACGAGCTGGATCTGTTCGCCGAATGCAATCACCTTGCCGCCCAGCTGGCGCAGCAGTTCCTGCGCGACCTCGCGTCCAGCCGCGAGATCGTGCTGCAGGCCCGTCGGCGCTTCCTCCCTGCCCGGCTCGTGGGCGCGCCCGCCACCGCCGCGTCGCCCGTTCCCGAGCAACCCCACAAGCGCTCGGGGTACGAGCTCGGGGCCGTGGCCGTGGTCACGCTGCGGCGCGTGGCGGGCGGGCTGCGTCGCGCGATCACCTCGGCGGCGACCCTGTTGTTTGCCGGCGTCGGGGTGCTGCTAGTGGTGTTTCCGCGCGTGATGGCGATGGCGCTGGCCGCGGGGGCGTTCTCACTGGCTCTAGCCTTCGGTCTCTACACCTTCGAGCGGCGCCGCACGCGGGAGGCGGGCGATGGCTGATCCCCAACCCCCGCCGCAAGCCGCGCGTATAGCTCAGCAGGACGAGGCCGATCTGGTCGCCCGGGCGGTATCCGGCGAGCGGGAGGCCTTCGGCGTCCTGGTGGAGCGCTATGCCGGCGTGGCACGCCGGGTGGCACGCGCGGTGCTGGGCAATCCCGAGGACGCGGACGACGCCGCGCAGGATGCTATGCTGTCGGCGCTGGTGAAGCTCCAGCAGTACGACCCGCGGCGCCCGTTCGGCCCCTGGTTGCTGCGGATCGTCGCCAACGCCGCGACGGACCGGCGGCGACGCCGGTCGGTGCGCCGGGTCGAGCCCCTGGACGTCGGGCTCACGGCCGGTGGACCGCGGCCCGACACGACTGCCGAGCGGCGGGCCCTGAACGAGCGGCTGCGAGAGGCGCTGGCCGAGCTGCCCGAGCGGCGCCGCATGGCGGTCGTCCTGTTCGACGTCGAAGGCTATACGCACGGTGAGATCGCCGCGGTCCTCGGGATCCCCGAAGGAACGGTGCGATCGGAGGTGTTTCACGCGAGGCGCCGCTTACGGGTGCTGCTCGCGGACTGGAAGGAGGAATAATGAAGGATCCACTGCCGTTCGATCATCGGCCCGATGCGGTGCTCGGGAAGGCGCTGCGAGAGGCACTCGACCCCGGCGACGCGCCGGCCTTCATCGCGCGCGTGCTGGCGCGCGCCGAGTACGTTCGCGTGGCATCGTGGGACGCCGTGCTCGCCCGGTGGGCGCGGGCCGGCGTGGCGGCCGCCCTCTTCATCGCGCTGGCCGGCGGCTACTTCGTGGGCCGCGCGGCGGCGTCCCCCGCTGCAATTCGCCCGACGGTCTCGGACGTCCTGATCGCGCCGCCGGCGCACCCGGGGGAGGTCGAGGTCGTCCTCGCTTCCGTGATCGGCAACAACTAGCAAGGGAAAGGACCGTCATGTTGAACCGCTCCACAATCTGGGCCGTGGTGTTCCTCGTCGCGACGTTCGCGGCGGGGATCGCCGTCGGGGCCGGCGGCCGGGCGCTCTGGGTGCGCCACGCGTCTGCGGCGTCGCCCGATCGCGAGCGCGGCCTCGATCGGATGATGGACGAGCTGAACGAGGAGTTGCGGCTCGACCCCGTGCAGCGCGATTCGGTGCGGGCGATCGTGCGGCGCCACCGGACTCGGATGACCGCGGTGTGGGAGACGGTGCGCCCACGCTTCGACTCGATGCGGGCGGAGATGGACTCGGAGGTCGCCCGCCAGCTCACGCCCGATCAACAGGCCAAGTACCGCGACCATGTGGCCCGGTACCGGCATCAAAGGGATCAAGAGAAAGCCGACACGGGGTCGGGGGGACGGAGGGGAGGACGGAGGCAATGAGGGCCGGGCGAAGGGGAGTGTTCGCGGGAATCGTGTCGGCGCTCGTCTCGAGCGGTGTCGCGGCGCAACAGCAGCCGGCCCCCGCGCGGGCGGCACGGCTCCAGGTGTCGCTGGCCGAAGCGGTGCGGCGCGCGCTCGACGTGCAGCCGGCCATGGTCCAGGCGCGGGGCGACGCGCGCAACGCGGGCGCGAACAAGCGGTCCGCCTGGGGCGCCTTCCTGCCGACCGTGAGCACCAGTGCCTCGGCGTCGCGTAGCAACCAGGACCGCTTCGATCCTAACAGCACCACGCGCCTGCCACCCGGCTACGCGTACTCGGGCGGCCTGTTCGCTTCGCTCCAGCTGTTCGACGGGTTCCAGCGGTTCGCCAACCTGCGTGCGACCGCGGCAACCGAGGACGCCGCCAGCGCGGGGCTCATAAACCAGCGGTACCAGACGACGCTCACGACCCAGCAAGCGTTCTTCACCGCCCTCGCCGATGGAGAGTTCGTTCGCGTCGCCGAAGCGCAGCTGCAGCGCGCCAAGCAGGAGCTGCAGATCGCGGTGAACAAGTTCCAGGCCGGAGCCGCCACCCGCTCCGATACGCTCACGGCAACCGTGGATCTCGGCAACGCCCGGCTTGCGCTGCTTCAGGCGCAGGCCAATCTGGCCACGGCGCAGGCCAGCCTCGGTCGCCAGATCGGAATCGATCAGCCGGTGGAGGCGGCCCCCGACTCGACGTTTCCGGAGCTTCCCGACACGACCGCCTTGCGCTCGTCGGCGGTCGCCACCGCACCGCTCGTGAGCCAGGCGGACGCCCAGGCCCGCGCGGCGCGCGCCCAGACGTGGAGCGCCCGTTCCCTATACTGGCCCACGTTGAGCCTCTCCTATAACAACAGCCGGACCGGCGTCAGCTCGCCCAATCTCCCGCTGTTCAATGGGTACCCCGAGACATCCGTGTGGCGCTTTTCGGTTCAGTGGACGCTGTTCAACGGATTCGGACGTGAGCAGAACCAGGTGGCGGCCAGCGTGTCGCGTGACGTCGCGGAAGCCCAAGCTGCCGACGCCCGCCGACTGGTCAGCGCACAGCTCACCCAGCAGCTCGCGGCGTTGTTCACCGCGTACACGCAAAGCAGCATCACCCAGGCGAACGTGGCCGCCGCCACCGAAGCGCTGCGTGTGCAGCAAGAGCGCTACCGGCTCGGCGCGAGCACCCTGCTCGACCTGCTGACCGCCCAGGCCAACATGACGCAGGCCGACGTGAACCAGGTCCAGGCACGCTACAACTACCTGATTGGCCGCGCCCAAGTCGAGGCGCTCGTGGGGCATCCCCTGTGACCAGCGTCCAGCCGACCGCGTTCCGCACCGGCGACACGCCGCTGCCCGATACCGTCATCCTCACGCACAAGCTGACGCGCGACTACGACATGGGCGGCGAGGTGGTGCACGCGCTGCGCGGCGTCGAGATCCAGATGCAGCGCAACGAGTTCGTGGCCGTCATGGGCCCTTCGGGTTCTGGAAAATCGACGCTCATGAACCTCATCGGCTGCCTCGACACCCCGACGGGGGGCGAATACTGGCTCAACGGTCAGCAGGTGAGCGATTTGTCCGACGATGAATTGGCACGGATCCGCAACAAGGAGATCGGGTTCGTGTTCCAGACCTTCAACCTGCTGCCGCGCGCCAGTGCCCTCCACAACGTCGAGCTGCCGCTGATTTACGCGGGCGTGGCCGCGAAGGAGCGCCGTGCCCAGGCGGCCCGGGCGCTCGAGCACGTCGGGCTCGCCGACCGGATGTCGCATCGGCCGAACGAGCTGTCGGGCGGACAGCGCCAGCGAGTGGCGATCGCCCGCGCGCTGGTGAACCAACCCTCGATCCTGTTGGCGGACGAGCCGACCGGCAATCTCGACTCCGCTACCGGCGAGGAGATCATGCGGCTGTTCCGTGAGCTGCACGACACCGGCCAAACCATCGTGCTGGTCACGCACGAAGCCGACATTGCGGCGCACGCCGCCCGCCAGATCCACCTGCGGGATGGGCTCGTCGAGCGCGACGTGCAGACGAAAGGCAAACCGTGAAGCGATTCCTGGCCCTGCTGCTCGGCCTCGCCGCCTGCCACAAGGCGCAGTCGGCACCGCTGTACGAGAAAGTTCCCGTGGCGCACCGCGACATCGTGGTCTCGGCGTCCGCCTCAGGCGCGATCCAGCCGATCCTCACCCTGAGCGTGAAGTCCAAGGCCTCGGGCGAGATTCTCGACATGCCGGTGCAGACCGGCGACGACGTCAAGAAGGGACAACTGCTCGCGAAGATCGACCCGCGTATCCCGCGGAACGACCTCACGCAGGCCGAGGCGAGCCTCGCGGTCGCCAAGGCCCAGCTCGACAACGCCACCGCGCAGCTCAAACGCAGTGAGGCCCTGTACCAGAGCAAGTCCATCGCCGAAACCGACTACGAGGCCGCGAAGCTCAGCTACGCGACGGCCCAATCGGCCGTGGTCAACGCCGAGGCGAGTCTGCAGACCGCGAAAGACGCGATGGAGGATACGCAAGTCCGCGCGCCGAACACCGGTACCGTGCTCGAGCTCGATGCCGTTCTCGGCACTGTGATCTCGAGCCCCACGCGCGACGTGGGTGGCGGCACCGTGATCCTCAAGATGGCGAACCTCGACACCGTGCAGGTCCAGGCGTTGGTGGACGAAACCGACGTCGGCAAGGTGCAGCCCGGGATGCCGGTGACGATCACAGTGGACGCGTTTCCCAATCGCCCATTCGACGGCAGTGTCCTGAAAATCGAGCCGCAGGCGCAGGTCAATCAGAACGTCACGATGTTCCCCGTCATCGTCTACATTGTGAATCCGAGCCACCAGCTCAAACCGGGGATGAACAGCGAAGTCGAGATCCACATCGGCAACCGGCAGAACGTGCTGGCCGTGCCGAACGCCGCGCTGCGCACGCCGCGAGACGTCGCGTCCGCGGCGCAGGTCCTGGGACTCGACCTGCAGACCGTGCAGCAGCAGCTGGCGCAGGCCGAGACGCCGCCCTCCCCCGCGCGAGACTCGGCGGACGCCGGCAAGCTGCACGCGGCCGAAGCGACCAAGCCGGGAGCGCCGGCGACCTTCACGACGCCCAGCGGGCGGACCATCACCTTGCCGCCCGGGGTCACGCCGGAGCAAGTGCAGGCCGCGTTCGCCAAGCGCATGAGCGGCGCCGAGCTGTCGCCCGCGGAGCAGGCGCTGCTGACGCAGCTGCGCAGCCAGTTCCAGGGCGGAGGAGGGGCGGGAGGGAGCCGCCTGGGACGCGTGGCCAACCAGGGCGAGGGCGCGAGCTACATCGTGTTCGTGTTGCGGGGCGGGAAAATCGCGGCCGTGCCGATCCGCACGGGGCTGACCGATCAGGATTACATCGAGGTCGCCCGCGGGCTCACGCAGCAGGATACCGTGCTGGTGCTGCCGAGCGCGTCGCTGGTGCAGTCGCAGCAGCAGTTCCGCCAGCGCTTCCAGAATGTGACGGGCGGCGGCTTGCCGGGCGTGCGGCAGCAGCAGGCGCAGCCCGCGACCCCGCGGTAGCGATGCTCGTCGGCGAGATCATCCGGGTCGCGCTCGAAGCGCTGCGGGCCAACAAGCTCCGCTCGCTCCTCACCATGCTGGGCATCATCATCGGCGTGGGCGCGGTGATCACGATGATCGCGCTGGGCTCCGGGGCGCAGAAGTCGGTGCAGGACCGGATTCAGGCGCTCGGGCCCACCCTGCTCAGCGTCTATCCCGGCCAGAGCTTCATGCGCGGCGTCGCGAGCGACCAGCGGGTGAGCCTCACGATGGACGACGACACGGCGCTCGCGAACAACGCGCGTTTCGTGACCGCCGTGGTACCGGAGCTGAGCCGCAGCCTCCAGGTTAAGAAGGGCAACTTGAACATCAACGTGAACGTCGTCGGCACGACGCCATCGTACGTGCCGGTGCGCAGCTACACGCTCACCGCGGGTCGTACGTTCACCGCAGGGGACGACGCGGCGCGACGCCGTTACGCGGTACTCGGCTCCGCCATCCCCGACATGCTGAACGCGAACCGGGACGCCATCGTCGGCCAAGAGATCATGATCCGCGGGATCTCGTTCGAGGTCATCGGTGTGCTGTCGGAGAAGGGGTCGCAGGGGTCGTTCTTCAACCCCGACGAGCAGATTCTCATTCCCCTCGAGACGGCCCGGTACCGGGTGATGGGCACCGACCGGCTGCGCGCGATCACGGTACAGGCCGCCGACCTGAACTCGATGAACCTGGCGACCCTCGAGATCGAGCGGGTAATGCGGCGCCAGCACAAGATCCGCCCCGGCCAGGACAACGACTTCCAGATCCGCAATCAGACCGACATCCTGAGCACGCTGCAGCAGACGACCGAGACCTTCAAGTACCTGCTCGCGGGCATCGCCGCCGTGAGCCTGCTGGTCGGCGGCATCGGGATCATGAATATCATGCTTGTGTCGGTCACCGAGCGCACCCGCGAGATCGGCGTGCGCAAGGCACTCGGGGCCACGCAGATCAACATCATGATTCAGTTTCTGGTCGAGGCACTGGTGCTGTGCCTCGTGGGCGGCCTGATCGGCGTGGTGCTCGGCTCACTCGGCGCGGTGGTCCTGTCCAAGCTGGCGCACTGGAACACCCTCATTTCGCCGCTGGCGATCCTCCTGGCGTTCGTGTTCAGCGCCGCGGTCGGGTTGTTCTTCGGCATCTGGCCGGCACGGCGCGCGGCCGCCCTCGATCCGATAGTCGCCCTGCGTTACGAATAGTCGGTTACAGCCTGTTGTGCGTAGTGCGTGGTACGTGGTTGCTGACGGTTCGTAGGTCGCCTGCCGCATCGCTAATACCGCAATATCCGGATAGTACCACGCACCACGCACTACGCATATTTTCTTCCCATGTTCGCCCTGCTTTTGGTCCTCCAGGGCGCCGCGGACGGCGGCGCGACCTACAGCGGTCTGACCAAACAGCTCGACGTGCACATCCCGCGCTTCGAGGCGCAGGTGAAAATCGACGGCGTGCTCGACGAGCCCGTGTGGAATCGGGCGGCGATGCTGACGGGCTTCTCGCAGTACCGGCCGGTGGACGGCCGTCCCGCCGAGGATTCGACCGCGGTGCTGGTGTGGTACGCCCCGGACGCGATCTATTTCGGAATCCGCGCGTTCGAACGCCACGGCGCCGTGGTGCGGGCCACGCTGGCCGATCGCGACAACATCGACTCGGACGACAACGTCGCCATCCTGCTCGACACCTACCTCGACCACCGTCGCGCCACCATGTTCGCGGTCAATCCGCTCGGCGTGCAGCAGGATGGCGTGTGGAGCGACGGCGTGGCCGCGGGCGCCGCGGGAGGCCCCAGCGCCGGCGGCAGGTTCGACGCGACGATCGACTTGAACCCCGACTACGTCTACGAGTCCCGCGGCCGCGTGACCGACCGGGGCTACGAAGTCGAGGTGCGGATCCCGTTCAAGAGTCTACGCTATCAGAGCGGCGATCCCCAGGATTGGGGCATCCAGATCGTGCGGGCGGTGCAACACTCCGGCTACGAAGAGACCTGGACCCCCGCGGTCCGCGCCAGCGCGAGCTTTCTCATTCAGGCGGGTCGCCTGGTGGGCCTGACCGCGCTGCGGCGCGGCCTGGTGCTCGATCTGACCCCCGAATTCACCACCAAGGTGGACGGCGCTCCCACCACGCCGGGCTACGACTATCGCGGCACGCCCGAACTCGCGGGCAACGTGCGCTGGGGCGTGACGCAGAATCTCGGGGCGACCGCCACCGCCCACCCGGACTTCTCGCAGGTCGAGGCCGACATCGGCCAGGTAACGCTCAACCAGCGGTTCGCGCTGTTCTATCCCGAGAAGCGGCCGTTCTTTCTCGAGGGGCTCGAGCAGTTCGACACGCCCAACAGCCTCATTTACACCCGGCGCATCGCGCAGCCGGTGTTCGGCGCGAAGCTCGCCGGCAAGGTCGGCGGCCTGGGAGTCGCCTATCTCGGCGCCGTGGACAACAGCGACCAGTCGGCCACTGGCGCGCACCCGATTTACAACATGCTGCGCCTGCGGCGCGACCTCGGGCCGACGTCCACGCTGGGCATGGCCTACACCGACCGGATCGACGGCGACGACTACAACCGCGTGCTGGGCGTCGACGCGCACGTCGTGTGGCGCAAGGTCTGGTTCTCGGAAGTGCAGGTCGCCGGGTCGTGGACGCGGGGACAGGGCGCTGCCCGCGCGGGCAAGCTGTGGACCGTCACCTTCGGCGACCGCACCGGCCGCGCGTACGGTAACCACTACGAGCTGCTCGGCATCCAGAAGAGCTTCCAGGATACGAGCGGGTTCGTGAATCGCACGGACTTCGTGGCCGGCCGGACCTTCAACCGGTTCAGCTGGTACGGCCGCCCGGGCGCGCTGGTCGAACAGTTCACGGCCATCGTCGGATTCGCGCCGATCTGGCGCTACCGCGACTTCGGCCGTCTGAACCGGACCATCGAGGACACGCTGCAGACCTTCTGGATCGCGACCCTGCGGGGCGGGTGGCAGTCCCAGGTCACGCTCAGCCTCAACCACTTCGGGTTCGACGGCGCGGACTACTCGGGCTACACCGTGGGTACCACGCCGTTCGTCGTGCCGCACGACCTGTATCACCTCCCCGGCGCCGCGTTCATTTTGAACGCACCGAACCGCGCCGTGTCGGGCAGCGTGGTGCTGGGCTATTCGGCCGTGGCCATCTTCCCCGAGGCGTCCGAGGGCCACCAGGTCGCGTTGACCACGGTCGCCGCCCTGCGACCCACGCCGGCGCTGCGCCTCGAGGCGCGCTGGGTGCACCAGCGCCTCACCCGCGCGCGCGACGGGAGCCGGTTCTCGACCGCGAACATCCCCCGGCTCAAGCTCGAGTACCAGTTGACGCGCGCGATCTTCGTGCGCTACATCGGGCAGTACTTCGCGGAGGACCAGGCCGCGCTGCTCGACCCGCGCACGGGGCAGCCACTGCTCGTCAACGGCGACACCGCGCGCGCCATCGTGACCAACGACTTCCGGAACGACCTGTTGTTTTCCTACAAGCCGACGCCCGGGACCGTCGTGTTCCTGGGCTACGGCGCGTCGCTCACCGAAGCGGACGCCTTCCGGTTCCGGAACCTGAGCCGCGCTTCGGACGGGTTTTTCCTCAAGCTGAGCTACCTGTTCCGCATGTAGCCCCTCTACCCCTCCCCTCCGCTCCGGGCCATTTTCTCCTCCATGCCCGATGCGGCCGACCTGACCCAGCAGCTCGCCGACGAAGATAGCGCCAAACAGCGCCGCTACGTGCTCGCGAATACCCGCGTGCGCTGGCGCTTCGTCGCCTTGGGAGCGGCGCTGCTCGCGATCCTCCGCCTCGCGCGGGTGACAGCCGTTTCGTGGCTCTTTGTCCTGGGCTTCGCGGGCGTGTTCGCCGGCATCGGCTACGCAATGGCCCGACTGGTGCGCGGCGGGGAATTCCGCGCCTGGTACGCGCAGGCCGACATCGCGGTGAGTGCCGCGATGATCTCCGCGATCCTGTATGCGGTGGGACCGAGCGGACACCTGCTGTACATCGTGTACCTGATCGCGCCCCTCCAGGTGGCGCTGTACCTGGGCCAGACCGAGGCCTGGCAGGCCCTGCTCGTGAATCTCACCGGCTTCGGGCTCGCCACCGCCGTCCGGGTCAGCCAGGGCACGCCAGGCTGGACCTGGAGTGCGTTCACGCAGGAGACGCTGGTTCTGGGGTTCGTGAGCGCGGCGCTGGTGCCGACGTTGGGGAGGTTCGTCACCCGGCTGCAGACTGCCAGAGGCACGCTGGCGCAAGTAGAGGGCGGCGACCTCACGGTGCAGGTGCAGGACGACGAGCTGGACGAGCTGGGCTACCTCGGCGCGAGCGTGAACCGCACGACCGGCGCGATCGCCGGGGTGGTGCGACAGGTTCAGAGCCAGTCTCACGACCTCGCTGCCATGGCCCAGCAGCTCGCCGCGTCCGCCCAGGAGCTGCAGGCCGCGTCCCACGAAATCTCCAAAGAAGCGGAACGGCTTACAGAAGGCACGTCGCGCCAGCGGCAGCTCATTGGGCACGGGCGCGACGACTCGGAGGCCGCGGCCGACGTCGCGGCGCAGCTGCACGCGCGGGCGCAAGAGGCCGAGCGCCAGATCGCCGGCGTGGCGCAGCAGGCGCAGCGCCATGGCCAGGAGATCGCGCGGGCGAGCGAGCTGCTGGTGACCCTCGTCGACCACCTCGACCAGGTGTCCCGCGCCGCCGGCACCCTGGAGCTCGGCTCGCGCGAGATCGGCAAACTGGTGGATGCGATCACGCGCATCGCCAGCCAGACCGACCTGCTCGCCCTGAACGCGGCGATCGAAGCGGCGCGCGCGGGTCAGCACGGCCTGGGATTCCGAGTGGTGGCCGACGAGGTGCGCAAGCTGGCCGAGCAGAGCTCCCGCTCGGCGGAAGAGGTGCGGGCCCGGGTGCGCCAGACGCAGGACCAGATCGGGCAAGTGATCGCGGCCATGGACGAGGGGCGCCGCACGGCCCAGGGCGTGGGCGCCGTGTCCGCGGCGGCCCGGCAGGCGCTGGACGCCATCTTCGGCGACCTGAACGCCACCGTGAAGTTCGCCAGCGCGTTCGCCGGCGAGACGGAAGGACAGACGCAGCGGATCCGCGAGGTGGTGAAGCGGATGGAAGAAGTCGCGGGGATCGCCGAGACGGCGGCCCAGGGCGCCGAGCAGACCTCGGCGGCGACGCAACAGCAGATCGCCTCGCTGGGCGAGCTCACTACGACCTCGCAGCACCTCTCGGTCGCGGCGGCCAAGTTGTCGGAGACGATTCAGCGGTTCAACGTGAACGGAAAAGCGTAGGCGGAACCCCAGAGCCGCCGCCGGAGTTTTGAGCAAGGTGCGGTAACTTGAGACTCCGAGGAGCAATCATGTCGATTCGACCGATCAAGCGAATCCTGCAGTCGCAGCCGACCATCGAGGGCGCCGGCGTGCGGCTGCGGCGCGCGTTCGGCTTCGGTGACACTAAAGAGTTCGACCCTTTTCTGCTGTTCGACGACTTTCGCAACGAGAACCCTGAGGACTATCTCGCGGGGTTCCCCTGGCATCCGCATCGCGGCATCGAAACCATCACCTACGTCCTCGCCGGGACGGTGAACCACGGTGACAGCCTCGGAAACAAGGGCGCCCTGGGGGCCGGTGACGTACAGTGGATGACGGCCGGCAGCGGCATCCTCCACCAGGAGATGCCGCAGGGCGACCCACGGGGGCGGATGCACGGCTTCCAGCTCTGGGCCAACCTGCCGTCCTCCCTGAAGATGACCCGTCCGCGCTACCAGGACATCTCGGGCGGCGACATCCCCGAGGTGACGGATGACGACGGCACGCGCGTGCGGGTGATTTGCGGGAGCTTCTGGGGGAAAACGGGCCCGGTCGAGGGAGTGGCGGCGGACCCGCGCTATCTCGACGTGTGGGTCCCGCCGGGCAAGCGCAAATCGCTGCCGGTCGAGACGTCCGGGCACGCGTTTGCCTATGTGTTCGAGGGCGGCGGCACGTTCCGCGACGCCTCGGAGCCGGGCGCGGTCCGCACGGAGCAGGTGGGACCCGTGGTGACCGGCGGGAATCCGGGCCGTGGAGAGGTGCAAAACCGGTCGCTGGTGCTGTTCGACAGCGGCGACGCGGTGACGGTCCAAGCCGGCGACGCCGGTATCCGGTTCCTGCTCGTGTCGGGGAAGCCGATCGAGGAACCGGTGGCGTGGTACGGCCCCATCGTGATGAACACGCCGGACGAGCTGCGGCGGGCGTACGCCGAGCTGCAGGACGGCACCTTCATCAAGCAACGGTAGGGTCGACCGGCGTGCCGGCAAAGCGCCCTACCCTGCTCGCCGCCGCTGTGGGCGCGCTTGACCATGTTCGGGGATCTGCCGATGCGCCCGTTACCCTGGTCGAGTACGCCGACTTCGAGTGCCCGTTCTGCGGGCGCTGGTTCCCCGAGCTGCAGCGTGTGTTGCAAGACCTGGGGCCGCGCGTTCGCTTTGTATTTCGGCACTTTCCCATCAGCGAGCAGCACCCCCACGCCGAGTCCGCGGCCGAGGTTGCCGAGGCGGCGGGTGCGCAGGGGAAGTTCTGGGAGATGCACGATCTGTTATTCCAGCGGCAGGCTGCGCTAGACGCCGGCCATCTGCTCGCGTACGTTCGCGAGCTGGGACTGGATGCCGTGCGCGTGGAGCGCGAGCTCGAGCGGCAGGTGCATCGCGCGCGCGTGCGGGACGACATTGAAAGCGGATTGCGCAGCGGCGTGAGCGGCACCCCGATGTTCTTCATCAACGGCCGACGCCACGAGGAGCCGGGCGACGCCCGGACCCTGCGGGCGGCGCTGCTGCGGGCAAGCTAGCGCGACAAACCCTCGATCAACCCGTCACACAGAGGAGTAGCACCATGGCTCACGAAACCATGAACGACCTGCCCGAGAATGTGCGCAGCCAGGTGAGCGATCTGCTCAACAACCGGCTGGCGGAGGCGATCGACCTCCAGACGCAAACGAAGCAGGCGCACTGGAACGTCAAGGGCCCGAACTTCATCGCCCTGCACAAGCTGTTCGACGAGATTGACGAAGCAGTGGAGGAGTACGTGGACCTGCTCGCGGAGCGCGTCGTTCAGCTCGGCGGTACGGCCGAGGGAACCGCGCGGATCGTGGCCGAGCGCTCGGAGCTGCCGGAGTATCCCCTCACGATCTCGACGGGCGAGGAGCACGTCTGGGCCTTGTCGTCGGCGCTGTCCAACTTCGGGGAGCGGATGCGCCGGGCCATCGACCAGACGGCGGATCTGGGCGACGTGGGCTCGTCTGATATATGCACGGAGATCTCGCGCGGCACCGACAAGTGGCTGTGGTTCGTTGAAGCACACGCCGAGGGAGCGGTCAGGGCGCACCTGAAGGGCTGACCGCGCGCTGCAGCTCGGCCGCGCAGCGATCGGCCTCCCGCACGAGCTCTTCGACCGGCGCGGTGAGGAGCTCGTGGCCGAGCACCACCGGCTTGCCACCCACGAACACATCGCGCACGTCGCTGGCGCGCGCGGCGTACACCACCAGCGACACGGGATCGCCGGTCGCGGGGTGGAGGTGCGGCTCGCGCAGGTCGAGCACGACCAGGTCGCCGCGCTTGCCGGGCGCGATGGACCCGATCTCGTCCTCGAGGCCCAGCGCGCGGGCGCCACCGAGGGTGGCGAGCTCGAGCACCCGGCCGGCCGGAAGCGCATCGGCGCCGAGCCGCGGCTTCTGGATCAGGGCGGCGAGCCGCATCTCGGTGAACACGTCGAGCCGGTTGTTGCAGGGCGCGCCGTCGGCCCCGATCGCGACGCGACACCCCGCGGCCAGGAGCTCCGGAATCTTGGCCACCCCGCTCGCGAGCTTCAGGTTGGACGATGGGCAATGCACGACCGTAGTTCCCTGGCGCGCCAGGCGCGCCGTCTCGTGCGCGTCCACCCACACGCAGTGGGCCAGCGCCGCGCGCGGGCCCGCGATGCCGACTGAGTCCAGGTAAGCAATCTCCTCGATTCCCGTGGTACGCAGCACTGTCTCCCGCTCGACGATCGTCTCGGCGGCATGCGTGTGCAGCTGGGCGTCGAACCGCTCGGCCAGGTCGCTCGCGGCCCGGAGCAACGGTCCTGAGCAGCTGGGGACGAAGCGCGGGGCGAAGCACACCTGCAGCCGGCCGCCAGCGCCCGCCCCATTGTGCCAGCGTTGGGCCAGCGACTCGGCTTCCGCCAGCGCGTTGTCGGTCGATTCGGCGAGCTCGAGCGGCGCGCCCTCGGGATGCGCGTCCATGAGGCATTTCCCCACCGCCGCCCGGATGCCGATGCGCTCGAGCGCCTGGAAGGCCGCGCCGGTGTGCCGCGCCGTCTCCATGTCGAGGATGGCGGTGGTGCCGCCGAGCAGGAGCTCCGCGGCGCCGAGCATGGCGGACCAGTAGACCGTCTCCTCGGTGTGGGCGGCCTCGAGTGGCCAGATGCGGCGCACCAGCCAGTCCTCGAGCCGCAGATCGTCGGCGAGCCCGCGGAACAGCGTCTGACAGAGATGGATGTGGGCCTGGATGAGACCGGGGATGATCAGACAACCGCTGCAATCACGCACCGACACGGGCGTGGGTTTGCGGTCCGCCCGTCCGGCCGTCAGGCCGACCGAATGAATCCTTCCGTCCCGCACGGTGACATCCGCCCGTTCGACTCGCCACTCGCCGTCGTGCAGCAGCACATCACCGCCGGCGAGCAGCAGGTCGGGAGTGTCAGAGTGTGACGGCACGGCGTCAGGTCGCGACGCGCGGTTGGGCGCTGGTCGTGTCGTCCGGCAGGTCGAAGTAGACGCGCAGCTCTTCCAGCAGGTCGTCTTCCGAGTACACGCCCGTCAGGATGCGCTCCGGTCCGCCGGGATCGATCAACAAGTGCCCGTCGGGATAGTCGAGACCCGACAAGAGGACGGCGCGGCGCGTGTGGTTGGGGAGCGCGACGTAGACGGTTTCAGCGTTGGTGGCGAGCAGCTTGATGCCGCCCGCTTCCAGCGCGGGTGCGATCTGCTCGGTGTAATACTTCAGGTCGTCGAAGGTGTCGGCGCGGTCCTCCGCGGCCATGGTGTCCGCCGCGCGCAGCCAGAACAGGACCACGCTCGGCTCCGCCACCACCCGCGGGGCGAGCAGGGAGCCGTCGGTCGAGTCCTGTGGCCCGATCCGCGCGAATTCCAGGGAGTCACTTTTCTGCGCCATCCTGTCGAGCGGCCGAGTGCGGCACGCGGCCACGCACAGAAGCGCTACCAGCGCGCCGATTCGCATGGGTGGGAATATATTCGACCAATGGGAGCGGCGGAGTACGGTGGCGGTGACACCACCACAACCTTGGCGCGGCCGAGCAGAGTTGCGGCACATTCACGTAGGTTTAAGGTCAGCCACGAAGAATTAGACTGCGGGGTCGCACTCCAATCCTGGTTAGGCTGCTGCACACTGGATAAACATATGGCCTCAGTTATTCAATCCATCGCCGGCGAGTACAGGCGCTACAAGGCCCTCGCGGAAGGCGCCCTGGCCCAACTCAGTGACGGTGAGATCTGTGCGCCCGCGCCAGGTGGCGGCAATTCCATTGCCACGATCTGCTGGCACATCAGCGGGAACCTGCGCTCCCGCTTTACGGACTTCCTCACGAGCGACGGCGAGAAACCCTGGCGCAACCGGGAGGAGGAGTTTCAAGCGCGGTCCGTCGCTAGAGCGGAGCTGCTCGCCCATTGGGAGCAGGGCTGGAGCCCGCTTCTCACGACGATGGAAGCCCTCGACGATCCAGATCTCGGCCGCACCGTCACAATTCGGGGCCAGGCATTGGGCGTGGCTGAGGCTCTTCATCGCTCCCTGGCCCACACGAGCTACCACGTGGGCCAAGTCCTCTACGCGGCCCGAGCATCGCGCGGGGCCGCTTGGCGGTTCCTGAGCATACCACCGGGTCAGTCAGCGGCATTCAACGGCTCACCGGGTCTTCAGAAGCCGGACGCGCAGGCAGCGTGGGTGCGGCGGAGCAGCGGAGCGTAATGGAAAGCAGCAGCCTAACAAGCGCTTGAAGCTGACGGGCGCCCTTGGGGGAAGAATTGCGTTGCCTCGCCGGCGAGCCTTTTTATCTGCCGCTCCACCGCCTTGCGCCAGCATGCATTGCGCCCGCAGCTTAAGCGCGATCCGTTAGGCCGCCATGCACATCGAGCGCGAATCGAGCATTAGATGCCCCTTGCACCAAGTGTCCTTCTTCTTCTCGGCATTGGCGATCCCCTGCTCCTAGTGGGCATCCTTGCCTTCGTGGGTGTGCTCCGCTTACCTACCCCCGTACCTCTGGCGCTGACGATCACTGGGGTCTTCCTCAACGCGGCCGCCGTCGTGGCGATTGTCAGAAGTGCTCGGCGCCGCAATAGTTGAGTATTCTCCGGCATTCTGCGGCGGCGGTAATCGTCCGCGGATTCGAGTAGACTATGACCACCGTTCGGCAAAGCATGAACTCGCCCGAGCAGAAGCTTCTGACGGAGATCAACCGCATTCGGTTCACAGTGCGACGACCTATCGTTGTCGCTCTGGATGGGGGCAGCGGTGCCGGCAAATCGACAATCGCTGAACGGTTGATGCGTCTTACTGATGTAGCCCTCGTTCCGCTCGATGATTTTTACCAGACTCTGATCCCCGAATCACAATTGCCGCACCAGACTGTGGAGCAGCGGCTGAACGGAGTGTTTGACTGGGCTCGCGTTCGGAGCGAAGCCCTTGAACCCCTCCGAGCCGGACGACCAGGCCGCTGGCATGCCTTTGACTTCGTGCGCGGTCTGGGCGAACGCGGAACCTACAGCCTAAATGAGCAGGTGACCGAGGTCGCTCCGGCCCCAACGATTCTAGTGGAAGGCGCCTATTCGGCATCACCACCGCTGAGAGACTTGATTGATCTCGCCGTGCTCGTAGATGCGCACAACGAGGCGCGTCATTTACGCACAGTCGCACGCGGGGACGATGCCGAATTCCTCGGGCGGTGGCATCAGATCTGGGATGAGGTTGAAGCCTACTACTTTGAGCATTTACGCCCGCCTGAATCCTTTGACCTCGTCATTCTCGATGAGGAGGATGCCACACCATCCAGTGGCGCGAACACGGCGCCGCCGCGTCGCTCACGTTGAGCCCCATGCCGCTGAATCTTGAAGCCGGCGGCCTAACAAGCGCTTGAAACTGCCGGGCGCTAACAAGTGATGTATAACGTGCCCATCACTCGCACCGCCTTGCTGGAATTCCTGCGGAGCCGTCGATATGCCGTGCAGAGTTCCCTCCACCCGGGCGGCGCGCCGCAAAGCGCGGTCGTCGGGATCGCCGTCTCCGATGCCTTCGAGATCGTATTCGACACCCTCGCGACCTCGCGCAAGGGACAGAACCTCCGACGGCGCGCCGAGATCGCGTTTGTCATTGGAAGCCTTGAGGGGAAGGACGAGCGGACAGTGCAATACGAAGGCCGTGCGGATGAGCCAACCGGTGCCGAACGCGCGCGACTCACGGAACTCTATCTCGGCGTCTTTCCCGATGGCCGTGAGCGCCAGCAGTGGCCTGGTCTCACCTACATCCGAGCGACGCCGACCTGGCTCCGGTATTCCGACTACAACGTCGACCCTCCCGAGATCGTCGAGTTGGATGACGAAGCGTTACGCGAGCTCAGGTGACGCGAAGGCGCTGGCTAACAAGCTCTAAGGGAGACAACCATGCGGCGGCTTTTGGTTGCGGTGCTTGTCACCGGGTTCCTTCTCGACCTCACAGATTGGGCTGGCAACGTCTACGTGCTGGGCTCCCTCTGGGCCAAGGCGGGCACACCCGGGCTGTCGTGGAGTGTTCTCGGGTTCGTTCCCGGTTTCGGCCTTGCCTTTGTCTGGTGCCTTATCTACCGCCTGTCGAGTCCCAGCTGGGGTCGATCGAAGCTGCAACTCGCCCTGTGACTGCCGCTATCGTGTGGCTGGGTGGAGTTGCCATGTGTAAGCTCGAGTTGGCTACCGCTGGCCACTTCCCGGGGCTGGGTATCGCTATCGCCACGACCCTTCTTGCACTGGCGACGTTTGTGGTCATCGCGCCGTTGCTACCGCACCTCCTACCCGACCGCGTGGCCACACCAACTTGAGGCGGTATGGTCTCAGTGGCCGGAGGTTGCCGCCTAACATGCGCTTGAAGCTGCCGGGCGCACACAAGCAGGGAGGAGTTGTGTTCTCTCGCCAGCGAGCCTTTTTATCTGCGGCTCAACCTCCTTGCGCCAGCGGCTTAAGCGCGATCCATTAAGCGGCAAAGGAGCGGTCGGTGCACGTGAAGTCCTGTATGCCGGTTATCCCCAGTGCGGATCTCGAGAAGAGTCTGCGCTTTTGGGTCGAGGGTCTCGGACTTACCATGGACCGACCGATGCGGCAGGACGGTCGCCTGATCGGCTGTATGGTTCACGATGAGCACTTGTACTTTTGGCTCAATCAACGAGCGGGCACACCGATCAAGCCAGAGAACTACGAGGGCGTTCGGCTCTACTGGGCGCCCCGTGATATCCACGGACTCAGAGCCCGCCTGGAACGGCTGGGCTACGCCGTGTCAGAGATCACTGAGCGCGACTATGGTCAAACGGAGTTCTTTGTCACGGACGATGACGGATATTCGCACTGCTTTGGCGTAGCCACCACTAAGGGCGGCTAGTGCAGTGGCTGCTGCCCACGAGCAAGCCTTCCTCAC